>Ga0194110_10000068_pt1 | contig 119889 bp, 116 predicted proteins | sample TA2Kig1200mmetaG_FD_146192 | JGI IMG/M metagenome (GOLD analysis project Ga0194110, IMG submission 146192) | Freshwater microbial communities from Lake Tanganyika, Tanzania - TA2015032 Kigoma Deep Cast 1200m | ecosystem: Environmental > Aquatic > Freshwater > Lake | place: Tanzania: Lake...
ACATTGATCGCATCCTTGACAACATGTCCACCAAAGATCTGATGCGTTTGGTAGGCGACCAGATCGAAGAAAATCTCTCTGGTTATAGCGACGAGGAACTGATTGCAGAGGTTGAAGAATACTATCCAGAACTGCTGGATGGATGCGATGACGTGTGACAGTTGAGGCGCTGTCCACTGAGGGGGCACAGACTCCCTCCTGACCCTTTATACTGATCTCAGTTCACAAGCGAATCCGATGACCATTTCGTTTCCCTCCCGCCAGCATCATACCGCTGCCCTGTATGATGCCTGTGCCCTGATTCTGGACACCTATCGGGAGACGGATCTGTTCTCAGTGTATGAGCAAGAGAACCTGGAAGATCACATCAACTTTGCTGCTACTGCCCGTGAAATCATGGGACTGATTGCTGAAGGGACGATCTGACAACTGTCACACAGGGGGTTGAAATGCCCCCCGTTCCGTGTCATACTAACAGCATGAACAAAACAAACAATCCCTACGTCGCTCAAATCCTCTCTCAGGGTAAGGAACCCAGCAAAGTTCCCGCTGCTAAGAAGCAGTTTCCCTGCACGATTCACGGTCGCATTTATGAGACCGAACAGGACTATCAGCAGGATTTGCATGACTTTCTGAACGGGCAATGATTCACACTTTCACCCGTTCCCGTTCTACACTTTATCATCGCCAAACCATGCTACGCCTCTCTGTTGCTGCTGTGCTGCTCTGGTTGCTATGGGAACCGATCCGACCTGTTCGCGGTGTGACAGCAGACCTGCTGCACACTACCGCTGATCTGATCGCCCGTTGACCCTGTAGACTCAACTCGTTCACCAATTAAACTCATCATGACTCGCTTCGAAGTTCGCTATCAGATTCCTTACAATGATTGTGAATGGCGTTCACAATTCTTCAGCACTTTGGAAGAAGCAAAGCGCATGGTAGACTTCTATCGCTCCTGCGGTTCGCCCGCTCATCTCGTGTGACACCTGACTAAGTGGCACACAGGGGGTTGTGAAACTCCCGAATCGGTGCAATACTAAAGGAGTCAAGGGGGGACAGACCTTCACCCCAAACCATTCTCTTCTTAAACTATGACACAACAGGATCTCACCATCGTTCGCAACTTCTTCTCTGATGATGAGTGGAACGCAATCGAATCTGCAATGCACGATTATGCGGACTATGGTGACGAAGAAAGTGATCTTTCGTCCAACATTCAGTCCAAACTGTATCAACTCTTTCAGAACTGATCATGACTTTCGTTCACGCACTTCTGTCCGCAGGTTATCTTCTCGATGAGGAGAACTTTGATGAGAATTGCTACATCAAAACCGATTCACTTGGATTCGTTCACATCTATCAAATGGGTGAAGATGAAGGTGAATGGAACTACGTCAAAATGACCGAGGATTATGATGTGATCACCGAGGTCACTTTCAATCCTGATTCTAACACTGTGATTCACAAATGAAGTACACGATTCTCAAGTTTCAAGGTCGTTGGGTGAAAGTTTCCAGACAACTTTCCCCACCAACTGAGTGGATTCACATCATCAATCAATCCTACATCAAGTAAAAAAATGACTCACGATTCGATTCCTTCCCCGTTAAATTGGTTCAAGATTCCAAGTAACAAATACGAGGAAATTGAGGGAATTGCTGCTCGAATGGAGATTCCTGTTGATTATCTTCTCGCGGAGTTTGGTGTGCAAGGAGGTATCATCATACCCAAGGAGTTTGCTTAATTTTTATGATGAAAGTTCTTGGTCGTGCTACCACTTATGTCAACTGGATTGCTACTTTAACTCCCGCGCAGATTGATCAACTTTATCGAGAAATCCTGCTCGATCATTATCATCAATCTCACACACAAAACATTGACAAATCCACCGACAAAAGGTAGACTGATTAAATACTACAGTCTTCAACATTGAACGATCATGCTAACTCAAAAACGAACAGTTACACGCTATCGAGTGACCCTAGATTTCACTGTTGATGATAGCAATGGTAATCCGCCAAGTAGTTGGAACTGGAGAGAACTTTTGCAACTTCGATCCTATGAAAAGGTCAAGGATGTTTATGTCGAAAACCTTGGACAATTCAACGTGTGATCGTGACTCTCAGAATGCCGATTCGCTGCTCGCGCTTCTAGAAGATTCTGCAGAAGAGTATGAGTACGATGATGCTTCTATAGAGTCTGAAATTGAGGACATGTATGATCCCTAATGTCAAACAACTGTGGAGAGTTTGGTGTAAAGCATTGGGAGAGAAAGCAAGCACTAAGGATCACGAAGCGGATGCGATTGCTGCTCTGAGAACTGTGATTCTTTTGACTTACTTTGTGACCAATGTTTTTATTGTAAGTGGAGTGATTCGCCATTGGGATGATGTGAAAAACTCGGAATCTTGTGAGCAATTAAATGGTTAAAAAAATGTATTTGCGTGCTCTATCTCTTGCGTTGATTTTATGCTTTGAGGGGGATTGTGAGGTCTTCTGAGCGCCTCTGAGTGTGCTTCTGAAATGCTCTGAGACGTTGTTATCTTAGCGTGCATTGTATCACAAAACTCCGAGAATGTCAAGTCCCCCCATATACTCGGAAAACCCCCACATAAGTAACGCAAATACTTCGAGAATCTCAGAGAGTTGCCATAACCTACTCAGAGCATGTAAAATAACTCTGTCAGGGTTCATAAAGGGGGGAATGCTTAAAGAACTCAGAGACCCTTAGGACGCTTACCATGAAACTCCGAGAATCTCAGAGTGCTTGTGCCAGTTCGATGAACCGTCCACTGAGCATCGCCATGGGGGTGCTGGCAGCCTATATTGAGTACACGAGGGGGAGGGAAAGACCCGACCCCCACCAAACCATTCTCTACTCAAACCTCATGCGTAAGATCGAACAGCAAATCATCACCGCAATTCGTGACAACAAAGATCTCAAAGTTGCTAACTCTGAGGTCATCACTTTCACCAACCATTCTGATGTTTACCTGCACGGTAACCTGATTGCTCGAATCGGTGAAACTTGGATGGAATTGTTCGATGGTGGTTGGCAGACTGCTACTACCAAGTCCCGTTTGAATGCTATTCTGAGTGCGTTCGGTATGCCTGGCGAGTATGTTTTCCAGAAGAACTTTCAGTGGTTCGTTCAATACGACGGAGCACCGATTCCGTTCTTCTCAGGTATGCGTCTCGCATGATCTTTTGTCCTGGAGATGACACTAAACTCTCCGTCATTCACGTCTCTTTCTTTACTCTTCTCATGTCTACTTCTCTGATGATTGCTGCTCTGCGTCGTGGTCAGACTGGTTCGGAGATTCTCTCGATTCTCGAAGCACTTACCTCTCCCTCTGAGCAGTCTACTGTGCAGTCGTCTGCTACTGCGACTTTCGAACCTGTAGAGTTCTGATTCACTCTCACCTCTTCAACACTTCGCTACTACATCATGAACATGATCAACCCCGCAACCGCTAGCAAACTGGATCTGCTGATTGCTGATACTCAAGGACAACTCAAGTACACTGTTTTGCCTACTCGCAAAGCACGTCGCTCCGATCTCATCATGAGCAGCACAAAAGGCGTGAGGACTAACACGAACCGCCAAGGTCAGAGCAGCCCTCAGGCATCACTTGTGCGCTGAGTATAGCACTGAGACCCTCGGAGTTCTTGACACTTTGGGGGTCTTATGTTAGAATGCATTTGAGCAGTCGAGGCGGCGTTCTTATGTGTAGCGCGGGGGCGCGATGTTGCGGTTATAAAAACGCTAACTACCCTAACCTACAACGAACCAAATTCGAGATCGATATATACATCGTAATTAAAAATTTTTTTAAGATTATGGCAGAGAAAAAACCAAAAAAGAATCCTACATTTGGTAACGGTGATGCACGTAAAGCAACTGGTCAATGTAGATCTCAGGCACAAAAGAACGCAAGTAATCGTCGTAAGAAAAAATAATTTTTCCGGCTAAAAAATTTCCTATAAGGTCGATGAAATTGTATGCTTAAATTTCACGTTTATAAAGAAAATAATCAGGTTTTAGCTCATAGTCTAACACCAGAAGAGTTGGAAGATAAAATCTCAAAAAATGAGATTGATATTACGGAACATCAGATACAGCCAGTTGAATTCAATCAGTTTCCGACAGATGAGGTTTCGTATTAAAAATTGCAATTATATACATAAAGTTGATTATGTCTGAATTGTTCCATGTCAATAGAGTTAGATGCATATGAACTTGATCTGTTAATGGAAACTCTTTCATTTAGATTGGAAAATGATGATCAGCTGATTTTGAATTTAAGACTGAAGGAAGAATTAGAAGACCTATTATTATTGATAGAAGATCAGTATGTATAATGTATACATTGGTGAACATCTCATTATTGAAAATTGCAAGAAAGAAGATTTAGATCATAAGCTTCTTTTTGTAAAAGAATATTTTGATTGGTATACAGATGATGATCTCCGTACTCATGAGATTAAAATTGTACCAATAAATAATTCTGACTGACCATTGCACTTTTTGAAATGCTGTGGTAAAATTAACTCGTTACTATTCAATGTTATGGCTAAAGGATTTACTGTAAAAGCAAACGCACCAGCACCCAAAAAAGTCGAAGATGACTTTGATTTGGCTAAAGCAAAAGAACTCATCAAAGGCAAATCGATCATCTTCTGTCTACCTGGACGTGGTGTTTCATATACCTTTTTAAAATCATTCGTACAAATGTGTTTCGACTTTGTACAACATGGTGCTACGATTCAGATTTCACAGGATTATTCATCGATGGTGAACTTTGCACGTTGCAAGGTCTTGGGTGCGAATGTTCTTCGTGGTCCTGATCAACTTCCATGGGATGGCAAACTGCAATATGATTATCAACTGTGGATCGACTCGGACATTGTTTTCGATGTCGAACAGTTCTACAAGCTTCTCTGGATGGATAAAGATATTGCTTGTGGTTGGTATTGCACTGAAGATGGAAAGACAACCTCCGTTGCTCACTGGTTGGAAGAGGACGACTTTGCGAAGAACGGTGGTGTCATGAATCATGAAACAGTCGAGTCCATTTCTCGGCGCCGCAAACCCTTCACGGTTGACTACACTGGTTTTGGATGGGTGTTGATTAAGAAGGGGGTCTTTGAGCACCCTGAGATGAAGTATCCTTGGTTCGCTCCAAAGATGCAGGTGTTTGAGTCGGGTGATGTTCAAGATATGTGTGGAGAGGATGTCTCCTTCTGTCTCGATGCAATTGCAGCCGGTTATGAAATCTGGTGTGATCCACAGATTCGTGTGGGTCATGAAAAAACTCGTGTTATTTGATATTGGCGCGTTTAAAACCAATTTTGGCGCGTAAGCAAACCATACTCTAAGGTAAACATGGCAACAAAATCAAAAGGTGGTCTGAATAAAACAATTGGATATATTCCTGGTAAACCAAAATCAACAAGACAGGGAATGGGCAATGGTACAAAGTATAGTGCAACGTCTCGTAACAATGCACGTAAGCCCTATCGTGGTCAAGGTAAATAAATAAAGAGAAAGATTTAATAGTAAAATGGCTGATTCTTCTTCAAAAGCAAGTCCAAATCACGAACCAGAAAAACCCGACGGCAGTCAGGTGTTCGAATATGTTGTTGGGGCACAAAGTGGTCCCGTTGATTCTGGTCCTAATCCTTATTCTCCTTTAGCCGCAGGATAAGATGTAACAATGTATCCTACTGATGATGAGGAATGGAATTTAATTCATCCTCACGACTTATGGGCATACAATAAACTTCAAATAAGTCGGATTTTGGGTTATCAATGTGGTCCAGCTGGGACTACAGTACCCAAGTCCGACTTTTATATTGTCCGCCCATGTATGAATATTCAGGGGATGGGATTAAATGCAGAGATTCGATGGATAGAAGGAGCAACAAAAGACCTTCATCCAGCTGAATTTTGGTGCGAACTCTTCTCTGGTGAACATTTGAGTGTTGATTTTTATAAAAAAGAGTGCAATCTGGTTGTGAAAGGTATAAGACATCCAGAAAATCCGATATACAAGTGGGACAGATGGGAAAAAATTGATAGAAAAATCGAATTTCCTCCGATTTTATCCAATTTAGTCGGCAATTATGACTGGATTCAGTGCGAATTCATCGATGGTCACCTAATTGAAGTGCATTTTCGAAGAAATTCGAACTTTAAGTATGGAAATAGTGTAGCAATTCCGATATGGGGCGATGTATCGCAACAAAATGACATAAATTTGAAGTATGTTGACGCTCCAAATTACCTTAGAACTGGGTTTTTGGTTGATTTTTGAATAATAAATACGTTTGGAGATAGAAACCTCCTTAAAAGTTCTGTTTTTTCAGAACTTTGGAGAATTTATGGCTACTAATCCAAATCCAGACACCGATAAACTTCATATGATGAAAGAATGGGGCACAAAATATCTTATTACTGACCCCAAATCCGATCAACTTCTTCGTGAAGTTTGTTTTGATCATTTAAATGATATTAAAATGCAAAATCATTTGCATGAAAATATTCGTAATGACGAAGATTATGACGATTGGGAGTATGGCACTGAACCATTCTATGGTCAAGATTGGAAATCCGATAAAATCTAATATAGATATAGTAATTAATCTTAAAGCTGGTAAATGAAACTGCGAACGGCTCAAATTTCAAGGGGATTTAAAGACATAAGTCTTGCATTCCGTAAACATCCAGTTACTAATGATTTAATTATTTTGCAAAATGAAGATGCCATTAAAGTATCTGTTATAAATTTAGTTAGAACACGAATTGGCGAAAGATTCTATAATGATTTAATAGGCACTCAAATTGAAGAATCTTTGTTTGAACAACAGTGTCCAGAACTTGCTTACACAATACAATCTAGAATTGAAAATTTATTGGAAAACTTCGAACCAAGAATCAGACTATCAGAAGCAGCCGTCGTGTTTCCAATTGATTCAAATGAAATGAATGTCTCTATTCGTTATGCAATTGTTGGACAACAATATCCAGTTCAACAGGTAGATTTCATCTTACAACCAACTAGAATATAATGGCATTCAATCAATTTACAAATTTAGACTTTGATAGTATTAAAACTCAGATAAAAGATTATTTGAGAACTAGTACTACGTTCACTGATTTTGATTTTGAGGGTTCTAACTTTACAACCCTCATTGATATTCTTGCTTATAATTCTTATATTACTGCCTATAATACAAATATGGCAGTAAACGAATGTTTTTTGGACAGTGCAACATTAAGAGAGAACGTAGTATCTCTTGCTAGAAACATTGGTTATATTCCAAGATCGAAAAGATCTTCAAAGGCAGTAGTTACTTTCGTTGTAGATTTGGATGGAAATGATACTAGAACAGTTACCCTGAAAGCTGGACCTGTTGCTCTAGGTAATGTTCAACAAGGCAATTATATTTTTTCTATACCAGAAGATTTTGTTACAACTAAGAATGAAGATCTCAAAGCCACGTTTAGTGGTATAACCGTATATGAGGGAATATACTTAACTAAAACATTCACTGTTGACAATTCTCTTCCAAATCAAAGATATATTATTCCAAATCCAAATGTTGATTCAACTTCTATTCGCATCAAAGTAAAGACTACAACAGAAGAAATTTATGAAAATTATACAAATGTTTTGAGTGTGGATTCAACATCCAAAGTTTTTCTATTGCAAGAAATTGAAGACGAGAAATATGAAATCATATTTGGAGATAATATTTTAGGAAAGAAACCTGCAGCTGGAAGTACAATCACAGTAAGTTATATTGTAACTAATGGTCAAAATGGCAATGGAGCGTCAAACTTTACTTTTAATGGTATTTTGAAAGATGATAAGGGGTTGACAATAACAAGTGGCATTTCTTTTCTTACTACAGTTGAAAAATCCCAAGATGGCGATGATATTGAATCTGTAGATTCAATTAAGTATCTTGCTCCTCGTGTATATTCCGCTCAGTTTAGAGCAGTGACTGCAAATGACTATAAAGCAATTATTCCTTCAATATATCCAAACGTACAATCCGTAACCTCATATGGTGGAGAAGAATTAGACCCACCCGAATATGGTAAAGTCTTCATATCCATTAAACCTAGAAATGGTAAATTTATTTCGCAAATTACCAAAGATAATATCTTACGACAACTAAAACAATATTCTATTGCAGGAATTAAACCAGTACTTGTTGACTTGAGTTATCTTTTTGTTGAGATTGATTCCACTCTATATTACAACACAAATGCCGTTGCAGATGCAGAATTGCTGAGAACAAAAACGTTCAAGACGTTGACTACCTATGCTGAATCTCCAGATGTCAATAGTTTTGGTGGTAGATTCAAATACAGTAAAGTAGTGGGTCTCATTGATGATACTAATAAGGGTATTACATCAAATATTACTAAAATCAAAATTAGAAGGGATCTAGTTCCAGCTTTTGGTAATTTTGCCACATATGAATTATGTTTTGGAAATAAGTTTCATCAAAAAAGATCTGGGTTTAGTATTAAATCAAGTGGATTCAGTATTAAGGATGTTGACGGTACTGTTTATATTGGAGATCAACCACAAGATTCAAAAACTGGTAAATTGATATTTTTTAAATTAGTAAACAATACTCCGATTATCGTCAAAACTAATGCTGGCACCGTAGATTATATAAGTGGTGAGATTATTCTTTCCCTAGTAAATATAACTAGTACTACATTGGAAAGTGGAGTTGTTCAAGTTGAAGCAATTCCAGATTCAAACGATATTGTTGCATTACGAGATTTGTATTTACAAGTTGATATTGCAAATAGCAAAGTTGTTACTATTCAGGATATTATCACTTCTGGAGAAAATACTTCTGCAACTCAGTATATCTCAACTTCAAGCTATTTAAACGGATCATACACAAGATAATAATATGTCATCAGAAATTAAAAGAGTAAAAGTTGGAAAATTAGTTGAATCTCAAATTCCTTCATATTTGAATGAAGAGTCCAATCTTTTTAGAGAATTTTTAGAGTTATATTATTATTCTCAAGAACATCAGTCTGGAGTTCTTGATCTTGCTAATAATATTCCAAACTATATTAAAGGTACTTTCTTTAACAGAGAAACTCTAATTCCATATGCTGTTTTATTGAGGGACATTACATTTGCAGATAATAGAATTATTGTTAATTCTACGACTGGTTGGCCAGATGAGTATGGTTTGTTAAAGATTGATGATGAAATTATCACATATACTAGAAGAACACAAACAACCTTTGAAGATTGTTTTAGGGGGTTTAGTGGAATTGATCAAATATCAAAAGATGCTGATGTTGAATTTTTAAATTTTTCAGCCACTGATGCAGAGAAACATGACCAGGGATCAATAGTTTATAATTTAAGTAATTTATTTTTACAAGAAATATTTACAAAGTTCAAGAGCCAATTTTTGCCTGGATTTGAAAATAGAAAGTTCACTGAGGGCGTAAATCTCGCAAGTATTCTTAGTAGGGCTAAGGATTTTTATACTGCAAAGGGCACGGATACATCTTATAAACTATTATTTAAAATTCTATTTAATGAAGATATTGATATTATTAAACCACAAGAATATACTTTGGTGCCTTCGGATAATGAGTATTTTGTAACTAAAAATGTTTTGGTAGAAAAAATATTTGGAGCTGGCGACCCTATTTTTTCAAAGGGAAATTTTCTATTCCAAAATATTTCTGGAATAGGAACAGTAAGTGCATCAATTTATAATGTTGAGTATAGGCCCATAAATGGTAAAGATTTTTATGAAATTTCCTTAGACTCATCCTCCTTTGATGGAAAGTTTAGAGCCCCAGGTAAGACTAAAATTATTGAGAATACTCCAATAAATTCTGCCACAATTCTTGTAGACTCTACGATTGGATTTCAAAAAAGTGGCAATCTATTAATTAAACCAACACCAACATCTGAATATATTAAACTCACATATAGAGATAAAACTATAAACCAATTTCTTGGTGTTACTGGTATTAATACAACATTTCTATTTGGTGCTGATGTTTCGGAAGACAATTTGGCGTATGCATATGTCGGTTTGGGTCAAACTTCAAAAGTTGATCTAAGATTAGTTAATGTTATTGATGAGGTATCTACAACTGAAACCTCCAATATGAGAGTTGGTGATACTTTAATGTTGTCTTCGTTTGGATTTGATTTGATTGATGATCCAAAATTCAGTACATGGGTATATAATGTTCCAACAAAGCATAGAATACTTTCAGTAGTTCAACAAAACCAAAATACTTTTAGAATTCAGTTATACGATTCTGTTATTTTTAGTATTGGTGAGGAACTTTTTGTTCTTAATAATCGAAATCAAAAGATTCGTGGGACAATACGATCTGTAGAATTTCCTCCAGGTGATACTCTGAAATTGAAATCAGACACGATCATTGTTCAACTTGTTGGTTCTTTGCCAAGCAATCCATATCAGATTGAAAAAATTATCGTAAAGGCGACACATAACTCAAATTATTTTCCTGGTCTTTCTGATATTGCAGTTGGAGTTCAAAATTCATATTTGGATTTTGATGAAAAGAATATGTATGTTGCTTCTAGTGGTATAGCCAATTATCCAATTTTTGCAACTGATAATAAAATATTCATAATTACTGGATCAAATTCGGATGGGATCGTAAGTATAATTAATTCTATTGATCCGTTAAATAGAACTCCTTTCAGGCACAATCTTGTAACGGGTGATAAACTATATTGGAATAACAGCACTAATAGTGGATTGTCAACTGGAATCTATTTTGTTACAAGTATAAATGAATTTGATTTCAGATTATCATTTAGCAATTCCGATGTTTTTAGTAACAAATATATTTCCGTAAGATCTAATTTACCTGGACAGTATGTATTCAAGTCTGGTTGGGAAAATAAAAACGCAGTTCATCAAAAACTTCTAGCCAAATTTCCATATCAAAAAGAAGTTTTTTATTTTGATGACGAATCTAAAAGATCAACAGCTAATAGACCCATTGGACTTTCTGCAAATGGAGTCGAACTCTATCCATCGACAGTTTTTGAAGAAAAAATATTCTTTGGTAAATTAGATTCGATACTTGTTACAAATCCAGGTAGGAACTTTGATGTCATTAATGGGCCACCATTAGTAATTCAGGATGATTTGGGATTTGGGGCCAAGGCATATGCAAACATAGTGGGATCATTCAAAGAAATCAAATTAGTAACTCCAGGTATTGGTTATCAAGAAAAACCAAAAATTACCGTATCTGGTGGTAATGGTAAAGGTGCTGTTCTTGAATCTAATCTAGTTAGAGGTAGAATTGTAGTACCATTTAAAGCTGATGGCACATCAGTTAATGTCTCTTCAGATACTATTGATTTTCCAATCAAACATAATTTTGAACTTGGTGAAGAAATTATTTACGATTCTGGCGGGAATCCACCTATTGCTGGTATTGTTGATGATTCTAGTTATTTTGCAAGACCTGTAGATCCATTTACAATCTCATTGCATACTACACCTAAAGATGCTAGATCTGGTATTAATACTGTTAATATCGGATCGGTAAGTACTGGATTTCATAACTTTAAAACACTGAATAGTAAAAATACTATTACTAAAATTTATGTTAAAGATCCTGGATCTGGGTATTCAAATAAAAAAATAGTTGTTCCATCTAGACCCACGAACAGAGATATTCAAAGTGGTATAAACACTTCTGATAATTATTTCTTTGCTCAAAATCATAAGTTTGAAAGTGGAGAAATAGTCATATATGAATGTACTGGTACGGTTGCAAATGGACTGTCAACAACTACCGAATATTTTGTTCATAAAATAAACGAAGATAAGTTTAGATTATCTGATGCTGGTCTTGGTACAACTAGAACTTCTGAAAATTATTCTAAGAAAAAATACGTAAGAATTTCTGGTGTTGGTACTGGCAATCATACAATAAGATATCCATCTATTCGCATCAATGTAGAAACTCTTGCTGGTATTTCTTCTGCTGGAATAGTTAGACCAGAAATAGAACCCGTTGTTTTGGGATCTGTAGAAAGTGTTTATGTTGAAGACTTTGGTGTTGGTTATGGATGTACAAATATTGTGAATTTCCACAGAAGACCAAACGTTGGAATTTCTACTGTAACCATCAAAGCTCTTTTAAAGCCAATTATTATTAATGGTACAATTGTTGATATTCAAATTTTAGCTCGTGGTTCGGGGTACAGGAAAGATTCTGAAATAGTCATTTTTGATAATACTGAAAGAGGAAACTTCGCGCAGATACTTCCGATCATCAAAAATGGAAAACTGCAATCCGTTCGTATTATTGATGGGGGATTGAATTATAGTTCCGATACTACCTATGTTGAACTTAGGAATAGAGGAACAGATGCAAAATTCTTGGCAAATGTTAATTCTTGGACTATTAATCAAAATGTTAAGAGCCAATCAATTATTAACTCTGAAGATACTCTTCTAACTAAACCTAATGATAATGGACTTCAGTTTATTGCATTAACTCTATCCAATAAACTTAGATATCAACTTAGCGATAATATTGACTCTGCAAATATTGAATTGGTCAATAATCCTTCCCATTCTCCAATTCTTGGTTGGGCTTATGATGGTAATCCAATATATGGTCCATATGGATTTTCTGCAGCAACAGGGGGACCAATAAGAAGAATTTTAAGTAGTTATGAATTAGATATTTCCCCGAAGATTGGATTAAGGCCACCTGGTTTTGCTCCTGGGTATTTTACAAATGATTATTACTTTAATTCTTCTGGAGATCTTGATGCATCCAATGGCAGGTATTGCATCACTCCAGAATTTCCAAATGGAACTTATGCTTATTTCTATACGATAGATATTGATTCTAGTGGAGTCTCAAATCCAAAATATCCATATCTTGTTGGAAATTATTTTAAAGATAGACCACTAACAGAAAATTTTGACTCTACTTTTACACAAGACTTAAATCTTTCGGATTTCAATTTAATTAGAAATGTTGGCCCATATTATCTAAACAATAGAAATAGTAGTTACGATGTTATTGATAAAGTTACGAAAGAGTCAAAACAAGAGTTTACAGTTACTAAAATCAAAACCTCTGGCATAAGTTCTGTAACAATATTCTCGCAAGGTAGTGGATATCGAGTCGGCGAATTATTAAATTTGGATAATGAGGGAACTGATGGAACGGGAACCAATATTGTAGTTTCACATGTAGCTGGTAAATCTATTGATATTATTAACGTTGGCGTTAGTACAGTAACTAATATTCAGATTCAAATTGTAAACAACCGAATCATTGGAATATCAACAGATCCGCATAATTTTGTTAATGGGGAGACCATAATTGTTAGTGGAGTTTCTACATCCAAATTATCTTCTATTGAGGGATCCTACCGCGTTAGTGTAATTTCTAGATCCGTTGGATTATCACAATATTTGCCATCAGCGAGTGTAACTGGGATATCTACTTTCATTAACGTTTCTGATACTAGAGGATTTTTTGTAAATGACGTAATAGGAATTGGTACAGAAGTATTGAGAGTAACCAGTATAGATGAACAGTTCTCTAGGCTTGGAGTTAACAGACAAGTCGGAGTTTCATTGACCCATCCTACTGGCACTAATAATGTAATTCTTCTTCCAACTAGATTTGAATATACGGTAGAAAATGCAGTCAAGTATCCAACGTATGAAAATAAAGTTGTATATTTTAATCCAAAGTTTACCATTGGTCTAGGAACCACTGGAACAAATTATAGAATTTCTGCAACTGGAATTGGTAGCACCTCTACAGAAACAATAATTAATAGATTTGTACGGGAACAATCAATCTATATTAAAAATCATCCATACTATACTGGGCAACAATTAAAGTATAATGCTGGGATAGGTGGGTCTACTATAGTATACTCTTCTACTGGTTATGGATCTACGAGTGGAATTGGAACGCAAAGATTACTACCAAATTCTACGGTTTACGCAATCAATCTAGGTGTTGATTATCTTGGTATATCTACTGTTGGATTCCCTACAGTAGGAAACGCTGTATATTTCTTTCCAGTAGGTGCTGAAGTTGGAACTGCTCACTCATTTACTACCACATTTGATAGTGTTTCTATAGTTGCTGAAAAATATAAAGCTTCTATTAAAACAACAGCAAAACATAATTTAGTAGATGGGGATTTGGTATCACTAACGAGTCTTCCACAACAGGTAGAAACTGTTAAATTGAGATATGATCCGATTCTTTTGAAAATAACTTCGGAAACAGTATCTTTTTCCAGTACTACATTTTCAAACGATCTTACGAGTTTTAAAATTGATACTCAAAAATTTAACAATGGGGACAAAGTTGTTTATTATTCCTCTACGGGCAACATTGGTGGATTGGTTAATAATGAAGTGTATTATGTATTGAAGGAAGATCCAGATAGAATTAAATTGTGCAGAAATTTTTCTGATGTAGCCGAGTCTAAAGCAATTGTAATGTCATCGGTTTCTCTTGGTAGTTATTCTTTAGCAAAAATTAATCCGCCTGTATTGGTTAACCGAGGAAATAGACTGGAGTTTGATATTTCGGATCAAAGTCTATCTAGTATGAGATTGGATTTTTATGAGGATATTAATTTTAGAAATAGATTAGATATAACTGGAACTTCGGAATTTGGATTCTCAATTTTTAGAGATGGTATACCTGGAACTGTAGGGGCAAAAGTTATAATTTCAACAGTAAATCAATTTCCTAAAAAATCTTTTTATAATTTAACCCCAATTACACCAACAGATGAAAGAAAAAATCAAATAACAAGTGACGATAGTGTTCCAGGTAGAAATTCAATAACAGTTAAAGATAGTATACTTAGTGGTGAACATGCAATTATTGTATCTGATGGTAATAATTTTTCTTTCAATCTATTATCTAAACCGGCTTTTTATGAAAACTTTATAACAAAGGCTGGTTTAGCAACGGTATATTACGAAACCACTTCTCCTTTTGCTGTGGGTCCTGTATCAAGAACAAAAATAAATTTCAAAGGCAAAGGATACTCACGACTTCCAAAAGTACTTGGATTTGATACTATTAGTGGAAAAGACGCGGTAATTAAAATTAATAGCAATAAGATTGGTCAAGTAGAAACATTTGAACGTATTAAAGATGGATTTGATTATCCAACTGATCCAACATTACTACCATTTTTGAGTGTACCGACTGTTTGCGATATAAGTGGAATTTCTAGAATTGATAGGGTAGATATAACTGATGGTGGCATAAACTATCAACAACCACCGACTCTAATAGTTCCCAGAAATAGAAATATAAAATTAAGAGCCGTAGTTAATGGTGGATCTGTTACTAATGTATTGGTTTTACAAAACGAGAATACATTTACTGAACCTTTACAAGTACTTTCAACCAGAAATTCAAACGGATATGATATTGATACTATCACACATACTGGTAATTTAGTGACCCTAGAATTGTTATTGGATCCGCAGTTCAATAGACCAATCACTGTTGGTTATGGTTCGTCCGTTATTGATTTTCCATTCGAAATCGGTGACAGAGTTTATGTTGAGGGGTGTAGACTGACACCAAGCTCAAGGAATGCAGGAGAATTAAATTTCAATTCTGAAGACTATTCATATAGATTTTTCGATGTCGTCGGCGTAAATACTACCAATTTTACCGTCACTTATAACATGGCAGGTATTGCTACTGGTACATTGGGACAATATGACGATGATTTTACTTTAGGTTATGTTGTAAATGAAAAACATCTTGCAAAGTTTGATATGAAAATTATTGATGATTCTAGTTACATTTCTGGAGAAAGGGTAACATCTAGAAAATTCACCGCAAGAGTTTCCGAAAATGGGTATGATAGTAATTTAAATCAATTACGCTTATTTGATAGTATTGGTGAACTCAGGGTAGGTGATATTCTAGTTGGAGAACAATCTAAACTTCGTGGTAAGGTAGAAGCGGTTAATAGATTTAATGTTAAAACCAAGTTGGGAATTACAAGAGATAAGGTTGGTCAAGTAGATAAATCTCGTGGAATACTCAATGAATACCTACAGAGAATTTCTGATAATTTCTACTATCAGAAATTCTCTTATTCGATTAACAGTAAGATTCCATATGATAAGTGGAGAGAATCAGTAAGATCTATCATTCACCCATCTGGATTTAGAGAGTTTTCTGATTTAAAAATATTTGGAGATCCAAAACGAGATGCAATTGTAAACAACTACGTGAATGTTGGATTAGCAAAATCGATCAACATGAAAGTTAGGGCACTAACTCAAAATGTTAAGTTAATTATAAACATTGATAACGAAATTTCCTTTACTTCTAGATCAAACTTTGCAATGGTTACAGAAGATGATCCTCTTGAGGATGGGGGCGTACAGAGAATATTTTTCCCAGAAAGTAGACCACTTAGGGGATATATCTTAAATAAGACGAATAAAGTTTTAAATCTTGATGATATTAGTAATGGATTTAGCGGAAGATTAGACAGAGCTGGGAATTTAATTGGAAATACTAATTTTAAATTAACAACAAAATCTGGAGTTCCCGTATTCAAAGCAACATTTAATTCTGCGTCTTCATCTATTGTTGATCTGACTAATAATATTATTAGTATTCCAAATCATAACTTCCAAAGTGGCCAAGAATTAATTTATAGTACTCAAGGTGGGTCTGTATTGGGAATAGCAACAACTTCACATACTTCAGGATCCAGAACTATCGTTATGTCGGTAACTGGTGCTGGTGGAAGCGCTCTGTTTGAAAATGGATATAATTCTTCTGTAGTAGGTCCAATAATTGGAGTTTCTACAACTGCAAACCCAATTGTTGGTGCAAAATTATTTGGATTTGGTACTGGGATTCCTGGAATTTCCACCTTCGGTACTGGCGCCAAATTCGAGGTTCTCATAACATACAGTCAAAGTACGGGAGTTCCACTTTCTACTAGTATATTACTTCGTCAAGGTGGATATGGTTACAAAGTTGGAGAAACTGTAAGTATTGCTGGAACCTTTATCGGCGGGACCAATCCAACTAATAATCTGTCCTTCGTTGTTACTAAAGTTGCTAGTACTAGAGTTGGAATTCAAACAGTTTATTCAAACTTGCCCGCAACTACGAATGGATCTGGCACTGGAGCAACATTTGATGTCGAACGCGATGTGAATTATGATATTTCTAGAGTTTCTGTTGTTACGGGCGGAACAGGATATGCAAATACCGAAACAATCTCTATTGCTGGAACTTATATTGGGGGATCAACTCCGATAGACAATTTATATCTAACTCCAACGGAATTGGGTAGAAATACTATCCCCTCCTCCGTATATGTTCAGAAAATTGATGATGTTAAGTTTAGATTAGCTGGATTATCTACATCTCTAGCATTCAATATTACTGGATTGGGTACTGGAACTCACTTACTTACATATCCAGAACCAAACGAAAATGCTTTGATTCTGGTAGATGGAATAATTCAAAGTCCTGTAAAAAATAAAAAATTATCAGTAACGGTTACCGCTCCAATTTCTCCTACTGATCAACAAATTTCGGTTGGAGCTGGAATCAATTCCATATCTACAGGAGATTTGATAAAAATTGATAATGAGTATGTAAGAGTTAATTTCATTGGTAAGGGATCCTTTGTTGTAAGTAGAACAGCAGAACCACTTAGTGAAGTAGATACCAATTTCTATTATGATACTAATCGTATGAATTCTAATGTTACTACTGTAGATACTACTATAGTAACTGCAGATGATCGCCCGCCTTATTAACTATAAATAACAGAAAAGTGTACTGAAATAATGGCTAAACAGGGTATAATTACTGGGACTACTCCAAATGATGGCACAGGAGATACTTTACTTGCTGCTACTTTAAAAATAAACTCTAATTTTGGTGAATTATATAATATTTTTGGTGATGGAACCAATTTAGTAAGTTTTGTCTCGTTTGCTAGTACTGCTGGTTATTCTACTGCTTGTGGAGTTGCATCTACGTCTACTTATGCCCAAATTTCCAGATTTGTTTCTACCGAAGTAAGTATCAATAGTACTGGAGTTTCTACTTTTTCATATTCCGATACTGGTGGAATTATAATTGAAAAATCTGGAGTACCAGCAAACACTCCATTTCAAGTTGGATTTGCTGGTACTATGCTTCGTGTTGAGAAATCTAAGGTTGGTATAGGTACGTCTGTTCCAACTTCTCAACTTGAAGTGGTCTCTTTTGATCCAGAATTACCAGTATTGCAAATAGTTCCAAAAAGCAATGGTCATGCAATAAGAGTTTCCAATAAACCCGTAGTATCTGCAAACAGTTTTGTAGTTACTAATGATGGTAAAGTAGGAGTTGCTTCTACTGCTCCTGGTTCTAAATTGACAGTTATTGGCGATATTTCCATAACTGGCATTTCAACATTTACTGGTGTAACACACTTTGACGGTTCGGTTACTGAAAAGGTGATTGGTAATTTTTCTAGTGCGTTAACAGCCATTGGTGGAACTCTGACGATAGATGTTTCTCAAGGAGCAGTAATTCTTGGTGGATTGACTACATCTGTTACAACATGGTCTTTTATAAACGTGAGTACTCTAAACAGCAAATCAACTACAGTAACAATAATAAATGATGCCGGCACTAGTTCCACATATGGAGATGTTTGTCGTGTTAATGGATCGTTGATATCTGGTGGAATACGATGGGTCGGAGGCAATCCCCCACCAGCAACAAATCAAGAAGATATTTTGACTTTTAGTATTATTCGAGATTCCACTGGCGAAGCAAGAGTTTACTGTAATAGTTCGCTTAATATTAGTTGAGGATCCTCTAGATGCCCACAAGATTTACTCCAGGTGCAGGTGCTGTTCTGAGACCCTTTTTTGATTCTACTTATGGTGTTGAAAGGATAGAAGTTGTTTTTGGTGGTTCTGGATATGCGAAAACCGATCCACCAAAGGTACAGATATTTGGCACACAAACACCAATAACTGAAGGTGTTTTTTATCCAGTTATCAGTGGTGTTGGTACTATAAAATCTGTAGTTATTTTTAAGTCTGGAGAAGGGTATTATCCAGTTTTTTCGACTACTACTGGTGGCCAAGTTTATGTTGATAGGGGAGTTTTTGGTACAACTGCAGGAGTACATACTACTGGGATTCAAAGTGTTTTTAACGGAGATTTCAATATTGTTGATGATAACATTTATTTTGCTTCTGCACCATATGGTAAAAGTGGACCCGTTGGTCTAGAAACTGGATCTAACTTTACTGGAAGAATTTTTTCTAGAAAAATTGATCCATTAAAGACTCAAGATAAAAATTTAATTTTAGATGACATATCCTTAGAATTTACTGGTCTGGCCGGCACTCAATTTAAATTGACAGAAAATTTTAACAAAGTTGACGCATTATTCAATAATGTCAATTCTGGATCTGACATCAATAATAATCCATTTATTTTAATTAATAATGTAAGTCAGACTCCAGGACTTGATTTTGAAATTGTAAATTCTACTGAAAATAATATTAATTTTCTAAGTGGAGTACCTAGAGCTGGAAGAATAACAAAAGTCGGATTGCAAACTGGTTCTGGATATTATACTCAACTAAAAGCGTCAGGAACCATCGGTGTAAGCACCACAGGGACGTTATCATCAGTAAACCTTACTGGACCAGGAGCCGGGTACAGAAGTGCCCCAGAGGTCATTGTGAGGGGATCTCATGGATCTGGTGGACTTGTAACCGCGTTCTTGGGAACACTAGATCCCACCGTCTATAATATTTCCACTGCAGTTTACAATAGACATGTTGGAATTGTAACTTTTACTACTTCGACAGCACACAATTACAAAGTTAATCAAAGAGTCAGAGTCGTTGGAGCGGGATTTACTTTTCCTGCACTTTCCGCAGTAAGAAATGTAAACACATTTGCATACAATCCAGTCAGTGGAATTGCAAGTATAACTGTTTATGGTGGACATTATATTGGTACAGCAACTAATCGATCCAGAAATCTATTAGTAAAATCTATAGAAGTAACTGATGGTATATCTACTTTTCTTCTTAGAGAAGATGCATATCCAATAATTTCGGTTGGATCTACAAATAATGTAGAAATTAATATTGGAATTGGAACTACCTCATTAAGTTACGTTGCCGGTGGGCTAGTTCAGGCTGGTGTCGATACTGCTATTTTGGAGGGAGCGGACGTAGTTGGATTTGATATTCTTGGTGTAACTACTAACACCTTCAAAGTTTTTGTTGGACTATCTACATTCGATCACACATATACTTCTGGTGGAAAGGTCCAAAGAAATGAAGTTGGCATTGTTACTGGATTGCAAATTATAAATGCAGGTCAAAATTATTATACATCCCACAACGTTGCTTATGTTGATTATGAACCAGTAACTGGAGTAACTACAATAACTGGATATGGAAAAAAACTCGGAATAACAACAACAATTGCAAATGTTTTTTATACCCCATCTACTGGTATTGCCACTATTCAGGGGACAAATGTCCATGGGTTGTCCATAAATGATATTGTTAAATTATCTGGAATTGGATTTAGTACTATAAATGGAAACATTACATTTCCATACACTTCCGATGCATTTTTTGCGGTAAAATCAATTCCAAGTACATTAGATTTTTCTGTCAATATTGGTATTTCCACCATTGGGGTACATACTCATCAAATGAGTACCGGCACATTTACTTTATACGAGGGACATGGATTAAAAACCGATGATTTTGCGGTGGTTTCTGGAATAGCCATGACCACAAATTATTGGCCACCAATTGATATAGGAAACGTTACGTATGATCATGTTACTGGTATAGCAACTATCACCACCAATTCTAATCATTATTTGGAAGAACGAGATTTTGTTATTCTTAGTGGTATTGCTATGACTTGCGGATATGATAATGGTGTAGGCATACTTACTTTCCCGAGAACTACGGATCCTGCATATAATGGAGTTTTTGTTACTAATGTTGGTACGTCTACAGTATTCACTGCTAATGTAGGACCATCAACAACCCCACACACATATAATTCTGGCGGAACAATCCAACATGCGATAAGATATCCATTGCCCTACATGCAAGGATTTGATTTAATTTCACGACAATTTGGAGATGGATTTTATATCTTAGAAGTATATGATCAAGCTAGATTCAGAGTGTCCTCTGGACTGATTACCTCTAGATATAATTACAATAGAGGGGGAACTATAGAAAAACCAATTTCTTTGGAAATTGTGGATCCAGATCCCTATTATAATATGAATTTAGAGTATGTATCTGGTTCTACTGGAATTGGAACAACGGGAATCGGAACTGGGGCTAAAGCAAACTTTTCAATTAATGTTGATGGTGATATCGGAGTTTTTGATGTAATTGAGGAGGGGTTGGCATATAAAGTTGGAGATAGACTAACAGTATCTGGTATATGCACAGATGTTACAGTTGGTATAGTAACCCAATTTGAATTATCCGTTTTGGAAATTGCAAATGATAAATTTTTTGGATTTTATCCAGGTCAATTTATATTGTTTGATGATATTTCAAAATTTTTCAATGGAATTCGCAAAAAGTTTACTCTTTCTGTTACTACTGGTGGAGTGGTTTCTATTTTAAGTTTAAAAACAGAACCTGGTTCCGACTTGGATGTTACAAATAATATGTTCATTTATATTAATGATATATTGCAAACTCCAAATATTTCATATTCTTTTAGAGGAAGTAGAATTATATTCACTGAAGCTCCAAAATCAGATTCCAAGTGTTCCGTCTTTTATTATAGAGGATCTGATGCTGATGTTGAGTTAATTGAACCAATTCCGACAGTGAAACCAGGAGATATTGTACAGATAAAAGAAAACCGATTAGATATTTTCGATAGAGACCAATTTCCAAGAACTACAAAAAGAATTGTTGCTTCCGATGTAATGGAGACATTTACTTACGACAGCGTAGGTATTGATACAAATCAAGACAATGAGAGACCATTATCTTGGGAAAAACAGAAAGTAGATAAAATCTTAAATGGCGTATATTTCTCAAAAGCAAGAGATATTAATAAATGCAAAGTATCTCCAGCAACATTCCCGATAAAAAATATTGGACCTACTGATTCAGAAATATATGTTGCAAATGCATTTCCAGTCTTCAGTGAAGTTGACTTGTTGGTAGAGTCCGAACGGCATCTGAGGATATTTGAAAATAGAGATATATCTCCTGCACTTGTTACTTCTGTTGTTTCTGCTTCCTCAAGTATATCTTCACTAGGTATTACATCTTCTGGATCGGGTTATCTAAATTTAACAAATCCTGTTGTTTCAATATCTGCATCAAAACTTACTAAAAAAGATCCAATCAAAAACTGGAAATTTGATGTTATTACATCTATTTCTACTTCAATAACTTTAAAAGGAATAACCAGATCTATTCCCGTTGTTGCTGTTGGAAGTAGCAGTCAATATATCAACACATTGAGCGGAACTTTCTGGGAAAGAGGTAAAATTGGATTTGGGGATACAATAACATTCAATGCAATTGAAGTCGGATCTGATGGTAGGACTCTATTGACGGTTGGAGAATATGGAAAAGCAGCTAAAGCAGTATCTTATGGAACTACAATTTCTTCTTGGACTCCAGTTTCTCTTAAAGAAGAAAGACAGATTCCAGCAATTGGAGTAAATGTAGTTTACGATTCTAATTATGTTGGAACTTTTAATGATGTTGTATATGAACCAATTCTTTCTACTTGGGTAGCTGTAGGTGCAGGAGGAAGTATATTTAATGGAGTGGGGATTGGTACAACCACACTATTCAGCCAGTTCTCGGGAACTATTCAAAGTTTGAATTCAATTGTTTATGCACAGGGAACGTATATCGCAGTCGGAAATGGTGGTGTAATTATTAGTTCTGTTACAAGTAGATTTTGGGAACCAAAAATAAGCAATACTCCACAAAACCTTAGAGATGTGATCTATGACGGAAATAGATTTATAGCCGTTGGTGATTCTGGAACGATTATCATATCTTCTGATAGAGATTATTGGCAACCCTTTAGTGAACAAAATTATAACATTGCACTAAATCCAGCAACATTTTCTTTTAGGAAAATTAGATTCGTAAATGGAATTTACATTGCTTTAAGTGATGTCGGCGTTCTATACTATTCGTTAGATCTTCTCAATTGGATACCTAGATCAACCATTCAAAATAATCCAGTAAATGATTTGCTTTTCTCTCCATTTGGTTTGGAGGGCAGATTTATTGCGGTTGGTGGAGCCGGTACGGTTTTCTACTCGGAACCAATTTACAATAGAGCAACAGCGACATCCTCAGTTACAAATGGGATTGTTACCTCTATCAGTATTACTAATGGTGGATTTGGATATCAATTATATTCTTCTCCACCAGTTCTCGTTGAATCAGATAAGACGGTAGAAGAGAAAATTTATTCATATAAAACAAAGGGAGATTTCGGAACAATAGTTGGGGTAAATACTCAGATTCCAGGCCAATCTGTCAATGGACTTGCTCCTAGATTGGAATTCCAACTTAAATCTGAATTTAATGATAATACTAATCTTGGGTATGGATATTCATCTCTGAATGTTTTTGGAATCAATCATAGTCAACTACAAATTGGAGATTATTTTATAATCTATGACAGTCCAGTAAAAGTTGGACATGCTTTAACTGGAATCAGCACTCATGTTGGTGGATTAACAAATTATCCAACAAATAAAGTTGGAATTGCATATTCAACAATAGATGGATTGTACAGAGTAGATGCAGTCACGACTGCAGATCAAATTAGTGGAATTGTAACAGTAACCTGTTCGTTCTTACCAGCACCAAATAGTAATAGTCAAATTCGGGTTGGAGTTGGAACTACGGCTTTAACAAAATATTATGGTAAATACTCCTGGGGTTTGATTTATGACTATCAAAATAGAGCTTCATTTAGTCCCAAACAATTCCTAGTTAATCCAGATAATGGTTTAGTTGGTTTTGCCACAGCTCCATTGATTACCAGAACTAAACCCCTAACTTAACCTTCATAAATATAAAAAAAACTAGCTTTAAAATGCCTGCTATTATATCAGATCAATTTAGAATATTAAACGCTGAAACTTTCGTAAGAAGTTTTGTTGGTATTGGGTCTACAGTAAACAAATATTATTCTTTCATTGGCTTGCCTGGATCTACAAATCCAAAAGCTGGTGGAACTCCCGATTGGAATTCCAATACACCTGCACCCCTAGACGGATTTAAAGAAGAATATGAGGTGAAGGAATCTGTTATTGCAATGAAAAAAATAACGGATAGGGACGTTAGACGACTTGTTCGAAAAGTCCAATGGACTGCTGGACAAACATATGAAATGTACAGGCATGATTACAATATTTACAATTTGACTCCTCTTACAAATCAAGCTAGTTTATATGAAGCATATTTTTATGTTATAAATGAAGACCTTAGAGTTTATATTTGTCTCCAAAATGGATCAGATCCAGAAAATCCAAAAGGTAGGCCATCATATGACCAACCCACATTTATTGACCTTGAACCAAGAGCAGCTGGTACAAGTGGCGATGGTTACATTTGGAAATATCTTTATACGATTAAACCATCGGAAGTAGTTAAGTTCGATTCCATCGAATATATACCAGTTCCAGAAAATTGGGGGTATGAGGGGGAATCTATAGCCACAAGAGGCAATGCAATAGATGGTAGAATTGAAGTAGTAGTTATTAATAATAGAGGCAGTAGTTATCAACCAATTTCTACATCTTTTGCAAATGTTCCTATTTTGGGAGATGGTACTGGAGGAAAAGCAACTATAACCATTGACTCGTTTGGAAAAATTTCCGAAGTTTTTGTTACTGATGGCGGCATTGGATATTCTCATGGCAGTATTCAATTTTTTCCTGGAGCCCCAGGAACTGAACAAGGGGGTCCATTAGAAAACCTAACAAACACAGGCATCGGTACAACTGCTAGAGCTATATTTGATGTTATTATTCCACCCAAAGGTGGACATGGTGCTGATATTTACAGAGAACTTGGTTCATATCGAGTATTACTCTATTCTAGATTCGAAACCTTGGACACAAATCCAGATGTCATTGAAGGTAATGATTTTGCTAGAATCGGAGTCATAAAAAATCCCACTGTTTTTGGTAGTACATATGAATTACTTGATTCTTCTGTTGTTAGTGGATTGAAGGCATTGAAACTGGTTGGATTAGCAACAGAGACTACTTACGCTGTGGATGCAGTTATTAAACAAACTGTTGGGGTTGGATCTACCGCGATTGGTATTGTAGCTTCTTGGGACAAAAAAACCAATGTCCTCAAATACTATCAACCCATGGGACTTGCATCAAGTGAGAGTGGTTATAAAATTATCCCATTTACATCAACACCAGAGACTGGTTATGGATTAACAGTTAGTTGTTCTTCCATCATTGGCCCAGTATTGCAAATTAATAACAATTTCAACGGGGTCACTACGTCAATAAATAACACAACATACCAGTTGGGAATGAACTTTGTTGCTGGAATAGCTTCCGCTGAATACAACACTAAATCTGGAGAAATAATCTACATAGATAATAGGATTGCAATTCCAAGATCCTCAAGCCAAAAAGAAGATATTAAGATTGTACTGGAGTTCTAAACTAAAATGCCGCAAAATACTAATCTAAATGCATCTCCATATTTTGATGATTTTAAGGAAGATAAAAATTATCAAAGAGTTCTTTTTAAACCAGGATTCCCAATCCAAGCAAGAGAATTAACAACTTTACAGTCTATACTTCAAAATCAAATAGAAAAATTTGGGAAACATTTTTTCAAAGAAGGATCTGTAGTAGTTCCTGGACAACTTGCTTATGATTCTGACTATACTTGTGTTCTAATTGATGAAACCCATCTTGGGATACCAGTATCAATTTATCTCGATGCATTGATAGGAAAAACTATCAAAGGAGAAACAAGTGGTGTAACGGCAAAAGTAGAAAATTATATTACAAATTCGGAATCCGAATTAAAGAGTTATACATTGTATGTAAAATATCAAAGTTCTAGTGATACAGATTTTGCTAGACAAAAGTTTGTAGATGGGGAAAATCTAATAACTTTAGATGAAATTGAATATTCAATATCCAACATTAGATCGGGATCTACATTTGCAACTACTCTAATTGCAAATTCAACAAGAACTGGTTCTGCTGCTAAAATTGCAGATGGAGTATATTTTATTAGAGGGTTTTTTGTAAATGTTCAAGCGCAGACTGTAATCCTCGATCAATATTCAAATAAACCAAGTTATAGAGTTGGACTTGTAGTTTCGGAAGAAATTACCACGGCTTCTTCAGAGTACAACGACTTGTTCGATAATGCAAAGGGATTTTCTAACTTTGCTGCGCCTGGAGCCGATAGATTTAAACTCTCTACGCAATTAGTAAAAAAATCTTTGAATGATTTTAATGATGAAGATTTTATTGAATTGATTAGAGTTGAGAACGGGATACTTTCAAAATTCGTAAAAACAAGTAATTATAATTTAATTAGAGATGAACTGGCTAGAAGAACATACGATGAATCTGGAGATTATTACGTAAAACCTTTCACAATTAGTGTGAAAGAATCACTAAATGATAGACAAGGAAATCATGGAGTTTATTTTGAGAATCAGAAAACTTTAAGTGGAAATACTCCATCTGATGATTTACTAACATTATCAATAAGCCCTGGGAAAGCATATGTAAGGGGCTATGAAATTGAAACTATTAATACTTCAAATGTAGATATACCGAAAACTAGAGAACCAGAAAATCAAGAAAATGAATCAATTCAATTTAGCCTAGGAAGACAAATTGAATTAAATAACGTTTATGGATCAGCTCCTGTTGGATTTGGAACTACTTCCCATGTAAGATTATTTGATAAAAGAACAGAAACTCCTGGCACTCCATCTGGAATTCAAGTTGGAATTGCTAGATTATATGATTTAAAATTAAAAAACTCAGAATATCTTAATGCCACAACAAAATTTGAAGCGTCACTGTATGATATTCAAACATTTACGTATCTGGAAATAAACACCCATATGCTCCTTCCCACTCCAGCTTTTGTTGAGGGTAGGAGTAGTAATGCATCTGGATTTTTATATCAAACTGTGAATGATGTTCGTCAGATGATTCTTTACCAGTCTTCTGGAACTTTTCAAGTCGGTGAAGAAATTTTAGTTAATGGTGAAGATATTTCTAGAACAATTACTAGAGTATCTGATTATAGAATCTCTGATGTCCATCAAATATGTGGTATTGATGGAGTAAACTTTACTGGTGATCCAGTTTTAAATTCTTTAAAATTATTAGCACCAGCTGGCAGTCAATTCACAATCTCTGCATCTAGTGGTGGAGTGTCTACGGTAACTTCTCCAAATACATCTTTTTCGGTTGGAATACAAACTGGAGATATTATTTCTTATAGTATACCTGGATCTTCTGTGCCTACTTTTAACAGGGTAAAAGAAGTAAATACGACCGCAAGATCATTGATTATTGAACCAACAACTTCAGTTACTGGAGTTTGTACAGGCGGACTTCCTGCAGCTGCTGGATTAACTGTAAATGACTTTGTAGTTGCCTCCACACAGGTAAACAATGTAGGGGATGCATATTTATTCAGTGATTTGACTCGTAGAAATGTATCTAATACGAATTTATCATCATCTCAAATTGTAATTAGAAAATCATATGCTGTAACCATATCATCTGGTGCTTTTAGTCAAGTTTTAGAAACCGATCCAAACCTAACTTTGGAACCTTTTGATGAAGAAGACTATACTGTATCATTTAATTCAAACGGAGCGGTGGAATCGTTAAACAACCAGAAAGTATCTGTGAGTGGAAGAACAATTTCTTTACAGAATATAAGCCAAAATGGAGCTGCTACTCTCACAGTTACTTGGAGGAAAATTAATTTACGTCCTAAGAAAAAAGTATATCAAAGATGTAGTATTAGTGTTATAAACAAATCGAGTAAAAATGCTTCAGGAGTTTCTACGAGTTCATTGAATGATGGACTTACTTTCTCTAATGAATATGGAACAAGAGTTCAAGATAAAAGGATTTCCCTTGGAATTTCTGATGTTGTTTCGGTTATTGGCGTTTTTGAAGCATCAGGACCAAACGATCCACAACTACCAAAATTAGTTTTAGCAAATTTAAATTCTAATATTTTAAATTCCATTCGTGGAGAAACTATTATCGGTCAAAATTCAGGGGCGGCCGCCTCTTTTGTTCTAACGAATGGTACTAATGAAATCGATTTTGTATATTTAAATGAAAATATATTTGAAATTAATGAGGTAGTTTCATTCCAGGAGTCAAAAATAACTGCAACAGTTTCATCATTCATACCTGGAGATAGAGATATTAAGAATAATTATGAGTTTGACCCAGGACAAACTAGAGAAATTGTAGATTGTTCTGCTATCGTTAGAAAGTCAACGGCATCCGCTGCTACTAGAAGATTGTCAATTGTTTATAATAATTATTATATTGATCCTGCGGATCCTGGTGATTTTGTAGTTGTGAACTCTTACGATAAGGATCGTTATACGTATGATATGCCCAGAATCTCTGGACTTTCGGCTTCGGATATTATTGATGTAAGACCAAGAGTTTCTTCGCATACAAGTGGTTCTGGAACTTCTCCATTTGAGTTTAAATCTAGAGTTTTCAATCCATTTACATCGTCATCATCTCATATTTTTGCAAAAGATAAAGCAACTACGATTTCATATGATTATTATGTGGGAAGAATTGATAAACTTTTCTTAACAAAAGAAGGAATATTTAATGTTTCGAGAGGGCTTCCATCTCTCAGTCCAAAAGTGCCCACTTCTATTGAAAATGCTTTAGAAATTGCCACTATTGTTTTACCTCCTTACGTTTATAATCCAGATGAAGTTTCTATATCTCTTAATAGTCATAAGAGATATAGAATGAAAGATATCTCTGTGATTGAAAAAAGGTTAAAGAATGTAGAATATTACACTGCACTATCTCTCTTGGAGAGTGAGACTGCTAATATGTCTTTGAGAGATTCCCAGACAAATCTGAATAGATTTAAAGCTGGATTTTTTGTCGATAACTTCAAATCGGTTCTTGGTGGAGATATTACTAATGTACTATACAAAGCAAGTGTAGATACAGTTGAAGGTAGACTTAGACCATCTCACTATACGACTTCTGTTGATCTTCTTCTTGGTTCTGAAGTGGTAATTGGTGCTGCAGTCACATCAAATCCATCCGCAGATTATCGATTTGTCAATGATCTTGGCGATACAAATGTCAAACGTGTGGGTGATGTTGTGTGTCTGAATTATACTGATGTCGTTTTTGTTCAAAATAAATTTGCAACAAGGAGTGAAAATGTAAATCCATTTGCTGTCGTTAACTGGATTGGTCAAATTGAATTGAATCCATCTACCGATACTTGGATTGAAACTAGAAGAAGTGCAAGAACATATGATATTGAAGGAAGTTATTCCGCATCCATTGGCATTACTGGTGCTGACTCGAATACAGGAATATCTCCAATTGATTGGGGTGGATGGGAAACTACCTGGACAGGACAATCGATTTCAAACGGACCAACTATATTCAGCAATACAACATCGACACAAACAGGGTCTCAAGAACAACAAGGTGGATTCCAAAATGGCCGTGGTATTCCTATCACTACAACAACTACACATCAAGATAGAACAGTTTCTTTTAGAAATCAAACTGTAAATACAACTACTAATCAAACGAGACAGGGAATTCAATTTAGAGTTGGAGAAAGATTTGACTCTACAAGTCTTGGAGATAAAGTTGTTTCTCTTGATGTTGTCTCTACTATGAGATCTAGAAATATTGAATTTATTTGCAAGAGATTGAAACCAAATACAAGACTGTATGGATTCTTCGACAACATTGACATGAACAAGTATGTTGTTCCAAAGTTGATCGAAGTTACAATGGTAAGTGGAACTTTTGGTTCTAATGAAATTGTTTCTGGTTCATTTGGGTCAGCTGCAATCAGATTTAGACTTGCACAACAAAATCATAAGTATGGTCCATACAACGCTCCAACTGAAACATATAAGGTAAATCCATATTCCCCAGAATCTGTTCTGTCAAGTATCTATTCATCAACCTCTACGGTATTAAACGTAGATACTGCATCTTTAGAACTGCAATCTGCGTCTGGATATTACGGTTATGTTACTACTGGTATGAGATTAGTTGGACAATCTAGCGGTGCGATTGCAACAGTAAAAGATATACGTTTAATCACTGACCAAGCAGGCGTTGTAATTGGATCTTTATTCATCCCAGATCCAACAACTCCAGCTGCACCCAGATTCGATACTGGCACAAAAACATTTACACTAACGACAAGTTCTACCAACGAAACTATTTCTGGATTTACTGATAGTTCGGCTGAGGCAAACTTTACTTCATCTGGAACTCTTCAAAATGTCGAAGCAAGCACTCTTAGAATGAGAAATGCGGATGTTCAAAGAATTCCAAGATCAGATTCTAGAACAATTCAGTCTTCTGAGACGAGAGTTGTAGCAGACACTACTTTTGCAAATAGAACTACCCAACAAACAAGATGGGTTGATCCTCTTGCACAATCATTTGAAGTTCCAGATGTCAATGGAGTATATTTAACTAAATGCGAAGTCTTCTTTAGAACAAAGGATACAAAGAGTCTTCCAATTACACTGCAAGTAAGAACTCTGCAAACAGGTCTACCCACTCAAACAATCTTACCTTTTGGTGAAGTTGTTTTGGATCCAGATCAAGTGGCACTTTCTGGAGATGGTACGGTTCCAACTACGTTTACGTTCCCATCTCCAGTTTACTGTGAAGGTGGTGGGGAGTTCGCTATTGTTTTACTTTCGGCATCTAATGAGTATACCGTATTCATTTCTCGAATGGGAGAAGAAGACGTTACTACTATTAATAAACCAGACTCTGAGAAAATTATTGTTTCTCAACAACCATTGTTGGGATCACTATTTAAGTCTCAGAATGGTGCTACTTGGGATCCAAGTCAGTTAGAAGATCTTAAGTTTAATTTGTATCGAGCTAACTTTACAAGTAAAATTGGAAATGTAAGATTCTATAATCCAGACCTTGATATTGGTAATAGACAAATTGCTTCTTTGAGAGAAAATCCAGCTGACATGATTTCTAGAAGTGTAATTGTTGGTCTGGGAGTAAGTTTGAGTGCATCTCAGGTTTCCAATTTAACCGCTGGTATAACTGTCATACAACAAAATAATCCAAACTTTAAGGCAAAATTAAGTAAAATTTTAGGATCTATCGGGATTGGTAGTGTTCTAAGTTTGAGTTCTATTGGTGCTGGATTTACTGCTGGTGCTGTTACTTACACAAATGTTCCTTTAGTTTCAAAAACTGGAAGGGGATTTGGGGCAAAAGTGAATATATCTGTAAATTCTGGAGTTGCAGTCGCAGCAACAGTTTCTGTTGGTGGAACTGGATATTCTGCTGGAGATATTTTAACCGTAAATTCTGTTGATACTGGTGGATTTGGTAAAAATCTTATATTAACAATTCCAAACAACATTGGTATTATTAGTGCATATAATACTTTAATTCTAGATAATTTACAAGGCACTCCGACTGTTGATGGTGGTTCTGCTATTGTATATGTAAGTGCGGCCGGAACAACTATTCTAAGTGGTGCAACAGTTCAATCATCAAATACAATCAATGACGGACTTCATATTAGAGTAAAACATAACAGCCATGGGATGTATTCTCCTTTTGAGAGGGTTATCCTCAGTGGATTCCAATCTGATTCCAAATCGGAAAAACTAACGGCTTCTTATGATTCATCAAGCACCGATTCTATTTCAGTATCTTCTGTTGGAATATTCACTTCTTTTGAAAACTATGAGGTTAGTGTTTCAAACCCAGGATATGCTTTGATTGGAAATGAAATAATCAGATATGTTGGGGTGTCAAGTTCTTTAGGAACATTAACTGGAATTACTAGAGCAATTGACAATACTAGAGCAAGTGATCATTTGAACAATGCATTAATTTCTAGATATGAATTGAATGGCATTTCATTGAGAAGAATAAATGCAGAACATAGTTTCGCTGATGTAGATTCAAGTACATATCCTGTTGATATTGATCACTATTGGGTTAAAGTTGGTGTTTCTAGTAGAGGCGTCGATAGATCAATTGGAAATTCAAGTGGACTTCCAGAACTATTTTTCAATAAAACAATGTCTGGCGGTTCTTATGATGTTAATTATGTTATTGTTGGAGTTCCATTTGGACCTAGAGCAACGCAAAATATTCCATTCAATGCACTAACACCAAATGTATCAATTCTTAATCCAGAAGGAACATCTGTTTCTGCACGGGTGCGAACGTTCACTGGAAATAGTGTTGATGGAGAAACCACTGCATTTGTTGATCAAGGATTCGAACCAATTTCTCTTACTGGTATAAACTACTTCACTTCACCAAGAATTATTGCTTCAAAGATTAATGAACTTTCCAAGTTAACAGACTTCCCAGGAAGAAAGTCATTCACAATGGAATTTACTTTGTCAACTCAGGATGGAAAAGTAAGTCCAATGATTGACTTGGATAGGGTAAATATAATTACAACTATGAATAGGATTAATAGTAAGGTTCTTAACTATGCAACCGATTTTAGAGTTAATTCTTTAGATGCAGATCCAAGTGCCGCAATATATCTTTCCAAACCAGTTAGATTGGAAAAGCCTGCAGACGGACTAAAAGTGCTTTTTGATGCATATAGACATTCTAGTAATGACATTAGAGTAATGTATAGAATACTAAGACCAGATTCACCAGCAGAATATCAACTGTTTGAATTATTCCCTGGTTTTGATAATATAGACGGTGATGGAGTCCCTCTTGATATTGCAAAAAATAGTGGATTGCCCGATAAAAGAGTATTGGCTTCAAACGGATTGGAGGATTATAGAGAATATGAATATAATGCTGTTAATTTGCCTCCATTCAATGGATTCCAAATTAAGATTATTATGACTGGAAATAATTTTGCTTATGTTCCAAAAATTAGAGATTTACGAGCAATTGCATCCATTTGATATGAAGATAAAGGTAGAAAATAGCACATCTCTTTATAGAGACAGTCATAGTAATGCAATTATAAATTGTTCTGATTTGGAATATGATAATTATATAAAAATTAAAAACAAAAAACTTAACGAAATTAATGAGATGCAACAATTAAAAAATGATGTTGATGAGTTGAAAGATATGATGAAACTAATTTTAGAAAAATTAAATAAATAGTTAAACACTTCCCTGTGACAAATGGCAGCAAGAGTTATAAATTTAGTTTTGGATCAGGGTGTAGATTTTCAAGCAAGTTTTACGCTTAAAAATCAAAATAACACTCCATTAAATCTTACTGGATATACAGCAGTATCAAAAATTAGAAAACATCCAGCCGCAACTAAGTCATATCCATTTACAGTGACATTCCCAGATAGACTAAATGGAGTGGTACAAGTTTCTATGGGATTTACATCGACTGGATTAATTGAAGGAGGTAGATATGTCTATGACATAATTCTCACATCGCCGAATGCATATAAAACTAAACCAATACAGGGAAATATTCTAGTTATTCCTGGAGTTTCATAATGACAAATTCCTACTTTGTAACAGTAAATCAACCCGATCCATATAATATTGGGGTAAACTATGAAATTCCAACAAAGTCTGTACAATATGGAAATGTAATTCTGGATAGTATAAATTCTCTTTTTAATGGAACTTCTTTGAATTTTCCACTGGCTGCTACGGGAACATCATATCTTCCAGTAAACGATCAACAATTAATAGTATCGAAAAATAATTTAATACTAGAACCAGTTGAAGATTTTACTATTTCTGGTTCCAATATAATCTTTACAACTCCTCCAACTTTGGGAGATGATGTTTTTATCATAGCTCTTGCTACTACTGCAGATTTGACCAGGACTATTAATTACGTCATTGATAGTGGCAGTTCACCAATGTTGCCAGGAAAAAAAGGAAAAGTTACATTAGATGTAAGTGGTATTATTGATTCTGTAAAAATATTTTCAGATCAAACTGGAGGAGTTGTTTTTGAGATTTCAAAATCAAATTATACCAACTATCCTACTTTTACAAGTATCACTGCAGGACAACGAGTCCAATTGATAAACAATAATAAGTATTTTGATGATATTCTAAATAATTGGGATAAAACAATTGTTGCGGGTGATATTTTAGATTTCGAAGTCATTAGCGTTTCCAATATCCGAAGATTTCTAATCTCTTTAAAATTAAAATTATAAATAATCATAGTTCTTAAAAGTCTAACCCCTAAGAGGAGTTGTTTCGATGGCATTACTAGTTCCTAATATTGGTGAAATTGAGACTCTACGTTATCTGATTGCTCAAAATAACTTTGTTGCTGATCTTGAGGACACTTCACCAAGAAATCTTGTCCTAAAGTTGTATACAAGTAACACCACTCCGGCTGAGGGTGATGTTCCCACGGCTTCTGCGTATTTTGAACCATATATTGACGGTAACGTCAACGGTTACGGAACTATCCCAGTTACTGGGTATCCACCTTTGGTAAATAATAGAACTGATCAAGTCTATACTTCCCAGTATGGTATTCTCTTAAATGGTTCTCGTTGGGTTATTAAGAACGTTGGTAGCGGCACAACCGCTACATATCCAGAACAGACATTTACCTTCAGTGGTCCTGCGGGTAATATCTATGGTTATTATGTAACTAGAGCAAACAATATGCCAATCGCGGTACAAGGTGTTGTACATGCTGCCAGTGTTGGTATTGGAACAACTATTACTAAGGGTACTGGTTCAGATCCATGTATTGGTATTGTTGGTAACTTCTACTTTATTGTTGATCCCGATGTAAGCATCGATGATCTAACTCTTGGTCAGTATATTGCAGGAAACGCTGGTATTCAAACTGGAACTAGGATTATCGGAATTGATAGGGCATTAAAAGTTGTTTATGTTGATAAACCACTTGTTGATAACATTCAAACTGCAACCGATCCATCTATTACTTTCAGTTTCGGTAAGATCTCGATTGTCAATCACCAACTCAAGAAGGGAGATGTTATTTACATCGCCGCGGGTACAGGAAATACTACTTTAGAATCAAACGTATATACTGTATTTGATGTTCCTAATGCAAATGAGTTCATTACGACTCCTTCACTAACTGCAACATCAAATGGTGTTCTTGGTCTAAACACTGCAACTCTTTACAGTTCAATCATGTATGCTGAAAGATTTACAAATGGACCATACAATATCCAAAACAATGGCGACCAAATTAAGATCACTCTAAACGTCGCTCTCGACTGATATATATTTAAAATAAAATTATTGTCATGGTTGGGGGTTGCTTTATTACTAAGCAATCCCCATTTTTCTTCAAATGAGAATTATTAAACTATGCCAAATGTCTACGTCTACGATGAAACAAGAGTAGATTACTTTGTTACTGACGATTTGGGGAATGTTCCTCAACCAGTAACAGAGTTCATTGACTATGGCAATGTTTCTGCACAAGCAGATCCACCAGAAATTGATTCATTGCAGTTTAATATAAATGATTACGGATTTGTATCGAGAATTGGTGATGTTTATCCATACGGCAAGATAAACATAACTGGAAATATTTCGACAGAAAGAGCATATGTACCTGTAACCACTGGACTTGGAATTGTTAGTGGTGCAGCTAAACAAAGATTTATTAAATCGACCTGGATCGGGTCTGGCACCCTCTTTGAAATTGGTGGAGGACTGGAAAGACTTGTCATACCCGATTTGGGTGCCGCAGGACCATCTCCACGCATCACTGGTGGTTCTAGAGAAAGAACTACTAATCGTTATAATGGAACAACCGCAACATTTAAAGTCGTTGCTACTTCTGCGGTAACAAAGGAATTTAATGTATATCCAGTAGTCTCTACAATTACCATATCGGTAACTGGAGGTACATCACAAGAATATCCATATGAGTATATCCAAACTATTGTTCAAGAACAGTTAGTTGGTAAAGCTCGAGAAAAAATTGCGTATCAGTATGCACTTACTGAGATTCTTCCTTTTGAAGAGGATGATTGGGGAGAGTTATCTGATGTAAATGGAAGTGCGTTTGATGAAACAACAACAACATTTGATAGTACACTCACACAAAACGTTGCATTTAGTGATCAAGTTATTGTAGAAAAGGAATATTGGGGAGTAATAACACAAAATCCAAGTCAGACAGAAGATTATGGAAATATTGAGTCTGCCTTCCTGAATAAATTTGGCAAAATACGAACGGTCAAATATACTAAGGCGAAGTATTGTAAATCATTTGATTACTCTGGTTCTGGTTCAATTTCAGTTTCTACTGGAGTACCACCTACAGATACAGATAGAGCTCGCAAATTTGCAGGATCTGGAAACATTGTTATTAATGGTCAACTGGGTCTTTCTCAAGCTCCTCAACATAGAGTATTTGGTCTTGGTGATAAAATTGTTCTTTCTGGCGGATCTAATCAAAGATTTATACCAAAACCAATTAGGGGATCTGGACTCGTTAAGATCTTGGGTTCAGCTAGACACAGAAAGACATCCAATCCACCAGAAAGGAAAGCGGAAATCCTTATCTATGGTTATGTTGATAACGTTAAGACTATATTCCAGCCACAAAGAAAGACAGTCAGAATCAATGTTTCTGGCCAGGCTACAAGGGTAAAACTATTCAAGGCGTTTAAGGGATCCGATACGATTAGGGTTCTTGGTGCTCTTTCTACTCTGGATATCAGATTTGGTCCACATTGGAGGAGTCCCCTTGAGAGAGATGGTTATATCGAACCAATTGATTATGGATTTATTACTCAATCAACGACAGAACCTAATGAGGATTGGGGATTAGTAAGTGAAATTCCATTAGTCATTAATGGTGGCGGATCTCTTGACTTTGGTTATATTATTCCAATATTTACTCGAATCAATATCGTTGGAATTGCTGCTCAAGCATTTGCTAGAGATGCATATAAGGGATTGGGTCTGATTAATCTATCTGGAATAAAGGCAGAAAAATCGGCTTATATCTTCAAATCTAATGGACTTTCTGGTATTGCAACTCATCCAGCCGGATTCTTCTTCTCTGGTGCAAATTGGTTCAGTCAGGCTCCTCAACATAGAGTATTTGGTATTGGTGATTACGTCAAGGTTCTTGGAACTGGTAATGAATCCATAACTCCTACAACGGAAATTGGATCTGGAAATATATCAATTTCTGGTGGACTTTCTAATCTTAAGTTTGTAAGTTCTGCAGGAGAACAAACAATTCTTACCACTATTAGTGGTTCCTCAAAAGAAAGATTCATTCCCAACTTTAATGGATCTGGAAAACTTACTCTCAGTCAGGGAAGAGAGGCTGGACAAACCTATCTCAGAATTATTACTGTGGATCCAAAAAGATCTGCAGTTCTATTCTCAGTATATAACAGTCTATCAATATTTGAGAAAAATACAGAATCTTACAATAATTCATCAATCAGCAAGAGCGGTGGTGGATCTGCAGATTATGGAAGTATTCTTAATATTCCTTCTTATGGATTTGACCTATCACAACAAGGAAGTGGAAATGGCGCATTAACACAAACCTTTGATAATGAAACTAATACTTATGATCAGGATATTGTTACAGGTCGTCGTTATAGTGATGATTTAATTAGCTCTGGATTGCTGCCAACATTTGATAAGACTTCTTCATATGAAGTCAATTTTGGTTCAAGAAATGTCAGCGAAGATTATGGATATGTCTATCCAAATACTGTTGGTGGACCGGCATACGATCAATACTTATATCCATATAATACTGGATTCTCTGATCAGGATGGAATTGATAAGGGATACGAAGATCTAGGGTTCTTGAATGAGAATCCGAATGAACAGGCAAAGGCTCCATTTGGAACAATCCGTCTCCAACAACCATCGTTTGCAAATATTTCCCGAGTTATTCCAAAATATCCAGGAAAAGTTACACTATTTGTTTCTGGATTTGCTTCGCAGAAATTTGTACCGAATTGGAATGGATCTGGTACATTAAGTGTTCTTACTGGAGCTGCAGAAGCTTACAGTGCTCAGACCCCAGAAAATACACCACTAGTTGTAATTTCTGGATCCAGAATTAGTGAAAGGGCAACCTTTGCTATCGAAGGATCTGGTAATATTACAGTTTCTGGACAAATTGTAGAAAGAGCAACATTTAGTGAAGTCGGTTCTGGATCTATTAATATTTCTGGAGATTCTCTCAATAGTGTCAGAGCCGATCCAATTGAAAATACGGTCCTATTTACATTATATGGTGAATACGAGAAACTTAAGTTTGCCGTTAATCCACCAGTAATAAAAGCCACACTGCGACTTGCTGGGGAACTTAAACATCCATTTATTGACTATACCCCACATTACGGTATTGACAGGAACGTTGGAATTGAGACTGGTATATTCATTCTACCTGGCGGGGCTGGTGGTGAATATGGAAATCCAGGTATTGTTACTACAAGATATATTCCACAATATCCTGGTGGTTATTCCAATGGTGGAACTGCAGGACCAATTATACTCAGAGATAGAGCAATTTCGCGTACAAATGCTCCTATCTTTACTGAAGGTACAATTTACATTCTTGGTATTGGTACTGCAGCAAATGGCGATCTCAATGGGGTCCAAGTTGGCGCTAAATGGAGATTTATTCCGCAACTTGTTCGTGGTGGTCCTGGACTTATTTCAATCAAAGGTATTGCAGTCACAGCACCACGTCGAGTTTATGGTTACTACGGAGATCAGAAAAACCCAGGCACTTCTGGAACCATTGTTCTATCTACAGAAAAGAGAAAAACAGAAGAAAGGAAGATTATCAAAATCACTTCTTCAGCTGGAATTATTTCTGTTTCTGGAACTGCAACCGAGAGAAAAACAAATGCGTATCAGGGTACTGGAACCCTATTCAAACTATCAGATGCACTGGATTCCAGAACAAAATCTTATGTTGCAAGTGGCACTGTACGAGTACAAAGTCAGTCCATATCTTCAGAATCCTTTGTCGCACAAACTCCAGAAAATACAGTCCTCTACACTATCAGCGGACAAGCGAAAAAATCCGTTCTACTCACTACAGATTTCACTGGAGTTGTGCAAGTTTCGGGAACCAGTGGGGATCCCATTATTCGCAAATCTTTTGGAGGATCTGGAAAACTATCAACCCGTTCTGGAGCTGCTTGGAACTTTACTCGAAAGTCAATATCAAACGTTGTTCTCGTCAGTATTTCTGGAATCTCAAGAACCAAGATTGTCCAAGTATTTGGATATTATGGAGATCAAAAGAATCCAGGAACTTCTGGGACTATTACGATTTCTGGACAACTCAGCCATCCACAAATCGATTATACTCCGGCGTACAAAACTTCTGGATTGTTCAGAGTTGGTGGAACCGCAAAAACAAATCCAAGTCTTCTTGTCATTGGTATCGGCCGAATTTCAATTTCTGGGGCATCAAAACAGAAATTCTCCTATCAGGGTTCGGAAAGAACAATTCTCACCACTATTTCTGGATCTGCAAATACCAGAGAACTCAATGTATATCAAGACTTTATTACATCTGGTCTTTACAGGATATCTGGTATTTCGGCTACAAGGGAAATACAACTTTATGGATATTATGGGGATCAAAAGAATCCAGGAACTTCTGGTGTTATCAGAATATCTGGGACACCTCTGGTACATCCAAATGTCAGATATATTCCATCTCCAGATGGCAGCGGCACAATCTTTATCAGTGGTGTTGGAAGAAGAAGAAGGATATTCCCACTATACACTGGCGCAGGAATTCTATTTGCATTTTCATCTGGAAAAGAATCTTATTCCAGATCAACATATGTTGGTATTGGAAATGTTATCCTATCTTCCTCTGGCATTACAGAAATATTGCAATTCGAAGAAGGCAGAACTTACGTTGTTATCATATAAAAAGTATAAATAAATCAGAAGCAAAATCGGTTCATGATTTTTGACTCATGACAAAACAAGTACAGTTTAGAAAGGGCACAACTGCGGAGCATTTTAACTTCACAGGCGCCCTTGCTGAAATTACAGTTGATACTGATAAAAAGACAGCCATTGTACACGATGGAGTAACTCCTGGTGGTTTTGAACTTACGAAATCTAGATGGACATTAGCAACTGGAAATGCATATTTGGGGACAAATCAAAAGTATACTGTTGATTCCCAAAACAGTCCTGGTGGATTTACTTTAACAATGCCAGAACCAAGATCTGTTGGAGACTGGGTTTGGATTGAAGATTTCGCAAATTTTTGGAGTCAAAATCCAGTAAATATTGTGTCCGCCTATGATTTTGAAAACGGACATTTGGTTAGAGAATCATCTCCACTTATTCTTGATGTATCTGGTGCTTCAATTTCTTTAATTTGGAATGGAACCTTATGGAAAATCTTCAACAATAGAGGAAGTTAACTATGGCATTAACATTAAGTAATAGTATCTCTGGTGAGTTTATTCCATCAGAATCTTCTGGATTTTATGTTTATGCTTTAAGAAGAGATGCAGAATCAATGCTGTATCTATCAAAAGTTAGCGCTGCCTCTACTGAAACTGGAGAATTTTATAGGGCAAATGGTACTGCAATTCCTGAATTTGGTGATGGTATTGATTATGGTTGTTATGATGTAGGTGTAGGAAAAACTTCAGAAATTAGAAATGATATTGCAAGTAATAAAAAATTTCTAGATGATCCAAATGATAAATATCAACAGATCCGTTTCGATAGAAGAAACTTATACTACTACATAGATAATGATGGTTTCTTCGTCATCCGATTCAATGGACCAGATTATGATTACCTCTCTATCGGACCCAAATAATAATTAACAGGAGAAAAAATGGCTGAGTTTAGACTTGGAAGAGTAAAATTCAACTGGACTGGCAATTGGCAGCCATCCAAATCCTACTTGATTGATGACATCATCAAGTTCGGTGGGAATAGTTACGTGGCGGTCGTTAATCACACTTCCGTAGCCAGTACAGCAGATTTTTATGTAACTGATTTTGCTAAATGGAATGTCCATTTAGAGGGTATTTCTAATACTGGAGAGTGGGCACCCAATTATTTGTATAAGGAAAACGAGGTTTTCAAATTTGGTAACGTTCAATATAGAGTTGTTGTCTCTCACCTTTCACATGGATCTTTTCCAGATCTAAGTAAAGTAGTTGAATACGTAGCTGGATTTAAAGCTGAAGGTGAGTGGAACAATAATACTCAATATCAAACTGGAGATGTTGTCAACTATCAAGGATCTTCTTACGTTGCTTTAACAACATCCCTCGCTGGATTTTTGCCGCCAATTAACGTTGCAATTGGAACCGATGTCGCCGGCAAATCTTGGCAAATTCTTGCCGATGGTCTTGCAGGTGCCGCAATCACCTTTACTCCTGGTACTTACTATAGAGGTCAATTAGTACAGTATGGTGGACATATTTTTAGACATAAACTAGGTGTTACTACAAGCGTTTATCCTTTAGGGTCTGGTGATCCCGTAACTGGAACTGGTATTGGGAATTCTGCTTGGGAGCTCTTAGTACAAGGATTCAAATTTGTAGGTAATTTCTCGACAACATTTAATTACAATGTTGGGCATGTTGCAAGATTTGGTTCAAATTCATATGTTGCAGTAGGTAATTCATTCATAAATATTGACCCTTTAGCTGGTCTTGGTACATATTGGGAGACTCTTGCTGCTGGAGACAGTTCTGCAGCTCTTACTACCAAGGGTGATATTTTAACTTACAATGGCGGTCCATTTAGAATCGGGATTGGTTCTACTGGATATGCACTTGCAGTAAATCCTGATGGGCTTCCTGGTTATCAAATTGTGGGTGCTCAAACTCGTGTTTACTACGTAGACTCTGAGTCTGGTGATGATGGCTCCAATGGTCTTGCACCTAACCTAGCGTTCAAAACAATTAAGCAAGCTTGTCAGGCTGCACGTCCTGATAGAAGTATCACTAATTTTGAATATACTGCATCAACTGGACTTTCAACAATTACCGCTCCTGGTCACGGATTGGCAAACGTTGGAACATTCGTTCAGTTAGCTGAAATTGAATTTGAGTGTACCTCTGGTGGTAACACTTATGGAGTTCTTGGATTCAATTACACTCCAACAACTGGTATTGCTACAGTAACTGCTATTAATATTGGTCTTGCTCCAGAAACTGGTATTGGAAATCTATTAAGAGTGAGAGATGTTCAAGTTTCATATAACACGGGTGCAGGAAGTACTACGGCATTATTTGCAAATGCATTTGGTGGATCAAACTTCCCAATCACTGCAATTCCAAGCAACAACTCGGTAGCATTGAACGTTGGTATTAGAACATTCTCACTCAACTATATTGGTGGAGGTACTATCTTTGCTGGTATCACTACAACCATCTTCCCAGATGTTGCTTCCAAGTCTTATTTTGAAGTTCTTCAAGTTCTTGATACGAATAGAATTGTTGTTAACGTAGGTCCTTCTACTATTGCACACACCTACGTAGGCGGAGGACATATAACTGACCTAACTCCTGCTGTTCTAAGACTTTCTGCCTCTCAGTTCTATGAGCAACTACCAATCATTGTTCCTCCATTCACTTCTATTGTTGGACATACACTTAGAGGTACTACTGTCTTACCTAAGACTGGATTCTCCGATGACAATTCAACTCCAAATAATAGAGCTACAATGTTCCAGTTGAGTGATGCAACTACAATTCAAGCGTTGGCATTCAAAGGATTAGAAGGATTCCATTACGACTCTGCAGCTCCTTTTGAAATTAATAATACAAACGTTAGAACTGGTGTTGGTACAACCGCTTGTGGTAAGTTCTTTGCACTTAATCCAAATTCTCCAGTTAACAATAAGTCGCCTTATGTTAAGGATTGCACATGTTTCTCCGATCCTGCCAGTGCAGATGGCAGATTTGGCGGCGGTGGAGTAGGGGTATTCCTTGATGGTGGAGTCCATGAAGAGGGTGCGAGATCAATGGTATTTGACTCGTTTACCATGGTCAACTCTGATGGTGCTGGATATATTCTTGATAAAAACGCAATTGCAGAAATCGTTTCCTGCTTTACTTATTATTGCAAGTGGGGATATTATTCTGGTGGTGGATCCAGAATTCGTGCAGTTGGTGGTAATAACTCTTATGGTGATTATGGCGTCATTGCTTCTGGATTCTCTACCTCTGAACCAGTAAGATCCGCAAGACTCTTTGGTGATCTGATGAAGATGCAACCAGCAACAATTTTGGGTACAGTCGCTGTCGGGCAGACAATGGTTGGTGAAACATCTGGTGCTCACGGTTGGCTCATAAACGATCAAAGAGCTGCAGATAAATTCCACTTCAAGTATTATCCTGGTTACGGTGCAACTGCAACTACAGCAAACGGTAACATTGCGATTGGTACTTCACCATTTATTGATGGAGAACTCGTCAATACATATAGCCCCACTAGTGGTGCAGGTGTAGCTGGTTCTTTCTATGTTGGTGCTGCTTCCAGTTCTATAAGTGGACAGAAGGGAACTATCGTCGAAGTTGATGCTGTTAGTGGTACGCTTCTTGTTGGAGACTCGGTTGGTTTCAAAACTACTTTTGGTCAAGAATCACTATTCTACATCATTAACACAATTACTAATGTTTCTGCTGCTCAGACTTTCATCGATGGTATGACTGGTATTGCATATACTTACTACAATAGAGCAACTTTGACAATTTCTCCTGATAAGTCAAGAGCCACTCCAGATACTAGAAATATCCACCCACTTGGTAACTTCTCTACTTCCGTATCGGCTGGTTCTTCAATTGATGTAAGAACCAAGTTCTCACAAGTTCGTCTAACTGGTCACGACTTCCTCTATGTCGGTACTGGTAATAAGACCGAAACCAACTATCCATTTGTTGATGAAACAGCCCTTCAACAGGGCAATGAAACAAGAACATTTGGTCCTGGTAAGGTATTCTTCGTATCTACTGACCAAGGAGGCAACTTCCGTGTTGGTCAATTCTTCTCGGTTAATCAGTTAACTGGTCGTGCAACTTTGGATGCATCCGCATTCAACCTATCTGGTCTAACAGAACTTAGACTTGGTGCGATTGGTGGTCAGGTTGGAGAATCGATTAATGAATTCTCTTCTGATGAACAAATGGGGGGCAACTCAAATAGTGCTTGCCCAACCGAATTTGCAGTTCGTGGTTTCTTACTTAGAGACAAAATGGGTACAGGCGCAATGGTTCCACCTAGAGGAACAACTGCACAGAGACCTTCAGGCCTAGATGCAAGTTTTGTTGCAGGTGCTCTTAGATTCAATCTAACCAACTCATCACTAGAATTTTATGATGGATCAAAATGGGTTCAGCCTGGTAAACTGACTTATAACACAATTAACTCCGCAACCACCCTGGTGGCGCAGAATGTGTACTTTGTAAATACTGTATCGGGTGCTATCACAGTCACTCTCCCCGCTAACCCAGTTATCGGGGATACGGTTAGAATCTATGACCTTGCTAAAACCTTTGATAATAATGCATTAACCGTCAACAGAAACGGCAAATTGATTCAAGGTGATGCACAAGATTTGACAGTTAACATCGAGGGTTCTGCTTTTGATCTAACCTTCTCTAATGATACTTGGGGATGGAGAATCTTCTCAATCTAATAATATGGTGGGGAGGCAACTCCCCGTTTTATTACTTAATTTTGCAACCAAAAAACAATGGGATTGTAATCAATGGCAACATATGGAAGTTATAAAAGAATCACTACTGATCGAGTAACACCTGCAAGTCTACCAGATAATGCATTTGCTACTGGTGTCGGATTCAAGTATGGCATTGCATGGATTAGAGGTCCTATAGGTGGCACTACTTCTGGGTGTTGCTGCCTTTGGACAGTACCGGCGGGTGTTCATAAATTAACTTTTGAACTTTGGGGAGCCGGTGGTAATAGTCACGGATTTTGTTCCTGGAACCGCTGCCATCACTATTTTGGTGCTGGGTCTGGCACTTACGCAACAAAAACAATTGCAACCGCGCCAGGGTGCCAGTACACTGTTTGTGCAGGCGGAACATTTCCTTGTTGTTCTTTTGAATGTGTTGGCTGTTGTGGTTGTGTTACGTATGTTAATGGATATAACTTGAGCAACTTCTGTTCTGTCGGAGGCAATCCAGGATGTGCTAATACAGACTGGAACACAATGTGTTATTCAGATTGGGACTGTTGTGTAGGCAGAACCATGAATAGTTCAGATTTTGCTATGGGAAATATGAGACCTGCAGGTACTGGACCGTTTAACTGCCATTGTTATAGACATACTTGGTGTGCTGCTAATGCTCCATTCCTCGCTGGATCAACCACCGGCGGTGAACTTGCTGAATGCTGGGTGCGACATGCGTGTTGGACTTCGGTCTATGCCCAGGGTGGCGGCGGCGGAATGACCACTTATTGTGGAAACTGGGATAATGGTTATGGGGGAATCGGCGGCAGCGGCGTAGTTAAAATTACATACGTGTAAATATTAAGAGAGGAACCAAGTAAAAAATGGCAAACTATTCATCTTACAAAAAAGTCTCTAGCGATATGGTTCCAGATGCATTCGTAACGGATGCTATGCTTGCTCCTGGAACTAGAAAAAACTACGGTGTTCAGTGGTTCCGTGGATCACCAAACTCTGTGAGCAGTGGTTGTTGCTGTTTATGGACAGTGCCAGCTGGCGTTTCTAAAATGCATATTGAGGCTTGGGGTAGTGGTGGTAATGGTCATGGATCTTGTTCCTGGGACCGCTGCCATCACTTTAAAAGTGCCGGCGGCGGGCAATACAATTCAAAATATATATTAACTGTACCTGGGTGTCAGTATACTATTTGCGCTGGTGGTGTATTTCCTTGTTGTTCTTTTGACTGCACTGGATGTGAGGGATGTTCATCTTATGTGAATGGATATAATTTAAGTAACTTCTGTGCAGTTGGTGGAACCAGAGGATGTGCAAATACTTCTTGGGCAGAAACTTGTTACTCCGCGTTTGAGTGTTGTTTAGCACCTGGTAATAATGGTGGAGATTTTGGTTTTATTTCTCACGGTGGCCGTTTTGGTTCGGTAGAGTGGTGGTTTGGTGTTGGATTCTGTCACTGTCACAAACAAACTACAAGATCATCAACGGCTCCTCTAATTGGAGCTAACGTAGAAATATCAATTAATTACTGTTGGATTCGTCATGGTTGTTGGACTGTTCCATATGGCACTGGCGGCCAAGGATCACAGACGAGTTATTGTGGAGACTGGAATAATGGTTATGGAAATACTGGTGGTCCAGGATTAGTTAAAATTACGTATTTCTAATAAATAATATAAACAGGATCTAAAAAATGGCAAGTTACAGTTCCTACAAGCAATTAGCACCAACACAGTATGATGATGGTATCTTTACAGATGCAAAAATATCAAATGCAGCTTTTGCATCCTGGTGTGTTCAGTGGGTTTATGGGCAACCAGAGGTTCTTGCTAGTGGGTGTTGCTGCCTTTGGACAGTTCCTGCTGGTGTATCAAGAGTAACTTTTGAACTTTGGGGATCTGGTGGTAATGGTCATGGATCTTGTTCCTGGGACCGCTGCCATCACTTTAGAGGTGCTGGTGGTGGATATTACAACACAAAAACAATCACCACTGCAGCTGGGTGTCAGTACACTGTTTGTGCTGCTGGTGTATATCCTTGTTGTTCTTTTGAATGTGTTGGCTGTAACGGATGTTCATCTTATGTGAATGGATATAACTTGAGCAACTTCTGTGCAATTGGTGGATACCGTGGCGAAGCTAATACTGCCTGGAACACAGCGTGCAATAGTGTTTATGAGTGTTGTTTAGGTCCTGGTGATAATGGTGGAGACTTTGGTATGGGTAACCACTCTGGAAACTTTGGTTGGCACGCGAGTAACTGCCATTGTCATTGTGTTGGAACAGCCCCTTCAGCAGCTCCTTTCATTGGGGGGGATAGTCAACAACAACTTCATGAATGCTGGATTCGTCATGGTTGTTGGACTGTTCCAGCTGGATATGGTGGTATGGGAGCGATGACCACTTATTGTGGAAACTGGGATAATGGTTATGGAAATACTGGTGGTAGTGGTCTAGTTAAAATTACTTACGTTTAATTTTAATATAAACAAAAAACTAGGTGAGTTGGAGTACAATCCGACTCATTTTTTTGTGTGATTATTATAAATAATATCGAAGGATAGTTAACCTGGACAAATAACGATGGCAACAAAAATTATTAAAGTAGAGTTTGATCTACCTCTTCCAAATGAGTACCTTGTAGATCATGGATATGATAAAGGAAATTCAAGAAAATACACATATCATGGGCCAGATAAAATATATTTACAAATTGGCCAGGATGGCAGCGAAAAATATGGCCCACTCACCGAAGATGACATTGCAGATGGTCGTCCTCAACCCCTTGATGTCGTAGAGTGGTTTGAAGTTGATTGCACCAAATACCCTCTTGTTTGCCAACTAAGAGGTCCCATCGTAAATGAGTCGCAGGAAATTTCTGGACCTATTGGTCCAGACGGGAAAACACCGAATCCACAAAAAGGTGCAGCTGCCGGGTCTGTTAAGGCACATCCACAATCACCAGATCTGGATGGATATGAGCGGTATGTATATAGTTTGCCCATCCTTCCAAAATTTATTCATGATCCTCTTTCCGTAAAAGTAGTTGATGGTGTTCCCGTTGTAAGACCATTTACGGTAAACGAGTGTGTATTAGGAGTTGATAGAGAATTTACTATCACTGATTTGAGAATTCATAGAAACCAAATGTTAAATGCTTCAGATTCTAGCATTTCATCGGATATGCCAGAATTTGCAGTAAATGCATTTAAGACATTTAGACAGGGTTTACGAGATTGGCCAGATTTGGTGGAAACCAAAAAGATTCCAGTACATATTGCCTTAAAAATGGCTCCTATCCATCCAGATACAAATACTCCTAATGTTGGAGTAGGCGCATATGCTGCAGCTGCTGCTGGTGATGCACGAGCTGCAGAGATTAAATCAAGACAGGAGGAACTTAGAGAATTGGCTGAGGAAGAAGGCCGTAAACAGATGGAAAGAGCGAAGTATAAGGGATAATAATTACATAGTTAAAAGGGGGGGTCAATGACCCCCCTAAATAGTTTTAAGTTGAATTTGATATTTTAAATTCTCATGAGATCTAAAGCATTTTTTATTAACGGCGGCGCCGGTAGAGTAATTTGTTCTATTCCTGCATTTGAAAAGTATGCAGAAACACATGAAGATTTTATTATCGTGTGTGAAGGGGGAACCGATTTTTTCAAAGGACATCCAATATTACACAATAAAGTTTACGACAATTGGCACAAGGGACTATTCGAAGATCAACTGATTCATAGAGATCTTATTAGTCCAGAACCATATAGAAATTGGCATTATTACAATCAAAAGTGCAGTCTTTCTCAAGCTTTTGACATCATTATTAACGATCTGGATGATCCTAGGGAACTTCCAGATCCAACATTAAACCTCACTAAAATGGAGGTTTGTACAGCTCAAAATATACTAAAAGAAATTAAATCTGGTACAGGAAAAGATAAAGTTGTAATCATACAACCTTTTGGTAGATCAGTACAATCTCTAGAAGATTTTATTGTTGACCCCACTTCAAGAAGTATGAATTTGGTCAATACTATTGATATTATTAATGACCTTAAAAAAGATTATTCGATAATTATTATGAGTGAAATTCATTTTCCTCTTGAAGAAAACGAAGATAAATCAAAATATAAGGTTGCTAGACCCCAAATTGAAGATGTTCGACTTTGGGCCGCATTAATTGAAGGTGCAGATCATTTCATTGGATGCGATAGTGTAGGACAACATATTGCAAAAGCCGTTGGTACGACAGCAACGATTATTATTGGATCAACTTTCCCAATCAATATTTCTTATCCAAATTTTTCTGGATTCGATATTATTGATATTGGAGATGGTAAGAGGAAGTATGATCCAATCAGGGTTTCTATCGATGATGAAAGAACAAGATTTAACGATCAATCATGCGAAATGTCCAAAGAACAGGTTAAAATGGTAATTGAGTCCGCAAGAAAGAGATTGGGAAAATCAGTTGAATATAAACGACCCCAAATAGAACCAAAAAAACCCGATAGTTCTACTAATAATAATTCTGGATATCCAATTGTTCCAAGTCAACTACCAAGTTTAAAACCACAAAAATTGGAAATTCCCAACTCAATCCTCAGTTCCGCAAGTAAAACAAAAGTATCTAAGGGTTTTAAAGAAGAAGTAGAAAATTTGCTTAAGTCAACAAAATAACAAGGAGATTTATTATGGATCAATGGATTGCTGGTATAACCAGAGGTCACAATTCTGGTGTATGTTTGATTAAGAACGGCGAATTGGTATTTGCCATTGAAGAAGAAAGACTATCAAGAGCAAAGTATGATGGTGGACCTTTTGCAGCAATGATAAAGATCCTAGAATATACCAACAGATTGGATTACCTCGTTGTAGCACATACGCAATCGTTAGTTCAAACTGCAGGCCGAGTTGATTTTAGTGGGGATGATGTCTATACTGGTTTGGCAAGAAAACTTGGATTAATAGACAGGAAATCCAAACTACAGGATCATCCACAAGTCATTGATTTAAGTAGAACTCACCACAAACTTCATGCTGCTTGTGCATTCTATAGATCTGGATTTAAAGATGCTGTCGCATTAATTGTTGATGGTGCAGGAACATTCATCCAAATGAATATTGGTAATCAAGTAGAAACTACTTGGGAACTAGAAACCATTTTTGATTGTAAATATCCTGCAGATTTTAAAACACTCTATAAACATCAGGGTGGTAGAGGACCTTGGGGATCAGCAAGAATTGAAAAATTCCCAAGTGATGGGGAAGGTGAGGAAGGAACTCACGAATTCGTTCTTGATGACAGTGCAGGTATCACAAAAGCATACGAAGCAGTAACGCAATACTGCGGTTGGGCTCCAATTGAGGCTGGTAAAACTATGGGACTATTCCCATACGGACAACCAAATGAAAAAATTCCAAAAATTTACTCTGATATTGGTGGAAATTCAAATTGGAAGACGGCAAACCGAGATGTAATTATTCCAACATATCCAAATGGTGCTCTAGTTAATGAAGGTAGATTTCCAGAATTGTACACACCAGAAAACTTTGATGGGGATCTAACCCAATTAAAAAATAGAAGAGATATGGCTTATGCAATCCAAACCCAATCTCAATCAATGGTTTTGGATTTAATTAGAAAGGCCGTAAAAATTAGTGGCAAAAATAACGTTGTTATCTCAGGTGGTTATGCACTAAATTGTGTTGCAAATTACTGGTATCTAGAACAACTGAAAGACGAAGGAATCAATCTATATGTAGAACCAGTTAGTAATGATGCGGGGACTGCAATTGGAGCTGCATATTTGCAATATTACAGAACAACAAATGATAATAAAATTAGAGAACCACTTAAAACTTTATATTCTGGACCAATATACACGTACACAATCGAAGATATCGTAGATATTGCCGATAAGTATGGTGCTGATAGAGTATTTGAAGCAAGCAATGAAGATGTCGTTGAATTGATTTCTGATAAAAATATTGTTGCTCTCTTCCAAGGAAGATCGGAAGCTGGTCCTCGTGCTCTTGGTAATCGTTCCATTCTTTATGATCCTCGTGATCCTGATGGAAAAGACCATGTGAATTCAATTAAACATAGGGAATATTTCCGACCATTCGCTGGATCTATTCTAAACGAACATGTTCATGAATGGTTTGATCTTCGTGGAATGGAAGATACTCCTTTCATGATGTATGCTGTCAATTGTAAAGAAGGCATTGAGGAAAAAATTCCAGCGATCATTCATGTTGATGGGACATGTAGAATTCAGACAGTAACAAAAGAAGAAAATAAGAACTATCATGATCTAATTGAGACATTTTACAAAAAAACTGGCTGTCCAATTATTTTCAATACGTCTTTCAACTTAGGTGGAGAACCACTAGTAGAAGATCTTGATGATGCTTGTCGCACTTTAGAAAACAGTCTAATCGAGTACTTATATCTTCCAGAATATGGATTAATGATTGAGGTGAAAAATAAGTAATGCAAAGAAAAGCCAAATCAATAACCATTGTTGGTGGTGGTAGTTCTGCGTGGTTAACTGCAGCACTTTTAAATAATAGTATTAAAAAATATAGAGAAATCTACGTTATTGATAAAGAAGTAGGCACTCCAGTTGGAGTGGGAGAAGCTACAATCCTAAGTTTCAAAAAATTTATGGATGATTGTGGATTCTCTATCCTAGATTGGTTCAGTGAAATATCAGCAACTTTCAAAGGTGGTATTTTATTTGAGAATTGGCTTGGAAAAGAAAATCATGTTTGGCATCCATTTGCATTTCCAGATTTCCAATATAATCAAACAACAATGTTGGAACATTGGTCAAATTGTCAAGAATTAGATTTTAAAACACATTCTCTTGTCCACTATAATGTTTGCACAAAAGACCAAAAAATAGATCCAGATAACATAGGAATCTATGCATTTCATATTGATGCTGCACTACTAGTCAAATACATCAAATCAAGAATTGTTGGAAATGGAGTGACATTCATACAATCTGAAGTAAAAGGTATTGTCAGGGACGATAATGGTTATGTTACAGAATTGGTTTTAAACAATGGGGAAGTTCATAAGTCAGATTTGTTTGTTGATTGTACTGGATTCAATGGACTATTAAAAGAAAAGAATGATAGAGTTGATTTAAGTGACAGACTATTCTGTGATACTGCAGTTTGCACTCAAGTTCCATATTTGAATAGAGAGATTGAACTCAAACCATACACTGGATGTGATGCAGTAGATCATGGATGGATTTGGAAAATTCCAGTAAAGAATAGAATTGGTTCTGGTTTAGTTTTTAATAGATCAGTTACTGATATTGAAGAGGCAAAAGAGTACTTTGTTAAATATTGGGACAATAGGATTACCAAAGAAGAACTAAAAGTTCTGGATTGGACACCTTTCTACAATAAAAACTTCTGGGAAAAAAATATTGTTTCCGTTGGACTTGCTGCTGGATTCATTGAACCTTTGGAAAGTACTGGTATTGGACTTGCTTGTGCAGGAGCATGGGGATTATTGAATCGAATTAAAACAACAGAATTTGATTCACATGATATCGATTTTTATAATGCAGAACTAAAATGTTTCTTTGAAAACTGCATAGATTTTGTCAATATGCATTATTCAAAATCTAAGAAAGAAGGTAAATTCTGGGAGTGGGTACATCAAACTTATAAACCAACCGAAAAATTCTCATATCACATTGATGAGATGAAATCGAACACGATTGATATTGTTGACGAAGGGAAAGAAATGTTTTCTTTTAACAACTGGATGTGTTGGATGATTCAATTGGGTCATGAAATTTCGCCAAAAATTAGATCAAACTCAGTTCAAAATTCTGAAGATCTGGTTAAAGATTTCTATTCTAATGAAAAAAATAAGTATGATTACTTACCTACAGCTTCGGTATACAATGACTACTTTAACGCACTAACTACACTCACAAAAGAAGTGATAAATCCGTATAAGAACAATGAAAAGACCAAACTTTATTAATGAATCCGAAGTATTTGCAATAAACCCAGGACTTGAAGCTTCTGTACATGTAATTGGACCAGAAGAAGTAAAAGTAGTCGTTATTGAAAATTTTTATTTAAATCCAGATTTGGTAAGAGAATTGGCGTTAACAATTCCGCCAACAGAAAATTCAAAAATTTTAGCAGGATCTCCTGGAACTAGGGTTTTTGGACATTATAATTTTGTTAGTATGTTCCCCATCTTTCAACATATTTTTAGAAACGTATATCCTGAGGTGACAAAAGAAGTAACAGACGAAGAAATGAAGTCCAGTATCTGCAATACTCCATTCTGTGTAAATATCAGTCAGTCTGACAAGATGCCTCCTGTTGTTCCCCATATTGATGATGAAGATAGAATGTTATTTGCTGGAGCTTTATACCTCAATAAACCCGATGAGTGTTCTGGTGGAACATCTTTTTACATGTTAGATGGAAAACAACAAGTAACAAATACATATGTTGGTGATTGGTTGAAAAAAAATAATCATACAAATTTTTATACTCATTACTTAACTGACAGTGAAGATGATTGGGATCTTTTATCTGTTGCAGAAATGAAGTATAATAGATTAATAATTTATCCTGGAAACGTTCTGCATACTGCATACGTAAAACCAGAAATGTTTACAGATGACAAATATAGACTAGTCCAGATGTTTTTTATAGCACTTAAATCATAATGAGTTTTACTTCTAGATTTCCATCAATTTGTATTGATGGATTTTATTCCGAACCAGATGAAATCGTCAAATGGGCTTCATCTTTAGAATATAATAAAGACCCCAAGTCTGGATGGCCTGGTTGGAGAACTCCGCCACTATCCACTATTGATTATCAATTTGATGATCAATTTAGTAAAAAATTAATGGGAGTATTTTTTGATCTAGATCGAGATTGGGTTAGTTGGGAGATACAAACTCATTTCCAAATTATAAAACCATTTTCTGGTGATAAAAATGATCCAAGGAATTGGGGTTGGGTTCATCAGGATTCTGATGGTGTTTATGATTTGGTAAAAGGATTTGAACCAATGAAATGCGAGTACGCAGGAATTTTATATTTAACTCCAGAGGCAGATTTGGACACTGGTACATCTATTTTTAGATCAAAAGTAAAAGATCCAGACACAAAACAGCCTTTCAAAAAAGAACTATTTTCTGGAGAAGAAATTGAGTTTGAAAAATATAAAGAAGGTATGATTAATGCTAGATCTCAATTTGAAGAGACAATACGTTACTGCAATGTATACAATAGATTAATTGCATTTGAAGCGTCAAATTACCATGCAGCAATGAACTTCAAAATGGATTCCGATAAGATTAGATTGACTCAAGTATTTTTTATAAAAAATATTAAAACACAGGTCAATCCAATTCTAAGAGGATTTTTAAGATGAAAAAAAATTTTATTAATGAGGATGAAGTTTTTGCCTTGAATGAAGGATTGGAAGCAAAAGTTTATACTATAGGTCCAGAAAAAGCCAAAATAACCTATGTTGATAATTTTTATAAAAATCCAGATTTGGTTAGGGACCTTGCGTTAACAATTCCACCAACAAGGAATCCAATTATTATGGCTGGAGCTCCTGGATCTAGAGTCGATGCGTATTATAATTTTTCCCCCATGTCTCCATTTTTTCATTATATTTTTAGAAATGTTTACGGAGATATAGTTAAAGATATATCTGATGAAAAAATTTATGATTCCATGAAAGGAGTCACTTTTTGCGTAAATGTAACTCAATCAGACATTCTCAATCCAATTGTCCCACATGTAGATGATACTGGAGACCTACTTTTTGCAGCAACCGTATATCTCAATAAACCAGAAGAATGTGCGGGAGGAACTTCCTTTTATACTTTAGAAGGAGAACAGCGAAGTAGTGCAGATAAAATTGATGCATGGTTAAAAAAAGTAGGCAAGTATCCATACTATGATAATTATATTACTGACAGTGAATCTGACTGGGAAATGATTCATTTGGCTGAAATGCAGTATAATAGGTTTGTAATCTATCCAGCAAATATTTTACACACAGGATATATAAAACCAGAAATGTTTACTGGAGACACTCATCGTTTAGTCCAGATGTTCTTTGTTTTTCTTGGCGGACCAGGATCATTCTTACCAGTGAATCATAATGAATATAAAAAATACTTAGAGAATAAAGATGCATCTAGTTAAGGCTTTTGAAAATTTTATTTCTATAGAAGAAAAAAATATTTTAAACAAATGGACTCTTGCGAATTATAATCAAGATTATTTTATTGACCCAAGAATGGATTCTCGGGGATTAAAAAGAACGAAGTTAACAACTAGGTTTGCTACTCCATTAGTTACACCATCATTATTTGTAAGTTCAAACTCAAATTTTGAGTATCCGAGTTTAGTATACAACATACAAAGAAGAATAATATATACCTTTGGATTTAATGAATATGGTTTGTCTCCAGTTGGCAAGAATGGTATAATTACAGAAATAGGTTTTAAGGGAGGAACTGTACATCCACATATTGATCCAGTTTGGATTGAAAATACGGATACTATTCATTGCAATATAATAACACAAAAACCAAAATCTGGTGGAATTACATATATTGAAAATGAACCGTGGGAGGTTAATGAAACTGATCTTCTGATGTATGTTGTATCTTCGGCAGAACATAAGGTAGATGAAATCATTGGGGACAAAAATAGAATATTATGGATTTTTAGTTTTATCTTATCAAAAAATGATGCGGAGAAAATTTTATCATGAAAACAGTTTTTGTTAATGGTACTTTCGATATCCTGCACCCAGGACATATAGAACTTTTCAAAGTTGCTAAATCTTTGGGAGATAGGGTCATTGTCGCAACGGATAGTGACGAAAAAATTCGTAGGGATAAAGGACCAAATAAACCCATTAATGATCTATGTCACAGAGTTTCTATGCTCCAATCAATTAGATACATAGATATGGTTCTATATTTTAATACTAAAGAAGAGTTGGAATCAATTATAAAATTATACCAACCAGACATTCTTCTTTTGGGAAATGATTGGGAGAATGGAGTAGTAATTGGAAAAGAATTTGCAAAATCCGTAAGATTTTTTCCTAGGGTTGGAAATTATTCTACTAGTAATATTGTTAATAAGATCAAAAATCATGAGTAATTTTTCGGTATTAGTTATTGGCGATTCATGCGAAGATGAGTATGTTTATGGATCGGTCACTAGGATCAGTCCAGAAGCTCCCGTACCCGTATTAAAGTATGAATACTTAGAAAAGTCTTTAGGAATGGCTGCAAATGTCAATGAGAACTTAAAATCTTTTGGAATGCAAACAAATCTTGTCACACAAAAAGAAAAAATAGTAAAAAGAAGATTTATTGATAGACAAACAGGACAACAGTTGATGCGAATGGATGAAGAAAACGTATCTACATTTTGCAGTGCAGCTCAGATCCGAATTGCTTTCATTCATGGAAATTATGATGTCTTAGTGATTTCGGATTATGATAAGGGATTTTTGGGTTACAGTGAATTAGAAGATCTATGTCAAAGTTTTGATGGTCCTGTTTTTGTAGATACAAAGAAAAAAAGACTTATTAAAAAAGAAAATGTATTTTTCAAAATAAATTTAAAAGAGTATGAGAAATTAGACAAGGATTGTTTGCCGGATCCAACAAATTTAATTGTAACTCTTGGGGCAAATGGTGTAAAATGGAATGGTATAGACTTTGCATCCGAGAAAGTACCAGTATATGATGTAGTTGGAGCGGGAGATACTTTTCTTGCGGCTTTAGTTTATCATTATATGATTACGTCAACTATGAAAGAGTCTATTGAATTTGCAAATAAAGCTGCTGCACTTGCAGTTCAGCATCCTGGGACTTATAAACTTACTGAAAATGACATTAATTTACTGTGTGGATATTGATGGTACAATTTGTAATAATTCCAAAGATGGAAATTATATATCAGTTATTCCAAATCCCGATAGAATTGCAAAAATAAATAACCTGTATGATGAAGGTCACTACATCATATACTTAACAGCAAGAGGAATGTCGAGATATAAAAATTCCAGAGTGGCTGCTCATAACGAATTTTATAATTTTACCTACAATCAATTAAGATCTTGGGGTTGTAGATTTCATGAACTTCATATGGGTAAACCTGCTGCAGATATATATGTAGATGATAAAGGGGTGAACGACAATGACTTCTTCAATTAAATTTGTTTCTAAAGGATGGGGATTCGAAAAGTGGATTGTAAACTGCGATAAGTACTGCGGAAAACTTCTTTATTTTATAAAAGGAGGACAGTGCTCTTGGCATTATCATAAAGTAAAAGACGAAACATTTTATATTCAATCTGGAAAACTTATTTTGTTTTACGGGGAAGATGATGATATTAATTCAGCACAAAAGAAAGTTTTGAGAAAGGGCGATCATTTTCATGTTCCTGTAGGACTTAGACATAGGATGTATGCTCTAGAAGATACTGAATTATTTGAATTCTCTACAGAGCATTTTGAGGAGGATAGTATTAGGATAATTCTTGGAGATACTGTTTAACTGAAATATAATCATGATCATACCATGATGTATCTGCACATGTGTATGTCTGATATTGGCCACTCAAATGTTCTGGGAAGGGGACGAGTTCAATCTCACCCCCTTCTTTTTTTGCAACCAATTCCGCAACTTCTTTAAATGAAATTGGATTCCCAGTCCCAATATCATAAATTCCACTATCGCAGTTATTGTTTAATACGACATCAACTATGTCACCAACATATACAAAGTCTCTGTAGAATTTTTCGGATCCTTCAAATAGTTTTAACTTTCCAGTTTCACGAATTTGTTTTGTAAATTTTGATATGGGACTAGCCTGTTCTCCTTTATGATCTTCCCCCGAGCCATACACATTAAAATATCTAAATCCTTGGATTGATTTAAAGTTTCTAATGTTATCAAGAACAAAATAATCAATTTGCAATTTTGATATTGCGTAATAGTTTAATGGATTAATCAATTTTTGTTTTTTAGTTTGATTGCCATACACAGATGCAGAAGATGCATATTTTACTGGGATTTGATATTTGATCGCATAATCAAACAACATTAAAGTGAAAGCGACATTGTGGTGATGTATTGTTCGTATATCTTTTTCCGTAGTTGAAGATATTGCTCCTTGATGGATAATCATTGTTACCTTATCCCAATCTTGGAAACTACTTAAAAATTTCCAAGAATTTTCTCGTTCTATGCATTTTGTTGGCAATCTGATTTCTTCTTCTAAAACACGAAGAAAATTTGATCCGATAAATCCGTTATATCCAGTTAGTAAGATCATAAGTATTTTGCTCCTGATAAATTATAACATAAATATCTCTAGAAATAGGAGAAAGTTGGAATGGCCCGTCCTTCTAGTAGAGAAGAATTGAAGGAATATTGTCTTAGAAAGTTAGGCAAACCTGTGCTAGAAATTAACGTTGACGATGATCAAATTGAAGACGCTATAGATGAAGCCGTCCAATTTTATCAGGAAAGACATACTGACGGTATTGATAGAGTATTTTTAAAGCACAAATTAACCAATCAAGATATTACTACAATTGTAGGTATTGCGAGTACAACTATAGGCACTAGTACTAAGGGAGGAATTCCATCTGCACAGTGGCAAGAAGGTGCAAACTATTTACCACTCCCAGACCCAGTAATTAGCGTAACAAAAATATTTAAACTAGACTCAAGTTCTATCTCAGACGGACTATTCAATATAAAGTATCAATTATTTCTTAATGACTTATATTATTACGGTGCAATTGATTTACTAAATTATTCAATGGTAAAAACATATCTAGAAGATTTGGATTTTTTGATAAATCCAACGGCACAAGTTAGATTTAATCAAAAAAATCGTAGACTATATTTGGATATTGATTTAAAAGATATTTCCGAGGGTAGATATTTACTTATAGATTGTTACAGAGTAATAGATCCAGAAGGAGAAAATGCTGTTTACAATGATTTTTGGTTAAAGAGATATACAACGTCTTTGATTAAGAAACAGTGGGGCCAAAATTTAATTAAATTTCAAGGAGTGAAACTTCCAGGCGGAGTCGAACTAAACGGTAGACAAATATATGATGATGCAGTTTCTGAACTAGAAGTTTTGGAAGAGAAGTTGATGACTGAATATTCTTACCCACCATTAGATATGATAGGATAATGCCATTAAATCCTTTTTTCCTACAAGGTTCACAGAGCGAACAGAGATTAGTACAAGATCTCGTCAACGAACATTTAAAAATGTTTGGACAGGATATTCTGTATTTGCCAAGAAAAATTATAAATGAAAAGACTATTATAAAAGAAATTGCTGATTCGAAATTTGATGATAGTTATAGAATAGAAGCATACCTAGAAAACTATGATGGTTACGGAGACTCTCCAGATTTTCTCACAAAGTTTGGTGTAAGAGTTGCAGAAGAAATTACCCTCATACTTTCTAAAGAAAGATATGATGATTTCATTACTCCATTTTTAAGACTCTATCCAGAAGGAACTTTCAAATTAACAAATAGACCAGCAGAAGGAGATTTGATTTACTTCCCACTCGATAATGCCTTATTTGAAGTTAAGTTTGTTCAATATGCAGTTCCTTTTTATCAGTTGAACGATTTGTATATGTATCAACTCAAGTGTGAGTTGTTTGAGTTTGAAAACGAAGTCATTGATATTCCAGATTCTGAAACTGGGACGAATGGCGAATCAATTATTGAACCAATTGGTGGTGCTGGCACGGCAATGATTGTGAACTTTGTTGGTTCTGGTGCAAGTTCAGCAACCGCTAACATTTCCTATGCATCTACAATTCAAGGAGTAAAATCTGTACAATACATTGATTTAATTAATGATGGTGCAAATTATATTTCTGCTCCAATAATTACTATAAGTAGGCCAGAAATTGGTAGATCTGCTGTTGCAATAGCTGGAATTGATACTGGAAGCGTATCTTCAATTACACTCATGGACTCGGGGTATAATTATACCAATATTCCATCAATTACTTTTACTCCTCCCAATAGACCAATATCTGCTCAATTAAAATTTGGAAATAATACATTACATCATAGTAATTTTTCAATGGTAGAAAATTCTACTTTTAATTTTCCTTCGAATATTGATGCTAGGAATGGAAGAGTAGTTATTAGTTTTTGGATTTATCCAACTATTTTAGACCCAGACCCATCATACGGTGGATCTATACTTTGGTCTAATACTTTAAAAGTATATCATCTCCCAGACGGCAAAATTAGATTCTCATCAGCACAAGCAACTGCGGGAACAAATAATACATTAAATTTAAATCAATGGAATTTTGTAAGAATAGTACAATATCAAAACCAAGCGAGTATTTCTTTAAATGGAACTGTACATGGACCATTTTCAAATTACAATCCGATTCCATTCCCAGGACATAAACCTTTATACATTGGATCCGATGCACAAGGAAGTAGTGTTTCAGTTTATCCAACCAGAGGGTTTGTGGGATACTTTGATCATTTAACTATCAATGTAACTTCCGATAATAATTTTAGGTCTGTTGTTGCTTCACAAATACCAACGTCAACAACTGAACAAGAGGTTGACTCATACACAGGAACTTCTGCTCAATATGTAAGGCCATTTAATAATTTACATCCAGTGGCTACAGCTACTTTAGGTTTAGATAACAAAGTATCAGGTATTACTTTAAATAGTCCAGGATATGGGTATCTAAATCCACCAAATATAATTCTAACTCCTCCAGTTTCTGGTAGACAAGCAACAGCAGTTGCAATAATGACCAGTAGAACTGGTGTTCCAAAGTTAGCAATTGATCGAATACTTTTGGTCGATCCAGGAGTTGGATATGATAATCCTCCTACAGTAACCATAACTAGTGGAAACGGATCTGGAGCCATTGCAACAGCAGTTATTAACCGAGGTGTAATGGGCCCTGTTGCAATAACAACTGGTGGAGTTGGATATTCTACGATTCCGAATGTTTATGTTGATCGTACTTTCATACCATCTGGAGTAGGCATTTCATCAAATATTAGGAATGTATCAGCCGAAGCAATTATTAATTCAGCTGGTACGGTAACTCAAGTTAGATATGTAAATGCGGGAACTGGATATAGTTCTATTCCAAATATTACTTTTGATCCCGTACAAGATCCATCTTTTGGTAATTTTACTTTTAACGAAAAGGTAAAAGGATTGCAAAGCAACACAGAAGCATATGTTAAATCGTGGGACTTTAAAAACAGAACTCTGTCACTATCTTCTCCAAATGGAAAATTTATTATTGGAGAAACTATCGTTGGGATCGGTGCAAGTTACACGATATCAGAAATAGATTTCCAAGATTCGAGTTTTGGTTATGGGGAAAATGATACTATTGAAGAGGAAGCAGATGATATTTTAGATTTCTCCGAGAGAAACCCATTCGGTGAGTTCTAAATAACTAATAAACAGTCTCATTATGTTATCAAATCAATATTACCACGAAATAATAAGAAAAACCATCATCGCTTTTGGTACATTATTCAATAATATTGAAATTGCATCGAAGAATGAACAGGGAGATATAATCAAACAACTGAGAGTTCCTATTGCATATGGACCTACTCAGAAATTTTTGGCTAGACTTGAAGCAAGAAATAATATAAAAGGACCTGGGCCCGCAAAAGTAGCAATTACATTACCAAGAATGTCATTCGAAATGACAGGCATTCAATATGATCCCTCAAGAAAGATAAGTACCCTACAAAGTTTTAATTCAATAACAAAAACTGGCAAACTAGTGAAAAATTTTATGCCAGTTCCATATAATATTTCAATGCAGTTGAATATCCTTACGAAGTTAAATGATGATGCATTACAAATATTAGAACAAATACTTCCATACTTTCAGCCAAACTTTACACTAACTGTAGATTTGGTTAATACCTTAGGTGAAAAAAGAGATATTCCAGTTACTATAGAAAACATAAGTTTTGATGATAACTACGAGGATGATTTCACAAGTAGAAGAAATTTGACTTATACTATAAACTTCCTATGTAAGACATATCTATTTGGTCCTACAGTAAATAATTCAACTGGACTTATCAAAAAAGTTCAAATTGATTATCACGGAAATACACAAAATCTAAAAAATTCATCTAGACAATTAAGATATACAGCTGTTCCTACTGCAGCTAAAGATTATGATTCTGATAATCAAGCTGTTCTTGCAGAACTTTTAAATGAGTCTGTTACCGAGTTTAATGTAAGTATAACAGGAACTCTTCTTTACAATATGTTTATTCAAATTGATGATGAAGTAATGAAAATTAAAAATATAGAAGGTAATACTTTAACGGTACTTAGAGGTCAAAATGGCACAAGAATGGTTCCACATGATGTTGGAACAATAATTCATAGTCTAACGGAAGCCGATAATAATTTAATTGAGATCGATGATGATTTTGGATTCTCGGAAACTATAGAAGAATTTGGTGATGGAAGATTATATAGTACAACAAAAAGGACTGATGTATGAATACTGATTTTGATGAGATAAACAAATCTTTAGATATTGAATCTACTTCAGTGTCTAAAGATATTGTGAGATCTAAAAAATCACCCATTACAAAACAAGACAAATCAGAACCAGAAGCTGATTATGAATATACAAGGGCTCAACTTTACTCGTTAATCGAAAAGGGACAGGAAGCAATCGATGGAATTTTGGAAGTTTCTCAAGCAAGTGATTCTCCACGAGCATATGAAGTTGCAGGTCAACTAATTAAAAGTGTTGCAGACACTGCAGATAAACTAATTGATCTACAACAAAAAATGAAAGATTTAAGTAAAGATGATTCTAAAGGACCAGCAAATATAACAAATAATGCTCTATTCATTGGATCTACTCACGATTTGCAAAAATTTTTAAAGGCTCAAAACAGTGAAAAGAAATAATGTGAATCCCAAAAAAGAATGGGAAAAGACTTTGGGATCAATGTTAAATAATAAAAATACTTTTGTTCCCCAAAAGTTAACAGCAAAACAACTCCAAAAAGATAGTCCATTGCGTATGATAATGTATTATCTCAATAGTAAATTGAAAAAATAATTATGGCTGATAAAAGTTTATATCTTGGTAATCCGAATCTAAAAAGAACTAATGTTGCCATTCAATTTACCCAAGATCAGATTCAAGAATATTTGAAATGTAAAAGTGATCCAGTTTATTTTGCACAAAATTATGTAAAAATTATTAATCTCGATCATGGATTGGTTTCATTTGACATGTATCCATTCCAAGAGAAGTTAGTAAAAAATTTCCATCATAGTAGATTTAATATATGTAAGATGCCTAGACAGTCGGGAAAATCCACGACAGTCGTTTCTTACTTATTACATTATGCTCTCTTTAATGACAGTGTAAATATTGGTATTCTTGCAAACAAGGCTCAAACTGCAAGAGAACTCTTACAGAGATTACAAACTGCATATGAGGCATTACCCGACTGGATGCAACAGGGGGTTGCTGTGTGGAATAGGGGTTCCGTAGAGTTAGAAAACAAATCCAAAATCATTGCTGCTTCCACATCAGCATCTGCTGTCCGAGGAATGTCATTCAATATCATTTTTCTAGATGAATTTGCGTTCATTCCAAATCACATTGCTGATGATTTCTTTAGTTCAGTATACCCCACAATTTCATCTGGTACATCTACAAAAGTAATTATTGTTTCTACCCCCAAGGGTATGAATCATTTCTATCGTTTATGGCATGATGCAGAACTTGGTAGAAATGAATATGTGACTACAGAAGTTCATTGGTCTGAGGTTCCTGGTAGAGATGAGGCGTGGAAGGAACAAACTATTAAGAATACATCTGAGTCTCAATTTAGAGTAGAATTTGAATGCGAATTTCTAGGATCTGTTGATACTTTGATTGCGCCTTCTAAACTAAAGTCGATGGTTTATGATGAGCCACTAGCAAAAAATAATGGAACGGAAATTTATTCTCATGCAGAAAAAAATCATAACTATGTAATCACAGTTGATGTTGCTAGAGGAGTAGAAAAAGATTACTCCGCATTTATAATATTTGATGTGACTTCATTTCCATACAAAGTTGTAGGAAAATATAAGAATAATCAGATCAAACCAATGTTATTTCCAAGCGTAATTCATGAATTTGCTAGAGCTTACAATCAAGCTTACGTGTTATGCGAGGTTAATGATATTGGAGATCAGGTAGCTTCCATCTTACAGTTTGATTTGGAATACGAAAATCTTCTCATGTGTTCTATGAGAGGACGAGCTGGTCAAATTGTAGGAACGGGATTTTCTGGTAAGAAGACCCAATTGGGTGTAAAGATGTCCAAAACTGTCAAAAAAATTGGATCTATAAATCTAAAAACTTTAATTGAGTCTGACAAACTAATAATATGTGACTATGATATTATTGCAGAACTTACGACCTTTGTTCAAAAAAATCAGTCTTTTGAAGCTGAGGAAGGATGTAATGATGATTTAGCAATGTGTCTAGTAATCTTTGCTTGGTTAGTTGCACAAGATTACTTCAAAGAAATGACGGAAGATGATATTCGCAAGAGGATATATGAAGAACAAAAAAATCAAATCGAACAGGATATTGCTCCATTTGGATTTTTAAGTGATGGATTGTCTGAAGAACAAAGTTTTGTTGATATTAATGGTGATCGATGGCATCTTGACGAATATGGAGACATGTCCTATATGTGGGAGTATCATTAGTAAGAAGTAGCAATTTATAAATAAGTTTAGGGAAAAATGAACTTCTTTAAGGGGCACTCACATGGCGTTAAATTTAGTATCACCAGGCGTCAAAGTACGAGAAGTTGACTTAACTATTGGTAGAATTGATGATATTAGTGATCAAGTAGGTGTTATTGCTGGTCCTTTTGCAAGAGGTCCAGTTAATGTACCAGTCCTGGTGGAGACTGAACAAGATTTACTCAATCGTTTCGGAAAACCATATTCAGCTGATGATCAATATGAGTATTGGTACACTGCTTCTTCCTACCTATCATATGGCGGTGTTCTAAGAGTAATTAGATCAGATGGACCAACACTATCGAACGCTAACTCGCCCGTCGGTGTTGCAGTTACAACTTTGAAAATTGCCTCTAGTGAGGATTATATCAATAACCACACCACGGATTCTGATTGGTACTACGCAGCCAGAAATCCTGGGTCATGGGCAAATGACCTTAAAGTCTGTGTAATTGATGCCCTTGCTGACCAGAGACTTGCAATTGGAACTGATGGTCTTGTAGTTGGATGGGCAATAACTGCTGGATTTTCTACTAATTTTGCAAATTCCGATGGCACTGTTGGTGTTTCTACTGGTTTTGTTAAAGGAGTAATCACAAAAGTTAACGCTGATAGTGTAGACGTAAAGATTGTTTCTAAGTACATAAACAGGACTGCAGAGTGGGTAAGTATTAACTATGAGGAAGGCAGTGGAATTAATGCTTTCCAAGGTTATGATACTAAATTTACTATTGGTCTCGGAACAGATCTGGGAAATCATCAAAATAGATATAGAATTTTCAATGCAAGTGGAGCAGAACAAAGAATAGAAAGATATAGATTTACTGCTACGGTTGGTGCTGGTTCAACTATAGTTGCCCTTGATAGTTTGGATGGCAGATATATTGGACCTGGTGATCAATTAAAATCACTAAATGGTACATATACTACTGAGGTCATTGGATTCTCCACAGGAACTACGCCGGCTGTAATCGTAAATAGTGCAGCCCCAGTTGCATTTGCAAATACTAGTTTCATTGTAAAAACTGGAATTGGCTCTGGACTTCTACTTTCCAACGTAAATACAGCGGTCGATTGGTATAATCAACAAACATTGGGACTTACCAATACAACAGTATATTGGAAAAATATTGCACCAAAACCAGCGACATCTGCATATGCATCAGAAAGAAATGGAAATCATGATGAATTCCATGTTGTAGTTGTGGATGATACTGGAAATGTAACTGGAACTTCTGGTAATATTGTCGAGAAGTGGACTGGATTGTCCAAGGCTCGTGATGCAAAGATATCGCCATCTACTGCAGTTTACTATAAAGATTATGTTGCAAATGGCTCAAATTATATCTTTGCTGGACACCCAGAAACTGGTGTTGGACTTAAGTTCACTAGTCTAGGTGGATATACTGTAGATTCCACTGGCGCGTGGGGTGGTCAAGCTCAAAATACAACTTTCAATGCAATTGGTTCGAAGGTTTATACGTTAGGTAGTGGTAACGACTATACGGGGGTTAAGGAAACATTTAGTGTTGATCTTGGTGAACTTATCACTTCATACTCAGTTGTTGAGAATCCTGCAGAATATTCCATAAATTTCCTCATCCAAGGTCCATCTGGAGGGGCTTCTATATTTGAATCGCAGGCAAAGGCAATCAAGCTGATGCAAATTGCTCAGACAAGAAAAGATTGTATTGCTTGTATCTCGCCACATAAATCTGGTGTTGTTGGAGTTGTAAATTCCGATCAACAAACAAACGCAATCATTACATTCTTTGATGCTCTGCCTTCTAATTCATACTCAGTATTTGATAGTGGATATAAGTACATGTATGATAGATTCAATAACACATTTAGATATGTTCCACTGAATGGAGATATAGCTGGATTGATGGCAAGAACGTCTATCAATGCATACCCTTGGTATTCCCCTGCAGGTTCTGGAAGGGGTGCTATTAACAATGCAGTTAAACTTGCATATAATCCATCTCCAGCGCAGAGAGATCTCTTATATCCCAAGAGAATTAATCCAGTTATTTTCTCTCCTGGCGCAGGTGTTGTTCTATTTGGGGATAAGACCGCACTTAAAGAATCATCTGCATTCGATAGAATCAATGTTCGTCGTCTATTCCTGACTATTGAACAGACAATTGAAAGAGCAGCGAAAGCTCAACTCTTCGAATTTAATGATGTTCTTACAAGAACTAACTTCCTTAATATTGTTGAACCATATCTACGTGATGTAAAGGCTAAGAGAGGTATTACCGATTTCATCGTTATATGCGATGAAACCAATAACACCCCAACGGTTATTGATGCTAACCAATTTAGAGCAGACATCTTCGTTAAGCCAGCAAGATCTATTAACTTTATTGGTCTAACTTTTGTTGCTACCAGAACTGGTGTTAGCTTCGATGAAGTCATCGGTGCAGTCTAATTTTACTAAATAAATAACGAAGAGGTACAACCGCTATGCCTATCTCACGACAATCATTCAATCCACCAAAAATAGCTGACAGAACCATTGATGATTTCAAGGCCAAATTGATTGGTGGTGCCGCAAGACCAAATTTATTTGAAGTTGAACTCAAGTTTCCATCATTTGTTCAAGGTGGAGCTGATGCAGCCATGTTGGACAAATCAAGATTTTTAATAAAATCTGCAAATTTACCAGCATCAAATATTAATGTTATTGAAGTTCCCTTCAGAGGAAGAAATTTAAAAATTGCTGGAGATAGAACATTTGATATTTGGACAATTACTGTTATCAATGACACCGACTTTTCGATCAGAAATGCTTTTGAAAGATGGATGAATGGCATTAACAAACATGATAATGCAACTGGATTTATCAATCCAAGTCAATATCAATGTGATGCGGTAATTTACCAACTTGGCAGAAATACTAATGCCTCTGCTGCACAGGCTCAACCTGCGGCTGCAGCTCCAATTGCATCCGCTAGTAACTATCCAGTTCTCAAAAAATATCTTTTCCATGGTGTTTTTCCAACTAATGTTGGAGCAATCGAAATGTCATACGATTCAAGTGATACAATTGAAGAATTTACGGTAGATCTTCAAGTTCAGTGGTGGGATGCCCTAGACGAAACAAATAATACCATTCTTTACTCTGAAGAAGAACCCGTAGGAAGAACAGACTCACAGCCTTCCTCCTAAAAGAACTTGATTCAAATTGGAATAAATAGTCAAGTATAAGTTAATAACTTGAATAATGGCTTCTAAATTATTTGGTTTCAAAATATCAGGAGAATCTGAAGATAAAAAAGGTATTGTCTCTCCAGTACCACAGAACGATGAAGATTCTTCTGATTATTTTGTTTCTAGTGGGTTCTACGGTCAGTATGTAGACATTGATGGTGTATATAAATCAGAGGCTGATTTAATAAGAAGATATCGAGAAATGGCACTTCATCCTGAAGTAGATAGTGCTATTGAAGATATTATAAACGAAGCAATTGTTTCGGATCAGAACGACTCTCCTGTCCAAGTTGATTTGGAAAACGTTCCTGCATCTGAGAAATTAAAAGATCTGATAAGAGAAGAGTTTAAAACAATTAAAGAACTTTTAGACTTTGACAAAAAATGTCATGAAATTTTGAGAAATTGGTACGTTGATGGTAGATTATTCTACCATAAAGTTATTGACATAAAAAATCCTTCAGATGGAATAAAAGAAGTTAGATATATTGACCCACTTAAAATTAAATATATTAGACAAATTAAAAATCCACCTAACGCAATTACGGTAGGATCAAAAGATACATTGCTCACTAATAATCCAGACATAGAAGAGTATTACTTATACGATCCACAGGCAAACTCAGTTAAAGATACATTGGGAACTTTAGGTGCATCGTCATTTAAAGATCAACTACAGAAAGTAAAAATAGCTCCCGACTCAATTACATTTTGTCATTCTGGATTAGTAGATAGAAATAAACAGACCATTCTTTCATATCTACACAAAGCAATTAAATCACTCAACCAACTTCGCATGATTGAAGATGCGTTGGTTATCTATCGCTTGTCACGAGCACCAGAAAGAAGAATTTTCTACATCGATGTAGGCAATCTCCCTAAAGTAAAAGCAGAACAATATCTGCGTGACGTAATGACCAGGTATAGAAATAAACTTGTATACAATGCTAACACTGGTGAAATTCGTGATGACAAAAAATACATGTCAATGCTTGAAGACTTCTGGCTTCCAAGACGTGAGGGAGGCCGAGGTACAGAAATTACAACACTTCCTGGTGGTCAGAATCTAGGCGAACTTTCAGATATTGAATATTTCCAAAAGAAACTTTATAGATCTTTGGGAATTCCAGAATCACGTATTGCTGGTTCAGGAGAAGGATTTAATCTTGGAAGATCATCGGAAATCCTTAGGGATGAATTGAAGTTCACTAAGTTTGTTGGTCGTCTCAGAAAAAGATTCTCAAACATATTTAATGATATGTTAAGAACTCAATTAATTTTAAAAAACATTGTAACTCCTGAAGATTGGGACACTCTTAGTGATCACATTCAATACGATTTCATTTATGACAATCATTTTGCAGAATTAAAAGATACTGAACTAATGACCGAAAGACTCAATATTGTCGCAGCAATTGAACCATATTTGGGTAAATATTTTTCTGTTGATTATGTTAAGAGACGTGTTCTAAAACAGAAAGATTCGGAAATTGTTGAGTTAAAGAAACAAATGGATAAGGAAATAAAAGATGGTGTCATTATGGATCCCGCTCAGGTTCAACAAATGCAAATGGGAATTCCACCTGAAGGATCAGGAGCTGCTGAAATGGACATGGGACAACCAATTGTTGAACCAGATGTTACGAAAAATTCTCAAGTAACTCAACTCCCCAACGGTGGGGAAATATAAATATCTTTAGTTGAATAAAATAAATTTATGGAAGACACTGATTTGATTGACATGATCGTAAGTGATGGTTCACCATCCGAGATTCATGCAAAAATTAAAGAATTAATTAATCAAAAAGTCGTACAGAACGTTGATGATGTAACTCCATATGTTGCAGCATCTATGTTTGGAGCAGAAGCTCCAGTGGATTCCGAGGAAGAATCCGAGGAAGAATCCGAGGAAGAATCTGAAGAAGGATCCGAACAAGAATATGATAATGAAGAGAGTGAAGAAGATTCTGAGGAAAATTCTGAAGAAGAATCCGAATAAACTTAACCCCCCCTGCATGTAAAATGAAACTCATTACCGAAGAAATAGAATCAGCCAAATTTATTATTGAAGAAAATGAAGGAAAAAAATCGATGTTTATCGAAGGCATTTTTCTTCAGGGAAATATGAAAAATCGTAATAATCGTATGTATCCAGTAGAAGTTCTTGAAAAAGAAGTCATACGTTACTGCGAATCTTTTGTTGCAAAAGGCAGGGCACTAGGAGAACTTGGTCATCCAGATGGTCCAACAGTAAATCTGGATCGTGTTTCCCATAAAATTGTTTCCCTTCACAAAGAAGGTTGCAATTTTATTGGTAAAGCAAAACTTCTTGATACTCCAATGGGCAACATTGCAAAAAATTTAATTGATGAGGGGGTAACTCTTGGTGTTTCTTCTAGGGGTATTGGTAGTTTAAGAGAAACAAGCGAAGGATATAAAGTAGTGGGCGAAGATTTTATGCTGGCCACTGCTGCTGATATTGTCGCTGATCCTTCGGCACCTGATGCATTTGTTAACGGAATTATGGAGGGGGTTGAATGGATTTGGGAAAGCGGGGTCCTAAAAGCCAAACAACCAGAGATCCAAATCCCCGTTGCAGTTATAGAAAAAACTGAATTAAAAGTTGAAGAAAAGATTGAAAAAACTAAAAAAACTATAAATAAGTTAGTCGAACAAAAGAGACTTGATGAAATGAAACTGGAGTTATTCCAGAACTTTTTATCAAATCTCTAATTTTGATAAATAAATACAGAATACGATATCAACATCGATAGTAGACGGAGAGTTCAAATGTCTCGTGGAGATTTACAAGAAATGGAAGTAGGCACAAAGCAATCCAAAACCGCTGTAAACAGTGGTGCCGCAGGTGGAGATCCCATGCCAAAGGCTCCAAATTATGTCCCCGATGCAGGGGCTATTGAAGATTTGGGAGGACCTTCACCAGAAAATTCCAAGCCCGATGATGATTCTAACAAGCTTAAGACCCCTGAGAAAACCATTCAACATGTAAAGAATGTGGTAAACAAGGGTGCTAAGCCTGCAGAACCAATGCCAGTTGCAAACAAAGGTGCCATGTCCTACGAAGAAAACGAATCTGAGGTTGAAGAAACAATTTCAGAAGATGAGACAACAGAACTAGATATCGATTCTGCAATCAACGAAGATGTTGACGCTCTACTAAGCGGCGAAGAGCTTTCCGAAGACTTCAGAAACAAAGCAAAAATTGTTTTCGAAGCAGCTCTTAACGCAAAAGTAAATCAAGTTGAAAAAGAACTTGAAGAACAGTATGCCGTTGCTCTTTCAGAAGAAATCGATTCGATCAAAATCGAATTGACTGAAAGAACAGATTCATACTTAGAGTACGTCGCTCAGGAATGGTTAGAAGAGAATGCACTTGCTGTTGAGCATGGCATTAAAACTCAGATGACCGAATCGTTCCTAGTGGGACTAAAAGAGCTTTTTGAAGCACATTATGTATCACTCCCTGAAGATAGATATGATGTACTTGAGAGTATGGTAGACAAACTTGATGAGATGGAAACAAAACTCAACGAGCAAATCGAAAGAAACATTGCTCTAAATAACAGACTGTCAGAGACGGTTGCTGAAACCATCATGAATAATGTTGCGGAAGGATTAGCTGTTTCTCAGAAAGAGAAACTCTTCTCCTTGGCAGAGAGTGTTGAGTTTGAAAGTGAAGAAGGCTATCGTGAGAAACTGGAAACTTTAAAGGAAGCATATTTTCCAACTAAGTTTAGTTCTCCGAAGGAGACGGTTGCACAAGAACTAAGAGAAGAATCTGACTACACTGAAGTTACATCTTCAATGTCAGCTTATCTCCAAGCTCTTTCAATCCAAGCTCCAAGGCAGTGATTAAAAACAAACACACCAACACCCTAAGGTAATCCAACAATGCAACAACAGTTTAACTATAACCAACTCACCGAAAAGTGGGCACCTCTTCTAGACTATAATGGTCTAGATCCAATCAAAGATTTACACCGCCGTAATGTTACTGCAGCGCTTCTTGAGAATCAGGAGCAAATGCTCCGTGAGAACGCTGAGTTCCTCGGCGAAGCATCACCAACCGTTTCCGCTGGTACTGGTGGATTCAGTGGTAGCTCCACAGCATCAGGACCTGTTGCTGGTTTCGATCCCGTTCTGATCTCACTGATCAGACGTGCAATGCCTAACCTGGTTGCTTATGACCTGGCAGGTGTTCAACCAATGAATGGTCCTACTGGACTCATCTTCGCAATGCGTTCACGCTACACCAACCAAAGCGGAACAGAAGCACTCTTCAACGAGCCAGATTCGGCATTCGCTGGTCAGAACTCTGGAAGAAACCTCACCGCAGGATTCGTTGACGGTGCTGCTGGTTTTGGTACGACTGCACAGTCAGGCACCAACCCATCAGTCCTCAACCCAGTTGGTTCCGCAACAACCTCTGCCTACAACGTTGGCGAAGGTATGACCACTGGTAACGCTGAGGCACTCGGAGATGGTGCGGGTAACCACTTTGCAGAAATGGCATTCTCAATCGAGAAAGTCACTGTTACTGCAAAGTCACGCGCACTGAAAGCTGAGTATTCACTTGAGCTCGCTCAAGACCTCAAGGCAATCCATGGTCTGAATGCTGAGGCTGAACTCGCAAATATCCTCTCAACTGAGATTCTTGCCGAGATCAACCGCGAAGTCATCAGAACCATCTACAAGATTGCTGAGCAAGGTGCAACCCTCAACACCGCAACCGCTGGTGTATTTGACCTCGACGTTGACTCCAACGGTCGTTGGTCGGTTGAGAAGTTCAAAGGTCTGCTCTTCCAGATGGAAAGAGATGCAAACCAGATTGCACAAAGAACTCGTAGAGGGAAGGGCAACGTTATTCTCTGCTCTGCAGACGTTGCTTCCGCTCTAACCATGGCTGGTCTCCTCGACTACACCCCTGCACTCAACGCTAACCTCAACGTTGATGACACTGGCAACACCTTTGCTGGTACTCTTGCTGGTAAGTTCAAAGTTTACATCGATCCATTCGCTGCAAACAATGACGCCAACCAGTACTACGTTGTTGGTTATAAGGGTTCTAATCCTTATGATGCAGGTCTATTCTACTGCCCATACGTTCCTCTCCAGATGGTTCGTGCAGTTGGTCAGGACACCTTCCAGCCAAAAATTGGATTCAAGACTCGTTATGGAATTGTTGCCAACCCATTTGCAGAAGGCACCGATCAAGGTCTTGGTAGACTCCTCGCTAACGCAAACCGTTACTACAGAAGAGTCAAAGTTACCAACCTCATGTGATTCATTCACGACAGTTTTTGGGGGTCCAAACGGACCCCTTTTTTTATGAATAAATAAAAATAAAAACATGGCTAGAACTGGATCTGGAACTTTGAGTGCTTGGGATAGGCAAATCCAAAATAGAAATTTTTTGTCTCCAGTTGGATTTAAATTTAATTTATCAAAAGCACCAAAAGTAGATTTTTTTTCAACCTCAGCTAATATTCCATCCATTGATTTGGGTGTAGCTATTCAACCAACGTATCTAAAAGATATTCCCATCCCAGGGGATAAGTTGGTATATAATGATTTTAGTATAAATTTTTTGGTAGACGAAAATTTAGAAAATTATTTACAGATCCATAACTGGATGCGAGGTCTGGGTTATCCAGAATCCGTGCAAGAATATTCTGATCTTGTAAGCGAAGATCCCTACTTACCAGATAATCCAGAAGCAATTTACTCAGATGGCACTCTACTAATCTTTAATAGTTCTCTCAATCCAATTGTAAAAGTTACCTTCAAACACTTATTTCCAGTATCATTGACTCAAGTTGAATTTGATTCCCAAGGCAGTGATATAACATATGTTACTGCCACAACAGTTTTTAAATACACAATTTACGATATTAAAAGTTTGATATGAATCTTGATGAAATCCAGACTATGTGGGAATTAGATTCCCAAATTGATAATGACGATCTGCATTTAGAGTCAACAAAAATTCCATCTCTACATGCAAAATATTTTAAATTATTCAATTCCGTGTTGACTTTAAAAAAGTCTCAGGAGAATAAGTTTAAAATTTTAAAAAAAGAAAAGTGGGAATACTACACAGGAAAATCAGATCCAGAAGTGTATGTAGAAAACCCCTTTGATTATAAGGTACTAAAAACAGATTTAGACAAATACTTAGATGCAGATCAAGACTTGATTCGATGCATAACCAAAATAGAATATTATCAGATGATGATAAATTACCTAGAAAGTATTATCAAAGTAATTTTAAATAGAAGTTTTCAAATAAAAAATGCTATTGAATGGCAAAAATTTATAAGAGGATATGACTGATTTAATTATTTCTAAAAAGAACGAAGTATATCTACAAGTAAAAGCGGAACCACATATTAATCAAGAATTGTCCGAATATTTTACTTTTGATGTTCCTGGTGCAAAATTTATGCCTCAATATAGAAGTAAATATTGGGATGGAAAAATTCGTTTATTTTCTACGGCAACAGGAGAAATATACGTTGGTCTTTTAGATAAAATAGTTGCATGGTCAAAAAAATCTGGATATACTGTTAGTTTCGAAAACAATAAATTTTATGGAACTCCGTTTGAACATAATGAAATAATTTCGTTAGAGGGAGTTAGCAATTATATGAGGTCGATCTCAAAACATCCTCCTAGAGATTATCAAATTGATGGTGTTTATGATGCCTTAAAATACAATAGAAGGCTGTTGATATCTCCAACTGCTTCTGGGAAATCGTTGATGATTTATTCTATAGTAAGATATTTTGTAGAATCTGGTAAAAAAGCTTTATTGATAGTACCAACGACATCTCTTGTAGAACAAATGTATAAAGATTTTGAAGAGTATGGGTGGGACTCAGATAAGTATTGCCATAAAATTTATTCTGGTAAAGAAAGGACGAATGAATATCCAGTGACAATTACAACTTGGCAATCAATATACAAATTAGATAAAAAATTCTTTGATGGATTTGATGTTGTAGTTGGAGATGAAGCACACCAATTTAAATCCAAATCTCTAATTGGAATTATGACAAAACTAAGAGATACGAAATATAGATATGGATTTACTGGAACACTTGATGGATCTCAGACGCACAAATGGGTCTTAGAAGGTTTGTTTGGTCCTAGTTATAGGATTACACAAACCAAGGATTTAATTGAGAAAGGACATCTATCCAAATTAAATATTAGAATTTTACTACTTAAACATCCACCACATAAATTTGAAACCTATGAAGATGAAATTCAATATTTAATCTCACATGAACAAAGAAATAAGTTTATCAAAAATTTATCCCTGTCATTAAAAGGCAATACACTAATTCTTTATAGTAGGGTAGATACCCATGGAAAACTTTTATATGATTTGATAAATAATTCTGTTGATAAGAAACGTAAAGTATTCTTTGTTCATGGTGGAGTAGGAGCTGGAGAACGAGAGTCGGTAAGAGAGATTACCGAAAAAGAAGATAATGCAATCATAGTTGCTTCTTATGGAACGTTCTCTACAGGAATTAACATTAAAAATCTACACAATGTTGTTTTTGCATCTCCATCAAAATCAAGAATTAGAAATCTCCAATCAATTGGGAGAGTTCTAAGGAAAGGAAATAATAAAACACAAGCAATATTGTATGATGTCTCTGATGATATAACGTATAAGTCTAAAAAAAATTATACGCTGAATCACTTAATAGAAAGAATCAAAATTTATAACGAAGAAGATTTTAACTATGAATTCACTCAAATAAAATTAAAAGAAAACTAATGGAAGAAGAATTTTACGGAACTATAAAATTAATATCTGGAGAAGAAATATTTGCTGAGATTCTCCCAGTAAAAGAAGAAGGAAGAACTTTACTACTTCTTTCCGATCCCGTTGAGGTGCAAACTATTTCAATAGGATCAAATGGTGTAGAGGGAGTTAAGATTGATCCATGGATTAAAAGTCAATCCGATAGTGTTATTGTCATCGATATGGACAAAGTAATTACAATACTTGAAGCAGATGATGACTGTGATATGATTCGTGCTTACAAAAAATTTCTAAGAACCAGATCACAAAGAACAAATAAATCCAGACTTAGTAAGAAGATGGGTTATCTAAATACGGTAGCAAATGCGAGGATCACTCTAGAAAAGATATACAAAATGAAAGCAGCTAATACTGATTCTGAACTCTGACAGAGTTATTATACTAATTTTTAAAGGTCTTGTCAATAAGTTTGGATTATGTTAAAATTGGTACATGTTGATTGAATCTAAGGTCAATGGGATATGCAAATCAAAACGAAAAAAAGATCAGAGCATTATGTTAATAATAGAGAACTATTAGATGCATTAGTTGTTTATCGAAATAAAGTTGAAGAACATTTTTATAGTAAAAATGGTAGAAAACCAACTAAAGAAGATCGATCAAACCATTGGGAAGGCAAACCCACAATTCCAAATTATTTGGGTGAGTGTTTTCTAAAGATTGCCACACACCTTTCATACAAACCTAACTTTGTTAACTACATGTTTAGGGAAGATATGATCTGTGATGGCATTGAAAATTGTGTTCAATATATTCACAACTTTGATCCAAGTAAATCGACAAATCCATTTGCATACTTTACCCAAATTATTCATTATGCTTTTCTCCGTCGTATTCAGAAAGAGAAAAAACAAATGGAAATTAGATCTAAAATTTTAGAAAGATCTGGATATGATGAAGTATTTTTCGTAGATGATGATTACGGGAATCCTTCTGATTTCAATTCTATAAAAGACGCCGTTCAATCGAAACTGAATCAATGAAAATAGCTATTATTGGCAAAGGAACTAGTGCTTTAGTTACTGCAATGATTGTTCTTCGTAGAGGACACCTTGTGGAAATGTTTTACGATCCTAATCGAGAACATTTACGAGTTGGTGAATCTACAACTCCACACATTTCCTGTCTCATTAGAGATGTTCTTGGATTGTGCATCGGAAATCTAATCGATGATAAGATTGCTTCATACAAGAACGGAGTCCATTTTATTGACTGGGGTAAAGGTGGCGAATTTACTCACCCTTTTAATAGTAATCATACCGCATTCCATTTGGATAGTGGTAGATTTAATCCATATATTCTTGATCTTCTTCAAAAGAAGAGGGGTGTCAAACTACATGCAGAAGAGTATACTGGATACATTGAACTACCAAATGATAGAATTAGTATCAATGAAAAGGAATTTGATTTTGTAATCAACTGTAGTGGTTGGCAAGATGATAGCGAGTATTCCGAACCATTGCTGGAAACAGTGAATTCTGCATTACTGTTTACTATTCCAGAGATGAATCAATATCACCATACAATTCACCTCGCTCATCCACACGGTTGGCAATTCCAACTCCCATTCCCAGAACTGAATGGTGGTGAAAGTCACTGTGGATTTATGTATAATAGTAAGTTCACGACTTTAGAGGAAGCAAAAGCAAGAGTTAAAGAACAACACGGTGATGTTGTTACTAAAGAAATTTCTTGGAAACCTAGGTATGCTAGGAGAATGATCAAAAATAATTTTGAAGCATTCAACGGTAATCGATTGTTCTTCCTGGAACCTCTTCAAGCTCTGTCTCTTGATTATTACAAACTCCTTACAGAATCAATTGTTGATTTTCTAGAACAGAGATCCTATCCAAAGTTTTGCGAAATTAATAAGTATTATCGCAAAGAGATGATAGACTACCAGTATGCACTGGCTCTTCATTACCAATTTGGATCAATTTACGACACTCCTTTCTGGAATCACGTAACGACTCAAGCAAAAAATAATCTGAAGTATCACCCAGTTGCGTGTGATGATGGTCTGTTCTATGAGTACATGATGTGTGATACAATAACTTCTGATGATCTAAGGACGCCATATCAGTGGAAAGAACAAGTCAGACCTGAACATTTTACTGCTCAAGGTAGACCTAATATTGGTAATACTGTAACGGCACATTTACAGATTGGTGGATTTAATTATTTTGATACCAAGACTCTCTACTGTGGATTTAATCAGATTAGATTTTTAGACTTTGATGAAAAGTATGATGGTTTGCCTAGATGAAAATAGCAATTATTACTGATACTCATTACGGTGGTCGTAGATGCAGTAAAACTTTTCATGATTATTTTCAGAAATTTTATGAAAATATATTTTTCCCCTTTTTAGAAGAAAATAAAATTTCCGTTTGCATTCACATGGGAGATGCCTTTGATAATCGTAAAAGTATTGACTTTTGGGCTTTGAACTGGGCGAAGAAAAATGTTTATGACAAGTTTAAAGAACTTGGTATTCAGGTTTATCAATTGGTTGGTAATCATGACTGTTATTATAAAAACACAAATGAAGTAAACTCTATTACTTCTTTATTGGATTATTATAATAATATTGTTCCAATCTCATCTCCTGGTGAATATAATATCAACGGATTCAAAGCATTTATGGTTCCTTGGATTTGTGCTGAAAATTTAGAAGAAACAAAAACAAAAATTTTAAAAACAAAAACAAAGATATCTTTTGGTCACTTAGAACTGAATGGATTCAATACTTATCCTGGACATGTTCAACAACATGGTATGGATAAATCTATATTTCAAAAATTCAAATATGTATTTTCGGGACATTATCATACTAAGAGTAATGATGGCCATATTTTTTATTTGGGAAATCCATATCAACTGTATTGGAATGATGTAAATGATAAGAGAGGGTTCCATATCTTTGATACTAATACATATGAATTAGAGTTTATCGAAAATCCATACACAATCTTTGAAAAAATTTATTATGAAGATACCAATCCAAGTTTGTTTAATGTTGAACCTTATGTAGATAAAATTATAAAAGTTATTATTCGCACAAAAACAAATCAAGTTCTGTTTGAAAAATTTATTGATAAAATTATCAAAGCTGGAATTATTGATTTGAAGATTGTTGAGAACGTTCAAATCTATGATGAAGATGTTGATTTTGATACGGAAAAAATAGAGGACACTATTACTCTCTTGGATAAATATGTTGATGACTCCGATTTTTCTTTAGACAAGGAACGAGTTAAACAACTTCTGAAAGAAGTTTACATAGAAGCCTGCGAATTAGAGTAGAATGTACATTTTATCTCTTATTGGACAAGAAGGAGAGGGTGCTTATGCTGTTGAGGATGAAGATGGCGAAAAAGCCCTTTACATATTTGAAGAGGAAGATGATGCAGAAAGATTCGTCGGACTATTAGAAGCGGATGATTATCCAGAATTGACAGTTGTGGAAATAGATCCAGAAGTTGCAATAAAGACATGTGAAGTGTATAATTATAGATACGTAGTAATATCTCCAGATGATTTTGTAATCCCACCATATGATTCTATTTAAAAAAATTAGATGGCGTAACTTTTTATCAACAGGAAACAAGTTCACCGAAATTGAATTAACCAAAGCAAATACGAATCTTATTGTTGGAACAAACGGTGCAGGCAAGAGTACGATTCTTGATGCACTTACTTTTGTTTTGTACAACAAACCTTTTCGTAAAATTAATAAACCACAATTAATCAATAGTGTAAATGATAAAGATTGTGTGGTTGAAATTGAATTCTCGATTGGTGTTCGGGAATATAAAGTTGTACGCGGAATTAAACCAAATATTTTTGAGATATGGATAGATAATCAACTACAGAATCAAGATGCTGCAAATTCTGATCAACAAAAATACTTAGAAGAAAATATCTTAAGGTTAAATTATAAGTCTTTCACTCAGACGGTAATTTTGGGATCAGCTACTTTTGTGCCATTTATGCAACTTTCTGCTTCCAATAGAAGAGATATTGTTGAGGATCTCCTGGACATCAAAATCTTTTCTAGCATGAATTCCATTATAAAAGAAAAGATTAGATCTGCAAATGATGTAGTCAGAGAGTCTTCGATCAAAAAAGATTTGGTTGAAGATAAAATTGAGATGCAAAAAAATTTTATTGCTGATTTGGATAAACGCGGTAAAAACAGAATCCAAGATAAGAAGAAAAAAATTAAAGAGCTTGAAGACTCTATAGAAGTTTTTTTTGATATGAATAATGGGTCTAATTTTATTTTAGAATCCAAACATGAAAAACTAAAAGAGCTTTCAAAGTCCAATAAAAATCTAGAAAAACTTAAATCTATCAAATTAAAACTGAATCATAAAATACAACAGTTATCTGAAGATCATAAATTTTTCGGTAGTAATACGGTTTGTCCCACCTGCACTCAAGAAATTGAAAATGATTTTAGGTTAAATAAAGTTGGAGAGATTGAAAGTAAAGCTTATGAGCTTAAACAAGCATATGATGAACTTCATGTAAGTATACTTGAAGAGGAAAAACGAGATAATGAATTCATTGAAATCTCCAAAGAAGTTTCTAGAATCAACAATGACATTTCTACCACAAATACAAAAATTTCTGAATATCAAAGACAACTACGAGAACTCGAACAAGAAATTCAAGAAATTGTCGAACAAATTGCAAACAGAAATTCTGAAAGAAACGCTCTTAACGATTTAGAAAATGAACTAGAAAAAATTTTAATTCAAAAATCAAATACTACAGAACAGATTGCGTATCTAGAATTCTCTCATTCTCTTATGAGGGATGGTGGGGTAAAATCTAAAATAATCAAAAGATACCTACCAATAATGAATCAGCAGATTAATAAGTATCTGCAAAAAATGGAATTTTATATTAACTTTACTTTAGATGATGAATTTAAAGAAAGCATAAAGTCTCCCATTCATGAAGATTTTACTTATGACTCTTTTAGTGAAGGCGAAAAAATGAGAATCGATCTGGCTCTTCTCTTCACCTGGAGAGATATTGCTAAGATGAGAAACTCTGCATCTACTAATTTACTAATTCTTGATGAAATTTTCGATTCATCCTTAGATGGAGCGGGTACAGATTTCTTCACTAATATTATTAGATATATGATTCAAGATACAAATGTTTTTATTATTTCGCATAAAACTGAAGAATTGACTGATAAGTTTGAAAATCTAATAACCTTTGCCAAAGTGAGTGGATTCAGTAAATTGGTGGGGACACTTTAACAAGTAGCACATTCCCCCTTTCCAGGGGGAAATTTTTTCTGTATACTTAGTTCAAGTAAAACAGTTTTCCATGTCAGTCAACTACGAAGTCAAAGGCCAACTTGCTAAACTCCTCGCCACCGAAGATCTTATTGTCGAAAATAGGCAGGTGTCTACGGCTTCTTTTGATGTTCACCGTCGTGTTCTAACTCTCCCTCTTTGGGAAAAAGCTAGTGGGACTGTATATGATCTTTTGGTTGGACACGAAGTGGGACATGCTCTTTATACTCCAGACAGGATTTGGATTGAAGAATATCCAGATGTACCCCCCTCCTTCGTAAACGTTATTGAGGATGTTCGAGTTGAACGTTTAATAAAAGCCAAGTTTCCTGGTTTGGCCAAAACTTTTTATTCTGGTTATTTGGAACTTTCTAATGAAGATTTTTTTGGAATCGAGTCAGAGGATATTTCTACATATTCTTTGATTGATCGTATCAATCTTCAGAGTAAAATTGGTAATTTCATCAAGGTTCCTTTTTCAGATGAAGAAAAAATTTATCTTAAAAGGTCCCTAAAAGTTCAAAGCTTTGATGAGGTCCTTGTGCTAGCTAATGATATTGTTAAATTCATAAATCAAAGCAAAGAAGAAATCGACCTCAAATCTCTGCCAGACCCCTCTGGCTCGTCTTCTGAGGCGTTCAATGCTCCTGGTGGTGGATTAGATGTAGATTCTTCTTTTGGAGATGATTTCGAGGAATCTAGTGACTCAACAGAAGAAGGAGAATCTGTCGATAGTAACACAGAATCCAAACCTCAAAATTTTTCTGGGGGGACGACTAACAATAATATGGAATCTTTAACAGATAAAATTCTCAAGGAAAATCTGGAAGAGTTGTGTAACAAACTTGAAATGGGAGAACATGTTTATGTTGAATTCCCCGATGTAGATATGGATACGGTTGTAATTAAAAATGAAAAAGTTCACAAGTTTCTCCAAAACTTTTACGATGAAACTGAAGAAAGATTATACTGCCCTACCGTTCCAAATATTTTTGAGGAACCAGATCAGGAGTATTCTAAGTTTAGACTTTCCGCACAAAAGGAAGTCAATTATTTGGTGAAAGAGTTTGAATGTCATAAGGCAGCTGATTCTTATTCTCGTTCTTCACTTTCTAGGACTGGAGTTTTAGATATGAATTCTCTTCATACCTACAAATGGAATGAAGATATTTTCAAAAAAATCACTACTGTTGCTGATGGCCAGAACCATGGTCTGGTGTTTGTCTTGGACTGGTCTGGGTCAATGTCGGAAGTTCTTGGAGATACTTACAGACAACTTCTTAATCTTATGTGGTTCTGTAGGAAATGCTCTATTCCTTTTGTAGTCTATGCATTTACTACTGAGTGGGCTAAAGTTTCTTACGAGTTTGATGAGAAAACTGGTAAAAGGTATCCTAAATATCCACCTCAACATCATAAAAAGGAAACTGGGAATATTCTAATTCCCGAAGAGTTTTCTTTGTTGGAACTTTTTGACAGCAAAGTTAGATCCTCCGTATTTGAAAATCAAGTTCGTAATATTTGGAGGTTGGTTTATTCTTTGGATAGTCATCGATATTATTGTCGATATCAGTACCCGCTTCAACTTTCTTTGTCGGGCACTCCTCTGAATGAAGCTTTGATTTGTATGACGAAAGCCATTCCAAAATTCAAAAAAGAACATAACTTACAGAAAGTTCAATGTATTGTATTGACTGATGGGGAAGCGCCTCCGATTCGATATCTCACTGAGCATCCAATTAAAAACGCAGAAACTGGTGAGACTGAGTGGAATATCAGAATTCGGAGTTTAACTTCTCTTGGAAAGTTTTATATTAGGGATCGTAAATCTGGGATCACTAAGTTAGTTCCTTTCGGCACGAAAGATCTTACTAAAGCCATTCTTGAGTGTCTTCAACATAGATTCTTGGATGTCAATTTTATTGGCATTCGCATTCTCCTTTCTCGTGAGGCTTCTTCTTTTATTCGTGGTTATGATCAACATAATTTTGAAAAAAATATAGAATTTTGGAGAAAAAATAAAACTATTGTCCTCAAAAATACTGGATACAATGCTTACTTTGGATTATCTTCTTCTGCACTGAATGTTGATTCTGAGTTTGAAGTTTCTGAGGATGCTTCTAAATCTCAGATTCGCTCAGCGTTTAAGAAGTCTTTGGGTGCTAAAAAAACAAATAAAAAAATTCTTAATGAGTTTGTTAAACTTATTGCCTGACCAGTTTTGAAACTGTCATATGCACCACAGACAAACCACATATAGTGGAGTATCATTACTACATACTTCAAAGGACTTCAAATGACCGCCCGCGTGAACTCTATTAATTTGATTGACTCGATGCGAGATCTTTACGGCGATATTATCACCGCCGCTGATGTACGGGCTTATTGCGCTATGAATAGAATTTCTTATCCTACGGTTACCTCTAAACTAGAAAACTATAAAACCAGTCGGGGAAATTGGAATCTTAATGTCACTAGGGAACGAGTTGAAGAAATTGAACGTACATTTCAATCTCCCTCTGTTGTTCCCCCTATTGAACAAAATCTTATCCCTGAAAAAGATGATACCTTCGTCCAGTTTGGTAGTTTTTCTGACATTAAAAAAATTATTCAGTCCTCTCTTTTTTATCCTACGTTCATTACGGGTCTTTCGGGTAACGGTAAAACGTTCTCTGTGGAGCAAGCGTGTGCTCAACTCAAGCGTGAACTTATTCGTGTAAACATTACTATTGAAACTGATGAAGATGACCTTATTGGCGGTTTCCGCCTTGTTGATGGTGCCACTGTTTGGCACAATGGTCCAGTTATTGAAGCCCTCGAACGAGGAGCGATCTTGCTACTTGACGAGGTTGACCTCGCCTCCAACAAAATCCTTTGTCTACAATCCGTGCTAGAAGGTAAAGGTGTTTTCCTCAAAAAAACTGGTCGCTATGTAAAACCCACTGCTGGTTTCAACGTGATTGCTACTGCTAACACCAAAGGTAAGGGCAGCGATGACGGTCGTTTCATCGGCACCAATGTACTTAACGAAGCGTTTCTAGAACGTTTCTGTGTAACATTTGAACAGGATTATCCTACTTCTAAAACTGAAGTTAAGATTCTAGATTCTGTTTCTCGGAAACTGAATTGTTATGATGCTATCTTTAACCAACGACTATGTGATTGGGCAGACATCATCCGCAAGACCTTCTATGATGGTGGTATTGAGGAAGTAATTTCTACCCGTCGATTGGTTCATATTATTCGTGCATATGCAATCTGGAATAATAAAGCGAAAGCAATCGAAGTGTGTACAAATCGTTTTGATTCTGAAACAAAACAAGCATTTCTTGATTTGTATGATAAAGTAGACGCAGACGTGGAATTTTCCAAGGACACGATTGCAACGTCACTATCAGACGAAAATGAATCACAACAAACCTTTTGACTGTGTAGGAAAAACATGGTAGAATAAGCCTTTCTGTTTTTGTATGGTTAATGCTTGGAGCTTACTACATGATGAACTTTATGGAGATGATGAAATGACCGAAGAAAAACATTCAAAACATTATTACGATTATAATCGTAATGATATTAATAGACCAAACCCTTTTTATAATGCAGATCACCCAAGTCAAGAATTTTGGCGGGAAGATGGCTTTAGTTTGACTGGTAATCCTGCTCCTAGTTCCGAGGATATTTTTACTCTTGATCTAAGCACTGCTGATCGTAATATTGTCTATGAATCACCAGATAAAGGAAAGACTGTTTATGCTCGTAAACCTGGACAATCTCCATCTGAGAGAACGTTGATTAAGAGTTCGCCGGATTCTCTGAGAGTGAATAATACAAATACAAATGCAAATGGATTCTGGAAGTATGAAGAAGACAAGACACTGAAAGATGTGGAACAGTATCTTGCCAGTACTTATCATTCCCACTATACTTCTGAAACTTCTAAAACCCAAACTCTTGATTTGGTTGAAAGTATTGGAGATGCAGAAGCATTCACTCGTTCAAATGCTATCAAGTATCTTTCCCGTTTTGGTAAAAAGAATGGTAAATCTAAACGAGATATCCTGAAAGCGATTCATTATTGCATTCTTCTCTATCATTTTGCCGGACTTCATAAAAAAAATTCCGACAGTGACTATCCTTATTGATCATGAAACTTAAACCCGCTATGAAATTGTCTGATCGGACTATCCAACTTCTTCGTAATTTTTCATCTATTAATCAATCTCTTCTGTTTAGGAAGGGGAAACAACTCCGTACAATTTCTGTGATGAAAAATATTCTCGCAGAAGCAAATGTAGAAGAAGAATTTACGAGGGATTTTGCAATCTATGATCTTGGTGAATTTCTCAATTGTTTGAGTCTTTTTAAAGATCCTGAACTTGATTTTTCTAATGATAGTTTTGTTGCTCTTAAAGAAGGAAAAACTAAATCAAAGTATTTCTTTGCAGATCCGAGTGTAATTGTAGTTCCTCCCGATAAATCTTTAGTGCTTCCTAGTTCAGATATTACTTTCAATCTAAAAAGTAATCAACTTGATACTTTGAAAAAAGCTGCATCTGTTTATCATCTCGATGATCTTTCTGTAGTCGGAGAAGAAGGACAGATTCAACTGATGGTTCATGATCGCAAGAATGATACTTCTAATGATTATTCTATTGTGGTTGGTGAAACTACTACTAACTTTGCCCTGCACTTTAAAGTTGAGAATATCAAGATTATCCCTGGATCATATGATGTATCCATTTCACGTAAACTTCTATCTCAATTTAAATCAACAGAGTATGATCTTACCTACTATATTGCTTTGGAACCTGATCTTACTTGGGAAGAATGAATATCTTTGCAACATCTCCTTGGCCTGCTGAAAGTGCTGTCTGTCTTCCAGATAAACACATTGTCAAAATGCCACTGGAGTGCTGCCAGATGCTTTCCATCGTGGCATCTGAAAAGTGGGGCCATAACTACGGCACTCTGCCTAAAACTGACGGCACTCCCTACAAAACTGAAAAAGGTGCGTTTCGTAATCACCCCTGCACCAAATGGGCAATGGATAGTATCCACAATGCCTATTGGTTGATCAAGTGGGGCATGAATCTGTGCGACGAATATTCTATTCGTTATGATAATAAAACGCATTCATGTTATAATACTCTTTTACAAGCGTATTATCTTTTTCCACAAGGTAAAATAGACAAAGTAACACCATTTGCCCGTGCTATGCCAAATGAATTTAAACTTGACACAAGCATTGACACTTTTACTGCTTACAAGATGTATATCGCATCCAAACCTTGGGTTGCATCTAATTATCTTCGTATGCCGCAACGAAAACCTGAGTGGGTATAAACATTATGAGTCGTAATGAATTTTTGTGGGTCGAAAAATATCGACCTAAAAATATTGAAGATTGTATTCTTCCTGAAAATATTAAAAAAACCTTTAGGGATTTTTTAGATCGTGGTGAATTACCAAACATGCTTTTGGCTGGTCCCCCAGGAATTGGAAAAACTACAGTGGCAAAAGCCCTTTGTAATGAATTAGGAGTAGATTATTATGTCATTAACGGATCTGACGAGGGACGATTTCTCGATACGGTACGGAACCAAGCCAAAAATTTTGCTTCGACCGTCTCACTTTCGGTATCTGATGCTAAGCACAAAGTCATCATTATTGACGAAGCTGATAACACAACCCATGATGTACAGCTCCTCTTACGGGCAAATATTGAGACATTTCATAACAACTGCAGATTCATCTTCACCTGCAATTACAGGAACAGGATTGTTGAACCAATCCAATCCCGATGTACGGTCATTGAATTTGGAGTCAACGGAAAAGACAAACCAGCAATTGCTGCCGCGTTCTTCAAAAGACTCACCGACATCTTGGAAAACGAGGGGATTACATTTGATAAGAAAGTTCTTCTAGAACTTGTAAATAAACATTTTCCAGATTGGCGTCGAGTGTTGAACGAATGTCAACGTCATTCGGTCGGTGGTGAAATCGATTCTTCCATTCTCGCTAGTTTTTCGGATGTAAATATCAATGATCTTATTAGAAATCTTAAAGAAAAAAAGTTTCCTGAAGTACGTAAATGGGTCGTCAATAATCTGGATAATGATCCTGGGGTACTTCTGCGTCGTGTTTACGATGCTCTTTTTGAAACCGTTGATGGTCCTAGCATTGCTGCTGCTGTGCTTATTATTGCTAAGTATCAGTATCAAATTGCCTTCGTAGCTGATCAAGAGATTAATCTCCTTGCTTGTCTAACCGAAATCATGTGTGAGTGTGAATTCAAATGAATAGGAATCCTATTTCTGATCGTGAGTGGATTGGAAGTGCAGACATCAGTAAGTTTGGATCTTACACAGATCGCAAAACTTCGTTTGATGATGATAAGGACATTGAATCATTTATTCTTTTTTTAAAACTTGTATATAATACAACGTCTTCTGTAGAAGACTACGTATTCAAACCGAAACCATATGGACCATATGGTGTTGATCTGGGTATATTTAAAAACAATAAACTTGTTCTTGCTATAGACATTGAGAGATGGAGTAAGTGGAATGAAGAGTGGCCAAAAAATTATAAGTATGTTAGTTTTTTAAGTAGAAAATTGAAGTTTGTCCATAAACATAATAAATTCACCATGGTCTTTTTTAACTATGATAGATCAAAATTTATTTGTGTAGATGGGGAAAATATAACAAAATATCCTTCTGGGGCTAGATATACGCAAGGCAAAATGGATTCCGTCATCAAAATCCCATTTGATGATGCTCGTTTATATGGCAATAACTTGACAGAAAAAGAAAAATATTTATTTAAGAATCATACTATCCGTAAAATCAAATGAGACATCAAGTTAAATCTAAATGGTATTACATCTTCTGGGGTGCCTGTGCCGTAGCGGTTGTCGGTGGTCAATTCTACGTTGGATCTGGTTATCGTGAGATGGCAGAAGCAACCAAGAATAATATCATTACAGTTCGGTGTGTGCCACCCTATCAGATCCCTGTTCAACCATACAGAAATAAAACAGGAGAGTTTGAGTAGATTGCGTAACCGATTAATTATAACAATCAGATTTAATGAATAACGAATATACCCTACTTAATTGGAATTATATTAATGACAATAAACAAAATTTTATTGATCATCTGACTCATTCTCATGAGTCCCTAGTAAATTATGGTATTCGGGATTCTACCTTCAAGTATACGGATTATAATATATTTGCTATAAGTTCTCCCTCTATTCACATGTATAAACTTTATTATGTGATACGGGAATTGGTTAGAAATAAACTACAAGATGAAAACCATTTGTGGATTCAATCCTGGTTAAATTTCCATACCCATGAACAGGTATTGGGATGGCATAATCACGATGCCAGTTGGCATGGATATGTCTCCATTGAACCACAGGACACCTTTACGGAATTTGAAAACTGGAAAATAGATAACAAATGTGGTAATATATACTTTGGTCCTGGACATAATAGACATAGAGTAGTCAATAATTCAAAATATACTGGACTCAGAATCACTATAGCATTTGATATAATGACTGAACGTGATTGTGATTTATACGGAGACCCTACTCATAACTTTGGTTGTATGCCTTTTTTATAATATGATACTTGAAGTAGATGACGCTGTTTATGCGGCAAACAAATTTATTGATTATTTTTCGAATAAGGGACGAATTGATGAATATCTTCGTACTGTAAAACTTGATAGGATGGCTCAGAAAACTCCAAGCCTTCCAGGGTTTGGGCCAGAAGATGATATGTTTTCTGATTTTGATATTCATCCAAATGATATGGACTTTAAAGTATATGCTGCCGGCGAATCTGGTAGTTATACTAATCAGTTTTTTAATGATCGTTTGCAGATTACTACGTCACATGCAATTGAGGATTGTGTTCCTGGGAAATCATTGAAGTGGATTGTCCAAGAAACAAATACTAAAAAAATTGTAGGTTTCATAAGATTTGGTTCTCCCACAATTAATTCCAAACCTAGAAATCTTTGGCTCAATCAAGTTCCCGATTTGACTAGGTTTAATCGACATGCAATTATGGGGTTCATTATTGTTCCAACTCAACCCTTCGGATTTAATTATCTTGGGGGAAAATTACTCGCTCTTATGTGTTGTTCTCATATGGCTAGAGAAACGTTAAATAATAAGTATGATGCAGATATTTGTTTGTTCGAGACCACTTCTTTGTATGGTTCTAGTAAAACATCATCTCAATATGATGGACTGAAACCAATGATGAAGTATCGAGGACTCACTGAGAGTGATTTTACTCCTCTTCTGCATGATGATATTTTCCACGATCTAAACAAATGGTTTATAATCAGGAACAACGACAAGACTTTAGTAAAGGAAGACGCATCGAGTCGCAAGCTGAAAACACAACAGAAGATGATATCAATTATCAAGAAAAGTTTACCTTCTCAAAAGGGTGTGGAGTTTCAGGATGCGATTGTAAATGCAAAAAATCTAACTGAAAAGAAAAGATTTTACACGTCTGACTATGGGTTTAGGAATTCTAGAGAAGTTATCTTGGGAATAGAAGATAAACTTATTCCCGCAGATAACCATGACAGGTATGATTTTTATAACTTAGTTTCTTGGTGGAAAAGAAAAGCTTCTAACCGATATGAAACTTTGAAATCAGAGGGTAGATTAAGAACGGAACTAGAAACATGGAATATTAATTCAAATATTGATATTATACGATAATGCTTGGTAAACATTGTTTTTTAAGTCTCTATGATTGCGATAGGACTGTATTAGATAGTAAAGATATTCTAATAGAAATAATAGAAAAAGCCGCAGAAATTTCTGGAGCAACAGTAGTTCAAACCATTTACAAAAAATTTGAACCTCAGGGAGTTACTATCATTACTCTGCTTGAAGAAAGTCATATTAGTATCCACACTTGGCCAGAGACTGGAGAAGCTGCTGTTGATATTTTTACCTGCGGTCAGAAATGCAAACCCACCAGGGGTGCGGATTATATCGTAGAAAAACTTGGACCCAGTAGTTACAATATGGATGTTGTTGACCGATGAACTATGATCTTAAGGATTATTTGAATTCAATTAATCACACAAAAGAAAATTTGATGGGATCTGATGATGTAATGTGGGAGAAAAAATATCCTGCATTTATTATCAATAAATGTCTATCTGGATTTGTAGATACAATTATGTTTGCAAATGAAATGAATATGAAACACGTTCTTCCATCAAAGTTGCAATATGACTTTTATCTAAATAGTATCAGGAAGAAAAAAAGATTTTCTCCTTGGCTAAGAAAAGAAAAAATTCAAAACCTTGATGCAGTAAAATCGTACTATGGTTATAGTAATGATAAAGCAATGCAGGCTTTGAGAATCTTAAATAGAGAACAAATCGATTACATTAAAAAGCGACTTGATGTTGGAGGTAGAAAATGACTGCATTTGCAGAACCCGAAATTAAATGGTCTCCCGACCAGATGGTTGAGGTGACTCTTAATGAACCCGATGATTTCCTGAAAGTTCGTGAAACTTTGACTCGCATTGGAGTCGCTTCTAGAAAAGAAAAGAAAATATATCAGTCATGTCACATCTTACATAAACAAGGTAGATACTACATTGTTCACTTTAAGGAACTGTTTGCTCTGGATGGTAAACACGCCAACTTGACCGTGAATGATGTTCAACGTAGAAATAGGATTATAAATCTACTTTCTGACTGGGGACTAGTCTCTGTAGTAGATGATACTTCTACTAGTGACGTGGCTCCTCTCAATCAAATAAAAGTTCTTTCCTATAAGGATAAGGGTGATTGGACCTTAGAAAGTAAGTATAATATTGGTAAGAAAAAGAAAGTAGAAAATTGAGGATGTTGAATGATTTTGGTGCCTCCCTGCTCTCCCCCAGAGGGAGCAACGTGCCCTTTTGTATATGCAGATGGGGTCTTTACGGAACAGGAACTTGATAAAATAGATTGCATAGTTGGTGGACTGGAGTTAACTGATGCTGGAACTCAGATATACAATGAAAATTATAGAAATTCTTTAGTATCTTTCTTTGATTCTAATGATGAAACTAACTGGATTTTTAACAAACTTGTCCATGTAGTCCATCAATTAAACTCAAAATATTACAGATTCAATCTATCCGTGATGGATAGTATTCAATATGCTTTTTATGATTCTGAGTTTGGTGGAAAATATGATTGGCACCATGATTACAATGAGGGACTTTTTCCATCTAGAAAATTGACAGTAGTCGTTCAGTTATCCGAACCAGAAGAATATGATGGTGGGATTTTGGAAATATTCCCAGATTCTCAGGTAGAAAAGAAACGAGGATTGGTTTGTATGTTTCCCTCATATGCATATCATAGAGTTACTCCTATTGTTTCTGGTAAAAGAAAAGTTCTAGTCGCTTGGATATGGGGCCCGCCATTCAGTTAACCGAATAAAAATATACGGGATTTATCACTCGTTTTTTTGTACGATGTCTTATAATTACTATTGAACGCCTTCGGGGTTCACAAAACATAAACTCGCTTTTAAAGGAGCTACTATAATGACTAACCTTACAAGGTATGCTGCTGCGGATCTTCCTGCACTGATGGACAGAATCACTCGCAATAGTATTGGTATGGATGAATACTTTGATCGAATTTTTAATCTTCATGAAACTACATCAAATTATCCTCCCTATAATCTTATTCAAGTAAATAATGTTGAGTCGTATTTGGAAATTGCGCTCGCGGGGTTTAGAAGGGAAGAAGTCAATGTATTCACAGAGTATGGAAAACTTTTTGTTGAGGGACAAAAAAAAGAAGTCGATGAGGATAGGACGTTTGTCCACAAGGGAGTGGCTAGCAGAAGTTTTAAACGAGCGTGGACTCTATCCGATGACACCGAAGTTGGGGAGGTCACATTTGAGGACGGACTTCTACGGATCGTACTTAGGAAAATAGTTCCAGAACATCATGCTCGCAAAGATTATCTCTAAATATATTTGAATATCGTCGGCGCGAGGAGGACCTGGCAAAATCCAGGTTGACTCCTCCTTTTTTTTGTGGTAGAGTGGAGTGTATTCGGTAATAGTATGACGATAAAATTACTTTTGCTTAAGTCTGGAGAAGAAGTAATTGCTAATGTGCAAGAACTTGTAGATGAAGATGAGAAACCATTGTTCATCGTGCTCACAGATCCGTTTATGGTAAAACTTGTAGAGAATCCAGAACTATTGGTAGAGGGAGTATCTTCCGATCAGAAGAATAGGTATAGTGTAAAGTTTTATCAGTGGATGCCTTTGTCTGCAGAAAATAGAATTGCAGTGGATCCAACCTGGATTGTAACCGCAGTTGAACCATTAGAACTAGTAAAAAAATCCTATATGGAGAAAACCAATGGATGTGAATGACGTAAATATTCAAATCATATTATTGTCCAATGACGAAGTATTAATTACTCAAATAGAGGAAATTGTTGCTGATCTTGGTGAACCAAATTGTAGATTAATTTCTCCCTATAAGATCGTTTGTAGTCCAAGTGATAGATCTTATGATACAGTTAGTACATTTGATGCCGATAAACTAGTTCCTTGGCTAAGTAATTTCACCGACGATTCGGAAATTCTTATTTCTTCGGATAAGATACTCACAATAGTTGAACCACATAAACATATTATTGATCTTTACTTGAAATTGGCCACAACATGAGATTTTACACTAACGTTTTTCAATTTGGAAATAATATTTTAGTTCGTGGTTATGAAGATGGAAAACATTTTAGTGATAAAGTAGAATTTTGCCCAACGTTCTTTGTTCCCACTAAGAAAAAATCTAAGTGGAAAACTTTAGAGGGCATTGCGGTTGAATCTGTCAATCCAGGTACTATCAAAGATTGTAAGGATTTTATTGAAAAGTATTCTGGTATTAGTGGATTTGATGTGTATGGAAATGAAAGGTATGTGCATCAATATATTTCCGAAAAATATCCAGAAGACGAAATAAAATTTGATATTAATAAAATTAAACTTGTAACGATTGACATTGAGGTTGCTGCTGAAAGCGGATTCCCCGATGTTTTTAACTGTGCTGAGGAAATCCTTCTCATAACAATTCGTGATTATTCTACCAAGAAAATTATTACTTTTGGTTCTAGACCTTACGAAAATAATAGTAGAGAAAATTATAATTATATCCTTTGTGACTCTGAATATGACTTAATCCATTCGTTTTTGAATTGGTGGGAAGAAAATTCTCCAGAAGTTATCACTGGATGGAACTGTGAACTATATGATATTCCCTATCTTATTGGTAGGGTAGATCGTATTATGGGAGAGAAGATTGCAAAAAAATTTTCTCCATGGGGTATAGTAAGAAAGAACGAACTAGTAATCTCTGGTCGTAAACAAATTTCATATGAAATTGCTGGTATTTCTATCATCGATTATTTGGATTTGTATAAAAAATCTCCTGCAACTCCTAACCAAGAAAGCTATCGACTGGATCATATTGCTTTTGTGGAGCTTGGATCTCGCAAGTTAGACCACAGTGAATTTGATACATTCAAGGAGTTCTATTCAAAAGACTGGAATAAATTTGTAGATTACAACATTATTGACGTAGAACTTGTAGATAAATTAGAGGACAAATTGAAACTGATTGATCTATGTTTTACTAGGGCATATGACGCAAAAGTTTCTTTTACTGATATTGCCTACCAGGTTCGTACATGGGATGCAATTATCTACAATTATTTGAAGAAAAAGAATATTGTAATTCCTCAAAAAGAAAGGAACTCCAAGGATGAAAAATATGCTGGTGCCTATGTGAAAGAACCAATTCCAGGGAAGTATGATTGGGTTGTCTCTTTTGATCTTAACTCTCTATATCCACACCTCATTATGCAATACAATATTTCTCCAGAAACTTTAATGGAAGAAAGACACTCATCTGCAACCGTAGATAAGGTTTTGAATCAAGAACTTACTTTTGAATTGTATAAAGATTATGCGGTTTGCGCTAATGGTGCAATGTACCGTAAGGATGTTCGCGGATTTCTTCCAGAACTCATGGAAAAAATGTATAATGAAAGAGTCATCTTTAAGAAGAAGATGATCGATGCTAAAAAAGAGTATGAAAAAACTAAAGATAAAAATCTCATAAAAGAAATTGCAAGATGTAATAATATTCAGATGGCGAAAAAAATTGCACTTAACTCCGCTTATGGTGCTATCGGCAATCAGTATTTTCGTTATTATAAACTAGCAAACGCAGAGGCAATTACTCTATCTGGTCAGGTTTCCATTCGCTGGATTGAGAACAAGATGAATGCCTATCTCAACAAACTTCTAAAAACTAGTGAGGTTGACTATGTTATCGCTTCTGATACCGATTCCATTTATCTTAATATGGGTCCTCTGGTCGAAACTGTATACAAAGGAAGAGAGAAAACTACTCAAGGCGTTGTTTCGTTCCTTGATAAAATCTGTCAAATGGAACTTGAAAAATATATTGAAAGTTGTTACCAAGAATTGGCCGACTATGTGAACGCATACGATCAGAAGATGCAGATGAAACGTGAGAACATTGCCGAACGTGGAATCTGGACCGCAAAGAAAAGATACATTTTAAATGTTTGGGATAGTGAAGGTGTTCGTTATTCTGAACCAAAACTTAAAATCATGGGTATTGAAGCAATTAAAACTTCAACCCCTGCTCCTGTAAGGAACATGATTAAGGATGGTCTTAAACTTATGATGAGTGGCACCGAAGACACCATGATCGAATTCATCAAATCTTGTCGTAAAGAATTTAAAGAACTTCCACCTGAACAAATTGCTTTCCCCAGAAGTGTGACCGAAATAAACAAATGGAAGTCTTCTTCTTCAATGTATGAAAAGGGATGTCCCATCCATGTAAGAGGAGTTATTTTGTATAACTTTCATACTAAGAAAAATAATCTTGATAAAAAGTATGCACCTATTCAAAGTGGAGAGAAGATTAAGTTCGTCTATTTGACGATACCAAATCCAATTCAAGAAAATGTTTTATCTTTCATTCAAGATTTTCCTGCAGAACTAAATCTAACAAAATATGTTGATTATGATTTGCAGTTTAATAAGTCTTTTATTGAACCGATTAAAATTATTTTGGATTGTATTGGGTGGAGTATTGAGAAAACTAATACTTTGGAAAGTTTCTTCGTATGATTAGTATGTTTGCCAGGCACCCATTTGGTCCTGTCGTATTGGAAGCTGAATGCCCTGAATCTATAATTGATGGTCTCAACGATCTTATCGATAATATGTCAGAAGATAAATTGAAAATTTGTTCTTCTAGACATAATGATTCGAGTATCCCTAATTTACTTAATAGGGGATTTGAAATTGTTTATCTACTTAAAGATGATGTTGAGGAGTTATCATATGATGATTATCTTTTGGCAATATCGGCCGAATATCTTAGATATTTGAATAGACCTGTTGATGGACTTTACTTGCCCGATCCAATTTTTTCTGATAAATTCTACGACGTTTGGATTAATAGATACTTCAAGGGCGATATTACTCCCCCACATGGACATGCTCATTATCTTTCTGGAGTAACAATTTTAAAATTACCTACTGATGTTTCTCCCGAAATGCCAATTGACCAAGATCCTTCTAGGTCTTTGGAGTTTATGTACAATGATGAAGTTTATCTACCAGAACAAAAAGTAGGAATGACTTATATTTTTCCGAGTTATCTTCGTCATTGGGTGCATTTTCATGTTTGTGAAACCGAAAGAAGGACTGTAAGTTTTAATATAGCAATATGAAAAATTACGTAGTTTCTTGGAGTGAAGATGGATTTTGGATTGAATCCAATACTAGGGTTTTCGATAGTTACGATACTGCTTCTTGGTTTGCAAAAATGATGAAAAACGAGTATAATCATGTCAGAGTGTATGAGTCTAATGATGGATCTTCCTATTGATGATCGAGAGTTGAGTACAATCGTTTCCGCTTTGTCTTTTGGCGGTGATGCTGCATTGTATAAAAAACTAAAATTGGTAAGAGAATTAAAGGAACAAGGATTGCCTTATAAAAAAATATTACGTGAACAATACGGGATGGTGTCTTGATGGATTTTCTAAAGGATATTGTAAAGGAGATTGGCGATGAGTACACCTCATTGGCATCAGATATTTCAGAGACTGAAACATTCGTGGACACTGGTTCATACATCTTTAATGCTCTTGTCTCGGGTTCTATTTTTGGTGGGATTTCTGATCGAAGGATCACTGCTATCGCTGGCGAATCTAGTACGGGTAAAACCTTCTTTAGTTTATCGGTTGTTAATTACTATCTTCATAATAATCCAAACGGGTACGTTCTGTATTTTGACACTGAAGCCGCAATTAATCGTAAGATGTTAGAGGAACGTGGAATTCCTCTTGATAGAATTGTCGTAATTAATGTTGTGACAATTGAAGAGTTTCGCCAGAAAGCACTTAAAGCTGTAGATATATACTTAAAGAAACCAGCAGAAGAACGCAAACCTTGTATGTTTGTGTTAGATTCTCTGGGTATGCTTTCGACTGAGAAAGAGATAACTGATGCACTGAATGACAAACAAGTTCGTGATATGACCAAATCTCAACTGGTCAAAGGTGCTTTCCGTATGCTTACTCTCAAGTTAGGCAAAGCAAAAATTCCCATGATAGTAACAAACCATACCTACGATGTTATCGGAGCTTACGTACCAACTAAGGAAATGGGTGGAGGCAGCGGACTTAAATACGCAGCGTCTACAATCATTTATCTCAGCAAAAAGAAAGAAAAGGATGGAACGGAAGTGGTCGGCAATATTATCAAAGCTAAGACTGCTAAGTCGCGTCTGAGTAAGGAGAATAAAGATGTTGAAATCCGTTTGTACTATGATGATCGCGGTCTTGATCGTTACTACGGTCTTTTGGAACTTGGTGAGATTGGTGGACTCTGGAAAAATGTAGCCGGACGTTATGAGATAGATGGTAAGAAGATTTATGCAAAACAAATCCTTGCAAATCCCCAAGAGTATTTTAACACCGAAGTTATGGAAAAACTTGATGAAATTGCAAAAGAACAGTTTACATACGGTTGATTTTATTAAAATTTATTCGGATGTCTTAGATTATCAAACTTGTCAAACGATAATCGATGTGTTCGAATCTTCAAATGATAAAGAACGTATTGAGAATGATGGTAGGCCAAACTTCACTCAAGTCAATTTGAATAATATTTCTGAGATAGATAAGTTTGTCCAACTGTTATCATATCGTTTTTGCGATGTAATGCGGAATTACAAGGAGGAATATTGCAATTTTACCGATTGGTGGCCTAATAAATTGTTTTTTGAGCAACTGAGAGTAAAAAAATACGAACCCGACTCGGAAGATTTTTTCAATCTTCACGTTGATGTTGATGATCATGATACTGCAAAAAGATATCTCGCTTTTCTTTGTTATTTGAATGATGGATTCGGTGGTGGAGAAACTAAATTTCCATATCATAATCTTTCTATTAACCCAGAACTTGGTAAGGTATTAGTATTTCCCCCAACATGGCAGTATCCCCATATGGGATTTCCAGTTACAGGTAAACCAAAGTATATTTTAAGTACATATCTACATTATTATTGATGGAAACAGTTGAAAGTACGATTATTAATAGCCTTATTTTCAATGAGGACTATACTAGAAAGGTTTTGCCTTTTATCAAACCAGAATACTTTCAAAACACACATGAAAGAATTCTGTTTGAGGAATGCTGTAAGTTTGTAGTTACTTACAATAAGTTAATTACGAAAGAAATTCTTCACATTGAATGTGAAAAACGTAAAGACGTTAATCAAGATACATATAAAAATATTATAGATTATCTAAATGTTATTTCAGAAACTAATATAGAACAACAGTGGTTACTTAATACCACGGAAAAGTGGTGTAGGGACAGAGCAATCTACCTCGCTTTGGTTGAAAGTATTTCTATTGCTGATGGGAATGATGATAAAAAAAATGTCGATTCAATTCCTTCTATTCTTTCTGATGCTCTTGCCGTAAGTTTTGATAATCACGTTGGACATGACTACCTTGGAGACTATGAAGAACGATATGATTTCTACCACAGGAAAGAGGACAAGATTCCCTTTGATCTTGAGTTTTTTAACAAGATTACGAAAGGTGGTCTTCCTAACAAGACTCTTAACATCGCTCTTGCTGGGACAGGTGTTGGTAAGTCTCTTTTCATGTGTCATATGGCTAGCTCCTGTTTGTTTGACGGACGTAATGTATTATACATTACACTGGAAATGGCAGAGGAGAAAATTGCTGAACGTATTGATGCAAACCTTTTGAACGTTCCCATCCAACAATTGATGGATCTCCCAAAGTCTATGTTTGAAAACAAAGTAACTAGTCTTTCCAAAAAAACTCAAGGCACTCTTATAATTAAAGAATATCCAACTGCATCAGCACATAGTGGACATTTTAAATCACTTCTTAATGAACTTGCACTTAAGAAGTCATTTAGTCCTGATATTATTTTCATTGATTACCTTAATATTTGTGCTTCCTCTAGGTATCGGGGAAACCTTTCTGTTAATTCTTATTCTTATATCAAGGCAATTGCCGAAGAACTTAGGGGTCTTGCGGTGGAATTCAACGTCCCAATTGTGTCTGCCACTCAAACTACTCGCTCAGGTTATAGTAGTTCTGATGTTGAACTTACTGATACTTCTGAATCCTTTGGTTTGCCTGCTACTGCCGATCTTATGTTTGCTCTTATTAGCACAGAGGAGTTGGAAAATCTCGGACAGATTATGGTAAAACAATTAAAGAACAGATATAATGATCCTACAGTAAACAAAAGATTTGTTGTTGGTATTGATAGGGCTAAAATGAAATTATATGATTGTGAACAATCTGCTCAGAATGATATACTTGACTCTGGGCAAAATGACACTTACAATGAATCTGAGTACAATACTGCGCCAAAAAGTAAGTTTTCAAAGTTAAATTTTTAATGGAACCTTCATTTATAGAAGAGTATCGAGTTTCTGATTTCGTATCGAAAGGACTAATGACGATTGCTCAAAAGGCAAAAGATCATAGACTTCTTAGACCAGGTAGAGTTGGTAATTCTGGAAAAATAGTTTCGAAAATCAAGTCATGTCTGGAATGTAATATTAGCGATATCCCTCCTGTACTTTTTGACTCTGAGGATGATTCAGTCTTGGAAAAATATATACAGCATGTCTTCGATTGCATTAGAAGATACGCTGAGTTGTATATGGATCGTGCAGATCTTTGTCCAACTGGACCACCAAAAATTCAATGGTATGGTCCAGGTGAAGCATACTTTGCGGAACACTTTGATAATGGATACGAATATAATGACAGAGAAGTCGCATTCATTACCTATCTAAATACTCCAGTTGATGGTGGAGGAACTAGATTCATTCATCAGAAAACTACGATTAAACCAGAAAAAGGAAAGACCATTTTATTTCCGGCTGGATATACTCACAAACATTGTGGAGTTGTCTCCGAAACATCTGATAAAATAATTTTGACAGGGTGGTTTAAATTTTTAAAAAATGTGTTATAATTAACCTAAAGGATTTTTAATTATGAGTTTTAATTTTTCAAACTATGAAAAGTTTGTAGACGCTGTTACTTCAGACGCATCAAAAGATTTTGTTGCTCTTGCTGATAGATTAGTCGAACTTGATCGGAAAGGTGCTAATATCGAACGACTCCTAACTGCAGGGGTGGGAATTAATGCAGAAGGAGGAGAGTTCCTTGAAATTGTTAAAAAAATGATCTTTCAAGGTAAGCCTTGGAATGAAGACAATCGTGAGCATCTTATTATTGAACTGGGGGATTTGCTTTGGTATGTAGCTCAAGCAACTCAAGCTCTTGGAATTTCTTTTGAAGAGGTTGTTTCTCGTAATGTTAAAAAATTAGAAAGAAGATATCCCTCGGGCACATTTGATGTTTATTTTTCTGAGAATAGAACGGAGGATGATCTGTGAGCAATAAAGAAAAAAAAGTAACCGTTAAAATGGACGTTCGCTGTGCTGCAGCAGTTCGCCAAGTACTGTTTGATTCTCAAAAGGAATATACCAATGGGCCTTCAGCACCAGAAAGAATTCTAAATTTGCGTCAAGTAATTAGTGATCTTGATGATGAAATTCATAATGCATTACCAAGTAGTTAATTAATTACTTATCTTTCCATAAATATTTTTCGGACAGATATTTTTACTTACATGGCTAATATAGGATCTGCAGCCGAAGGTGCATTTGCAATTGCCCTAACACTGAATATCATTGAAAATGATCGACTTCCTTCTACTAGTAGGTTGAAGTGTAATCTGCCTAATATTAACTACTGGATGAAACAAATTCCATTATCTAGTTTTGAGAATGGTGGAACTTGGGTGCAAACCTTATATAATGGTAAAGCGACTATGAGAAAAGCAGGTTATACTTCAGTAGATGAAGTTAATGTAGTGCAGGCCCCAAAAAATAGTAATCAGATACCAGTTGATTTTTTAAAGGTAACTCTTGAGGTTGGACTAAAACCAGAAGAAGTTCGAGGCTTTTATGGGCGCGATCCAATTGATTTATATAAACTTAATGATATTATAAGTCAGATGATTGCAGATTCTGGTAGATATAAGACCTATATAAATGCTTTTAAAACCAAGTATCTTACAAATGATAGGAAGGAATTAATTAGCGTTTATGTGAAAACTATTGGTAAAGAGGGGGAACAGTCTGGTGGTGCAATCAAAGGCGATGTTCAACTTGAAGTAACTGTTCAAGCTTATGATCCAATTACTCTTAAACCGAAGAGTACTCCCAAGAAAAATAGATTCCCGACAATGTATTTTTCCTTAAAGGCTTCAGCTACTCCTCCAAAAACTATTAGTAATGAAAGTCCAATTAAGGCCCTAAAAACCTTATCTACAGCCTTTGGAGTCGATCCTTTTACATCACCACAATATAATGTACCTATAAAAAGCCTTGGGGCATTTCAACAGTTCGTTACTACTTCAAATAAAAAGAGACAGACTTGGATGACGGATCTTTATGGGTCTGGTCTTTTGGTGAAACAGGGCAGAAAAAATTTCTTAAGAACAAGTTCCAGTGAAGTTAATATCTCAAAGCTTAAGATTTTTGATTTACTCGATGATCAGACCTATCCAGAATTGTGGAGAGTTAAGTCGGTTGAAGATAGATTTTGGAAAAGTTTTGTTGTAAAAAGATATGTGGAATCTGTTTTTGGTTTAATTCCTTCTGGTGAGCTGAGTCCAGAAATGTCAAACAATGTTTGGTCCGCACTATTTAAAGCTGGATTTGGTATAGATCCTTATGCAAGTAGAACATTTTTACTTGCCTATGGTAATAGGACATTTCAAAGTTCTAGTTTAGAATATCTTAGAGCAGTGAAAGATTCTACAAATTCTCAGATCTATGCTACAAATAGTGGAAGTGCTGTAGAGTTTTATATTGGAAATAAAAAAATATCTAAAGCAAAATTATATCATATTCGATATAAGAATAGGAGTGTATATGATGGTGACATTAGCGAAAACGCAACTTTTGATTTGCAGAATCTTTTAAAATTAGAATTAAAAATCATGCCAGAGTGTGGTGATGCATTTAAAGAAAAGCCAAGTTGGAGGCCTGGAGATAAACTAGATTTTAATCCAGTTACTGGAACCCTTTCTATATCAAAAGAAACATAAATATTTAAAAAAGTAGACCATAGTGAAAACTTTTTCCCAATTTATATTTGAAGCGATAGAGAGTCCTGCAGCTAAACAGGCTCATAGATTGGGACTGGTAAGTTCTAAGGGTGCTTGGTATGACCGTTCTGGCAAATATGTTGCAAAAACAGTAAATGGAGAATTGAAATTTTCTTCTAGTCCTTCAAAAAAAGAAGATGAGAAGAAGACTCCTTCTCAAAACAAATTACAAGAACCTGCAAAGAAGTTAAGAAAGAAAACGGCAGATATATCCGCACCACCAAAACCAAATAAACCACAAGAACAAGAAATAAAAAAAGAGACGGAAAAGGATACTGTAAAAAAATCCACGTCTTCTACAAATACAGAACTCCAAAAATCAGAAACATCGGAACAATCTACCCTTTCTGGGATAGTCATTACATTTGGCAGATTTAATCCACCAACAGTTGGCCACGAAAAACTTTTAAAATCGGCATCTACAGAGGCTTCTAGAAGAAAATATGATTTGAAAATTTATCCCTCTAGATCTAAGGATCAAAAGAAGAATCCTTTAGAACCTGCAACTAAAATTAAATACATGAAGATGATGTTTCCTGATTACGCCGATCAGATTATAGATGATCCTGAATCAAAAACAATTTTCACCGTGTTGATTTCGGCTTCTGAACTGGGATACAGAAACGTTGTAATTGTGGTTGGGCAAGATAGACTTTCTGAATTTCAAAGTCTCGCTCATAAGTATGATGGTGATTTATATGAGTTTGATACTATCGAAGTTATTTCTGCTGGAGCTCGAGATGCAGATGCCGAGGGTGTAGAAGGGATGTCTGCATCTAAAATGAGAATTGCCGCAATGGAAAATGATTTCCAAACTTTCTCAAAAGGAATACCTACACTTGGTAATATGGAAAAGAAAAATCTTTTCAATGTTCTTCGCAAGTCTATGGGAGCAAAAGAAATTAAAGAAGCCAATGTTTGGGAAATTGCACCAAAACTAGATTTAAATGGGTTGAGACTTGCATATTTGAAAGAACAAGTCTTTAATGTCGGCGAGTTGGTAGAAAATATTAACACTGGAGAAATTGGTAGAATTACTCGTAGAGGCACAAACTATGTTATTTGTATGACTTCTGAAGGTGCGATGTTTAAAGCTTGGTTAAAAGATTTGGTTGAAGCTTATGAGATTGGTACAGATGAGTATAGAAAGTATGTTCAAGCACAATCTGCAGGACAACCAGTAAAAAAGTTCGGACCCAAAATTAGTATTTTGCCTACTATTAAGCCACTTAAAGCTAATGATCCTGTAAAGTATAAATAATATACGAGAAGTTTTGGATTTGTCTACTATGTCGGATAATTTTAATTTATCTAAAATTTATGAGTCAATTTATTCTTCGCATAAATCTGAACATTTATCTGAAGAATCAGTAGAACAACCGTCAGTTGATCTTACTTTGGATGAAGATGAGTGGGAACTCTTGGGCGAACTCTATGACTCCTTAATGTCAAGTAGAAAATTTTCCGAGCCAGAAGTAATTTCTATTTGCGAAAAAACAAAGTGTGGTATGGAACGCAATAAGAAAAAGAAAAAGCCAGCCCGTTGGTGGGATGATGACGGTGATGGAATCGGTTATGAGAAAGGAGAGGTTTCTAAGGAAGAAACTGAACTTGGTGAAAATAGAGCTGCAATGCGTAACCCTGAGGAATATGAAAGAAGCCCAGAAGCAAGAGCAGGTCGTGCAGCAAGAGGTGGAATAAATAATCCACGCACTGGTATCAATTCACCTGCTTTTGCTGAGTTTATGAGGCAGCAAATGGGTGGTAGTAAACCAAAACCAAAACCAAAATCAGATCTCAAAAACTCTTACGAACCAGAAGTTGAGTCGGTTGATGAAGGTAAAAAGACTTTCCCATTTAAGAAAGTTGAAAGTCAAATGAAAAAAGCAAGAAAGAGTTCTGTGTATGGACAGGACACTGGAAATGAACCTGCTCCTAACGTGAGTGATGCTACAAAGAAAGCGACTACACGTTTCACTAAGATGCATAACGCTCTTTCAAAAGCAACGAGAGAAAAGCAGGAAACAGATAAAGCAAAAAGACCTCCAACTTTTTACAAGGACACTCATCCAGCGAGTGCTCCCAAGATGAAGAAGTCAAGTCTTAATGCTGGATATACTCCAGAGGAACTTGAAATTATTAGTGAAGTTGCACCAATGATTGCATCTGCTTTGGGTGGTGTTGCTAGAACAGTTGCAACAAACGCAGTAAAGAGTGCCGCAACAAATGCTGCTGGAAAGGGGGTTAATAAAATCAAATCACTTTTAGGTGGTAATCAACAACAGGAAGTTTAAAATGAAAAACTTCCAAGATTTGTTTGAGGTTTCCAATTCTGCGAGATTAATGGCGGCTGCTGCAACTAGATCAGCAGCTGCAGCTAAACAATCTAAAAGAATGCAGGTTGCTAAATCTAGCGTAGCTGGAAGTCAACAACTTAAAAAAATTCAAAACATTAATAATCAATCTGCAACTGATGCGAACACCACTCCTATATCTAAGGGTGGCGCATTGGCTCTTCGTACTCCTGCCAACAAACAGAGAGATCCAAAAGTTGCAGCTGCATTGAAAAATGTTCCTGTAAATAAAAATGCTCCTGGAACAGTTGCACAAAAACAATTCCAACAAAATAAAGATTTTGGCAGCACTACTCAAACTTCTGCAGCTGCAGCTGCAAAAAATGATACGTTGGCTGCAAAAGCCGATAGAAAAGCTTCCTTACAAAGACAAGCATCTCAACTAGAAAGAAAAAAACAAGAAGGCGAAGAACGGAAAAATAGAATACAGCAAGGTATTGATATGATGGCCCCCAAAAAACGAGTTGGGGAAAGAGAGAGTGATGCTGCAGCTCTAGGAAAGATGATGAGTAACATTGGTTCTGGATTGAGAGGAGCAGCTAAAGCTGTTGGTGCTGTTACTGGATTAGATAAAAAAATAGAAACTGGTAGACAGAAATTCCTAAACAAATTATCTGGATCAAAGAGACCTGGACTTGCTACTGGGGCTCAGTCTTTTGGAGTTAAGACTCAATCCAAAAAACCAGCAGATCCATGGGCAGCTTCTAAAAAACCAGCAGATCCATGGAAAAATTCTTTAAGTAATCCAAAACCAGGCGCTCCTGGAAATCCTGGAATCCGATCTTCCAATGCAAGTTTTGTTGCAAAAAATTCTGCAAGCAAATCAGTTGGATTTGGTGGAGTCCCTGGTAGATCTGGAGCCTCTAGACCTGCATTGAGGTTAAAAAAACCAAACTCTACTTTCAAAGCAACTGGGGGGTCTGCTTCTGTTAGCCCCAGTAGATTAGGTGCGGCCGCCCGAAAAGATCCAGCACTAAAAAGTAAATTAATTCAACAAAGAATGGGCGGTATGAAAGAAGAATTTTCACATTGGAGAGAGGAATTTATTTTTGAAGTTGGCAAATCAATCCCAACAGAAAAGAAAAAAATTATAGAACCAATGTCTGGAGAAAATAAAATAATTATAAATCCAACTCCAGAGGAAGTGAAAGAATCTATTGTATCAATAGAAGACGCATATGGTAGAGTCTTTGCTGAAGTTGAAGATTTAATTACTTCTAATTCTGTTTATGAGTCTCCCGCTTGGACAAAAAAGTCGGGTAAGAATCCAAAAGGTGGACTCAACGAGAAGGGAAGGAAATCTTATGAGCGTGAGAATCCTGGAAGCGACCTTAAAGCACCTTCAAAGAAAGTTGGAAATCCTCGTCGTAAGTCCTTCTGTGCAAGGATGAGGGGTATGCGTAAGAGACAAAAACCATCTAACAATACTGGTGAAGATCGTCTCTCAAAATCACTTAGAGCGTGGAACTGCTGATATAAAAATTATTAGGAAGTGAACATATTTCTAAAATTGATACAAAAATTTACAAATATATTGTCTAAATAGATTATAATTGTATCAAGTTGATACTTGCTTATGTATACTGTATACGTATTAGCCATTTTTCTAGCAATATTAATTGCTTATGCGGGTATTGATGAGACGATGAAATTACTTGCATATCTAGATTTGCAATTACGTTATGCATATGTAAAAATTCAGATGAAGTGGATGGGTTGGAATCTTAAGAGACAACTAGTAAAAGAAACAACCGAATTCCAAAAGTTCTACGAAAAATTCAATAATGAACACAAAAACTTGTTCTAAGTGTGGCGCTACATGGATTGGAGGCCAACACTACTGGACGGGGACAAATAAACCTGGTAACGAGTTAGATCTTGCTGGTTTGGTTTGCAATAAACTTGGTGACGATTCATGTATAAATCCCCATCGTGGTTCCGAAGGAGGCGTTACTTGGGAGAGTAGACTAAAAGAGTTGGGGGGGACCAACCATAAATAATCAAAAAGGTAAATAAAATGAGAATAAAAATTCTTGGTGCTGAACAGGCACTCACAACTGTAACTGGAACGGCTACAAGTTTTACTTCAGCAACAGTCGTGCGTCTTTTTAATTCTTCGACATCTGCAGATCACTTAGTTACTGTGGTCGAAACTCAGGGGGGAACTGTTGTTGGTTCTTTTACTCTTGCAAGAGGTCAATCTGAATTTTTAGAAAAGTTACCAGCACATTGTGTGTTTGCAGCAAATGCTGCTGTTTTGGGAGCAAAAGTAGCATTTACTGATTAGTAGAATAAATACTTTGTTACTCACTGCACTATAATGGCCAAGTCCCCTAATAAAGGTAAAAAAGGTTCTTCTGGAGGTCAAAAGAACTCCAAACAAAACCAAGGAAATGCCACTGCTAACAAAGCAAAGAATGGCGGCAAGAAAAAGTGATCCCTCTAATCTTGGCATCAGTTTTTACAGCTACCCCCATGGGTCCAGGACAAGTTCCTCACTTCATGAGAACGTGTGACAGAATACGTATTCATGATCCTAAGACAGAAACTAATTGGATTCTTTGTATCAATGGGGTTTATCAATTTCCTAAAAATGGCCGACCACAAGATAGAAGTCTACCACAGCACAAACAACAATTGATTTAATTTATGGATTACATTGCATTCTTGATCATTGGATTGGTGGAAATCGGTCCTAATGTATGTAAAATTGATTACATGCGTCATGTTGATGTGCAATCTTTTACGATGCCGTGTGATCATATTCAAAAAATTACAAAAATTCCAGTAGATAAATCGATATGAAAGACCCATATATTTACAGAATTCGTTCAATCGCAAAGGTAGTAGATGGCGACACTATTGATGCTAACATTGATCTTGGTTTTGATATCTCTCTCAGTAAGCGAATTCGCCTTGCGGGCATTGACACGCCTGAGAGTAGAACAAAAGATGAATATGAAAAGAAACTCGGACTCGAATCGAAAGAGTGGTTGAAGAAGCATCTAGAGGGTGCTAAAGATATTATCGTCAAGACTGAACTTCCAGATAGCACAGAGAAGTATGGTCGCATCATCGGGCACTTATATATTGGAGACGCAGAAGTATCAGCGGTCAATAGAAAGAAGTCTATTAATAACCAGATGATTGACGAAGGATACGCCTGGGAATATGATGGCGGCACAAAGCAAAAAGATTTTGCAAAACTTCTAAGTAAAAGAAAAGGATAAATACGGCTGCCTATACATAGAGGTTACCATGGGAGCAGTTGTCGCTGTAGTAAAACCACTTCTTATGCAACTTGCTACAAGTCCTGCAGTTAAGAATCTAGTTATTTCTCTTCTTGAGAAGTATGTAAAGTCTACTGATAATAGTGTTGATGATGTACTTTTTGCAACTGTTAAAGATGCACTCTTTAAAGCACAAGCATGATTACTTGTTTAGTGACCAATTGGGGAGTAACCATCGTTCTTGGTTTTCTCCTTTCTCTTTCGGAGTGGTTAGCAAAAACAAAAAGAACGAAGGCGAATGGTATTATAGACTTTATAACATTATTTTTAAGAACAGTGCTTCGCAAAGACTCTAACAAATAGGGTCTTATTTTTTTATAAATAAAATTTAGATAAGAACATAATTTGGAGAAAACCGATGCCTCTCTGGGGAAAAAGCACAACTGACGAATCCAGACCTAAGTGGTTGAGAGAAAACGACAAACCAGCCAACGATCTTAATACATGTTTTGCTGATGAGCGTGGATGGGTGATTAAACATGCAAATGGTCTTGAAGAAGTTCTTGTTGCCATTGGTGGACTTGGTGGAGCTGGTGCAACTGACCTTCTTGGTAATGCTACAATTGCTGGTGTATACTTTAAGACAGCTACCCTTGCTCAGGGTGCTACTGGAACGGTAGTTGTTAATTACAACGAAGAAGTTACAGTCACAAATGGTGCAACTCTTGTAGTTACTGGCTCAGTAGGTGGTAATATTACTGCAACGGCTGCTGGTCAAACAGGAGTTCAACAAGCAGAATTCACCTTTACTGTTCCAGCCACCACTCAGACTCTTTCTATTGGTGCTCAGACAATTTCTGGTACTATTGTTGATGTTGGTACGGCAACTGCATCCGACAAGGTATTTGTTGCTGGAGATGTTCAAGGTGTTACTGGCGAAGGATCAGTTAAGACAATCGCTGTTGCATGATAAGTTAATTAAATTATGAGATTTAATGAATTAAATGAAAGCAATTATATAATTTTTGCAATAAAAAATTATGAGAATCCTCATGCGGTAACAAAAGAGGACTTTGAAGAAGACTTGAAAAGATTTAAGTGGATAAAAAGACTTTTAAAACGTTATAAAACAACAGGCATTTTAAAAGCTCATCTCCTCATAAATCATTTTATTATTCTATATAATGTTTTTGGAGAAGCCGCAACACCTCTTTTGTTTTATAAAATAGATGAGGATTTGTGGCCCGTTGTAAAAACATTCATAGTATATCTTGGTAGATTGCCTGAGCATCCTATAACGGATTTGCATCTCATATCAATGGATCCTGTTTGTTTTAAAACATTAAACTCCCTATAATGTCTGATCGAATATTAAATCACGTAATCTCTGTTATCAAAACTTTGAAAGAAAATACAGATCATTTGTATTTGGAATCAAATGTGAACGAAGAGGCGGCCGCCAACTCTGTTGGCGATGGTTCTAAGGTTGGATTGCCTCCTACTCATGAACCTCCAGGAAGACCCCGCAATCGATTCATTTTTCAAAAAAATACACGTAGAAACTGGAAAAAGTAAATGTTTTCTCAAGGTCCAAAAATAGCGGTGCTCGAATCTAAACTCAGCATCTATGAGGATTTGTCTCGTGAAATGTTGGCTAAATTGGAAACGGCAGTCGATAAGATTTCCGAAGGCAATTCTCGCATTGCCACAATTCTTGCAAAACATGACGAAAGAATTGAACAAAGTATTAAGACAGATGAACTGATCGTCAAAATGATTGATGAGATGAAAGAAAATAATGATAAAGAACATTTAGAAATATCAAAAAAGTTTGAAAAAATAGACGCTAAAATAGACGACTTAGCAAAGTTTAGATGGCAAGCGGGCGGGGTAATTGCAGTTTCTTTAGTATTAATAGGTTCTATGAATATCTTCCTTCCAAAATCAATTGACAGTAATAGTGTAAACGGGTATAATAGATCTACTGAGATTAAACAACCTTAACGATGAATTTTATTGATGACAAATACGTTAGTTTAATTTCATCTAAGTTTCAAAAATTTTCAAAAAAGAAATCTGGACTCTACAATTTCAGGTGTCCATATTGTGGAGATTCGCAAAAATATAAGAATAAAGCTAGAGGTTATCTTTACTTAGTAAAGAACGATCTTAATTTTAAGTGTCATAATTGTGGAGTAACAAAAACATTTGCTAATTTTTTGAAGGATCAGGATGTTCTTGCGTATGATCAATACGTGATGGAAAGATATAAGAATGGATTAACTGGAAGAAGAACTAATACCCCAAAACCAAAATTTAATTTTGAGAAACCAGTTTTTTTGGAGAAGAAAAAAGTATTCGATCTACCAAAAATATCAGAACTAAATAAAGAACATCCCGCTCGAATATACTTAGAACAGAATAGACAACTTCCTCTGAAAATACTGGAAGAATTGTATTACTGTCAAAATTTTAAGGAGTGGACTAATGCTCAAAAATACACCTTTGAAAACACTTATAATGATGAACCACGTATTATTATTCCATTCAAAGACAAACAAGGTAACCTCTTCGGATATCAAGGCAGATCGCTCGTCCCTACGGCAAAACTAAGATACATCACGATCATGCTAGATGAGGAACAACCTAAAATTTTTGGACTTGATAAAGTCAAAGAAAATGAACCAATTTATATTGTAGAAGGACCATTCGATGCTACGTTCTTGGAAAACTCTGTTGCTATGGCTGGGTCCGACGCTGATGTTAGGACGTTTGGTTGGAGCAATTATATTTGGGTTTTTGATAATGAACCACGTAACAGAGAAATCATCAACAGGATCTCCAAAGTCATCGACCGAGGAGATCAGATAGTTATTTGGCCTGAAACAATTAGAGAAAAAGATATCAATGATATGGTCCTTACTGGACTTGATATTATGGACATATTGAAAACCAATGTCTATAAAGGATTAACGGCAAAGTTAAAATTACAAACCTGGAAAAGAATATGAGTAACGGAATTAAAGTTGTCAAGAGAAATAATAGTGTAGAATCCCTTGATCTCGATAAGTTGCATTTGATGGTTGATGCTGCTTGTGATGGCCTTGCGGGAGTTTCCGCATCGCAAGTTGAAATTAATTCTGGAATTCAGTTTTATGATGGGATCACTACGGCAGAAATTCAAGAAATTTTGATTCGATCCGCATCCGATCTAATTGATTTGGATCATCCTAATTATCAGTATGTGGCTGCTAGACTTCTTTTGTTTGCCCTGAGGAAAAGTTTGTTCGGTAGAATGAGAGAAGTTCAGGATTTATCTACTTTGATTAAACTTGGTGTTGAAAAGAATATCTATGATAAAGATATTCTTAAGAAATACACGGAAGAAGAAATTGAAAGAGTAAATAGTTTTGTAGACCATGATCGTGATTTTTTGTTTACGTATGCTGGATTGAGACAAATCGTAGATAAGTATTTGGTTCAAGACCGAAGTAGTGGCAAAGTTTACGAAACACCACAGTTAATGTATATTTTGATTGCGATGACAATCTTTGCCGAGTATCCTACAGAAATAAGACTTTCATATGTAAAAAGATACTATGACGCAATCTCAAAACACAAAATCAACATTCCCACGCCCATCATGGCAGGAGTGCGAACGCCACTTAGACAATTCGCTAGCTGTGTTCTTGTTGATGTTGATGACACCCTCGATAGTATCTTTAGTAGCGATATGGCTATTGGCAGGTATGTTGCACAAAGGGCGGGCATCGGTATCAACGCAGGTCGCATCAGGGGCATCAACTCTAAAATACGAGGTGGTGAAGTCCAGCACACTGGCGTTATACCGTTTCTCAAAAAGTTTGAAGCAACTGTCCGTTGCTGTACGCAAAATGGCATACGAGGCGGAAGCGCAACAGTACACTTCCCAATCTGGCACAAAGAAATCGAAGATATCTTAGTCCTAAAAAATAATAAAGGAACTGAAGATAATCGTGTCCGTAAGTTAGACTACAGTATTCAAATTAGTAAACTGTTCTATGAACGTTTCATTCAGGACACAGAAATCACACTCTTCTCGCCACATGATGTTCCTGGTCTGTATGATGCTTTTGGTACTCCTGGATTTGATGAGTTATATGTGGGTTATGAACAAGATGCATCTGTTCCAAGAAAGACTATCCGAGCTCAAGAACTTATCCTTGACCTCCTAAAAGAGAGAGCAGAGACTGGGCGCATCTATATCATGAACCTTGACCACTGTAACTCACACTCGTCATTCTTAGACAAGGTAAATATGAGTAACCTGTGTCAAGAGATTACACTCCCCACAGATCCAATCCAACATATTGATGGTGAAGGTGAAATTGCTTTGTGTATTCTATCTGCTATCAACGTTGGTAGGATCAAACACTTAGATGAACTAGAAGAACTCTGCGACCTTTCTGTTCGTGGACTAGAAGAATTGATTGACTATCAGAAATATCCTGTCAAAGCTGCTAGGTTGTCAACTCTCAATCGTCGTTCTCTTGGTGTTGGTTATATTGGTTTAGCACATTACTTAGCACGTCAAGGAGAACACTACGATGACCCCAACGCATGGCAACTCGTCCATGACCTTACTGAAGCTTTCCAGTACTATCTTCTCAAGTCCTCCAATCAAATCGCAAAAGAAAAAGGTGCCTGTGGATATTTCAATCGCACAAAATACTCTCAAGGTATCCTCCCAATCGACACTTACAAGCGTGATGTCGATGAAATCTGTGATCCAACTTTGAAGTATGATTGGGAAACTTTACGTGCCAATATTCAGGCACATGGTTTACGACATTCAACACTGTCCGCACAGATGCCATCGGAAAGCAGTTCCGTGGTGTCAAATGCGACAAACGGAATTGAACCACCCCGTGATTACTTGTCCGTTAAGAAGTCGAAGAAAGGTCCTCTCAAGCAGGTTGTCCCACAGTATTCAAGTCTTAAAAACAACTATACGTTGTTGTGGGATATGCCTGGGAATACTGGTTATATTAATATTGTTGCTGTTATGCAAAAGTTCTTTGATCAAGCGATTTCTGGAAACTGGTCCTATAATCCAGAACATTACCCAGATAATGAAGTTCCTACTTCGGTAATGGCACAAGACTTTCTGAATACTTACAAGTATGGATGGAAGACTTCTTATTATCAAAATACATACGACATCAAAAATGATGAACCAGTAACAGAAGAACAAAAAAAATCAATCCAAGATTTATTAGACGACATTTTCAACACCCAGGAGGAAGACTGTGACAGCTGTAAGATTTAGAACTACGGATAATCATATGCACGTTGAAGGAATGACGGTATTCAATACCGCAAAGGTAGACAATACAAAACAGAAGATGTTCTTTGGACCTCCTCTTGGGGTCCAACGTTATGATAAGTTCAAGTATCCTGTGTTTGACAAACTAACACAGCAACAACTTGGATACTTCTGGAGACCTGAAGAAGTCTCACTTCAAAAGGATCGTGCTGACTATCATACGCTCAACGCAGCACAAAAACATATCTTTACTTCTAATCTGAAGTATCAGATCTTACTTGACAGTGTTCAGGGTCGTGGTCCTAGCATGGCATTTATGCCCTACTGTTCGCTTCCAGAGCTAGAGGGTGCCATGAACATCTGGCAGACGATGGAGATGGTTCACAGTCGCTCCTACACGCATATCATCAAGAATGTATATGCTGATCCGTCTGAAGTGTTTGATACAATTTTGGATGATGACAAGATCCTTCAACGTGCTCAATCTGTAACTCGCTCATACGATGAATTCCTTCAAGCAGCAATAGAGTGGGGAGCAGGGAACCAGTGGCAACATGAATTGGAAGGAACACCAGCAGCAAAAGAAACATTATATGACCTCAAAAGAAAACTATATCGAGCAGTTGCTAACGTATATATCCTCGAAGGAATTCGGTTCTACGTATCGTTTGCCTGCTCTTTCGCTTTTGGAGAACTTAAACTCCTGGAAGGAAGTGCAAAGATCATCGGACTGATTGCTAGAGATGAAAGTCAACACATGACAATCACTCAAAACATTCTCAACAAATGGAAAGAAGGCGACGATCCTGATATGGTAACGATTGCCAAGGAAGAACAAGAAAGTGTTTATCAAATGTTTAGAGAGTGTGTTGAAGAAGAAAAGCTATGGGCAGAATATCTGTTTAAAGATGGTAGCATTATTGGGTTGAATGATAAACTACTTGCCAAGTATGTTGAATGGACTGCCAATCGTCGTCTCAAATCAATCGGTCTCAAGGCAATCTTTGATACTCCTATCATCAATAACCCACTACCTTGGACTGAACACTGGTTGTCATCCAAAGGTATGCAGGTTGCTCCGCAAGAAACAGAAGTAGAATCATACCTTATTGGGAGTATAAAGCAAGATGTTAAGAAAGATACTTTCGCTGGTTTCAAACTATGAGAAAAAGAGAAATAGAAAAACTACAGAAACTCCTAAAGGAGGGTCCGAAAAGTCTATCTCAAGCGTGGATACTAGCGGCACTCAAAAGAAAATTCCAGACCCCTGGTTCAACTGAATAGATAAATACCAATAGTGTGTATTGATGTATTAAAATAAAATGTCTAAACAGGTCATCAATACTGGTTCGGTCCCCAATGATAATACTGGTGATACTTTAAGACAAGGTGCCACAAAGGTAAATGCAAACTTTACTGAAATTTATAGTACCTTTGGTGATGGCACTACTTTAAATGCATTTCCCAGCAACTCTGGTTACGCTAATACTGCGGGAGTATCTTCATACTCTTCTAGATCTGGTGTTGCGACTTACTCCTCGGTTTCTGGGGTTTCTACAAACTCAGTATATTTTAATAATCAACTTCCAGCATACTACTTAAATTATCAAAATCACACGAATACGCCTCAATTTTTATCGCAATTTGCCAATAACGTAGGATTTATTACTTCCACTGTTGGTCAAAATGGTTTTGTTTGCGGTGGAATCTTAACTGCAACTACTTATAGAGGCGATGGATCTCAATTAACTGGTATTGCAACTGCTACGTCAACTGGGGTCCTTCAAGCTCAAATTAATGCTCTCGGTACAAATCTAAACATCGTTGGTTTTTATGATGCCACTTTAGGTATTGTTACGGGATTAACAATTGTTGGACAGGGTAGAACATATATTGGTCTCGGCCAAACTCTTGCATCAGTTGGTATTGTAACTGGTGATTATTTTATTGTATCTATTGGTGGAACAGAAGTTGGAATTTCAACGTACTCTAATCCAGGAATTTCCAGTGTGTATTCTGGAGACTGGATTGTTGGTATAAGTAGTACAAAGTGGTCTATTCTTTCTTATTCGCAACAAGTTGTAGCTCCCAGGGCAACAAGATCCGACTACGCAAAGACATTAGATTCGGATTCGAGTGTCAATACTTCTGGGATTATTACTGCATCTGAATTTTGGGGAAACGGTGGAGCGTTAACCAATCTTACTTCCGCTTCTTCGGGTACGTATGGTAATTCATATACCGTACCTCAAATTCAAGTTAATAATCAAGGAAAGATTACTAATATTTCTAACGTTGCAATTGCTCTTACGGATATTGGAGCTGGTATTGGAACTGTATATTGGAATAAAGGTTTTACTGGAATATCAACTACTTCCAATGTTGGTATTGGCACAGAAATTGTAACAGAAGCGTTGGAAGTATATGGCAGTATTAAAATTACTCCGTTTTCATCTGGTGCTATAAAACTTTCCAATTCTACACAGATTCAATTTGGATCTAGTAATAATGCAGATATTTTCTTTGATGGTTCTGATTTTAAATTTCTGTCCGATAGTAGATTTACATTTACCAGTTCATCTGATACTTTAGCAAATTTTAATCCCAATGGATCCATTGAATTGTATTATGATAATAACAAAAAACTTGAAACAATAGGCGCTGGAGTCACAGTCATTGGTTCTCTATATGCAAATCAATTTTTTGGTAATGGATCTGCGTTAACGGGTGTTGTTACTAGTATCAATTCTGGAGCAAATATATCAATCGTTCGTTCGGGTGGTATAGTAGAAATAAGTGCTTCTGGCAGCAGTGGTGGTGGAACAGCATCATGGGGATTTAGCACATCAACGGGAATTGGTACTACTTCCAATGTCGGCATTGGCACAACCATTCCAACATCTACTCTTACGGTTAGGGGCAATTCCAATATTACTGGTACTTTAATAGTTGGCGGATTGTCAGTAACTGGAGTAACCACACTATCTTCTGGTAGAATACAAATACCAGGAACTTCTAATATAAAAATTGGTAATAGTGCTTTAGGTTCATCAACAGCGTCTGTACGAAATATTGGTATTGGTGATCTAAGTTTAAATTCTGTTACGGGTGGATTAGGACATAACATTGGTTTTGGTGAATTTAGTTTATATGGAGTTCTTAATGGATCATATAATTTGGCACTTGGAGACCGTTCTGGTCAAGAGTTGGTTGACGGATCTTACAATGTAATTCTTGGTTCTTTTAGTGGAAAGTCACCCACTCTGGATATTAGTCAATCCAATAGCAATATTGTTATTTCTGATGGTCAAGGAAATGTTCGCCAGTATATCAATTCAAGTGGCAATGTTGGTATTAAGACCACAATAGTTAAAGAAGCACTTACAGTTGCTGGTGTTGTATCTGCTACAAGTTTTTACGGAACACTCAATGCATCACAATTAACTGGATCACTTCCTGCAATTGATGGATCTGCATTAACAGGAGTTACCGCCGTTGGATCTGGTGTAGAGATTAGGAACAACAATACTCCATTGGGAGTTGCAGCAACAATTAATTTTGGAAGTAATATTAATATCACACTATCCTCGGGTATTGCTACAGTTACTGGAGTAACATCGGTAACTAATGCAACAACTGCTTATGCACTTGCAGGAACTCCAAATCTTAATGTTGGTATTGTAACAGCAGCAAGATTGGTATCATCTGGAGCATCACTTACAAGTCCTCTTATAGTTGGACTTACTACAGCAACTTATGGGATTCGATTTGCGGATGATGCAGGATCTGGTTCTTCTACTTATGTTGTTAATGTTGGCACGTCTCATATACAAGGGTATAAAGTTGGTGCTGGATATTGGCAAGATAGAGCTTTTCAATTTTCTTCTGGAGATGGTTTTAATTATATTCTTCCAAATGTTGGCATTGGAACCACAAATCCAACATCAAAACTTACAGTTTCTGGTGATGGTAAATTTACAGGTGTAGTTACTGCAACTTCATTCTTTGGATCTGGTTCAGGTCTCACAAATATTCCTGCAGGTCAATTGACTGGAACTCTACCTGCAATTGATGGTTCTGCACTACTGAATGTGACTGCAGCGGGAACTGGTATTGTTATCCGAGATGATAATGATCCAGTTGGATCTGCAGTAACAGTTAATTTTGGAACTGGTCTTGGAGTTACTTTTAGTTCTGGTATTGCAACAATTACTTCGACTGGTGGTTCTCTACAATCAAGAATAACTGTTAGTGGTGTTACAACTTCAATTCCTTATCTTGGAATTGGTAATACTAATATTCTTGGCTTTAAGTCGTATGCACTGATGAACGTTGGACTATCTACAGCGGGATGGATAAGACTATATACTGATGTACAGTCAAGAACAGATGATGCAAATAGAAGTGTGGGAGAGGATCCAGAACCTGGAAGTGGCATAATTGCTGAGGTTATAACCACTGGAATCTCAACGCAACAAATGATTACTCCTTTTGTTATGGGTGGCAATATGGACAATCCAGTTACCAGTGACATTTATGTCGCTATAACCAATCTATCTGGAACAACACAAACGATTACTGCAAACCTCACCATTCTTCAACTGGAGGCATAAAGATCAATGGCAATTACGACGACAACAATTTCAAAAAATGCGGGATGGGCGAGGACTGATATCATCTATCAGTTGGAAAGTGCATTTGCTTGGCTGGGTTGGCACGGTGACACAAGAACTGGTATTGTAACTGGTATCCAGAGCCGCAGCGGTGGCAATGGGGGCTCCGGCGGGCAGTACTGGGAGGTTCCTGTTGCAACCACAAGTGGAATTGGAACTGGTGCAACTTTTTATGTTGAGAAAAGTGGCACTTCGTTACCTTCGAAAATCATGGTCAATCGCCCTGGGTATGGATATACTTCTGGTGAGTATGTAACACTTAATGTAAGTAGTTTAGGGCCCGCCATTACGGGGATAGGTTTAACACTTTTAGTTTCTACAATTTCATTCGGATCAACATCTACTTTTTATGATAAAGGTGTGGATGCTGGTTCAACTTGGCCATGGGGTTGTTTAAGACATGTGATTCAACCAGGTAAAAAATTTGGAGAAACTTACAGGGCTTTCCAAGTACAAGGTAATAACACAAAACTACGATTTCATGTCGGATCTTCCTTTCAACCTCATAATAATTTGCAGGATCATAGTGAAACTTCTGATCTCAAAGCGGGACGTGGTAATGCCTTTCGTGGTACGCGGTATCATGATATGCCCTTTAATTTCACCGATGGCATATATTTAAATCAAAACGCCGATGATTCCGACAGATATAGCCAAGGCCTAGAAATTACAACAGCAAGTTCTTCTTCATATCAATTAGATTTAAATATCTTTAGGTCTGGTATTGATCCAAGATTTGTTGTTTTTTCATACAAACAACCAACGTTATCGTCAACACATCTAGCAAGTAATACGTTTGGGACGTTTATTCTTCATAATTTTACTACGAATCTTTGGGATTTGGATAATCTATTTCTTGGTGGGGTAACTCATATCTTCAGTACACAAGAAACTTATAACCACCCTCCTGGGATTGTTTTTAGAACTTACTGTGCTGGTCAGCACTATACTTACTATAATAGATATCCCTCAAAACGATCTGCAGAGTTTGGGTATATAGCTGATAACCCTGCCCAGAGCTATAGCCATATGACTCCCTACAGAGAAAATAGGATATATTCAAATAGTTATCCTACTAGTGGATATCCAGAACATGCGGGTATTTATTTGAGAAACAGCACTGCCGAAAGGAGCAGCGGCGATGTTATAGGTAATACTGGAAACTTACCATCATCAACAAATTTCAATGCAGTAATCAAGGGAATTCCACTTAATGGATTGTTAATCCCTGTGCCTTATTATATACCAGATGATTTTGTTTTGATTGATTTTGATTACCCAACACCACTTGCAAATATTCAACAAGGAGATACAATTACAATCAGTGGTTCCGAAGTATATACAGTAATTACGGGCAGTTACAATCAAACTACAAGAACTCGTGGAATATTATTCTGTGGGAGGAAAGTCTGATGTCTGTCGATTGGTCTTTTGCCACGTTGTCTTCTGCTGTTGTGGGATATGCAACGACAGTAAACTATGTAATCCAATCTCTAAATCCTTATGATATTTTTCCTAGTGTTGGAACTGTAAGGGTTGGAAATATAATGTTTTCTGAGTTGAATGCGTTACAACACAGAACAACTCGAGCACTTCCTCGAAGAATACTTCGTAGGGGACAATTGTATCCATCTTCTATGCTTAGATAAAGAGTTGTTTGTAATAAATAAATTGGTGTTGTAGGGAAATATCCATGACTCTAGACCTTCATAACTTTTTCAAGTTTTACGACGAAAAAAATTCAAATCACGTAGCAGCAGTTCAGTGGTTGGAAGATAAACTTCCAGAAAAATTCCTAGATGATGCAGAGGCCGACTGGATTGGTATTTTCAGAACGAAGCCACCAACACCAGAAGTTCTTGCAGTTCCATACTTCAATCAAGTAGACAACTACAGAGATGCACAAAGAACTTGCAATAGTTCGTCATGTGCGATGTGTCTTGCGTTCCTCAAACCAGGAAGCATTAAAGGTGATGACGAGTATGTTAAAAAAGTATTTGCGATTGGCGACACGACTGACCATGCGGTACAGACAAAAGTTCTGGCAGGTTATGGAATTAAGTCACACTTTAGTTACAATCTTTCTTTTGCTGATATTGATAAAAGTCTCGATGCTG
>Ga0194110_10000069_pt1 | contig 118956 bp, 123 predicted proteins | sample TA2Kig1200mmetaG_FD_146192 | JGI IMG/M metagenome (GOLD analysis project Ga0194110, IMG submission 146192) | Freshwater microbial communities from Lake Tanganyika, Tanzania - TA2015032 Kigoma Deep Cast 1200m | ecosystem: Environmental > Aquatic > Freshwater > Lake | place: Tanzania: Lake...
TGGCTAAGGAAAAATTCGTACGGTCGAAGCCTCATGTGAACGTGGGGACGATTGGGCACGTGGATCATGGCAAGACGACGCTGACGGCGGCGTTGACCAAGGTGATGGCGACGATGCACGGCGGCGAGTTCACGGCTTACGACCAGATCGACAAGGCGCCGGAGGAGAAGGCGCGCGGCATCACGATTGCGACCGCGCACGTGGAGTACCAGTCGGCGGCGCGGCACTACGCGCACGTGGACTGTCCGGGGCATGCGGACTACGTGAAGAACATGATCACCGGTGCGGCGCAGATGGACGGTGCGATTCTGGTGGTGAGCGCGGCGGACGGGCCGATGCCGCAGACCCGCGAGCACATCCTCTTGGCGCGCCAGGTGGGGGTGCCGTACATCGTGGTGTATCTGAACAAGTGCGACATGGTGGACGATGCCGAGCTGATCGAGCTGGTGGAGATGGAGGTGCGCGAGCTCCTGTCGAAGTACCAGTTCCCGGGGGATGACACGCCGATCGTGCGCGGTTCGGCGCTGAAGGCGCTGGAGGGCGCGGCGGGGGAGCTGGGGGCGGAGTCGATCGTGAAGCTGGTGTCGGAGATGGACCGGTACATTCCGACGCCGGTGCGGGTGGTGGACAAGCCGTTCCTGATGCCGATCGAGGACGTGTTCTCAATTTCCGGGCGCGGCACGGTGGTGACCGGGCGCATCGAGCGCGGGATCGTGAAGGTCAACGACGAGATCGAGATCGTCGGCCTCAAGCCGACCCAGAAGACCACCTGCACCGGGGTGGAGATGTTCCGGAAGCTCTTGGACGAGGGTCAGGCGGGGGACAACGTCGGGGTGCTCTTGCGCGGCACCAAGCGCGAGGAAGTGGAGCGTGGCCAGGTGCTGGCCAAGCCCGGCTCGATCAACCCGCACACCAATTTCGAGTGCGAGGTGTACGTGCTGACCAAGGAGGAGGGCGGGCGCCACACGCCGTTCTTCAAGGGCTACCGGCCGCAGTTCTATTTCCGGACCACGGACGTGACCGGGACCATCGAGCTGCCGGCCGGGGTGGAGATGGTGATGCCGGGGGACAACATCAAGATGGTGGTGGAGCTGATTGCTCCGATCGCCATGGAGGAGGGCCTGCGGTTCGCGATCCGCGAGGGCGGGCGCACGGTCGGCGCCGGCGTCGTCTCCAAGGTGCTGAAGTAAGGGCGAAACGACAGGGCAGTAGCTCAATTGGCAGAGCGGCGGTCTCCAAAACCGCAGGTTGGGGGTTCGATTCCCTCCTGCCCTGCCAGCCCTCGTAACGGAAACGCATGAACGAGCAAGCCGAAAAAGCCGGCGTCGCACTGGTTGACGCCTTCAAGCTGGTGCTGGCTGCGGCCGCGCTGCTCGGCGGCATGGTCGCCTACTACTGGTACGACCAGCAGCCACAGGTGCTGCGCGTGCTGATGGTGCTCGCCGGCCTGATCGCGGGCTGCGTGCTGCTCTACTGGTCGGCGCCGGGCCGCGAGCTGTGGGACTACATCCAGGGCTCGCGCGTCGAGCTGCGCAAGATGGTCTGGCCGACCCGCCAGGAAACCTGGCGCACGACGCTCGTGGTGTTCGTCTTCGTGCTGGCGCTCGGCGTGTTCTTCTTCATCGTCGACTGGGTGCTGGCCAAGGGCATGCGCTATGTCACCGGACAGGGGGCCTGACGCCGTGTCGCTGAACTGGTACGTCGTGCACGCCTACTCGAACTTCGAGCACAAGGTCGCCGCGAGCCTCAAGGAGCGCATCAAGCTCCACGGCCTCGACGAGAAATTCGGCGAGGTGCTGGTGCCGACCGAAGAGGTCGTCGAGATGCGCGCCGGCCAGAAGCGCAAGAGCGAGCGCAAGTTCTTCCCCGGCTACGTGCTGGTGCAGATGGCGATGAGTGACGAAGCGTGGCATCTCGTGAAGGAGACGCCGAAGGTGCTCGGCTTCATCGGCGGCACGCCGGAGAAGCCCGCGCCGATCACCGACAAGGAGGCGAACGCCATCCTGCGCTGCGTCGAGGAAGGCGTCGAGAAGCCGAGGCCGAAGGTGCTGTTCGAGCCCGGCGAGGTCGTGCGCGTGGTCGACGGCCCGTTCAACGACTTCACGGGCATGGTCGAGAACGTGAACTACGAGAAGAGCCGCCTGCAGGTCGCGGTGCAGATCCTCGGCCGGTCGACGCCGGTCGAGCTGGACTTCAGGCAGGTGGAGAAGGTCTGAGGAGACTTCCGGGGAGCCGCAAGGCGCCTGCACCCGGATAGCGAGGAACGATGGCGAAGAAGGTACAGGGCTACATCAAGCTGCAGATCCCTGCGGGCGGGGCGAACCCCAGCCCGCCTGTCGGGCCTGCGCTCGGCCAGCAGGGCGTGAACATCATGGAGTTCTGCAAGCAGTTCAACGCGGCCACGCAGAAGGAGGAGAAGGGCCTGCCGATCCCGGTGATCATCACGGTGTACAGCGACCGCTCCTTCACTTTCGTGCTGAAGACGCCGCCTGCCGCCGTGCTGGTGCGCAAGGCGATCGGCATCGAGAAGGGCTCGGGTACGCCGAACACGAAGAAGGTCGGCAAGATCTCGCGCAAGCAGCTCGAGGCGATCGCGATGCAGAAGATGCCCGACCTGACCGCGGCGGACCTCGACGCGGCGGTGCGCACCATCGCGGGCAGCGCCCGCAGCATGGGCGTCGACGTGGAGGGCACCTGACATGGCGACCGTCTTCAAGCGCCAGAAGCCCTGGACCGAGCGCGTCAAGCCCGGCCATCCGTACCCGGTCGACGAGGCCTTCGCGCTGGTCAAGGAATTCGCGAACGCGAAGTTCGACGAGACCGTCGACGTCGCGATCAATCTCGGCATCGACCCGGCCAAGTCGGACCAGCAGGTCCGCGGCTCGACGGTGATGCCGAACGGCACCGGCAAGAAGGTGCGCGTCGCAGTGTTCACGCAGGGCAAGAACGCCGACGCCGCGCGCGAAGCCGGCGCCGACATCGTCGGCCTCGAGGACCTTGCCGAGAAGGTGAAGGCCGGCCAGATGGACTTCGACGTCGTGGTCGCGAGCCCGGACGCGATGCGGGTCGTCGGCGGCCTAGGCCAGATTCTCGGACCGCGCGGCCTGATGCCGAACCCGAAGGTCGGCACGGTGACGCCCGACGTCGCGGGCGCGGTGCGCAACGCCAAGGCGGGCCAGGTCCGCTACCGCGTGGACAAGGCCGGCATCGTCCACTGCACGATCGGCAAGGCGAGTTTCGACGCGAAAGCGCTCAGGGAGAACCTGGTCGCGCTGATCGCCGACATCCAGAAGCACAAGCCTTCGACCTCGAAGGGCGTGTTCCTGCAGCGCGTGTCGGTGTCCTCGACGATGGGTCCCGGTGTTGCCGTGGACCGCGCGTCGTTAGGGGTCTGACCCCTCCGGAGGCGCAATTTCGAACGTCCGGGACGTGAACCCGGGCCATCGAAGACCGCAGGCGGGGCACCGGCCCCTTAATGGCAGCCCGCGCAGATGGTGGAACCCCAGCCGGCCCGGCCGGCAGGTCCCACCCAGGAGGAGAGGATGGGACTGAGACTGGAAGACAAGCAGGCGATGGTGGCCGAGGTGCAGGCCGTTGCGCAGTCCGCGCATTCGGTCGTCGCGGCGGAATATCGTGGCCTGACGGTCTCGCAGCTGACGGGCCTGCGCGCGAAAGCGCGCCAGGCAGGCGTCTACATGCGGGTCGTCAAGAACACGCTGGCGCGCCGTGCAGTCACCGGCACTCCGTACGAGTGCATCGCCAAGAGCCTCAAGGGGCCGCTGGTCCTCGCGTTCTCCAGGGAAGACCCGGGCGCTGCCGCCCGCGTCGTCAAGGAGTTCGCGAAGGGCAACGAGAAGCTGGTTCCGACGCTGGTCGCGCTCGGCGGGCAGGTGTATCCGCCCGCGGACATCGACCGGGTCGCGAGCCTGCCGACCAAGGCGCAGGCCCTCGCGATGCTGCTCGGCGTGATGAAGGCGCCGGTGACGAAGTTCGTGCGCACGCTGGCCGAGCCCGCCGCGAAGCTGGTGCGCACGGTCGACGCGGTGAAGGCCGTGAAGCCCGCGTGACCGGCTGACAAGGGTTCCGACGAAACACATTCATATTGGAGAGATGACGATGGCTGCTAGCAAGGAACAGATCCTCGAGGCGATTTCCAACATGACCATCATGGAAGTGGTCGACCTCGTGAAGATGATGGAAGACAAGTTCGGCGTCACCGCCGCCGCCCCGGTCGCCGTCGCGGCCGCAGGCAGCGCCGGCGCTGCCGCGCCTGCCGCGGAGGAGCAGACGGAGTTCACCGTCACCCTGAAGGCGTACCCGGCCGAGAAGAAGGTCGGCGTCATCAAGGTCATCCGCGAGATCACGGGTCTCGGCCTCAAGGAGGCCAAGGATCTGGTCGAGGGCGCCCCGTCGACCGTCAAGGAAGGCGTCTCGAAGGCGGATGCCGACAAGATCAAGAAGCAGCTCGAAGACGGCGGCGCCCAGGTCGAGGTCAAGTAAGGACCTCCGTGCGAGGGCTTTGCCTCGCAGGCCGCGGCTCCTGACGCGGGCCCGCCGCCTCCCGGGAGGGAGGCGGCGGCGCCCGCGTCCGCGCGTGAAATTGGCTGAACCAGTTTGCAGGTGATGAAGATGGCCTATACGTTCACCGAGAAGAAGCGCATCCGGAAGAGCTTTGGCAAGCGCCAGGGCATCCTGGACGTGCCGCCGCTGCTCGCGATCCAGACCGAGTCGTACGCGCAGTTCCTGCAGCTCGACGAGTCGCGCGCGCTGCACGCGGAGCTGTCCGCGCACTCGGGCGGCGCCGTCGCGGGCGGCCGGCTGCTCTCGGAGGAGCAGGAGAAGGCGATCATCGACCGGCACCTGCGGCGCGCCGGCCTGCATGCCGCGTTCCAGAGCGTGTTCCCGATCAGGAGCTATTCCGGCCACGCGACGCTCGAGTACGTCTATTACTACCTCGGCGAGCCGGTGTTCGACGTCAAGGAGTGCCAGGTCCGCGGCCTCACCTACGCCGCGCCGATCCGCGTGCGCCTGCGCCTGCGCGTCATGGACAAGGAGTCGCCGGGCGCATCGCGCGTGAAGCGCGCGATCGAGCAGGAGGTCTATCTCGGCGAGCTGCCGCTCATGACCGACAACGGCACCTTCATCGTCAACGGCACCGAGCGCGTGATCGTGTCCCAGCTGCACCGCAGCCCCGGGGTCATCTTCGACCACGACAAGGGCAAGACCCACAGCTCCGGCAAGCTGCTGTTCCAGGCGCGCGTGATCCCGTACCGCGGCTCCTGGCTCGACTTCGAGTTCGACGCCAAGGACTGCGTGTTCGCGCGCATCGACCGGCGCCGCAAGCTCCCGGTCACGATCCTGCTGCGCGCGCTCGGCTACTCGAACGCCGACATCCTGCGCCTGTTCTTCGACCGCAACACCGTGCACCTGACGAACAAGCGCCCCGAGCTGGAGCTCGTTCCCGAGCGCCTGCGCGGCGAGACCGCGCTGTTCGAGATCAGCGCCAACGGCAAGATCATCGTCGAGGAGGGCCGGCGCATCACCGCGCGCCACGTGCGCCTGCTCGAGGAGACCGGCGTCAAGCGGCTCGCCGTGCCGGTCGAGTACCTCGAAGGCAAGATCCTGGCCCACGACGTCGCCGACCCGGCGACCGGCGAGGTGCTGGCCTCGGCCAACGACGTGCTGACGACGCAGCTGGTGCAGCGCTTCGTCGAGGCCGAAGTCGCCGAGATCGGCACCCTGTACGTGAACGACCTGGACCGCGGCCCGTACGTTTCCGACACGCTGCGCATCGACCCGACCACGACCCGGCTCGAGGCGCTGATCGAGATCTATCGGGTGATGCGCCCGGGCGAGCCGCCGACCAAGGACGCGGCCGAGAACCTGTTCCACAACCTGTTCTTCAACGGCGAGCGCTACGACCTGTCGGCCGTGGGCCGCATGAAGTTCAACCGGCGCGTGAATCGCGCCGTGCCGGAGGGTCTCAGCGAGGCCGGCGTCGAGCGCTGGCTCGAGGAGCCGGGCATCCTGTTCGACGGCCGCTACTTCGCGACCGTGTCCGAGCAGCGCAAGGACGAGACCGGCAAGCTGCTGGTCGCCAAGTACGGCGCGGAGATGTCCGACGTGGTCGACGTGCTGCGCACGCTGATCGCGATCAAGAACGGCGACGGCAAGGTGGACGACATCGACCACCTCGGCAATCGCCGCGTGCGCTGCGTCGGCGAGATGGCGGAAGTCGCCTTCCGCATCGGCCTGGTGCGCGTCGAGCGCGCGGTCAAGGAACGCCTGACGCTGGCCGAGAGCGAGGACATCAACCCGCAGGACATGATCAATGCGAAGCCGGTGGCGGCCGCGGTCAAGGAGTTCTTCGGCTCCTCGCAGCTGTCGCAGTTCATGGACCAGAACAACCCGCTGTCCGAGATCACGCACAAGCGCCGCGTGTCGGCGCTCGGCGAGGGCGGCCTGAAGCGCGAGCGCGCCGGGTTCGAAGTGCGCGACGTGCACCCGACGCACTACGGCCGCGTGTGCCCGATCGAGACGCCGGAAGGGCCGAATATCGGCCTGATCAACTCGCTCGCGGTCTACGCGCGCACCAACAAGTACGGCTTCCTCGAGACGCCGTACCGGCGCGTGCGCGACAAGCGCGTGACCGGCGAGGTCGACTACCTGTCGGCGATCGAGGAGAGCGAGTTCGTGATCGCGCAGGCGAACGCGCCGCTCGACGAGAAGGGCCGCTTCACGGGCGAGCTGGTCTCCTGCCGCTTCCAGAACGAGTTCACGCTGATGCCGGCGGAGCGCATCGAGTACATGGACGTGTCGCCGCGCCAGATCGTGTCGGTCGCGGCGGCGCTGATCCCGTTCCTCGAGCACGACGACGCGAACCGCGCGCTGATGGGCTCGAACATGCAGCGCCAGGCGGTGCCGACGCTGCGCTCGGCCACGCCCCTGGTCGGCACCGGCATCGAGCGCACGGTGGCGATCGACTCCGGCGTCGCGGTGATCGCGCGCCGCGGCGGCGCGGTCGACTCGGTCGACGCGTCGCGCGTCGTGGTGCGCGTCAACGAGGCCGAGGTCACCTCCGGCGAGCCGGGCGTCGACATCTACAATCTCACCAAGTACACGCGCTCGAACCAGAACACCTGCATCAACCAGCAGCCGCTGGTGCGCGTGGGCGACTCGATCGCGAGGGGCGACGTGCTGGCCGACGGCCCGTCCACCCACCTCGGCGAGCTGGCGCTCGGCCAGAACATGCTGGTCGCGTTCATGCCGTGGAATGGCTACAACTTCGAGGACTCGATCCTGATCTCGGAGCGCGTGGTCGAGGAAGACCGCTTCACGACCATCCACATCGAGGAGCTGACCTGCGTCGCGCGCGACACCAAGCTCGGGCCCGAGGAGATCACCGCGGACATCCCGAATGTCGGCGACACGGCGCTCGCCAAGCTCGACGAGGCCGGCATCGTGTTCATCGGCGCCGAGGTCAGGGCGGGCGACATCCTGGTCGGCAAGGTCACGCCCAAGGGCGAGACCCAGCTGACGCCGGAGGAAAAGCTGCTGCGCGCGATCTTCGGCGAGAAGGCCTCGGACGTGAAGGACACGTCGCTGCGGGTCCCGCCGGGCATGGACGGCACTGTGATCGACGTGCGCGTATTCACGCGCGACGGCGTCGAGAAGGACAGCCGCGCGCTCGCGATCCAGAAGTCCGAGATCGAGAAGGTCCGCAAGGACCTGAATGACCAGCGCCGCATCCTCGAGAACGACCTGTTCTCGCGCCTGCGCGGCGAGCTGCTGGGCGAGACCGCGAGCGGCGGCCCGCACCGCCTGAAGGCGGGCGCGGTCGTGACCGCCGAGTTTCTCGACGAGCTGCCGCACGACGAATGGTTCGAGATCCGCATGCGCGACGAGGGCCCCTCGGCCGCGCTCGAGGCGGCGAAGAAGCGCCTCGCCGAGCAGCACAAGGAGTTCGAGCGCCGCTTCGACGCCAAGAAGGCGAAGATCACGGCGGGCGACGACCTGGCGCCGAGCGTGCTGAAGATGGTCAAGGTGTACCTCGCCGTGAAGCGCCGCGTGCAGCCGGGCGACAAGATGGCCGGCCGCCACGGCAACAAGGGCGTGGTGTCGACCATCGTCCCGGTCGAGGACATGCCCTACCTCGCGGACGGCACGCCGATCGACATCGTGCTGAACCCGCTGGGCGTGCCTTCGCGCATGAACATCGGCCAGATCCTCGAGACCCACCTCGGCTGGGCCGCGCGTGGGCTCGGCACCAAGATCGGGAAGATGCTGCAGGCGCAGGAGGCGGTCGTCGAGCTGCGCAGGCTCCTGGAGCGCATCTACAACGCGACCGGCGGCCAGAAGGAAGACCTCGCCTCGCTCAGCGACGACGAGGTCCGGGAGCTGGCGCGCAATCTCGCGGACGGCGTGCCGATGGCGACGCCGGTGTTCGATGGCGCGAGCGAGGCCGAGATCAAGGCCCTGCTCGAGCTCGCCGACCTGCCGGTGTCCGGCCAGACCACGCTGACCGACGGGCGCACGGGTGAGGCCTTCGAGCGCCCGGTGACCGTCGGCTACATGTACATGCTGAAGCTGAACCACCTGGTGGACGACAAGATGCACGCGCGCTCGACCGGGCCGTACAGCCTGGTCACGCAGCAGCCGCTCGGCGGCAAGGCGCAGTTCGGCGGCCAGCGCTTCGGCGAGATGGAAGTGTGGGCGCTTGAGGCCTACGGGGCTTCCTACACGCTGCAGGAGATGCTGACCGTCAAGTCCGACGACGTGAACGGCCGCACCAAGATGTACAAGAACATCGTGGACGGCAATCACCAGATGGATGCGGGCATGCCGGAGTCCTTCAACGTGCTGGTCAAGGAAATCCGCTCGCTCGGCATCAGCATCGAGCTCGAGCAGGAAGGGTGATCGAATGAAAGACTTCATGAAGTTCTTCAAGCCCCAGGTGCAGGTCGAGAATTTCGACTCGATCCGCATCGCGCTGACCTCGCCGGAGATGATCAAGTCCTGGTCGTACGGCGAGGTGCGCAAGCCCGAGACGATCAACTACCGCACCTTCAAGCCGGAGCGCGACGGCCTGTTCTGCGCCAAGATCTTCGGGCCGGTCAAGGACTACGAGTGCCTGTGCGGCAAGTACAAGCGCCTGAAGCACCGCGGCGTGGTGTGCGAGAAGTGCGGCGTCGAGGTCACGCAGTCCAAGGTCCGGCGCGAGCGCATGGGCCACGTCGAGCTGGCGAGTCCGGTCGCGCACATCTGGTTCCTGAAGTCGCTGCCGTCGCGCATCGGCCTGATGGTGGACATGACGCTCAGGGACCTCGAGCGCGTGCTCTACTTCGAGGCCTTCGTGGTCGTCGACCCGGGCATGACGCCGCTCGAGCGCGGCCAGCTCATGTCCAACGAGATGTACCTCGAGGCGATCGAGAAGTACGGCGACGAGTTCGACGCGCGCATGGGCGCGGAGGCGATCCTCGAGCTGCTGAAGACCATAGACCTCGCCACCGAGGTCGGCAAGGTGCGCGGCGAGATCGAGGGCACGACCTCGGAGACCAAGATCAAGCGCCTGAGCAAGCGCCTGAAGCTGCTCGAGTCGTTCATCGAGTCGGGCAACAACCCGCAGTGGATGGTGCTGACCGTGCTGCCGGTGCTGCCGCCCGACCTGCGCCCGCTGGTGCCGCTCGACGGCGGCCGGTTCGCCACGTCGGACCTGAATGACTTGTACCGCCGGGTCATCAACCGCAACAACCGCCTGCGGCGCCTGCTCGAGCTGAATGCGCCGGACATCATCGTGCGCAACGAGAAGCGCATGCTGCAGGAGTCGGTCGACGCGCTGCTCGACAACGGGCGCCGCGGACGCGCGATCACGGGCACCAACAAGCGCCCGCTCAAGTCGCTCGCCGACATGATCAAGGGCAAGCAGGGCCGTTTCCGCCAGAACCTGCTCGGCAAGCGCGTCGACTACTCGGGCCGCTCGGTCATCGTGGTCGGCCCGACGCTGCGCCTGCACCAGTGCGGCCTGCCGAAGAAGATGGCGCTCGAACTGTTCAAGCCGTTCATTTTCCACAAGCTGCAGTTGCGCGGTCTCGCCACCACGATCAAGGCCGCCAAGCGCCTGGTCGAGCGCGAGGGACCGGAGGTGTGGGACATCCTCGAGGAAGTGATCCGCGAGCACCCGGTGCTGCTGAACCGCGCGCCGACCCTGCACCGCCTCGGCATCCAGGCCTTCGAGCCGGTGCTGATCGAGGGCAAGGCGATCCAGCTCCATCCGCTGGTCTGCACCGCGTTCAACGCCGACTTCGACGGCGACCAGATGGCCGTGCACGTGCCGCTGTCGCTCGAGGCCCAGCTCGAGGCGCGCGCGTTGATGCTGTCTTCCAACAACATCCTGTCGCCCGCCAACGGCGACCCGATCATCGTCCCGTCGCAGGACGTGGTGCTCGGCCTCTACTACCTGACGCGCGAGCGCGCCGGGGCGAAAGGCGAGGGCATGATGTTCGCCGACGTGCGCGAAGTGCACCGCGCTCACGAGACGCGCGAGGCCGACCTGCACGCCGGGATCCGCGTGCGCATCGTCGAGTGGGCGAAGAACGCCGACGGCGAGCTGAGGCAGAAGCGCCGGCTGGTCAAGACCACGGTCGGCCGGGCGCTGCTGTCCGAGCTGCTGCCGAAGGGCCTCCCGTTCGACCTCGTGAACCAGGACATGACCAAGAAGCGCGTGCAGGCGGTCATCAACTCCTGCTACCGCGCGCTCGGCCTCAAGGAAACCGTGATCTTCGCCGACCGGCTGATGTACACTGGCTTCTCGTACGCGACGCGCGCCGCGATCTCGATCGGCGTGGACGACATGATGGTGCCGCCGCAGAAGGGCAGGATCCTGTCGTCCGCCGAGCGCGAGGTGAAGGAGATCCAGGACCAGTACGAGTCGGGTCTCGTGACCAACGGCGAGCGCTACAACAAGGTCGTCGACATCTGGTCGCGCACCAACGACCAGATCGGCAAGGCGATGATGGACCAGCTGCGCCACGAGGAGGCGACCGACCGCAAGGGCCGCAAGGTCCAGCAGGGCTCGTTCAACTCCATCTTCATGATGGCCGACTCCGGCGCGCGCGGCTCCGCGGCGCAGATCCGCCAGCTGGCCGGCATGCGCGGCCTGATGGCGAAGCCGGACGGTTCGATCATCGAGACGCCGATCACCGCGAACTTCCGCGAGGGCCTTAACGTCCTGCAGTACTTCATCTCGACCCACGGCGCCCGCAAGGGCCTCGCGGACACCGCGCTGAAGACCGCGAATTCCGGCTACCTGACGCGCCGGCTGGTGGACGTCGCCCAGGACCTGGTCGTGACGCTGAAGGATTGCGGCACCAAGCGCGGGCTCGACGTGACCCCGATCGTCGAGGGCGGCGACGTGGTCGAGGGCCTCGGCGAGCGCGTGCTGGGCCGTGTGGCGGCCGCCGACGTGCCGAAGCCGGGCAGTGACGAGGTGCTGCTCGAGACCGGCATGCTGATCGACGAGCACTGGGTGGCCGAGCTCGAACAGCACGGCGTCGACCAGATCAAGGTCCGCTCGCCGATCACCTGCGAGGTCCGCTACGGCGTGTGCGCCATGTGCTACGGCCGCGACCTGGCGCGCGGGCGCCTGATCTCGATCGGCGAGGCGGTGGGCGTCATCGCCGCGCAGTCCATCGGCGAGCCGGGCACGCAGCTCACGATGCGCACCTTCCACATCGGCGGTGCGGCCTCGCGCGCGGCCGCGATCTCGCTGGTCGAGATCAAGGGCAAGGGCACGCTGCGTTTCCACAACGTCAAGTCGGTGCGCCACGTGAAGGGCCACCTGGTCACGACCTCCCGCTCCGGCGAGATCGGCGTGATCGACGAGTTCGGCCGCGAGCGCGAGCGCTACAAGATCCCGTACGGCGCCGTGATCGTCGCCGACGAGGGCGACAAGGTGCAGCCGGGCCAGGTGGTCGCGAACTGGGACCCGCACACCCACCCGGTGGTCACCGAAGTGGCGGGCTTCCTGAAGTTCAACGACTTCGTGGACGGCGTGACCGTGCAGTCGCAGGTGGACGAGGTGACGGGCCTGTCCTCGGTCGAGGTGCTCGACCCGAAGCAGCGCGCCGCCGCGGGCCGGGACCTGCGCCCGGTGCTGAAGCTGGTCAACGCCAAGGGCAAGGAAGTCACGTTCGCGAACACCGACATCCCTGCGGTCTACACGCTGCCGGCGGGCGCGCTCGTGTCGCTCGAGGATGGGGCCAAGGTCTCGGTCGGCGACGTCATCGCGCGCATTCCGCAGGAATCCTCGAAGACCCGCGACATCACCGGAGGCCTGCCGCGCGTCGCCGACCTGTTCGAGGCTCGCAAGCCCAAGGAGCCCGCGATCCTCGCCGAGGTGACCGGCACGGTCAGCTTCGGCCGCGAGACCAAGGGCAAGCGGCGGCTCGTCATCACCGGCGAGAGCAGCGAGCGCTACGAGGAGCTGATCCCGAAGTGGCGCCAGCTCAACGTGTTCGAAGGCGAGCACGTGGAGCGCGGCGAAGTGATCGCGGAAGGCGAGCCGAACCCGCACGACGTCCTGCGCCTGCAGGGCGTCGCGGCGCTCGCCAACTATCTCACGCGCGAGATCCAGGACGTGTACCGCCTGCAGGGCGTGAAGATCAACGACAAGCACATCGAGGTCATCGTCCGGCAGATGCTGCGCAAGGTCGAGGTCAAGGAGTCCGGCGATTCCACGCTGCTGAGGGGCGAGCAGCTCGAGCGCGCGCGCATCCTCGAGCTCAATGACCGGCTGGAGAGCCAGGAGAAGAAGCCGGCGGAGATCGAGCCGATGCTGCTCGGCATCACCAAGGCTTCGCTGCAGACCGACTCGTTCATCTCCGCGGCCTCGTTCCAGGAAACCACGCGTGTGCTGACCGATGCGGCGGTGCGCGGCATCAAGGACGACCTGCGCGGCCTCAAGGAGAACGTCATCGTCGGCCGGCTCATCCCGGCGGGCACCGGCTTCTTCTTCCACGCCCAGCGGCGCGCCAGGCGCGGCGCGGACGAGGGCCATCGCGGTTTCCTCGACTCGAGCGCGGAAGTCGCGACCGAGGAGCCGGCGGTGCAGGAGGCGGTCGGGGAGTAAACTCCGGCAGGTATGGTGATCGAGTGAAGATCTCCAGCCTCGAGGCCATTGCGAAAGCGCTGGAAACGGCGAGTGTCCGTTACCTGATCGTCGGCGGTCTGGCCGTAGCGGCTCACGGCTACGGTCGCGTAACGTTTGACATCGACCTCGTCGTGCAGCTACGACCGGAAAATGTGAAACGCGCCATGGTTGCGCTGGAAGCGCTGGGATACCAGCCGACCGTACCGGTGCCCGCGATGCAATTCGCCGACCCGCATCAGCGCGAGGCTTGGATCCGGGACAGGAACATGGTCGTCTTTCAGATGCGCAGCGATCTACACCGCGAAACGAGCATCGATCTCTTCGTACGGGAGCCATTCGACTTCGACAGCGAATACGACCAGGCGCTGATCGGAGAACTCCTGCCCGGCTTGAAGGCTTGTTTCGTGCGTCTGGATACGTTGATTCGCATGAAGGAAGCAACCGGAAGGGAGAAGGATAGAGAAGATGTCCGGCAATTGCAGCTTGTGCGGCAGGATTCCAGAGATGGCTGAGCGCGCATGGCCAGCGGCGCCGGACGAGGCGTCAGCCTGGCGCGAACATCAGTGTTCGCAACTGCGCTATTTCGCGTCGCTGTCACTGCGGGACAAGATGCAGGCGGTGGAGGGGATGGCAGACGTGGTGCGGCGATTCAGGGAGATGCGGGAACAGGGGAAATTCACATCGGGGCCCGGGAAGGATTGATCGCCGCGCGGCGGTCGACGACTTTGCGGGCACGCGCGGCCAGGTAATCGCGCGCGACCTGGTCGCACAGGGCCTGGAAGGACAGCTGCGCGGGCGCCAGCCTGCTCGCTTGGCATTGCAATTTGCCAGCCATCGGTCGACTGAATCGGTCCCGATCACTCGCCGAGCGGGGCCTCCCACAGGGCTGCCACGAATGCCTGTCGATCGACCGACAGCTGTCGTATGCCGACGCTCTCGGCCCGCTTCAGGGCGAGTATTGCGCCTGCATGCCGTCCGGTCGGGGAATGAGCCTCACGTGTGCGGGACCGCCGGTCGCAGCAGGCGCGTGCGTGATTGGCTTTGCGCCATGCGCGCCTCCATACTTGCCGCATGGCTTCCGTGTCGCGGCTCGGCAGGCAGATCGAGGAGGTCGTGGCGGCGCTGAATCGCATCGATGCGCGCTTCGCCCTAATCGGTGGTCTGGCGCTGGCCTCGCACAAGGTGGTGCGCGCGACCCAGGACGTGGACCTGCTGATCGACGCCGACCGCGCCGACGAGATCGATGAGACGCTGCTGACACTCGGCTATCGTTGCGTGCATCACAGTGTGATGCCGGAAATTATCTGCGCGGTGACGAGCGTCTCGATCTTCTCTACGCGACTCGCCCGACGGCCCGGAAGCTCCTGGCCAGCGCTGCGAAGCGCGACACTGCCTTCGGTCCGTTGAGCGTTGTCACTCCGGAAGGACTGATCGCCTTCAAGCTTCAGGGCTGGGTCAACGATTCACGCCGGACCCAGGACCTGGAGGATATCCGCGCACTGCTGCGCGCCAACCAGGGGACGCTTCGCCTCGACGACCTGCGCGATTACTTCCGTCTGTTCGGGCGCGAGGATCTTCTGGACAAGTTGCTGAATGAAGTCCGCTGAGCAGACGCGCGAGCCGCTCCAGCCGCTCGCGGCCGGTGGTGGCTGCACGGTGAAACCCGCGTGCAGCCGCGATCCCTACGAGGTCCTCGACGACCTGATGGCCGTGATCGAAGCGCTGTGCCCGGAATGGCCGCCGCGCAGGGTATTTGATCCCCGCGGGTCGTGGCTGCTGTGAGCCGGGCCGACCAGTGACAGGCGCCGCAGCCCGCCTACCGGCGCTCAATCACTACCTCGTAGCGGCCTTCGAGTTCCGCCACGCGGCGGTCGACGGCTTCGCGGGCGCGCGCGGCCAGGTAATCGCGCGCGACCTGGTCATGCGCGGCCTGGAAGGACAGCTGCGCCGGTGCCAGCCGCTCGGTCGGCAATACGAAATGCCAGCCCTGGATAGACCGGATCGGGCCGGACCATTCGCCGAGCGGGGCTTCCCACAGGGCCGTCACGAATTTCGGGCCGAACAGGCCGCGCAGCATGCTGATTCCGTAGCGGGGGAATTCGGCGCCGAAACGCGCAGGGTCCCCGGATGCCTCGCTGCCGGCGCGCAGTTTTGCGGCCAGCGCCGCCGGGTCCGGCGGTTGCGCGGCAAAGAAGACTTGCTCGAAACTCGCGGCGGGCTCGGTTTCGTAGAGCCGCAGGTTCTCGGCGTAAAAATTGACCAGGTCCTCCTCGCCCGGCTCCCGCAGTCCGTCCGTGATGCGCTGGCGCATCCGGTCGATGAGCTGCCGGCGTACTGCACCATCGCTGAGGTGCAGTTCCGCGGCCAGCGCGTCGCGGTACAGCAGCTCGTCGGTGACGAACTCGCGTTCGAGGCGCGCCACGTCCTCCGCACCGGCCGGGCCGCCGGTGATCGCCTCGAAGTCGGCGATCAAGGCGGCCCGGGTCGCGGCCGCGAGACGGACCGGCTCGTTGCGTCGCGCCTCCAGCAGTGCATAGGCGGCGAACAGGGCGGCGCCGGCTGCCAGGAAATGGAACAGCGGTTCGCGGACCACACGCGCCAGCATCGCGATTGTCCGCGGCGGTCGAATCGTCGGCGCCGCGCTCAGTTCCGCGGCCCGATTCCAGTCCCGTACGTCGGCTCGACCTTCTCGGCCTTGCCGTCGCGCGCGGCCTGCTGGCCCGCTGCCGGCTGCATGTGCTCGGTCGCGAGCTCCGCCAGGAATCCGGGATCGGTGATCCCCTGCTTGCGCATCGCGACGCCGGTGAGGCAGGCATGCAGGATGTGGTTGGCGTTCAGCGCCGAGCGATAGGTGCTGTCCAGGTTAGGCGCGAGCTCGACGATGTCGAAGCCGACCAGCTCGTTCTGCGCGCACAGGCCGCGCACGATCGGCAGCGCTTCGCGCATCGTCAGCCCGCCCGGTACCGGTGTGCCCGTGCCCGGAACGAACGCCGGATCGAGCACATCGACGTCGAATGAGACGTAGAGTTTCCTGCCGTTCTCGCGTGCCTCGGCGAGCGCCCGCTTCATCACCGCGTCCCAGCCGTGCTTCTCGACTTCCGCCATGGTGTGGTAGCGCAGGCCGTTGTTGCGCATCCATTCGAATCCCTCCGGGGAGGGCCAGTTGCCGCGCAGGCCCACCTGGACGAAATGGCTGCCCAGGACGTGGCCTTCCTTGATGGCCCGGTACACCGGCTGCCCGTGGGTGATGAAGTGGTCCCTGGCGCCGGCGGCGTCGTAGTGCGAATCGAAATGCACGATGCCGAAGCTGCCCTTGCCATGGACGTCCGCCAGGCCCGCGATGTTCGGATACTCGAGGCTGTGGTCGCCGCCGACCACGAACGGAATCGCGCCGGTGCGCGCGATCTCCGCGACGCGCTCCCGGACGTGCTGCACGGTACGTTCCGTGCTCATGTTGTCGACCGTGATGTCGCCGTAATCGACGATCGTCAGCACCTCCGAAGGGTCGACCATGGTGTACATGTCGTTGCCGTCGGCGCCGTCCTCGTTGCGCATCGCCTGCGGGCCGAACTTGGCGCCACGGTAGTACGAGCCCATGTCGAGCGGCGCGCCGACGATCGCGACGTCGACCTTGCCGGCCACGAGGTCCTCCGCGTAGATCGCGACCGGCGCGCTGGCGAAGGTCGCGATGCCGCTGCGCCAGGCGTCCGCGTAGTAGCTGAGCGAAAACGGACCCGGCTCGCGTTGCGGATTGAGGCTCGGCGGTCGCCGGACCTTCCAGGAATTGAATTCCGGCGATTCGGTATTGAGCGGAATCGAGGCCATGTCCGTGGCGGGGTTGAACTTGCGGTCCTGGACCACCGTCATCATGCCGTCCACATAAGCGGCGATTTCCTCCGGCGATTTGTTCCGGAGCCTCTGATAGAGCTTCTCCCGGGTACCCGTGAAGCCCTCCGCCTCCTCGGAAAGCAGGAACGCGCGCTGTTCATCGCTGAGCGTGCGCGTCTGTTCGGCCAGCCAGGCCGGCAACTCTGCCGCCGGCGCGTTTTCGGCGGCGAGTCGGACCGGTGCCAGGATCCCGAGCAGTACCAGGCAGGCAACTTCGCGGCGGATTTTCACGTGCCCCCTCGACGCCGCGTCGCACGCGGCTAGCGATCCCCGCGGCATTGCAGGACGAATGCCGCAGGTGCGCGCTGCCGAGTCGGCGCTCCGCGGGCTTCAGGGAATCGGCGGAAGCGTCGCTGTCCGCACCCGCTCGTCGGTCCAGGCGATCACGACCGTTTCGTCGGCGCGCGCCATCTGCGGAAAGGCGTTGGCGCGCACCGTGGCGGCCGGCACCACCGTGATGGCGGGCGCGAGGCTCCCGTCGGCGCTCACGCGGCGCACGCGTAGCCGGTTGGCGTCGCCCGCCTGTTCCAGCCAGCTCACCAGCGCGCTGCCGTCATCGAGCAGCAGTGTGTCGACCCGGCCGAGCGGCTGGCCGTCGTCGACGACGATCGCCGGGCCGAAGGTCGCGCCGCCATCCCTGGAAAGCGCGAGCTTCACGCGCGGCTGCTCATTGGCCAGCGTGAACCAGGCGACGGCGACCTGCCTGCCATCGGCGGCGACCGAGGGGCCATTCACCGGGCAGCCGTGGATCTTCCAGCCATCCCTGGCGACCGTGCGCGGCTGGCTCCAAAGGCCGTGGCGCCGGCGCACGATGGCGATGTCCCGAATCTCCTCGGGCGATCGGTCGCGGAACACGACGACCGGTCCCTCGGAAGTCACCGCCGCCGCGGTCTGACAGCAGTCGCAGACGCGCGCATCGAGCAGTGTCTCGGCGCGCAGCATCCCGTCGCGGCCGAGGGCGGCGTAACGCAGCGTCATCGCGCCGCCCCTGCGCTCATGAACGCCGGCGCCCGCGCCGGTTTCGCGCCCGTCGAGCCAGGCCGCGCCGAGCAGCCCGTCGCCGGCGGAAAACAGGGACACGAAGCCATGCTCCGTCTGCGTGCCGTCGCGGTGCGGCGCGCTGGGTACGCTCCAGGTGGCGCCACCATCGAAGGAGCGGGAAATGTGGACGTCGTAGGCGTAGGTCCCGTCGCCGCTCTTGACCAGCCAGTGCGCGGCCAGCGAGCCGTCGGGCAGGGCGGTCATGGAGGGGAAGTCGGCCCAGTTGACGAACCAGTTCGCCCCCTCGGCGATGGTGCGCGGGGCGGACCAGCCGTCACCCTCCCGGATCGCGAATCGCAGCCGGACGCCCGAATCGGCCCGGGGCTCCAGCCAGCTCAAGTAAATGTGCCCGTCGGGGGCGGCGACCAGGTTCGGCTGGCCGCTCCCGGGGCCCGCCGGAGTGAGGATTTCCCGGACCTCGGCGAGGCCCAAGCTCGAGGTTAGCAACGCGACGGTAGCGAGCAGCAGGCGTCTCACGATCATCTCCAATGAAAACAGGCAGTTAGTATGGCCATGTAGCGCCGCCGGCGCCACGCGGGGCTCGACTTGACGCTCCACCGGCGCGGTCACTAAAATCGCGGGCCTTTTCGGCCCCCACCCCCAATTCGGGTGGGGCGTTGAGACCCAGCATACCAATCCGGGCCGCCACTGGGCGGCCCGGCGTTTCATGCGTCCGGGAAGCCGGGCGCTGCGGGGACCGGGATACGATGTCGACGACTAACCAGCTGATCCGTGGCGGCCGCACCGCGGCCACCTACAAGTCGAAAGTGCCGGCGCTGCAGCGCTCGCCGCAGCGCCGCGGCGTGTGCACGCGCGTCTACACGACGACGCCGAAGAAGCCGAACTCGGCGCTGCGCAAGGTCTGTCGCGCGCGCCTCACGAACGGCTACGAGGTCACGAGCTACATCGGCGGCGAGGGCCACAACCTGCAGGAACACTCGGTGGTCATGATCCGCGGCGGCCGCGTGAAGGACCTGCCGGGCGTGCGCTACCACACGATCCGCGGGACCCTCGACTGCGCCGGCGTCGCCGACCGTAAGCAGGGCCGCAGCAAGTACGGCGCCAAGCGCCCGAAGAAGTAACGGAGCCTCATCGATGTCCCGCCGCACCTCAGCGCCGATCCGCGTCATCCTGCCCGACCCGAAGTTCGGTAGCGAGATGCTCGCCAAGTTCATGAACATGATCATGACCAGCGGCAAGAAGTCCGCCGCCGAGCACATCGTCTACGGCGCGATCGACCGCATCTCGGAAAAGACCAACCTCAAGGGCGACGCCGCGCTCGAGGTGCTCGCGAATGCGCTGGAGAACGTCAAGCCCGCGGTCGAGGTGAAGTCCCGCCGCGTCGGCGGCGCCACCTACCAGGTGCCGGTCGAGGTTCGCCCGGCGCGCCGGCAGACACTCGCCATGCGCTGGCTGATCGAGGCCGCGCGCGCGCGCAGCGAGAAGTCGATGGCGCATCGCCTCGCCAACGAGCTGATGGACGCCGCCGAGAACCGCGGCACGGCCGTGCGCAAGCGCGAGGATACGCACCGCATGGCGGAGGCCAACAAGGCCTTCGCGCACTACCGCTGGTAACGAGACCGTCATGCCCCGCTCCACGCCCATCGCGCTGTACCGGAACATCGGCATTTCGGCGCACATCGACGCCGGAAAGACGACCACGACCGAGCGCGTGCTGTTCTACACCGGCGTCTCGCACAAGATCGGCGAGGTCCACGACGGCGCCGCCGTGATGGACTACATGGAGCAGGAGCAGGAGCGCGGCATCACGATCACGGCCGCGGCGACCACCTGCTTCTGGAAGGGGATGGACGCGCACTATCCCGAGCACCGCATCAATATCATCGACACCCCGGGGCACGTCGACTTCACGATCGAGGTCGAGCGTAGCTTGCGCGTGCTCGACTCGGCGGTCGCCGTGTACTGCGCGGTGTCCGGCGTGCAGCCCCAGTCCGAAACGGTCTGGCGGCAGATGAACAAGTACAAGGTGCCGCGCGTTGCGTTCGTCAACAAGATGGATCGCGCCGGCGCGAACTTCCTGCGCTGCGTGGACCAGATCCGCACGCGCCTGAAGGGCAACCCGGTCGTGATCCAGCTGCCGATCGGCGCCGAGGAAAAGTTCGCCGGCGTGGTCGACCTGGTGCGCATGCAGTCGATCTGGTGGGACGAGGAATCGCAGGGCATGCGTTTCGAGTATTGGGACATCCCGGCCGACATGCAGGCCGAGTGCGCCGAGTACCGCACCAGGATGGTCGAGGCGGCGGCCGAGGCCAACGAGGAGCTGCTGCACAAGTACCTCGAGGGCGCCGAGCTCACGGTCGACGAGATCAAGAAGGGCCTGCGCGAGCGCGCGATCAGGAACGAGATCTGCATCGTCACCTGCGGCTCCGCGTTCAAGAACAAGGGCGTGCAGGCCGTGCTCGACGCGGTCATTGACTACATGCCGTCGCCGGTCGAGGTGCCCGACGTCAAGGGACAGACCGAAGAGGGCGAGGAGATCACGCGCACGTCCGACGACGAGGCGCCGTTCTCCGCGCTCGCGTTCAAGATCCTGAACGACCCGTTCGTCGGCAACCTGACGTTTTTCCGCGTCTACTCGGGCACGCTTTCCTCGGGCGACCAGGTGTACGTGCCGAACCGCTCGCGCAAGGAGCGCATCGGCCGTCTCCTGCAGATGCACGCCAGCGAGCGCGAGGAGATCAAGGAAGTCCGCGCCGGCGACATCGCCGCGGCCGTAGGCCTCAAGGACGTGACGACCGGTGACACCTTGTCCGATCCGGACGATGTGATCGTGCTCGAGAAAATGGAATTCCCGGCGCCGGTGATCTCGGTCGCCGTCGAGCCGAAGACCAAGGCCGACCAGGAGAAGATGGGCATCGCGCTGCAGCGCCTCGCGAAGGAGGACCCGTCATTCCGCGTGTCCACCGACCAGGAGTCGGGGCAGACGATCATCTCCGGCATGGGAGAGCTGCACCTCGAGATCATCGTCGACCGCATGAAGCGCGAGTTCAAGGTCGAGGCGAATGTCGGCAAGCCGCAGGTCGCCTACCGCGAGACGATCCGCAGGTCGGTCGAGCAGGAAGGCAAGTTCGTGCGCCAGTCGGGCGGCCGCGGCCAGTACGGCCACGTCTGGATCCGGCTCGAGCCGCTCGAGGAAGGCAAGGGCTACGAGTTCGTCAACGAGATCGTGGGCGGCGTGATCCCGCGCGAGTACATCCCGGCTGTGGACAAGGGCATCAAGGAGGCCCTGCAGACCGGCGTGATCGCCGGCTTCCCGATCGTGGACGTCAAGGTGGCGCTGACCGACGGCTCGTACCACGACGTGGACTCGAGCGAAATGGCGTTCAAGATCGCGGGCTCGATGGCGTTCAAGGAAGGCTTCGCCAAGGCGAAGCCGGTGCTGCTCGAGCCGATCATGAATGTCGAGGTCGTGACGCCCGAGGAGTACTCGGGTGACGTGATCGGCGACCTGAACCGCCGCCGCGGGCAGATCACCGGCATGGACGAATCGCCGTCCGGGAAGATCGTGACCGCCGACGTCCCGCTCGCGGAGATGTTCGGCTACGCGACGACCGTGCGCTCCATGAGCCAGGGCCGCGCGACGTTCACGATGGAATTCAAGAAGTACGTCGAGGTGCCGAACAACGTCGCCGAGACGGTCCTGAAGAAAGCCTCTTAAGGGAAGGTTTCGCAATGGCTAAGGAAAAATTCGTACGGTCGAAGCCTCATGTGAACGTGGGGACGATTGGGCACGTGGATCATGGCAAGACGACGCTGACGGCGGCGTTGACCAAGGTGATGGCGACGATGCACGGCGGCGAGTTCACGGCTTACGACCAGATCGACAAGGCGCCGGAGGAGAAGGCGCGCGGCATCACGATTGCGACCGCGCACGTGGAGTACCAGTCGGCGGCGCGGCACTACGCGCACGTGGACTGTCCGGGGCATGCGGACTACGTGAAGAACATGATCACCGGTGCGGCGCAGATGGACGGTGCGATTCTGGTGGTGAGCGCGGCGGACGGGCCGATGCCGCAGACCCGCGAGCACATCCTCTTGGCGCGCCAGGTGGGGGTGCCGTACATCGTGGTGTATCTGAACAAGTGCGACATGGTGGACGATGCCGAGCTGATCGAGCTGGTGGAGATGGAGGTGCGCGAGCTCCTGTCGAAGTACCAGTTCCCGGGGGATGACACGCCGATCGTGCGCGGTTCGGCGCTGAAGGCGCTGGAGGGCGCGGCGGGGGAGCTGGGGGCGGAGTCGATCGTGAAGCTGGTGTCGGAGATGGACCGGTACATTCCGACGCCGGTGCGGGTGGTGGACAAGCCGTTCCTGATGCCGATCGAGGACGTGTTCTCAATTTCCGGGCGCGGCACGGTGGTGACCGGGCGCATCGAGCGCGGGATCGTGAAGGTCAACGACGAGATCGAGATCGTCGGCCTCAAGCCGACCCAGAAGACCACCTGCACCGGGGTGGAGATGTTCCGGAAGCTCTTGGACGAGGGTCAGGCGGGGGACAACGTCGGGGTGCTCTTGCGCGGCACCAAGCGCGAGGAAGTGGAGCGTGGCCAGGTGCTGGCCAAGCCCGGCTCGATCAACCCGCACACCAATTTCGAGTGCGAGGTGTACGTGCTGACCAAGGAGGAGGGCGGGCGCCACACGCCGTTCTTCAAGGGCTACCGGCCGCAGTTCTATTTCCGGACCACGGACGTGACCGGGACCATCGAGCTGCCGGCCGGGGTGGAGATGGTGATGCCGGGGGACAACATCAAGATGGTGGTGGAGCTGATTGCTCCGATCGCCATGGAGGAGGGCCTGCGGTTCGCGATCCGCGAGGGCGGGCGCACGGTCGGCGCCGGCGTCGTCTCCAAGGTGCTGAAGTAAGGGGTACGGGCGATGGCGACCAGTCAGAACATCCGCATCCGCCTGAAGGCGTTCGATCACAAGCTGATCGACACCTCGGCGCGGGAAATCGTCGAGACGGCGCGCCGCACCGGTGCGACCGTGCGCGGCCCCGTGCCGCTGCCGACCAAGATCGAGCGCTTCACGGTGCTGGTTTCGCCGCATGCCGACAAGGACGCCCGCGACCAGTACGAGATCCGCACGCACAAGCGGCTGATGGACATCCTGAACCCCACCGACAAGACCGTGGACGCGCTGATGCGCCTCGAGTTGCCGGCGGGCGTGGACGTACAGATCAAGCTCAACTGAGCGGCTTGAACTGATTTTTCGGGCCGCTATACTGGGCGGCTTTTTGACGGGACAGCATCGGCCAATTGCAGCCGGTGCGGTGAAAAAAGGATATAAATCATGACCATAGGTCTGGTCGGCCGAAAGGCCGGCATGACTCGGGTTTTCACCGATGCGGGCGATGCCCAGCCGGTGACGGTCATCGAGGCCCTGCCGAATCGCATCGTGCAGGTGAAGGACTCGAAGGCCGACGGCTATCGCGCCATCCAGGTCACTTTCGGTGTCCGTCGCGCCTCCCGGCTGAGCAAGCCGGTCGCAGGCCATTACGCAAAGCCGGGCGTCATCGCGGGTGTCGAGTTGCTCGAGTTCCGCCTGGCCGAAGGCGAAGGCGCGGACCTCAAGACGGGCGCCGAGCTCAAGGTGGACCTTTTCACGGAAGGCCAGGTCGTGGATGTCACGGGTACCACGATCGGCAAGGGCTACGCGGGCGTCATGAAGCGCCACGGCTTCGCCGGCGGCTACGCGAGCCACGGCGCCTCGGTCGTGCACCGCTCGCCGGGCTCCATCGGCCAGCGCCAGACGCCGGGACGCGTGTTCCCGGGCAAGCGCATGGCCGGCCGGATGGGCGGCGAGCGCCGCACGGAGGAAAACCTGAAGGTCGTCCAGGTCGACGTCGAGCGGAACCTGCTGCTGGTCAGCGGCTCCGTGCCGGGCGCTCCGGGCGGCCGCGTCGTCATCCGTCCTTCGGTCAAGGCGGCCGCGCAGAAGCGCCGCAAGACCGTCGGCACGGCGAAGAAGTGATCGGGGGCTAGTCGCTATGAAGCTGAAGCTGGTCAATGGCGGGGCCCAGGGTTCCGAGATCGAGCTCTCCGACGCGACCTTCGGGCGCGAGTACAACGAGCCGCTCGTGCACCAGGTGCTGGTCGCGTACGCGGCGGCGGGCCGCGCGGGCACCAAGGCGCAGCTCACCAAGGCCGAGGTGCGCGGCGGCGGCAAGAAGCCGTGGCGCCAGAAGGGCACCGGCCAGGCGCGCGCGGGCTCGATCAGGAGCCCGTTGTGGGTCGGCGGCGGCCGCGCCTTCGCGGCGAAGCCGCGCAGCTTCGCGCAGAAGGTCAATCGCAAGATGTACCGCGGCGCAATCCGCTCGATGCTCTCCGAGCTCGCGCGGCAGGAGCGCCTGGTCGTGACCGGCAGCCTCGAACTCGAGGCGCCGAAGACCAGGATGCTGGTCGGCAAGCTCGCCGAGCTCGGGCTCGATCACGTGCTGATCCTGGTCGAGGCCTACGACGAGAAGCTGCACCTCGCTTCGCGCAACCTCGCGAATGTCGACGTGCGCACCGTGGCGAGCCTCGACCCGCTCTCGCTGGCGCGCTACCCGAAAGTGCTCGCGACCGTCGGTGCGCTGCGCATGCTCGAGGAGAAACTGGCATGACCGCGTTGTCGAAGGACCGCCTGGCCGGCGTCGTGATCGCCCCGCACGTGTCGGAGAAGGCCACGCGCGTGGCGACCGAGGGCAACCAGTACGTGTTCCGCGTGCGCCGCGACGCGACCAAGCCCGAGATTCGCGCCGCGGTGGAATTCCTGTTCGAGGTGAAGGTGGACACCGTGCACGTGGTGAACCAGCCGGGCAAGGAGAAGCGCTTCGGGCGCTCGCTCGGCCGCCGCCAGGACTGGAAGAAGGCCTACGTGAGGCTCCAGGAAGGACAGCAGATCGAAATGGGAGGCAGCGAACGCGCCTGAGCGCCGCCGCCTGACGGGAAAGCGACATGGCAATGAAGCAACTCAAGCCGACTTCACCCGGGACGCGCTTCCAGCTGCGCCCGGACCGGTCGCACCTGCACCGCGGCAAGCCGGTGCGCGCGCTCGTGGCCGGCCACAAGTCGACCGGTGGCCGCAACAACGTCGGCCACCTGACGACCCGGCACAAGGGCTCGGGCCACAAGCACAACTACCGCATGATCGACTTCCGCCGCGACAAGGACGGCATCGTCGCGAAAGTCGAGCGTCTCGAGTACGACCCGAACCGCTCCTCGTACATCGCGCTCTTGCTGTACAGGGACGGCGAGCGCCGCTACATCCTCGCGCCCAAGGGCCTCGCGGTCGGCGACGAGCTGCAGTCCGGCGCCGACTCGCCGATCCGTGCGGGCAATTCCATGATGCTGCGCCACATCCCGGTCGGCTCGCTGGTGCACAACATCGAGCTGAAGCCTGGCAAGGGCGGCCAGCTCGCGCGCGCGGCGGGCTCGAGCGCGCAGTTCTCGGGCCGCGAGGCCGGCAATGCGCTGCTGCGGCTGAAGTCCGGCGAGACCCGCAAGGTCAGCGTCGACTGCCGCGCCACGATCGGCGAGATCGGCAACGACGAGCACAACCTGCGCAGCTTCGGCAAGGCCGGCGCCAAGCGCTGGCGCGGCATCCGCCCGACGGTGCGCGGCGTGGTGATGAACCCGGTCGATCACCCGCACGGCGGCGGCGAGGGCCGCTCCGGCCAGGGCAACCCGCACCCGGTCTCGCCCTGGGGCTGGCACACCAAGGGCAAGAAGACGCGCAAGAACAAGCGCACCGACGCATTCATCGTGCGGCGGCGGAAGTAAAGGAGCCGCAGGAACATGTCACGTTCGCTGAAGAAGGGCCCGTTCGTGGACCTGCACCTCGCGAAGAAGGTGCAGTCGGCCCGCGACAAGAACGACCGCCGCCCGATCAAGACCTGGTCGCGCCGCTCGATGATCCTGCCGGACATGGTTGGACTCACGATCGCGGTGCACAACGGCCGCCAGCACGTGCCGGTTCTGGTCACCGAGAACATGGTCGGCCACAAGCTCGGCGAGTTCGCGCCGACCCGGATTTTCAAGAGCCACTCCTCGGCCAAGAAGGTCGAGGAGGTCGTGGAGTAACGCCATGCAGGTATCGGCGATCCTGCGCCACGCGCGCATCTCCCCGCAGAAGTGCCGCCTGGTCGCGGACCTGGTGCGCGGCCAGCCCGTGGGCAGCGCGCTTGCGGTGCTCGCCTACACGCCCAAGAAGGGCGCGAAGATCGTGCGCAAGGTGCTCGAGTCCGCGATCGCGAACGCCGAGCACAATCACGAGGCGGACATCGACGAGCTCAAGGTCGCGCGCATCGAGGTCGACGCGGCGCCGGTGGCGAAGCGCTTCCACGCGCGCGCCAAGGGCCGCGGCAACCGCATCGTTAAGCGGTTGAGCCACATCAGGATCACCGTCGCCGACCGGGCGCGGTAAGGGCAGCACATGGGCCAGAAAGTCAATCCGATCGGCATCCGTCTCGGCATCACGCGCGACTGGGCGTCGCGCTGGTACGCGGACACCAAAGGCTTCCCGTCGCACATCCTGTCGGACTGGCGGGTGCGCGAGTTCCTGCGCGGCAAGCTGACCGACGCCTTGGTCAGCCGGATCCACATCGAGCGCGCGGCGCGCAAGACGAACATCACGATCCACACGGCCCGGCCGGGCGTCGTGATCGGCCGCAAGGGCGAGGACATCGAGAAGCTGCGGGTCGAGGTCGCCAGGCTCATGAAGATGACGGTCGCCGACGTGCGGCTCAACATCGCCGAGATCAGGAAGCCCGAGCTCGATGCGACGCTGGTGGCGGAGAGCATCGCGCAGCAGATCGAGAAGCGCGTGATGTTCCGCCGCGCCATGAAGCGCGCGGTCACGAACACGATGCGCAGCGGCGCGCTGGGCGTGAAGGTGCGTATCGCCGGCCGTCTGAATGGCGCCGAGATTTCGCGCTCGGAGTGGACCCGCGAGGGCCGCATACCGCTGCACACCTTCCGCGCCGAAATCGACTACGGCACCGCCGAGGCGCGCACCACTTACGGCGTGATCGGCGTGAAGGTCTGGGTGTTCAAGGGCGAGGTCTTCGACCGCGAGGAGGCCGAGAAGGCCGCGCTCGAGGCCGAGGCCGCGGCGGCCGAGAAGGCGGCCGAGAAGGCCGCCGGGAAGCCCGCCGAGAAGCCCGCCGAGGGCGCGGCGCCCGAGCCGGCGGCCGGCTGAGCTGAGGGGCGACGGACATGATGCAGCCAAAGCGGACCAAGTACCGCAAGCAGTTCAAGGGCAACCTGAAGGGCAGCTCGCACCGCGGCAGCTCGGTCGCGTTCGGCGACTTCGCGCTGAAGGCGACCGACCGCTCGCGCATGACTGCGCGCGAGATCGAGGCGGCACGCCGCGCGATGACCCGCTACGTGAAGCGCGGCGGCCAGATCTGGATCCGCGTGTTCCCGGACGTGCCGATCACCCAGAAGCCGCTCGAGGTCCGCATGGGCAGCGGCAAGGGCAACGTCGAGTACTGGGTCGCCAAGGTGACCCCGGGCAAGGTGCTGTTCGAGATCGAGGGCGTGCCGGAAGAGACGGCGCGCGAGGCATTCAAGCTGGCGGCGGCCAAGCTGTCGGTGGCGACGGCCTTCGTCAGGCGGCAGGTGCGCTGATGAGCAGGAAGAACGTCAAGGAACGCGCCCGCTCGCTGCAAGCGCTGCGCGGCAAGACCCGGTCGGAGCTGCGCGACGAGCTCGCGGAGCTGCGCAAGGAGCAGTTCAAGCTGCGCATGGCCTCGGCCTCCGGCCAGCCGGCGCGACCGGACCAGCATGCCAAGGCGGCGGGCAAGGTCGCGCGCGTGAAGACCGTGCTGAACGAGATGGACCGCGCGCAGGCGGCGGCGGGGAGCAAGTGATGTCCGATTCCGTTGAGACTGGACAGAAGACGGCCAGGACGCTGACCGGCACCGTGGTCAGCAACAAGATGGACAAGACCATCTCGGTGTCGGTCGAGCGCCTGATCAAGCACCCGACCTACGGGAAGTACGTGCGGCGCACGACCAGGCTGCTCGCGCACGACGAGAAGAACGAGTGCCGCGAGGGCGACACCGTCGCCATCTCGGAGTGCCGGCCGCTGTCGCGGCACAAGTCGTGGACCCTGGTGCGCGTGATCGAGCGCGCGCCGGCGGAATGAGCGGAGGTACAAGGCCATGATCCAGCTCAGGACTCGCTTGCAGGCGGCGGACAACTCCGGCGCGCGCGAGCTGATGTGCATCAAGGTCATGGGCGGCACGCGGCGCCGCTACGCCGGCGTGGGCGACGTGATCAAGGTCAGCATCAAGGACGCTATCCCGCGCGGCAAGGTCAAGAAGGGTGAGGTCTACGACGCGGTCGTGGTCCGCACCCGGCGCGGCGTGCGCCGCGGCGACGGCTCGCTGATCCGCTTCGACGGCAACGCGGCCGTGCTGCTGACCAACAAGCTCGAGCCGATCGGCACCCGCATCTTCGGGCCCGTGACGCGCGAGCTCAGGAGCGTGGCGTTCATGAAGATCATCTCGCTGGCGCCGGAGGTCCTGTGAGGAAGATCCGCAAGGGCGACAACGTGGTGGTGACGGCGGGCCGCGAGAAGGGCCGCACCGGCACCGTGGTCGGGGTACAGGCCGACGGCCGCGTGCTGGTCGAGAACGTCAACATGGTCAGGAAGCACCAGCGCCCGAACCCGCAGCGCGGCATGCAGGGCGGCATCGTGCAGAAGGAAGCCCCGCTGCACGCGTCGAACGTGGCGCTGCTCAACCCGGGCACGAAGAAGGCCGACCGCGTCGGCGTCCGCACCCTCAAGGACGGGCGCAAGGTGCGCTTCTTCAAGTCGAACGGCGAGCTGGTGGACGCGTAACCGGAGAGCATCGAGATGGCCGAGACAGCCAGGCTGCAGAAGCACTATCGCGAGGTCGTGAAGTCGAAGCTCCGCTCGGAGCTCGCGCTCGCGTCCGACATGCAGGTGCCGCGCATCACCAAGATCACCGTCAACATGGGCGTGGGCGAGGCCGTGGCCGACAAGAAGGTCATGGATGCCGCGACCGGCGACCTCGCGAAGATCACCGGCCAGAAGCCGTCGGTCCGCAAGTCGAAGAAGTCCATCGCGTCATTCAAGATCCGCGACGGCCTCGCGGTCGGCTGCATGGTGACGCTGCGCGGCGCGCGCATGTACGAGTTCCTCGACCGCCTGATCAATGTGGCGATGCCCCGCATCCGCGACTTCCGCGGCGTCAACCCGCGCTCGTTCGACGGCCAGGGCAACTACAGCTTCGGCGTGAAGGAACAGATCATCTTCCCCGAGATCGCGTACGACCAGATCGACCAGGTCAGGGGCATGGACATCACGATCACGACCTCGGCGGGCGACGACAAGCATGGTCGCGCGCTGCTCGAGGCGTTCAATTTTCCGTTCAGGAAGTGACCGATGGCGAAGACCAGCATGATCGAGCGCGAGAAGCGCAGGGCCAAGGCGGTGAAGAAGTACGCCGCGAAGCGCGCGAAGCTCAAGGAGCAGATCCGCGACCCGAAGGCCGCGCAGGAGGACCGCATGGCCGCGGTCGAGGCGCTGCAGAAGCTGCCGCGCGACTCGAGCCCGAGCCGGGGCCGCAGCCGCTGCGCGATCACCGGACGCTCGCGCGGCAATTACCGCAAGTTCGGCCTCGGCCGCGTGAAGCTGCGCGAGGCGACCATGCGCGGCGACGTGCCGGGCCTGCGCAAGGCGAGCTGGTGAGGAGCCGAGCATGAGCATGAATGACCCGATCGCGGACCTGCTGACGCGAATTCGCAATGGACAGAGCGCCGGCAAGGCCGAGGTCCGCGTGCAGTCTTCGCGCGTCAAGGAGGCGATCGTCCGCGTCCTGAAGGACGAGGGCTACCTGGCCGATTTCGTGGTCAGCAAGGACGGCGCGCGCAAGGCGCTGGTCATCGCCCTGAAATACCACGCGGGCAAGCCGGTCATCGAGCGGCTCGAGCGCGTGTCGCGGCCGGGCCTGCGCGCCTATCGCGGCAAGGACGCGCTGCCGAAAGTGCTGGGCGGCCTCGGCGTCGCCATCGTCTCGACGCCGCAGGGCGTCATGACCGACCGCGAGGCGCGCCGCGCCGGGCAGGGCGGCGAAGTGCTCTGCGTCGTGGCCTGAGAGAGCCTGAGGAAGCAAGGATCATGTCGAGAATCGCAAAGCTGCCGGTCAAGCTGCCGCAGGGCGTCAATGCGACGATCGCTGCGGGCGCGGTGACCGTGAAGGGCGCCAGGGGCGCGCTGACGTTGCCGATCGCCGACGGCGTGAAGGTGGCACAGAAGGACCAGGCATTGCTGGTCTCGGTCGCCGAGGGCCAGGCCACGAACGAGCGCGTCGCGGCCGCAGGCGCCGCGCGCGCGAATCTCGCCAACATGGTCACGGGCGTCACCCGGGGCTTCGAACGCAAGCTCGAGCTGGTGGGCGTCGGTTACCGCGCGGCGGTGCAGGGCAAGACCCTGAATCTCACGCTCGGCTTCTCGCACCCGGTCAACTTCCCGGTGCCGGAGGGCATCTCCATCGAGACGCCGAGCCAGACCGAGATCGTCGTCAAGGGCACCGACCGGCAGAAGGTCGGCCAGGTCGCCGCGGTAATCCGCGGCTACCGCCCGCCCGAGCCCTACAAGGGCAAGGGCGTGCGCTACTCGGGCGAGAAGATCGTGATGAAGGAAGGCAAGAAGAAGTGAGGCGGGGCGAGGCAAGGCCATGAAGCTGACCAAGAAGGACCGGCGCCTGCGGCGCGCGACCCGCGCCCGCGCCAAGATCCGCGAGAAGGCCGAGGTGCGCCTGACGGTGCACCGCACGCCGCGGCACATGTACGCCCAGATCACCACGCCGGACGGCGCAAAGGTGATCGCGGCCGCGTCGACCGTGCAGGAAGCGGTCGCGACCGGCCTCAAGGGCACGGGCAACGCGGACGCGGCCAAGGCCGTCGGCCGCGCGATCGCCGAGCGCGCCAAGGCCGCCGGCATCGAGTCGGTCGCCTTCGACCGGTCGGGATTCCGTTATCACGGGCGCGTGAAGGCGCTCGCCGAGGCCGCCCGCGAGGCCGGCCTCAAGTTCTGAGGGACAGAGCATGGCACGAGTGGAACGTTCGCAGTCCGGCGACGACCTGATCGAGAAGCTGGTCGCGGTCAACCGCACGGCGAAAGTCGTGAAGGGCGGCCGCCAGTTCGGCTTCACCGCGCTGACCGTGGTCGGCGACGGCGCGGGCCGCGTCGGCTTCGGCTACGGCAAGGCGCGCGAGGTGCCGGTCGCGATCAGCAAGGCGATGCAACAGGCGCGCAAGAACCTGACCAGCGTACCGATCACCAACGCGACGCTGCACTACGCGATCCAGGGCCGCCACGGCACGACGCGCGTGTACATGCAGCCGGCGTCGGACGGCACCGGCGTGATCGCCGGCGGCGGCATGCGCGCGGTGTTCGAGTGCGCGGGCGTGCGCAACGTGCTGGCGAAGAGCTACGGCTCGCGCAACCCGATCAACGTGGTGCGCGCGACCTTCGACGCCTTCGAACGCATGGTTTCGCCGGACCGCATCGCGGCGAAGCGCGGCAAGACACTGGAAGAGATCACGGGTTGAAGCCGATGAGCAACGCGAAGCTGAAAGTCACCTTGAACCGCAGCGTGCACGGGCAGCTGCGCAACATCCGCGCCTCGGTCCACGGGCTGGGGCTGCGCCGCATCCGCGACAGCCGGGTGGTCGCGGACACGCGCGAGGTGCGCGGCCTGATCAACCGCGCGAAGCACCTGCTCGCGGTCGAGAAGGCCTGAGCGGTGAAGGAGCGATGACATGCGACTGAACACGATGAAGCCCGGCCCGGGCAGCAAGCGCAAACGGCTGCGCGTCGGGCGCGGCGCCGCTGCCGGCCAGGGCAAGACCTGCGGCAAGGGCGGCAAGGGCCAGAAGGCGCGCAAGGGCGGCTACCACAAGGTCGGCTTCGAGGGCGGCCAGGTCCCGCTGCAGCGCCGCCTGCCGAAGGTCGGGTTCCGTTCCGCGATCACCAAGACGCGCGCCGAGGTGACGCTCAGCGACCTCGAGAAAGTGAAGGCCGAGCTGATCGACCTCGCGGCGCTGCTCACCGCCAGCGTCGTGCCGGCCGAGACCGAGCGCGCGAAAGTGATCCTGTCGGGCGAGATCAAGCGCAAGGTGACGCTGCAGGGCCCCGACGTGGTGGCCTCGAAGGGCGCGCGCGCGGCGATCGAGAAGGCCGGCGGCCGGATCGACGAGGGCAAGGCGGCCTGACGGCCGCGCGGGGAACCATGGCGACAACGGCAGGCAATGCGGCTCTGGCGATCGGTGAAGTCACGCGCTTCACCGAGATGCGCCATCGCCTGCTGTTCCTGCTGGGCGCGCTGGTCGTGTACCGGATCGGCACCTTCGTGCCGGTGCCGGGCATCGACCCGATCGCACTCGCGCGCCTGTTCGACAGCCAGGAGGGCACGATCCTTGGGTTGTTCAACATGTTCTCGGGCGGTGCGCTGGAGCGCCTGTCGATCCTGGCGATGGGCGTCATGCCCTACATTTCGGCCTCCATCATCATGCAGATGATGGCGGTGGTCGTGCCGACCATGGCGGCGATCAAGAAGGAAGGCGAGTCGGGCCGCCGCAAGATCACGCAGTGGACCCGCTACTTCACGGTCGTGCTGGCGGCCTTCCAGGGCTTCGCGGCCTCGATCGCGTTCCAGAACCAGGGCGTGGTCATCAACCCGGGCACCTTCACTTTCGTGCTGCCGGCAGTGCTGACGCTCACGACCGGCACGATGTTCCTGATGTGGCTCGGCGAGCAGATCACCGAGCGCGGCATCGGCAACGGCATCTCGATGATCATCCTCTCCGGCATCATCGCGGGCCTGCCGTCCGCGATCGGCGGCACGCTCGAGCAGGTGCGCTCGGGCGAGATGAACCCGGCGTTCGCGATCATCCTGCTGCTACTGATCGCGGCGGTCACGGCATTCTGCGTGTTCGTGGAGAGCGGACAGCGCCGCATCCCGGTGAACTACGCCAAGCGCCAGGTTGGGCGGCGCATGTACGCGGGCCAGACCAGCCACCTGCCGTTCAAGCTCAACATGTCGGGGGTCATCCCGCCGATTTTTGCCTCATCACTGCTGCTGTTCCCGGCGACGCTCGCGAGCTTCCTCGGCACCAGCGAGGCCGGCAGCTGGCTGCAGACGATCGCCGCGGCGCTCGGCTGGGGCCAGCCGCTGCACCTCCTGATCTACGGCGGGCTGATAATCTTCTTCTGCTTCTTCTACACCGCGCTGGTGTTCAACTCGCGCGAGACTGCGGAGAACCTGAAGAAGGGCGGCGCCTTCATCCCGGGCATCCGGCCCGGCCAGCAGACCGGCGAGTACATCGACAAGGTGCTGACGCGCCTGACGGTCTGGGGCGCGTTGTACGTGACGCTGGTGTGCCTGCTGCCCGAGATCCTGATGTCCTACGCGCGCGTGCCGTTCTACTTCGGCGGCACGTCGCTGCTCATCATGGTGGTCGTGGTCATGGACTTCGTCGCCCAGCTCCACGCCCACATGATGTCGCACCAGTACGAGGGCCTGATGCGCAAGGCCAATCTGCGCGGCAACGGCAAGAGAGGTCCTTGAGATGAAGGTTCGTCCATCGGTCAGGAAGATCTGCAAGAACTGCAGGATCGTGCGGCGCAAGGGCGTCGTGCGCGTCATCTGCTCATCCGACGCCCGCCACAAGCAGCGTCAGGGTTAAGGTATTGAGCCACATGGGTTTTTCACGTAAACTTCGCGGTTCTCCGCGGGTCGAGGTCAGGTAGCCATGGCGCGTATCGCCGGGATCAACATTCCCGTCAACAAGCACATCTGGGTGGGGCTGACGCACATCTACGGCATCGGCCGCACGCGCGCGCTCACCGCCTGCAAGGCCGCGAATGTCGACCCTGCGACGCGGGTGCGCGACCTGACCGAGCCCGAGGTCAACGCGCTGCGCGCGCAGATCTCCCGCTACGCGGTCGAGGGCGACCTGCGCCGCGAGAACTCCATGAGCCTGAAGCGGCTCATGGACCTCGGCGCGTACCGCGGCATCCGCCACCGCAAGGGCCTGCCGGCGAGAGGCCAGCGCACGCGCACCAATGCGCGCACGCGCAAGGGCCCGCGCCGCGCGGCGGTGAAGACCAACGTTCAACCGGGCAAGGTCTGACGATGGCCGAGCAGAAAACCGAACCGAAGACCGATCAGAAAACCGACGCGAAGCCGGAAGCCAAGGGCGGCGCCGACAAGGCCGCCGCGCCCGCCAAGGCGCGCAAGAAGGTCAAGCGCCAGGTGTCCGACGGCGTGGCGCACATCCACGCGTCGTTCAACAACACGATCGTCACGATCACCGACCGCCAGGGCAACACGCTCGCCTGGGCGACGTCCGGCGGCTCGGGCTTTCGCGGCTCGCGCAAGAGCACGCCGTTCGCCGCGCAGGTCGCGGCGGAGAAGGCGGGCGTCGCCGCGCAGGAATACGGCCTGCGCACCGTCGAGGTGCGCGTGCGCGGCCCGGGCCCGGGACGCGAGTCCGCGGTCCGCGCGCTGAACGCCTGCGGTCTGAAGGTCACCAGCATCGCCGACGTGACGCCGATCCCGCACAACGGTTGCCGCCCGCCCAAGAAGCGGCGTGTCTGAGGCAGAGAGAACGATGGCCAGATACCTCGGTCCCAAGTGCAAGCTCTCGCGCCGCGAGGGCACTGACCTCCTGCTGAAGAGCGGGCTCAAGCCGCTCGAGAGCAAGTGCAAGCTCGAGGTGCCGCCGGGCGGCATCAAGGGCGAGCGCCGCACGCGCCTGTCCGGCTACGGCGTGCAGCTGCGCGAGAAGCAAAAGCTGCGCCGCATGTACGGCATCCTCGAGCGCCAGTTCCGCAATTATTACGCCAAGGCGGCCGGCCGCCCGGGCTCGACCGGCGAGATCCTGCTGCGCTTCCTCGAGTCGCGGCTCGACAACGTCGTGTACCGCATGGGTTTCGCCGCGACCCGCGCCGAGGCGCGCCAGCTGGTCTCGCACAAGGCTATCGAGGTGAATGGCGAGGCGGTCAACGTGCCCTCGTACCAGTGCGCCGCCGGCGACGTGATCTCGGTGCGCGAGAAGTCGAAGGCGCAGGCGCGGATCGCGGCCGCACTCGCGATCGCCACCCAGGTCGGCTGGCCCGACTGGGTCGAGGTGGACGACAAGAAATTCACCGGCACGCTGAAGGCGTTGCCGGACCGCGACCAGATCCTCCCGGACATCAACGAGAAGCTGGTCGTCGAGCTCTATTCCAAGTAACAGGTGATGCCAATGCAGGGTAGCGCCACGGAATTCCTCAAGCCCCGTTCGGTCAAGGTCACCGAGACCGGTGCGCGCCAGGCGCGCATCGTGATCGAGCCCTTCGAGCGCGGTTTCGGCCACACGCTCGGCAACGCGCTCCGGCGCGTGCTGCTCTCCTCGATGCCCGGCTCCGCCGTGACCGAGGTCGAGATCGAGGGCGTGCTGCACGAGTACACCAGCATCGAGGGCGTCCAGGAGGACGTCGTCGACGTGCTGCTGAACCTCAAGGCGGTCGCGATCGAGATGCACACGCGCGACTCGGTCGAGCTGCGCCTGGTCAAGAAGGGCCCGGGCCCGGTGACGGCCGGCGACATCCAGCTGGACCACGACGTCGTGATCGTGAACCCCGAGCTCGTGATCGCGAATCTGAACAAGGCGACCGAGCTGTCCATGACGCTCAAGATCGAGCGCGGCCGCGGCTACCGCCCGGCGGTGCAGCGCCTCGAGTTCGAGGAGCAGAGCCGCCCGATCGGCCGCCTGCAGCTCGACGCCTCGTTCTCGCCGGTGCGCCGGGTGACCTACGGCATCGAATCCGCGCGCGTCGAGCAGCGCACCGACCTCGACAAGCTGATCATCGACATCGAGACCAACGGCACGATCAACCCGGACGAGGCGATCCGCCGCGCCGGCAGCATCCTGAAGGACCAGTTGACGGTGTTCGTGAACCTCGAGGGCCAGGGCGAGTCGCCTTCGCGCGACGCGGGCCCGCTGCCGGACCCGATCCTGCTGCGCCCGGTCGACGAGCTGGAGCTCACCGTCAGGAGCGCCAACTGCCTGAAGGCGGAGAATATCCATTACATCGGCGATCTCGTGCAGCGCACGGAAGTCGAGCTGCTGCGCACGCCGAATCTCGGCAAGAAGTCGCTCACCGAGATCAAGGAAGTGCTCGAGAGCCACGGACTGACGCTCGGCATGCGCATCGACGGCTGGCCGCCGGCGTCGCTGCGCCGCGAAGACGAACTGCGCACGGCCTGATATGCGACACCAACTGTCGGGACGCCAGCTCTCGCGCAACAGCCCCCATCGCAAGGCGCTGATGCGGAACATGTGCGCGGCGCTGATCCGCGCCGAGACGATCCGCACCACGCTGCCGAAGGCGAAGGAGCTGCGCCGCGTCGTCGAGCCGCTCATCAACCTCGGCAAGACCGATACCCAGCCCGGCCGGCGCCGCGCCTGGGTCACGCTGCGCGACGACGCGCTGGTAGTGAAGCTGTTCGAGGACATCGGCCCGCGGTTCAGGACCCGCGCGGGCGGCTACACGCGCATCCTCAAGATGGGCCCGCGCCCGGGCGACTCGGCACCGACGGCGCTGATGCAGCTCGTCGAGGGTGTGGCTCCCGCAACCCCGGCGCCGACCGGCGACGACAAGCCGACGAAGAAGGCCAGGAAGGAAGCCGCGCCCAAGAAGGACAAGACGCCCGCGAAGAAGGCCGCGCCGAAAGCCGACCCGGCACTGTTCAGGAGGAAATCATGAGCCTGATTTCGGAATTCTAAAGAGTTCGCGATGAAGGGCAACGTCGTCGACATGGCGGTCGGCATCGTGATCGGCGCGGCATTCGGCAAGATCGTGTCGGCGTTCGTGGACGCGGTCATCATGCCGGCGCTCGGCTGGATCGTCGGCGGCGTGGATTTCTCAAGCCTCGCCGTCACGCTCGGCGAAAGCGCGGCAACCGGCGAGCCGGTCACGATCGGCTACGGCCGGTTCATCCAGGCACTGGTGGACTTCCTGATCATCGCCGCGGCGATCTTCGTGGCGCTCAAGGCGATCAACCGCTTGCGCACGCCCGCCCCGGCCGCCGCCCCACCGCCCCCGCCGGCCGATGTCGTGCTGCTGTCCGAAATCAGGGACCTGCTCAAGCAGCGTTGACGAATCGAAGGGGACGCACCCCTTCAGTTCGCCGCCGCGAAGGCCTCGCGGGTGAGGTTGCGCGGCGCGCCCGGCTGGGCGACCACATTGTCCTCGATGCGAATCCCGCCGAACGGCCGCAGTGCCTCGACCCGTTTCCAGTCGATCGCGCGCCCGCGGCCGTCCGCGCGCGCGGCCTCGAGCAGCGAGTCGATGAAGTAGATCCCCGGCTCGATGGTCACCGCGAAGCCCGGTTCGAGGTCGCGCGTCAGCCGCAGGTAAGGGTGCCCGGCCGGCTTCTCCCGCGTGCCGCCGTCCGGTGCTGCCGCGAAGCCCGACGCATCGTGCACCATGAGCCCGAGCAGGTGCCCGATCCCGTGCGGGAAGAATACGGACGTCAGCCCCGTCTCGACCGCGGCCTCCGGCGTGCAGGACACGATCCCGTGCGCCACCAGGATGCCCGCGATCGAGCGGTGCGCCTCGAGGTGGATGTCGCGGTAATCCACCCCCGGCAGCACGCGCGCGGCCAGCTTCTGCTGCGCGGCGTCCACCGCGCGGACGAGCTCCTGGAAGTCGCCCGGCTCGGCCGAATACGTGCGCGTTATGTCACAGGCATAGCCCGCATGCTGCGCGCCGGCGTCGATCAGGAACGACTTCACGCCCGCCGGTCGCTCCCGGTCGAGCACCTGGTAGTGCAGCACGGCCGCGTGCCGGTCGAAACCGATGATGTTGTTGTACGGCAGCTCCTCCTCGCGTGCCCCGGCCGCCCGGCAGTAGGCGAGGTGGATGTCGTATTCCGACCCGCCAGCCCGGAACGCCTGTTCCGCCGCCCGGTGGGCGCGTACACCGGCGACCGTCGCAAGCGCCATGCACTCGATTTCGTAGGGCGACTTGATGGCCCGGCTGTAATCCAGCGGCCCCGTGACGGCGGGCGGGTCATAGTCGCCCAACCCCTCGGTGGCCGGTCCCGGCTCGCCCAGTACCGCCCAGCGTACCCTGCCGGCCGCCTTCCGCAGCTCCGCCGGGGAACGCACGATTTCCAGATCGAAATGGCCGACCCAGTAGCCCTCCGGGCGCTCCGGCGGCAGGTACCAATAATCGTCCGGCTGGGTGAAAACGAGCTTCGGCCGCCTGCCCGGGCGGTAGACCACGAAACAGTCCGGGCTGGTATCCGGGAGCCAGGCGCGGTAGCGGGGGTTCGGCCGGAAGGGGTAGGTGGAGTCGTCCAGGTAGTAGTAGACCTGGCTTCCAGAGCACATGATCAATCCCTGGTAACCGCCCGCTATCAAAGCCCGATCGGCCCGCGCCATGACCTCCTGCAAGTGCCTGCCGTAGAGCTCCGCCAGTGACTTCTGCGCCATGTTCCGACCTCGAACTGCCGGCGAAGAGGGTAACCGGCCGCGGCAGTTGTCGCAAAACAGCGACCTTTGCTTGTACTTGCATTACCGCTAAGATTAGAATCTGCACACGCGACTGGACGGCAAAATCAACAATCGAGCCGTTCCGTACGCGCAAGTGCACTTGTAACTCTCACTAACGTACTGGGGTAACCGACGATGAATGCAAAGATCTGGGGCACCACTGCGGTTGCCCTCGTGCTGGGTGCCCTTCTTGCCGCCGCAGGCTGCGGCGCCAAGAAGGAAGAGGCTGCCGATGCCGCCGCTGACGCGGCTGCTGCCGCCTCCGAAGCTGCTTCGTCTGCGGCTGACGCTGCTGACGCGGTGGTCGATGCTGCTGCCGACGCGGGCGCTGCGGTCGACGCGGCTGCCGATGCGGGCGCTGCCGATGCCGCTGCCGCGACGACGGAAACCACTCCTCCGTCGCAGTAAGCGATTGCTGTAGTAAGGTAAGGTAAGGCCTGAACGGCCGGGCGGATGGCGCGGAGACCCCGCGGCTTCCCCCGGCCGTTCTCTTTCCGGGACCGGGAATGCCGATCACCATCCGCGAAGCGCGCACGTCGAAGTCCGATCGCGACTGGGTCGAAGAAACCTACGGCGAATACCTCGCCGACCTCACCGCCGACACCACCGGCGTGTTTCCATCGCTCACCGTCACCGGGCAGAGCATCGCGGAACTGATCCAGGGCTGGTTCCACGACGATCGCTGCACGGCCTTCATCGTGCTGCGCGAGCAGGAGCTGGTCGGGTTCGCGGTGGTGCAGCGCGGCCTGTCGCAGGCGAACAGCGACGACCCGAGGCGCCATTTCCGCCTCAGCGAATTCTTCATCCGCAAGCCGTATCGCAACCGCGGCGTCGGGCGCGGCGCGGCAATGCTGATCTTCGCGCGCTACGCGGGCGAGTGGACCGTCCCCGAGCAGTCCCGCAACCCCGGCGCGGTCCGCTTCTGGCGCCGCGTCGTGTCCGAGTTCACCAACGGCCGGTTCCGCGAGCAGCGCGGCCAGGGCGAGATCGCGCACTCGTTCACGAGCGTGGGGCCCGCGCACAGCCTCGCGCGGTGAGGATGCCGGCGCTCGGTGACCTCGCCCGTCGCGCCGGTGTTACGGAGCGCGGACCTCGACGCTGATCTTCCTCGGCCCCGCCACCTCGAACAGCAGGTCCAGGTCGTAGCTCGTCCCCGCGACCAGCGGCTGCCTGAGCCCGACCAGCATCAGGTGCATGCCGCCCGGCTCCAGTACGATCGTCTGGCCGGCGTCGACGTGCAGGACGGCGACCTCGCGCATGCGCGCGATACCGTCGAGCACTTCCGTGCGGTGCACCTCGGCCTGCTCGGCGACCGGCGTCGAGAGCTTCAACAGGCGGTCGGATTTCTTGGTGTCGTTCCTGAGCGTGAAGTAGACGGCGCCGACCCTGGCGCCCGGCGGGGTCGAGCGTGACCAGGCGTCCGTGACCGACAGCCCGTCGGCGCTCGCGCCCGGCCCCGTGAGCGCGGCGGCAAGCACGAATGCGGCAAAGGCAGGCAACTTCACGCGGCTTTCTTCCCGCGCGCCAGCACGCGCTTGAGGTGACGCCCGGTGAACGACTCCGCCGCCCGCGCGAGCTGCTCGGGCGTGCCCTCGGCGACGATCCGCCCGCCGCCGTCGCCGCCCTCGGGACCCAGGTCGATCACCCAGTCGGCGGTCTTGATCACGTCGAGGTTGTGCTCGATCACGATCACGGTGTTGCCCTCGTCGCGCAGGCGATGCAGCACGGCGAGCAGGTGCTTCACGTCCTCGAAGTGCAGGCCGGTGGTCGGCTCGTCCAGGATATAGAGCGTCCGGCCGGTCGCGCGCTTGGACAGCTCCTTGGCGAGCTTCACGCGCTGCGCCTCGCCGCCGGAGAGCGTGGTCGCGTTCTGGCCGAGCTTGACGTAGGAAAGGCCGACGTCGAGCAGGGTCTGCAGCTTGGCCGCGATCACGGGCACGGCGGCGAAGAACACGGCCGCGTCCTCGACGGTCATGTCGAGCACCTCGTGGATGTTGCGGCCCTTGTAGCGCACGTCGAGCGTCTCGCGGTTGTAGCGCCGCCCCTTGCAGACGTCGCAGGCGACGTACACGTTTGGCAGGAAGTGCATCTCGACCTTGATGACGCCGTCGCCTTCGCAGGCCTCGCAGCGTCCGCCCTTGACGTTGAAGCTGAAGCGGCCCGGCTGGTAGCCGCGCGAGCGCGCCTCGGGCGTGCCTGCGAACAGCTCGCGGATCGGCGTGAAGAGGCCCGTGTAGGTCGCCGGGTTCGAGCGCGGCGTGCGCCCGATCGGGCTCTGGTCGATGTCGATCACGCGGTCGATCGCCTCGAGCCCCTCGACACCGGCGTTCCGGGCCGGCTGCTCGGCGACGAGGTTCAGCGAGCGGGCGACCGCGCGGTAGAGCGTGTCGTTGACGAGCGTGCTCTTTCCGGAGCCCGAGACGCCGGTGACGCAGGTGAGGAGCCCGACCGGGAAGGCCACGTCGAGATCCTTGAGATTGTTGCCCGCGGCTTTCTTCAACCGCAACTGCTGCTTCGGATCGATGCGGCGGCGCCGGTCCGGGACCTCGATGCGCCTGCGGCCCGAGAGGTACTGGCCGGTGAGCGAGGCCGGGCTCGCCTCGATGTCGGCCGGCGTGCCCTGGGCGACCACGCGCCCGCCGTGCACGCCGGCGCCGGGCCCGAGGTCCACGATGTGGTCCGCCTGGCGGATCGCGTCCTCGTCGTGTTCCACGACGATGACCGTGTTGCCGAGGTCGCGCAGGCGATGCAGCGTGTCGAGCAGCCGCTGGTTGTCGCGCTGGTGCAGGCCGATCGAGGGCTCGTCGAGAATGTACATGACGCCGACCAGCCCCGAGCCGATCTGGCTCGCGAGCCGGATGCGCTGTGCCTCGCCGCCGGACAGCGTTTCGGCGCTGCGGTCGAGCGTCAGGTAGTCGAGGCCGACGTCCACCAGGAAGCCGAGCCGGTCGGTGATCTCCTTGACGATCTTCGCCGCGATCTTCCGGCGCCAGCCCTCGAGCTCGAGTCTGTTGAAGAATTCGAGCGCGCGGCGGACGGGCAGGGCACTGATCGAGGGCAGGGACGTGCCGCCGACGAACACGAAGCGCGCGGACCGGGTGAGGCGCGCGCCGTCGCATGCGGGGCAGCGTTGCGTGCCGAGGTAGCGCGCGAGCTCCTCGCGCACCGCGAGCGATTCAGTTTCATGGTAGCGCCGCTCGAGGTTCGGCAGGATCCCCTCGAACTTGTGCCGCCGCTTCACGGTGCGGCCGCGCGCGTCGAAATAGCGGAACTCGATCTCCTCGCCCTCGCTGCCCTGCATCAGCACGTCGCGCGCCCTTTGCGGCAGCTCCGCGTAGGGCGCCTCGGGGTCGAAGCGGTAATGGTCCGCGAGCGCCTGGATCATCTGGTAGTAGTAGGCGTTCCGCCGGTCCCAGCCGCGCACCGCGCCGTTCGCAAGCGAGAGCTGCGGGTTCGCGACCACACGGTCGGGGTCGAAGAACTGCTTCACCCCGAGGCCGTCGCATCCCGGGCAGGCGCCGAACGGATTGTTGAAGGAAAACAGGCGCGGCTCGAGTTCAGATACGGAATAGCCGCAGACCCGGCAGGCGAACCGATCCGAGAATACGAGTTCCTCGCGCTTCGGGTCGTCGAGGAAGGCGACGCGCGCCGAGCCCTCGCCTAGCCTGAGCGCCGTCTCGAAGGACTCCGCGAGCCGTTGCTGCAGGTTGGGCCGGATCTTCAAGCGGTCCACGACCGCGTCGATCGAATGCTTTTTCTTGGGGTCGAGCTTCGGCACGGCGTCGAGCTCGACGTACCTGCCGTCGACCTGCGCGCGCACGAAACCTCTGCCGCGCAACTCCTCGATCGCCTGGACGTGCTCGCCCTTGCGGCCGGAGATGACCGGGGCGATGAGTGCCACGGCAGTGCCATCCGGGAGTGCAAGCACTTGATCGACCATCTGGCTCACGGTCTGGGCGGTGAGGTCGAGATCGTGGTCCGGGCAGCGCGGCGTGCCGGCGCGCGCGAACAGGAGGCGCAGGTAGTCGTAGATCTCGGTGACCGTGCCGACGGTCGAGCGCGGATTGTGCGAGGTGGACTTCTGCTCGATCGAGATCGCGGGAGAAAGCCCCTCGATCGAGTCGACGTCCGGCTTCTCCATCATGGACAGGAACTGCCGCGCATAGGCGGACAGCGACTCGACGTAGCGGCGCTGGCCCTCGGCATAGATCGTGTCGAAGGCGAGCGACGACTTGCCCGAGCCCGACAGCCCGGTGAACACGATCAACCGGTCGCGCGGCAGCACCAGGTCGATGCCCTGGAGGTTGTGCGTGCGTGCACCGCGGATGTGGATCGCGTGGCTCATCGGGGCAGCCTGATAGAATAGCCCGCCCGTTCCGGGCATCGCAAAGGAATCTCCAGTGGCCTTGCCGAAGGGCGCGGCACTCCTGCCCGCCGAGCGCCGCGCCTTGACCGTGCTCGCGGCCATCTACGCGGTTCGCCTGCTGGGACTGTTCCTGCTCCTGCCCGTGCTCGCGCTGCATGCGGGCTCGCTGCCCGGCGCGACGCCGCTGCTCGCGGGGCTCGCGGTCGGCGCCTACGGGCTGACCCAGGCGTTGATGCAGATTCCCTTCGGCGCCTGGTCGGACCGGATCGGGCGCAAGCCCGTCATCGTCATCGGGCTCCTCCTGCACGTCGCGGGATCGGCGCTCGGCGCGGTCGCGGCCAGTGCCGCGTCGCTGGTCGCGGCGCGCATCGTGCAGGGACTCGGCGCCGTCTCGGGACCGGTCACCGCCTTTCTCGCGGATCTGACCCGGCCTGCCGCGCGCACACGCGCGATGTTTGCGATCGGCCTCTGTATCGGCGCCTCGTTCGTGGTATCGCTGGTCGCCGGTCCGCTGATCGCCGCCAGCATCGGCGTGTCGGGCGTCTTCTGGCTGATCGGGGCGCTCGGGCTCGCGGCGCTCGGCCTCGTGCTGTGCGCCCTGCCCGCCGAGCGGCCGGCCGCGGAACGCGCGGCCCGCGGCGACTGGCGCGCGGCGCTGGCGCCTGCGCTCGCCCCGCACTACGCGGGCGTCTTCATGCTGCACCTGACGCTGACCGCGGCCTTCATCGCCGTGCCGCACGTGCTGCGTGACCTGCACGGCATCGAGCCGGCGCGCCACTGGGTCTTCTACCTCGGCGTATTCCTCGCTTCCGTCGCGCTCACGGTCCCACTCGTGCTCTGGTCCGAACGCCAGCGGGACACCGGCCGCGCGCTGTGGGCGGGCGGGGCGGGGCTTGCGGCGGCCCTCGCCGCGCTGGTCTGGGCGGAGTCGCATCTTCACGCGTTGCTCGCGGCACTTGTCGTGTATTTCGGCGCCTTCAATTTCCTCGAGGCACGGCTGCCGGCCGCCTTGACCGAGGCGGCGGGGGATGAGAGCCGCGGAGCGGCCCTCGGGGTGTTCGCGACCTGCCAGTTCGCGGGCGCGTTCGCCGGTGGCCTGATGGGCGGGGTCCTGCTCGGAAGCCGCTGGCACGACACGGGAATCCTCGCCGGCGCCGCCCTTGCGGCACTCGCCTGGCTGCCGGTCATCGCGTATCGAAAAACACCGCGAACCGGTTGAATTGGCGGTGCGCGGCCGGGCGCCGGGCGACTACAATGAACCATTCGAATTCCAACGGGGGACGGCCATGGCACGCGGCGTCAACAAAGTCATCCTGATCGGCCACTTGGGGCAGGACCCCCAGCAGCGAGCCATGCCCTCCGGCAAGGCCGTGGTGAACCTGCGCGTCGCGACCACGGACCAGTGGCGCGACAAGCAGACCGGCGAGAACAAGGAGGCGACGGAGTGGCACAACGTCGTGATGTTCGACCGGCTCGCCGAGATCGCCGCCGAGTACCTGCGCAAGGGCTCGCAGATCTACGTCGAGGGCAAGATCCGCACGCGCAAGTGGCAGGACAAGGAAGGCAATGACCGCTACACGACCGAGATCGTCGCCAACGAAATGAACATGCTCGGCGGCCGGGGCTCGGCGGACCGCGGCGCCGCGCCGGCGCCGGACCGTTCGCGCAGCCGGGGCGAGGAACCCGCCGCCCGCGCTGAGCCCGCCGGCGTTGCCGAATCCTTCGACGACGACATCCCGTTCTAGGGGCGCGGGCGGGCACGGCCTGCGCTTGATCCCCGTCACGCTCTAACCCCGATCTGGCGGCGCAGCCGCCGTTTTGTGTGATGCGGTTGGCGTCTCCCGACGCCACATTAAGTCACCATCGGGCCGATTTTCCGGGTTTCCCGATTTGCCGTCCCGGACCCCGGAGAAGGGAGTACGACATGTGACGGAGGCGGGTCGCAACCAGCCGTCTGGCAGCGGGCTGCGCGAAGCCCTGGCGCCGTGGTACGACCACTCGGCGGCCTGGCTCGTGCTGCTTTGCGTCGCCCTGACGGTCTTCTCCCTGATCACGAGCTTCGCGGCGGGTGGAAACAACGAATCCCTGGTCGCGAGACGCTGACCGGCGTCGCCGTGACGCTCTCGGCCATCTCCGTCATCCTGCGCGATGTCGAACTGGAAGCCCTGCAGCCCGGTCGCCGGCAGGCCTGGGCCTGGCTCGCCTGGGCGCTGTCGCTGCAATTCGTCGCGTCATTGCTCGTGCCGGTCACGCGCCCATTCGGGCTGCCTGCCGTGCAGGCCGCGGTGGGCGTGGTCGAATTCGCCTACTTCCCCTGCATCGTGATGGCCGCGGCTGGCTTCCTGCTGACCAGCCGCGGCCGTGCCTTCGGGCCACAGTTCTGGCTCGAGGCGGCGCTGGTCACGCTCTGCGTCGGGAGCGTCCTGTGGCTCGCGCTGCCGCACGGGCTCCCGTCCGGGCAGCTACCGACGCGCAGTTCCTGGACGGTCGGCCTTGATGCAGTCATGGGCGTGATCGCCGCGGTCCTGCTGCTGCGGCGCTCGGACTGGCGGCACTGGCCGGGGCACGTCTCCTTCGCACTTGCGCTCGGGGCCCTGGTCGGGGCGCGGTTGCTCGAGGCCCATGCGGTGTCGCGCGGTCAGGTCTCGCTTCTGGCGGCGCCGCTGCAGGTCGGCGCAGTCGCCGCGTTCGCCATTGCGGCGCACCTGGATCACATCCGTACCGAGCGGCGCGCGCCGCCGATGGACGCGCAGGAACGCGGCTCGCCGCTTGCGGCGCTGATGCCGTACGCGGCGCTGATGCTCGCCGGTTCCGCCCTGCTCGTGTTGCACGAGGGCAGCTTCGCCGAGCCCGCCGGGCTCGTCGCCTGGGCGGTCTGCATCGCGGCGGGCCTGCTGTTCGCGCGGCAGGCGATCGCGACCGCGCTTTCGCTCGCGCTCCAGACGGGTCTCGCGACGCGTTCCGCAGAGGCGCGTTTCAACGCGCTGATCCGCAATACCGCCGACGTCATCGCGATCGTCGGTGCCGACGCGACCATCAGCTACGTGACGCCGACCGCCGAGCGCATCTTCGGCTTCGCCGCGCAGGACCTGATCGGTCAGCACCTGGACGAGCTCGCGGTGTTCGACGATCGCGCGCGACTGCGGGAATTCCTGGCGCACGACCTCGCCCAGTGCGGCGCCTCCAGCCTGGTCGAGGTGCGCATCCCGCGTGGTGACGAGCGCCAGCGGGTCATCGAGATCCACGGCACCAACATGGACGCCGAGCCCGCGATCGGCGGCCGGCTGCTCAATCTGCGCGACATGACCGACCGCAAGGGCATGGAGGAGCAGCTGAAACGCATGGCGCTGCACGACCCGCTGACGCTGCTCGCGAACCGCTCGCTGTTCCGCGACCGCGTCGAGCACGCGGTAGCGGTCAGCAAGCGCAACGGGCGCGCGGTCACGGTCGTGTTCGTCGACCTCGACAACTTCAAGAACATCAACGATTCGCTCGGTCATGCGACCGGTGACCGCGTCCTGAACAAGAGCGCGCAGCGGCTCGTCAAGGCGACCCGCGGCGGCGACACGGTCGCACGGCTCGGCGGTGACGAGTTCGCCGTACTGCTCGAGAACCTCACTTCCCGGGACCAGGTGATTGAGGTCGCGGGACGGATCGTCGAGTCGCTCCGGGAATCGCTCGACCTGCCGGGCGCGGACATGCGCGTCTCGGCGAGCGTAGGCATCGCGTTCGCGACGCCGGACGACGGGGTCGAGGATCTGATGCGCAACGCCGACGTCGCGATGTACGCGGCGAAGACCGCTGGCAAGGGCCGCTACGTGGTCTACGAGGCCTCGATGCAGAGCGCCGCGAGCGAGCGCAAGGAGATGGAGGCGGAGATCGACAAGGCGCTGCGCGAGAACCGGTTCCTGCTGCACTACCAGCCGATCGTCGAGCTGCACTCGGGATACCTGCTCGGCGTCGAGGCGCTGCTCCGCTGGCAGCACCCGGAGCGCGGCATGATCATGCCCGCGGAGTTCATCCCGGTGGCGGAGCGAACCGGCCAGATCGTCCCGCTCGGCCGCTGGGTGCTCGCCCAGGCCTGCCGCGAGGTGAAGATCTGGCAGGCGCGCCAGCCGAAAAGCCGCCAGGTGCGCGTGGGCGTGAATGTCTCCGCGGTCCAGCTCGCGAAGTCGGACATCTGCGCCGACGTGAAGCGCGCGCTTGCGATCTCGGAGATCGACCCGGGTTGTCTCATGATCGAGCTGACCGAAAGCGTGCTGATGCAGAACAGCGAGGCGGTGCTCGCGACCCTCACCGAGCTCAAGAAGCTCGGCGTGCGCATCGCGATCGACGACTTCGGCGCCGGCTACTCGTCGCTGACCTACCTGCACCGCTTCCCGATCGACATCCTGAAGATCGACCGCACGTTCGTGGAGCGACTCGGCAGCATCGACGGGGGCGACGATTTCGCGCGCGCGATCATCTCCCTCGGCAACACGCTCGAGCTTGAGATCGTCGCCGAAGGCGTGGAACTCGAGCACCAGCAGCGCCAGCTCATCGAGCTCGGCTGCGTGGCCGGACAGGGCTACTATTACTCGCGGCCGGCGCTGCTGCAGGAAATCGAGTACTCGGTGCACATAGCACGGCGCCGCAGCATGGCGGACACCCTCCCGCAGGGTGCCCGGGTGACTGCAACCGGGCGTTTCCTGATCGGCGAGCTGAAGCCCGCGAAGTTCGACGCGACCGATACTTTCAGCCGCGAGTTGGCAAAAAGAATCAGTTGAAACAATAGGTTGGGACGGAGCGGCTCAAAACCGGTACCCTAGACGGCCCTTGTCGCTGCTGCAGGCGTCACCTCCGACATGAGCGGCCGGCTCTACATTTCGACCTTCGGCTGCCAGATGAACGAATACGACTCGGCCCGGATGGCGGACCTGCTCCGCGAGTCCGCGGGCCTCGCGCTCACGGGCGATCCGGAACAAGCGGACGTGGTCCTGCTCAACACCTGCTCGGTGCGCGAGAAGGCGCAGGAGAAGGTTTTCTCGCAGCTCGGCCAGTGGAAGCTCCTGAAGCGCCGGAAACCGGGGCTCGTGATCGGCGTCGGCGGCTGCGTCGCGAGCCAGGAGGGCGAGGGAATCCTCGAGCGCGCGCCATTCGTGGACCTGGTTTTCGGGCCGCAGACCATCCATCGCCTGCCGCAAATGATCGAGGCGCTGCGTACCACGCGCGAGCCGCAGGTGGACGTCACGTTCCCGGAGATCGAGAAATTCGACCGCTTGCCCGAGCCGCGCGCGACGGGCGCGACCGCCTTCGTCTCGATCATGGAGGGCTGCAGCCGCTACTGCAGCTTCTGCGTCGTGCCGTACACGCGCGGCGAGGAAGTGAACCGCCCGTTCGCGCAGGTCATTGCGGAAGTCGAGACGCTGGTGGCGCAGGGCGTGCGCGAGGTGACGCTGCTCGGCCAGAACGTCAACGCGTACCGTGGCGTGCGCGCCGACGGCGCGCCCGTTGACCTCGCGGATCTCATCCGCCACGTCGCGGGGCTCGCCGGTCTCGAGCGCATCCGCTTCACGACCTCGCATCCGCTGGAGTTCCGCGACTCGCTGGTCGCGACCTACGCCGAGGTGCCGAAGCTCGCGAGCTACCTGCACCTGCCGGTGCAGAGCGGCTCCGACCGCATCCTGGCCGCCATGAAGCGCGGCTACACCCGCATCGAGTACAAGCAGAAGATCCGCAGGCTCCGCGCCGTGCGCCCGGACATCAGCCTGTCCTCCGATTTCATCGTCGGCTTTCCCGGCGAGACCGAGGCGGATTTCGCCGAAACCCTCGCGCTGATCGAGGAGGTCGGCTTCGACCAGTCCTTCAGCTTCATCTACAGCCGGCGGCCGGGCACGCCCGCCGCCTCGCTGCCGGACGAGGTCCCGCACGAGATCAAGCAGGAACGGCTCGAGCGGCTGCAGGCGAAGATCGACGCGCAGGCGCAGGCGATCAGCCGGCGCATGGTCGGCAGCACGCAGCGCGTGCTGGTGGAGCGGCCTTCGCGCCGCGACCCGCGCCAGCTCGCCGGCCGTACCGAGAACATGCGCTGGGTCAATTTCGACGGGCCCGCCTCGCTCGTCGACCGCTTCGCGGACGTTTGCATCACGGAAGCCATGCCGAATTCCCTGCGCGGCCGGCTGGTCGCTTGAACGCGGCCCCCGAGTCCAGCGTCGACTTCGGCGCGGAGGACAACGCGCGCCTCGCCGCGGTCTGCGGCTCGCTCGACGAAAACCTGCACCAGATCGAGAACCGCCTCGGCATCGAGATCCGCCGCCGCTCCGGGCGCTTCGCGCTGCGCGGCGCGAACGCGGCCGCGGGCGTCGCGGTGTTGCGCCAGCTCTATGAACGCGCAGGCGGCCGGCCGGTGACGCCCGAGGACGTGCACCTGGCCATCCAGGAGAGCGGGATGGGCGCCGAGCCCGCGCCCGACGAGCACGCGGTCGAGACGCTGCGCGGCCTGATCCGCGGCCGCGGCGCCAACCAGCAGCAGTACCTGGCTGCGATCCGCGCGCACGACCTCACGTTCGGCATCGGCCCGGCGGGTACCGGCAAGACCTATCTTGCGGTCGCCTGCGCGGTCGAGGCGATGCAGCGCGAGAGCGTCCGGCGGCTGGTGCTGGTGCGCCCGGCGGTGGAGGCGGGCGAGCGGCTCGGTTTCCTGCCGGGCGACCTGACGCAGAAGGTCGACCCGTACCTCAGGCCGATGTACGACGCACTGTACGAGATGATCGGCTTCGACCGCGTTGCGCGCCTGATCGAGCGCAACGTGATCGAGATCGCGCCGCTCGCGTTCATGCGCGGGCGCACGCTGAACGAGGCTTTCATCATCCTCGACGAGGCGCAGAACACGACGGTCGAGCAGATCAAGATGTTCCTCACGCGCATCGGTTTCGGCTCGCGCGCGGTCGTCACCGGGGACATCACGCAGACCGACCTGCCCTCGCACCGCCAGTCGGGCCTTCGCCACGCGCTCGAGGTGCTGGACGGCGTGAAGGGCATCGCGGTCACGCGCTTCACCGCCCGGGACGTCGTGCGTCACCCGCTGGTGCAGCGGATCGTCGAGGCCTACGAGCGCGATTCCGGCGTCGGGGGCGGGGAGTCATGACGCTCGAGGTCGTGGTGCGCTATCGGACGCGCCGGCCCTGGGCGCCAGGACCCCGGACGCTGCGCCGCTGGGCAGAGCTTGCCGCGGGCCGCCGCCGTGGCGTGCTCGGTATCCGGGTCGTGGGCAGCCGCGAGGGTCGTGCGCTCAACGAGCGCTGGCGGCGCCGCGCGTATGCGACCAACGTGCTTTCGTTCCCGGTGGCTCCGGAACTGGCCGGCCGGCAGCTCGGCGACATCGTCGTGTGCGCGCCGGTCGTGGCGCGCGAGGCGCGCGAGCAGGGCAGGCCTCTCGCCGCGCACTGGGCGCACATGGTGGTTCACGGCACGCTGCACCTGCTGGGCTTCGACCACCAGCGCGCGACCGATGCTCGGCGCATGGCAGGCCGCGAACGGGCGCTGCTGGCGCGTCTCGGGTTCGCGGACCCCTACGGGCACTGACGCGATGGCCAGGAGCAAGGGAGGCGGCTGGCTGCGGCGCCTGACGCAGGAGGGCCCGGGTAGCAAGGCGCAGCTGGTCGAGATGCTGCGCGCAGCCGCGCGCGGGAATCTGATCGACGCCGACGCGCTGCGCATGATCCAGGGCGTGCTGCGCGTGGACGACCTGCACGTGCGCGACATCATGGTGCCGCGCTCGCAGATGGTGGTGCTGGAACGCGGCCGGGAGCCCGGGCGGCTGCTGCCGGCCGTGATCGAGTCCGGGCACTCGCGCTTCCCGGTGATCGGCGACGACCGCGACCAGATCGTCGGCATCCTGCTCGCCAAGGACCTGCTGCGCTACTTCGCCGAGGGCGCACAGGGCAGCTTCGACATCCGCGAGGTGCTCCGCCCGGCCGCCTTCGTTCCGGAGAGCAAGCGCCTCAACGTGCTGCTCAAGGAGTTCCGCGTCAGCCGCAATCACATGGCGATCGTGGTGGACGAATACGGCGGCGTCTCCGGCCTCGTGACCATCGAGGACATCATCGAGGAGATCGTCGGCGAGATCGCCGATGAGTACGATACCGAGGAAGACCAGACCATCCGCCGCGAGGGCGACCGGCAGTTCGCCGTGCTGGCGCTCACGCGCGTGCAGGAGTTCAACGCCTTCTTCGGGACGCGATTCAGCGACGAGGAGTACGACACGATCGGCGGCGTGGTGATGCAGCAGTTCGGGCGGCTGCCGCGCCGCGGCGAGGCCGTGACCATTGACGGCATCGAGTTCAAGGTGCTGCGTGCCGACCGCCGGCGCATCGACCAGCTCCGCGTCACGACGCCCGGGCCGTTGCCGGCGGCGTCCGGCGAGGCGCGGGGCGACTGAATGCCGGCACCCGACAGCCCGGTCTCCCGGCTGCTCCGATACCGCCGGCTGGTGGCGGTGCTCGCGGGCGTCGGCACGTCCTTCGCTTTCGCGCCCTACGGCTGGCATTTCCTCGCCTGGCTCGGTCCCGCAGTCCTGTTCCTGCTGTGGGAGTACGAGCAGCCGCGCGAGGCCGCGGGCACGGGCTTCTGGTTCGGCGCCGCGCTGTTCGGCGCCGGCACCTGGTGGATCTTCACCGCGATCCACGAGTTCGGCCAGGCGCCGGCCTGGCTCGCGCTGTTCCTGGTCGCGGCGCTGCTCGCGATCAAGGGTTCGTATTACGCACTCACCGGCTATGTGCTGCTGCGCATCGCCCCGGACCCGTCGCCGTCGCGCTCGCTGCTGCTGATTCCCGCCGGCTGGACATTGATGGAGTGGCTGCGCGGCTGGCTGTTCACGGGCTTCCCGTGGCTGCAGCTCGGCTACTCGCAGAGCGATACGCCCATCGCGGGACTCGCGACGCTCGGCGGCATCCACTTCGTCACGTTCAGCGTCGCGCTGTTCGCCGGTGTGATCGTCATCCTGGTCCAGGGTCACGGCTCGCGGCTCGCCGCCGTCGCGATCGCGGCGGCGCTCTGGGGCGGCGGCTGGCTGCTCGACGGCCGCGATTGGACGCGACCCGCGGGCGAGCCGGTCACGGTCGCGCTGCTGCAGGGCGCGATCCCGCAGGATGAGAAGTGGCTGGCGGAGAACCGCGCGGCGACGCTCGACAGATACCGTGCGCTCAACCGCGAGGCGCTCGGCGCGCGCATCATCGTCTGGCCCGAGTCGGCGGTCCCGGTGCTCGCGCACGACGCCGGCGTCTACCTCGAGGCCATCCGCGGAGAATCGGCGGCGCGCGGCTCGGACGTGATGCTGGGCCTGCTCGGCTTCGACCTGGAGACGGGCGAGATTCGCAACGGCCTCTTCTCGATGAGCGGCGACGGCGACGCCTGGTACTACAAGCGCCGCCTGGTGCCGTTCGGCGAGTTCTTCCCGGTGCCGGAGGCCGTGCGCAAGTGGATGCGGCTGCAGAACCTGCCGTACTACGACATGACGCCGGGCGACGAATACCAGGCGCCGTTGCATGCCGGCGGGCAGCGGCTCGCCGCGACCATCTGCTACGAGGACGCCTATGGCGCCGACCAGCTCGCCGCGCTGCCGGGCTCGACGCTGCTCGTCAACGTGACCAACAACGCCTGGTTCGGCGACTCGTCCGCCCCGCACCAGCAGCTGCAGATGGCGCGTTTCCGTGCGCTCGAGGCCGGGCGGTTCCTGATGCGCGCGACCAGCAACGGCATCACGGCCGTGATCGGCCCCGATGGCGCCGTCGTCGGCCGCATTCCCCAGTTTGTCCCCGGCATCCTCAAGTCGTCGGTCGTGCCGCGCACCGGCCTCACGCCCTACGCCCGCACCGGCAACTGGCCCATCCTCAGCTTCGCGTTCCTCGTGCTGGTCTCGTTCGCCATCGCCCGCCTTCTGGCCCGACGCGGCACCTGATAGCCGCGGAGCCGGCCGCCCTTCCCGGGATCGTGCGCGCCAGGGATGGCGCGCCCGAAGCCTACAGGGATGTATTCACGGCGGTCCCGGGAAGGGCGGCCGGTTCCGCGGCCCTCAGGTATCCTTACCGGTTCGTATGAAAGAACGCTACGAACCGAAGGAGATCGAGCCAGCCGTGCAGGCCGAATGGGACGCCGCCGGCACGTTCGCCGCGCGCGAGGACGCGACGCGCCCGAAGTACTACTGCCTGTGCATGTTCCCGTACCCCAGCGGCAAGCTGCACATGGGCCACGTCCGCAACTACACCATCGGCGACGTCCTCGCGCGCTACATGCGCATGCGCGGGTACAACGTCCTGCAGCCGATGGGCTGGGACGCCTTCGGCCTGCCGGCGGAGAACGCAGCCATCGAGAACGGCGTGCCGCCCGCGCGCTGGACCCGCGACAACATCCGCCACATGAAGGCACAGCTGAAGTCGCTCGGCTTCGGCATCGACTGGTCGCGCGAGCTCGCGACCTGCGACGCCGACTACTACCGGTGGAACCAGTGGCTGTTCCTGCGCATGCTGGAGCGCGGCATCGCCTACAAGACGACCGGCACGGTGAACTGGGATCCCGTGGACCAGACGGTGCTCGCTAACGAGCAGGTGATCGACGGGCGCGGCTGGCGCACGGGCGCGCTCATCGAGAAGCGCGAGATTCCGATGTACTACCTGCGCATCACGCAGTACGCGCAGGAGCTGCTCGCGGCGCTCGAGGACCTGCCCGAGTGGCCGGACCGCGTGCGCGCGATGCAGGCCAACTGGATCGGGCGCAGCGCGGGCGTGAATATCGCGTTCCCGTACGACACCGGCGGGCAGAAGGGCGAGCTGTGCGTGTTCACGACGCGTGCCGACACCCTGATGGGCGTGACCTTCGTCGCGGTGGCGGCCGAGCATCCGCTGGCGGGGCTTGCCGCCGCGCGCGACGCGAAGGTCCGCGCCTTCGTCGACGAGTGCAGGCAGGGCAGCGTCATGGAGGCCGACGTCGCGACCATCGAGAAGAAGGGCGTCGCGACCGGGCTCTTTGTCCGCCACCCCGTGACCGGCGCCGAGGTGCCGGTCTGGGTCGGCAACTACGTGCTGATGGCCTACGGTGAAGGCGCCGTGATGGGCGTGCCGGGCCATGACGAGCGCGACTTCGCGTTCGCGAAGAAGTACGGGCTGGCGATCGTTCCCGTCATCGACGTCGGCGGAAATCGGTACTCGACCGACGCCTGGCAGGCCTGGTACGCGGACTATGGCCGCTGCGTGAATTCCGGCGCCTACGACGGGCTCGACTACGCGGCGGCAGTGGACGCGATCGCGCGCGACCTCGAGCAGCGCGGTCTCGGCCGCAAGCAGGTCGTCTGGCGGCTGCGCGACTGGGGCATCTCGCGCCAGCGTTACTGGGGCTGCCCGATCCCGATCATCCACTGTCCCGCCTGCGGCGACGTGCCGGTGCCGGACGACCAGCTGCCAGTGTGCCTGCCCGAGGACCTGGTGCCGGACGGCTCCGGAAATCCGCTCGCGAAGTCGCAGGCCTTCCTCGCCTGCAAGTGCCCGAAGTGCGGCGCCGCGGCCCGGCGCGAGACGGACACCATGGACACGTTCGTCGACTCGTCCTGGTATTTCTTCCGCTTCGCCGCGGCGAACAACGATGCGGCGATGGTGGACGCGCGCGCGGATTACTGGATGCCGGTGGACCAGTACATCGGCGGCATCGAGCACGCGATCCTGCACCTGCTGTATTCGCGCTTCTGGACCCGCGTCATGCGCGACTGCGGTCTCACCGGGGTCAGCGAGCCGTTCCAGCGCCTGCTGACCCAGGGCATGGTCCTGAACGAGATCTGGTTCAGGAAGCCTGCGAGCGGCCGCATCGTCTACTACCATCCGTCGGACGTGGAGGCGAGCGGGGAGGGCGAGTCGCGCCGGGGCATCCTGAAGTCCGACGGCCAGCCGGTCGAGTACGGCGGCATCGGCACGATGTCGAAGTCGCGCCGCAACGGCGTCGACCCGCAGGAGCTCGTGGACCGCTACGGCGCCGACACGGCGCGGCTGTTCGCGATGTCGAATGTCCCGCCCGAGCACACCTTCGAGTGGTCGGACGAGGGCGTGGAGGGCGCGTTCCGCTTCATGAAGCGGCTGTGGAAAATCGTGCACGCGCACGTCGCGGCCGGCCCCGCCGGGCCGGTCGACACCGCGGCGCTCGACCGGGCCGCGCGCGACCTGCGCCGCCAGGTGCACCAGACGCTGGTCAAGGTCGGCGACGACATCGGCCGCCGGCGCATGTTCAACACGGCGATCGCCGCCGTGATGGAACTCTACAACGCGCTCGCGGCCTGCCAGGACCGCTCGCCGCAGGGCCGCGCCGTCGTGCAGGAGGCGCTCGAGCTCGTGGTGCTGATGCTCTCGCCCATCGTCCCGCATGCGGCACAGGCGATGTGGCAGGCGCTCGGTCATGCGACCCTGGTCGCGGATGAGCGCTGGCCGGAGCCCGATGCCGCGGCGCTCGTGAAGGACACGATCGAGATCGTCGTGCAGGTGAACGGCAAGCTGCGCGCGCGCATCGCGGTGGCCGCCGGCGCCGACGAGTCGGTGGCGCGCGCGGCGGCGCTCGCCGACCCGGGTGTCGCGAAGTGCGTGGCCGGCCTGCCGGTGCGCAAGCTGATCTACGTGCCGGGCAAGCTCGTGAACGTGGTGGTCTGATGCATCGCGCCCTCGCCTTCATCGCTCTGGCCGCACTGCTGGCGAGCTGCGGATTCCAGCTGCGCGGCCAGGTGCCGCTGCCGGCCGTCGCCGCGCGGCCGTACGTCGATTCGCCGGACCGCTTCACGCCGCTCTACACCGCGCTTGAGCGGCGGCTGCGCGCCGCAGGGGCGGTGCCCGCCGCGAGCGCGTCCGCGGCAAGCGTCGTGGTGCGCCTGCACGTCGACGAGACCGGCCGCGAGCTGCTCTCGGTGACCGCGGACAACAAGCCCGGCGAATACGAGGTCTTCTATGCCGCGGAGTTCTCGGTCACGAATGACGCGGCTGAGCTGATCGCGCGCACGCAGGTCAGGCTCACGCGCAACTACGGCTACGACGAGTCCGCCGTGCTCGCCAAGGAGCACGAGGAAGCGTCGTTGCGCGCTGCGCTGGCGGGCGAGATCGCGGACCTCATCCTGCGGCGGCTGGCGGCCCTGTGAGCGTCTCGGTCTTCGACGTCTTCAAGGTCGGCATCGGCCCGTCGTCGTCGCACACCATGGGCCCGATGCTCGCGGCGCGCCTGTTCGCGCTCGATCTCGAGGCGCAGGGGCTGCTCGCGCGGACCGGGGAAGTGTTCGTCCAGCTGTACGGCTCGCTCGCGCTCACCGGTCTCGGGCACTGCACCGACCGGGCGGTCCTGCTCGGCCTCGAGGGGCATGATCCGTCCGAATTCGATCCGGCGGTCATGGAGCCGACGCTGGCGCGGATCCGGAGCAGTGGCCGCCTGTGCCTGCTCGGGCGCCGCGAGATCGCCTTCGACGAGCCGATGAACCTCCTGTTCCATCGTGACCAGATGCTGCCCGGCCACTCGAACGGCATGCGCTTTACCGCGCGGGACGCGTCGGGCGCGGTGCTGCTGGCGGAAGAGATGTACTCGATCGGCGGCGGCGCGGTGCAGCGCGCGGGCGATGCCCCCGGGCCGGCCGCTGCCGGTACCGCCGAGTTGCCTCTGCCGTTCGGCAGCGGCGACGAACTGCTCGCTCAGGCGAGTCGCGCCGGGCTCACGATCGACGGGCTCATGCGCGCGAACGAGGAGGCGCTGCGGCCTGCGGCGGAGGTCAACGCGCGGCTGGCGCGCCTCTGGTCCGTCATGCAGGCCTGTGTCGAGCGCGGCTTCGCCGCCGAGGGATTGCTGCCCGGCGCGCTGAAGGTCAAGCGCCGCGCGCCGCAGCTCGCGCGGGCTCTCGAGGCGGATGCGGCGGGCGCCGATGCCATGGAGTGGGTCAACGCCTGGGCGCTCGCGGTCAATGAAGAGAACGCTGCGGGCGGACAGGTCGTGACCGCGCCCACGAATGGCGCGGCCGGCATCGTGCCCGCGGTCATGCACTATTACGCGCGGTTCTGCAGGGTCGGCAACGAAGCCGGCATCCAGCGCTTCCTGCTGGTGGCGGGCGCGATCGGTCTCCTCTACAAGCGCAACGCCTCGATTTCCGGCGCCGAGATGGGCTGCCAGGGCGAGGTGGGCGTCGCCTGCTCGATGGCGGCCGGCGGCCTCACGGCCGCGCTGGGCGGCACGAACAGCCAGGTCGAGAATGCGGCCGAAATCGGCATGGAACACAACCTCGGCCTCACCTGCGACCCGATCGCGGGGCTGGTGCAAATCCCCTGCATCGAGCGGAACGCGATGGGTGCGGTCAAGGCGATCAATGCAGCGCGGCTGGCGCTGCGCGGCGACGGCACGCACAAGGTGTCGCTCGACCAGGTCATCGCGACCATGCGCAAGACCGGCTACGACATGAAGTCGATCTACAAGGAGACTTCGCAGGGCGGTCTCGCCGTCAACGTCCCCGAGTGCTGAAGCGGTCGGTCGCGCGCACGAGCTCGTCCGTGATGCCGGGCTCAAAGGCCGAGTGGCCGGCGTCGGCGACGATGCGAAGATCGGCCTCCGGCCAGGCGCGGTGCAGGTCCCAGGCCGTGGCCATCGGGCAGACGACATCGTGCCGGCCCTGGACGATGACGGCCGGCAGGTGGCGGATGCGGTCGACGCCGTCGAGCAGCTGGCTCTCGCGCTGCAGGAATCCGCGATTGATGAAGTAATGGCACTCGATGCGCGCGACCGCGAGCGCGAACGCATCCTCGCCCCAGTGCTTCACGTTGTCCTCGTCGGTGACGAGGTAGCTGGTGGCGCCCTCCCAGACCGACCACGCGCGCGCGGCCGCCTGCGCCGCCGCGGGATCGGCGCCGGTCAGTCGCCGGTGGAAAGCGCGCATCAGGTCGCCGCGCTCGGCCGCCGGGATCGGCGCGACGTAGTCCTCCCACCGGTCCGGGTACAGGGACGAGGCCCCCTCCTGGTAGAACCAGTCGAGCTCCGCCTTGCGCAGCATGAAGATGCCGCGCAGCACGAGCTCGCTCACGCGTTCCGGATGCGTCTCGGCGTGGCGAGGGCGAGCGTCGAACCCCAGGACCCACCGAACACCTGCCAGCGCTCGACGCCGAAGGTTGCGCGCAGCCGCTCGATGTCGGCGACCAGGTCCCAGGTCGTGTTGTGCTCGAGGCTCGCGTGCGGGCGGCTCTTCCCGCAGCCGCGCTGGTCGAACAGGAGGATGCGATAGCGCGCGGGATCGAAGAAGCGCCGCGCTCGCGGATCGCAGCCGGCGCCGGGACCGCCGTGCAGGAAGACGACCGGCTTGCCCTGCGGGTTGCCGCATTCCTCCCAGTAGATCTCGTGCCCGTGCCCCACGGCGAGGTAACCCTGGCGGATCGGCTCGACCGGCGGGTACAGACCGCGCCGCGCGGGGACGTCGGTATTCACGCGGATGCGGTCAGAACCGGACCAGGATGCCGGCGAGCGCCTCGGACTGCAGGATCGCCGAGCCGCTTGCGACGATCCTGCAGACGCCCTCGCCGCCGTCCGAGCGGCAGAAGAAGGACGTGCTCGTGTCGACCGCGGTCAGGTAGCCGCGCGCCTCGAGCCGGACCGCCGCGTGCGTGGCGAGCGGGATCTCGAGGCCGAAGGCCATCGAGCCGGAGAAGCGCGTGGCGCCGATGCCGGCGGCGAAGTAGGGCTGGGCATGCTCCCACCCGCCGAAGGGCAGGGTGCCGCCGATGTGCAGGTACTCGATGTCCGCATCGAAGCCGCCGGTGCCATCGTCGACCTCGGTTGCCTGGCGGGAATACCAGAGCTGGTAGAAGCGGTCGTCGCCCTTGTCGTAACGCAATTCCAGCGCCAGCGCGAAGCTCGAGTCGTCCTCGAAATCGCGGTCCGCGCCGGTGTCGCTGTCTTCGAGCCCGCCGCCCATGCGGTAGCCGCCATTCATGCCGACCTGGAACAGCGGCAATTGGTCCGCGGCCGCCAAGGGCGCCGCCAGCAGCCCGGCGAGCAGGAGGGCGAAACTGGGATTCATCCCATTTGACTATCGCACAGCACCCGACCTGCTGCCATCGTCGACAGGGCCCGTTCGCGTCAGAATCCTGCTGGTGCCCGATGATGGCTACAATTGACCGGTCATGCGCATCAATACCGACCAGGTCGCGCGCACGCTGGAGAAACGCCTCGCGCCCGCCTGGCTGATCGTCGGCGACGAGGCGCTGCTGACCGGCGAGGCGGTTGACGCGGTGCGCGCCCGTGCCCGTGCCGAGGGCTTCACCGGCCGCGACTTCTTCGTCACGGACCGCAGCTTTGACTGGTCCGACGTCAGCACCGCGAGCCGGTCGCTGTCGCTGTTCGCGGAGCGGCGCATCCTCGAGATCCGCATGCCCACGCCGCGGCCCGGCAAGGAGGGCGATGAGGTACTTGCGGCGCTCGCTGCGGATCCCGGCCCGGACAACCTGCTGCTAGTCGTCACGACGCGGCCCGAGAAAGACACCTGGTCGAGCGCCTGGTTCAAGTCCTTCGAGAGGCACGGCGTCGTCGTCCAGGCGCAGCCGGTCGAGATCGACCGCCTGCCGCGCTGGATCGAGGCGCGGGCGGCGCGCCTGGGCCTGCGCTTCGAGGCGGGCGCCGCGGAGCTCCTGGCCGAGCGCGTGGAAGGCAATCTGCTGGCCGCGCACCAGGAGATCGAGAAGCTCGCCCTGCTCCAGGCGGGCGGGCGCGCGGATCTCGAGGCCGTGCAGTCCGCGGTCGCGAACAGCGCACGCTACGACGTATTCCAGCTCGGCGAGGCCGCACTCGCCGGCGACGTGGCGCGCGCGCTCAGGATTCTCGACGGGCTGCGCGCGGAAGGCGCGGAGCCGCCGCTCGTGCTGTGGGCCGTCTGCCGCGAGCTGCGCGCGCTCGCGGACCTGCGCAACGGAATCTCCAGGAAGACCTACGGTCCGGCCGCGGAGCGCCGCGAGTCGCTCGTGAAGCGCGCGGCCGCGCGCACGGCCGGCCGGCCGATCGCGCCCTGGTTCGCCGCCGCGGCGCGCGTCGACCGGGAGTTCAAGGGCCAGGCGGGCGCGGCGGGCGGCGACGCCTGGACCACGCTCACCGGTCTCGTGGCCGCGATGGCGGGCGCCCGGCTGCCGGCCGCGACGCCGCCCGGCTGAACGAATATCCGCGTGCGCCCATTCGGCGTGTTCGGCGGGATGTTCGACCCGATCCACTTCGGGCACCTGCGCACGGCCCACGAGCTGCATGAGCTGCTCGACCTCGAGGCGGTCGCATTCGTGCCGGCCGGCGACCCGCCGCACCGCGCGGCGCCGCTCGCCGACGCGGCGACGCGGCTCGCCATGCTGCGCGCCGCCGTCGGCGACGATCCGCGGTTCCTGGTCGACGACCGCGAGCTGCGCCGCGGGGGTCCGTCCTACACGGTGCTGACGCTGGAGGAATTGCGCGCGGAGCGCGGCGACCAGCCCATCGTCCTGATCATGGGCATGGATGCCTATGCGGGCATCGATCTCTGGCACCGCGCCGGCGACCTGCTCGCGCTCGCCCACATCGTCGTGGCGCTGCGCCCGCACGCATCGCTGCCGGCCGGAGGACTCGCCGGCCGGCTGCTGCGCGAGCGGCGCGCGGCCGGCGCGGCGCAGCTCGCGACGCTGCCCGCGGGCCTGGTCCATGTCAGCGACAACACCCAGCTCGACCTGTCGTCCAGCGCGGTGCGCGCCGTGGTCGCGGCAGGCCGCGACCCGCGCTACTTGATGCCCGAGGCGGCGCGTAGGATCATCCTCGGCACGGGCAGCTACGCCCGGCCAGGTGAAACGAAGGAATGACCGCCACGAGATCGAAGCCGAAACGCAAGTCGCCCGCCAACAAGAAGACCAGGACCGGACCTGGCAGCCTGACCCGGATCGCCGTTGCCGCGCTCGAAGACATGAAGGCCGTGAATGTCAAGGTGCTCGACGTGCGCAGGCTCACCGATGTCGCGGACACGATGATCGTCGCGACCGGCAACTCGGACCGGCACGTCAAGTCGGTCGCGGACCGCGTGATCGAGCGCTGCCGTGCGGCAGGCCACCGCGCCTACGGCGTCGAGGGCCAGCAGGAGGGCGAGTGGGTGCTGGTCGATCTCCAGGACCTCATCGTTCACGTGATGCTGCCCCGCATCCGCGAGTTCTACGGGCTCGAGAAGCTCTGGGACCTGCGCCCCGTGCGGCACGCGCCGAGCGTCGCCTGACCGGCCGCCATGCGCATCCGGCTGATCGCGGCCGGCACGCGCCTGCCTGACTGGGTCGACGCGGGCGTCGCGGACTACGCGCGCCGCTTCGGCCGCGGCCTCGCTTTCGAGCTCATCGAGATTCCGCTGGCGCGCGAGGCCGAGCGCATGCGCAAGGCGCTCCGCGCAGGCGATTACGTCGTCGCGCTGGAGGTAAAGGGCCGCGCGATGACGACGCCGGAGCTTGCGGAGTGGCTCGCGGCCCGCATGGCCTCCGGGCGCGATCTCGCGCTGCTGGTCGGCGGCCCCGAGGGTCTCGATGCGCGGCTTTCCGCCTCCGCCGACTTGCGCTGGTCGCTTTCGCCCCTCACCTGGCCGCATGCGCTGGTGCGCATCCTGGTCGCCGAGCAGCTCTATCGCGCACACAGCTTGCTGCAGGGACACCCGTACCACCGGGCCTGAGTTATTCTCGCGGCTCAATGGCTTACGACTCCATTGTGCTGGCCTCGGCGTCGGAGCGCCGCAGCCGCTTGCTGGCGCAGATCGGTGTCCGGCACCGGATCCTGGCGACAGAGATCGACGAGTCGCCGCGCGGGGGCGAGGCGCCGGGCGACTATGTGGCGCGTCTCGCCACCGGCAAGGCACGGGCGGCGGTCGAGGCGGAGCGTGGCCGGCCCGGTTGCCCGGTGCTGGCCGCCGATACGACCGTGGTGCTGGACAGGTCGACTTTCGGCAAACCGGCGGATGAGGCGGAATGCGTTGCCACGCTGACGAAGCTCGCAGGGCGCAGGCATGAAGTGCTGACCGCCATCGCGCTCTGGCACGACGGGCGCCTCGACGAGGCGCGCAGCACGAGTTACGTCACGTTCCGTGCGATCGATGCCGCCGAGTGCCGCCGCTACTGGGCGACCGGCGAGCCCGCCGGCAAGGCGGGCGCCTATGCCATCCAGGGATTGGGCGCGGTGTTCGTGCAATGCCTGGAAGGCAGCTTCTCGAACGTGATGGGCTTGCCTCTGTTCGAGACGTCGACCTTGCTCGACGCTGCCGGCGTGCAGCGCTGGCAAATTCCGTGAGCCGCCGGAACGAGGCCGTCGCCGGCCTTGTCCAAGCACAGTGAACCCGTGGATTTCCTGGCTGCAGCGACTCGGGCGCTGGCTGGCCGCGCTCGCCGGCCTCGCGGCGCTGCTGGTCGCGCTCGGCATCGGGGCGTTTCGCCTCGCCATCGAGCTCCTGCCCGGCTACCAGCAGCGGATCGTCGAGCGCGTGCGCGAGGCCACGGGGCTGCGGCTGCAGTTCGATTCCGTTTACGCGCGCATCGGCCGCTACGGCCCCGAAGTCGTGTTCCGCGGCGTGCGCGTCCTGCCGGAGACGGGCACGGACCCGCTGGTCACCGCGACTGCCGGGCGCGTCGGCCTCTCGATCCCGCGCTCGATCTGGTACCGGCGCCTCGAAGTGGCGCGCATCGTGCTCTTGCAGCCGCAACTCGGCCTCGTCATCACGCCCGACGGCCAGGTGCGATTCGTCGGCCAGTCCGCGCTCCCGCACGCGGAGCGGGAGGCGCGGCCGCTGACGCTCGATCGTGTGCCGCGGGGCCGCTACGGCGTGAATGACGCAGTGCTCGAGGTCCTCGACCTGCGCGCGCGCCAGGGGCGTTTCCAGCTGACCGGGGTCGACATCGAGGTCCTGCGTCGGGGCAACGAAATCACGCTGGCCGGGCAGGTCGCGCTGCCCGAGCACCTCGGCTCCTCGATCGAGTTCACGGCCGAGGCCGGCGGGCCGCTGGCCGACAACGACGCCGTCGCCTGGCGCGCGTCGATCGACGCGCAGGGCCTCGATTTCGGGGAGTGGGCGGCGATGCTGCCGGACAGCTTCAAGGTGCCGGCCGCAGGCCACGGCTCGATCCGCGCGTCGGCGCGCGGCGCTGGCCGCTCCCTCGCGAGCCTGCGTCTCGAGCCGGAGCTCATGGACCTGCAGCTGCCGGAATCGACCACGGCGTTCTCGCGAATTGCCGGCAACATCCGCATCCAGCGCGATGCGAGCACGGTATCGCTCGAGGCCACGGAGCTCGAGCTGTCACGGTCGGGTGCGCCGTGGCGCCCGGCAAGCCTGTCGGCGAGCTTCACGCGGCGCGATGGCCGGCCCTCGGCGGCCACCCTGGAGGCGGACTACCTGCGGGTCGAAAACCTCGCGGCGTTCGCCGCGCTGCTGCCAGCCGGGACGCTGCGCCAACGCATCGAGACACTGGCGCCGCGCGGCGAACTGACCGAGGTCGATCTCACGGTGCGTGACGTCGGCGGTCGCCGGCTGCCGGACATCGACGGGCGGTTGCGCTTTACGGACGTCGGTTTCAGCCCGCTCGACAAGGCGGCCGGGATGACCGGGCTCGACGGCACGATCAGCGCGCGCGGCGCGGGCGGCGGCGTCGAACTCGCCGCGCGCGACGCGACGATCGACTGGCCGCAGCAATGGCGCGCGGCGGCGGTGCTGAAGCGCGGCCACGGCCGCGTCGAGTGGCAGCGCTTCGGCGACGGCGTGCGCCTCTGGCTGGACGACGGCTTCGTGGACACCGGCCACGGCATCGTGCGCGGCAAAGTCCGCATGTTCGTACGCCCCGGCGAGCTGCCGCTCGTGGACGTCAGTGCGACCGTCGAGGACCTTGACGTGACTCAGTTGTGGCGCTACCTGCAGATCGGGCGCCTGTCGCCCAGGTCGGTACGCTGGCTCGATGCGGCATTCCGGGGCGGCCGCGTGACGGAGGCGCAGGCCTCGATCACCGGACCGATCCGCGGTTTTCCGTATCGCGAGGGGCAAGGCGAGTTTCACGCGCGCGGCCATGCGGCCGGCATCAACCTGTTCTACGCGCCCGGCTGGCCGGAGATTCGCGGCATCGACGCCGAGTTCAGCTTCGACGGGCCGGCGCTGCACGCGGTGGCGAGCCGGGGCAGCATCGGCGGGATCGGTTTCACGGATGGCGAGGTGCAGAGCGGCGACTTGCGCGAGGCGATCTTCGCCCTGCGCGGCAGGACAGACACCGAGGCGGGCCGCGCGCTCCGCATGCTGCAGGCGACGCCGCTTGCGCCGTCCTTCGGCGCGATGTTCCCCGAGTTGTCGGCGACCGGTCCGGTGCGCGCGGAGGTCGCGATCGCCCTGCCGGTCAAGGAGCTCGACCGGCGGGTGGTCACCGTCATGGCGAATCTCGACGGGGTCAGCCTGCGGTACCGGCAGCAGCCGGCGGAAGTGACCGGCCTCGCCGGAACGCTCTGGGTACGCAACCGGGAGATTCAGGCTCCGGCGCTCGACGGCCACGCGCTTGGCGGGCCCTTCCAGGCCTCGATCGCGACCACGGTGCTCCCGGGCGGCAACCTGCGTACCGAGGTGAGCGCATCCGGAACGGCGCAGGGACCGGCCATTGCGCCCGTTGCGCGGCTGCCGGTGAACGCCGGGCTCGAGGGCGCAACGGAGTGGCGCGGCTCGCTCGACGTCACGCGCGATGCGGACCCCAGGCAGCCCGCGCGCGGCACGGCGCGCGTCCAGAGCGACCTGCGGGGACTCGCGTCCGGCCTTCCGGGGCCATTCGACAAGACCGCCGACAGCGCCCGGCCGCTTACGCTTGAGGCCAGCTTCGACGGCGCGGCCGGGCCCCGCATCGAGGGCTCATACGGGCGCGACGTGCATGCGCTGCTGCAATGGCGCACGAAGCCGTCCGATCCGCCCGTCGAGCGCGGCATCATCCTGTTCGGCGGCGCAACGCCCGCGACGCTGCCGCATTCAGCGGGACTCTGGCTTGCCGGCCGCCTCGAATCCGCGAGCCTGACGAGGCTCCTCGATCTAAAGTGGCAGGAGCCACGCGGCCGCCCGATCCAGGACTATCTCGGCGGGGTTGACCTCACGGTGGGCCGCTTCGAGGCGCTCGGCTACGTCTTCACCGACGTCAGCGGGCGGCTCCGGCCGGGCAACCGCGCCTGGAATGTCGACGTCGACGGCAGTGCGGTGGCCGGCCACGTGAGCGTGCCCTTCAGCTTCCCGGGCGAGGTGCCGCTGGTGCTCGACCTCGAGCGGCTGCGACTCGGAGAGCGCGATACGGCGGCAGGCGAGCGTCCCGACCCCGATCCGCGCAACCTGCCGGCGATTCGTGCGCAACTCGGCGAGTTCGTCTTCGACGAACGCAACTTCGGCAGCGTCGAAGCGGAGTTCACGCGCGGCACGGCCGGCATCACGCTCAACCGGTTTGCCATGCAGCACCCGGCATTCACCGCGCAAGGCCGCGGCAGCTGGCTGGTGCGCGGCGACGGCGCGGAATGCCGTCTCGCCTTCGAGGCCGACACCGGCGACGTCAAGGGACTCATGGGCACAATGCGGCTTGGCACGCAGGTCGAGGGCGAGCAAGGGCGCGTCATCGCCGACCTGAACTGGCCCGGTCCGCCGGAAATCAGCGCAATCGGCCGGCTGTCGGGGCGCCTCGAGATCTCGGCGAAGAACGGCTACCTCACGGCGGTCGAACCTGGCGCGGGTCGCGTGTTCGGGCTCATGAGTCTCGCCCACCTGGGCCGCCGGCTGCAGCTCGACTTCGACGACCTGACCGGCGCAGGCCTGTCGTTCGACACGCTGACCGGCACGTTCCGCCTCGCGGACGGTATCGCCTCGACCGACAACCTGACCTTGCGCGGATCGGCGGCCGAGATCGGTGTCGCCGGCCAGACCAACCTGCGCGATCGCAGCTACGACCAGACCGTCGTGGTCACCGGGCAGCTCGGCGCCTCGCTCGGCGTCGCCGGCGCGCTTGCCGGCGGGCCGGCGGTCGGCGCGGCGCTGCTGCTGTTCTCGCAGATCTTCAAGGAGCCCCTCAAGGGCGTCACGCGCGGCTACTATCGCATCACCGGGAGCTGGGACGATCCGCAGATCCGCCGCATCGACGCGCGCGAGATGGAGGATGATCAGCAAGCCTCGCAAGGATCCCAATGAGCCAACCCATCGTCGCCGCCCTGCAGATGACTTCGCTCGCCGACGTCGGCCGGAATCTCGAGACGGCGCGGCGCCTGCTGCGCGAGGCGCGCGAGCAGGGCGCCTGCCTTGCCGTGCTGCCCGAGAATTTCTCCTTCATGGGCAGGAACGAAGCGGAACGCCGCGCGAACGTCGAGCGTGACGGCGACGGGCCGGCCCAGGCCGCGATGTCGGCTGCCGCGAAGGAGCTCGGCCTCTGGATCGTCGCCGGCACGCAGTCGATCGCGGTGCCGGGCGACCCGCGGCCGGCGAGCGCCTGCGTGGTCTACGATGACCGGGGCCGCCGCGCTGCGCGCTACGACAAGATCCACCTGTTCGACGTCGACCTGCCGGGCGGACGCGAGGGCTACCGCGAATCCGCGAACGCGGTACCGGGCAGCGAGCCGGTCCTGGTCGACACGCCCGCCGGCCGGCTCGGCTTGACCGTATGTTACGATCTGCGTTTCCCCGAGCTGTTCCGCAAACTCGTTTCGGAGGGCGCCGAGATCTTCAGCGTGCCATCGGCTTTCACGGGCCCGACCGGCCGCGCGCACTGGGAAACGCTGCTGCGCGCGCGCGCGATCGAGGATCTCTGCTTCGTGATCGCCGCCGCGCAGAGCGGCATTCACGACAGCAACCGGGAAACCTACGGCGATTCGCTGATCGCGGACTACTGGGGCCGCGTGCTCGCGCGCGAGCCGCGCGGCACCCACGTGGTCCTCGCCGCGCTCGACACGGACGGCCAGAAGGCGACGCGCGAGAGCTTCCCCGCCCTGAAGCACCGGGTACTCGCGTGAGCCAGCCGCTGGGCGAGTGCGCATGACAACCGACGCCCTGCAGTGCGCGCGCGACCAGATCCTCGCGCCCTCCGGACTCGACGACCGCCGCCTCGAGCAGGCGCTCGGCTCCCTGCTCGGCGCCAGCGTCGATGCGGGCGACCTCTATTTCCAGCTCGCGCGCGAGGAGCACTGGGCGCTCGAGGACGGCATCGTCAAGGAGGGCAGCCACGGCATCGAGCAGGGCGTCGGCGTCCGCGCGATGGCCGGCGAGCGCACAGGATTCGCCTATTCCGACGAAGTCGTCCCTACAGCGCTGCTCGAGGCGGCGCGCGCGGCCCGCGCCATCGCGCGCGACGGCGGGGAAGGCCGGGTCCAGGCCTGGCGCGCCACGGCGGCGCACCAGCTCTATTTGGCGGACGACCCGATCGCGATGCTCGCCGATGTGGACAAGGTCGCACTGCTCACCGAGCTAGACCGGCGCGCGCGCGCGCTCGACCCGCGCGTGAAGCAGGTAGTGGCATCGCTCGCCGCCGTGCACGAGATCATGCTGGTGGCAGCGAGCGACGGCACGCTCGCCGCGGACGTGCGTCCGCTGGTGCGCATGAATATCTCCGTGATCGTCGAGCAAGACGGGCGGCGCGAGCAGGGCTTCGCGGGCGCCGGTGGCCGTTACTCGCTCGAGGAGTTCATCAAGGGCGAGCAGCCGGCGCGCCTCGCGCGCGAGGCCGTGCGCCAGGCGACCGTGAACCTGGAGTCGGTACCCGCACCCGCGGGCACCATGACCGTCGTGCTTGCTTCCGGCTGGCCGGGCGTGCTGCTGCATGAGGCGATCGGTCATGGGCTCGAAGGAGACTTCAATCGCCGCGGCACTTCGGCCTTCACCGGCCGCATCGGCGAGCAGGTCGCCTCGCCCCTGTGCACCGTCGTCGATGACGGCACGCTCCCGGGCCGTCGCGGCTCGCTGAACATCGATGATGAGGGCACGCCGACCTCCTGCACCACGCTGATCGAGAACGGCGTGCTGAGGGGCTACCTGCAGGACAAGCTGAATGCGCGTCTGATGGGGATGCAGCCGACCGGCAACGGGCGGCGCGAGTCGTTCGCGCACGTGACGCTGCCGCGCATGACCAATACCTACATGCTGGCCGGCCCGCACCAGCCCGAGGAGATCATCCGCTCGGTGAAAAAGGGCCTGTACGCGGTCAACTTCGGCGGTGGACAGGTGGACATCACCTCCGGCAAGTTCGTCTTTTCGGCGAGCGAGGCTTACCTGATCGAGGATGGCAAGGTCACCGCGCCGGTCAAGGGCGCGACGCTCGTCGGCAACGGTCCGGACGTGCTGACGCGCGTTAGCATGGTCGGCAACGACCTCAAGCTGGACGACGGCATCGGCATCTGCGGCAAGGACGGGCAGACCGTGCCCGTCGGTGTCGGCCAGCCGACACTGCGCGTCGACGCGCTGACGGTCGGCGGCACGGCCTGAGGCGGCGGCGGTGCGCATCGCGCGGTCCCTGTACGAGGCGCTGCCCTATCTCTACATCGCGCTAGGGCTCGCAGCGTTCGCGACCTCATTCGCCTGGCGGGTCGCCGACTGGTCGTGGGTGCTAGCCGCGTTCGGCCTGGTCGCGGTCCTCGGCGGGCTCGTGCTCGCGCTCAGGCGGCGCGACTACCGCATCCAGAGGCGGCACTACGGCTCTGAGTTCGAGGCGGGCGAGTAGCTGCCGGATTCGTCGATCGCCGAGTGGTCGCCGGTAGGCTCGGACGACGCCGGGCGCGCGCGCCCGGAGCGCTCGTCGACGTACACGATCTCGTGCTTGCCGAGTACCACGACGTCGCCGTCGTTCAGGTGGTGGCGGCGCACGCGCTTGCTCTTCAGGTAGATGCCGTTGGTGCTGTTGACGTCTTCGAAGATGCTGCCTTCGGCGGTGGTCGTGATCTGGCAGTGGTGGCGGCTGATGAACTTGCTGTCGATCTGCACGTCGTTGTCCACGGTCCGGCCGACGATGACGCGGCCGACGCGCAGCGGGCGCTCCTCGACGTGTTCGCCGCCGTGCGCCACGATGATGCGCGCCAGGACCTCGTCGCTGCCCGGCGGACGCGGCGCCGGGGCCTGATGCTCGACTCCGGCGCGCAGCCGACTGGTGCGCGCCGCGAACTCGACCCACTGCAGTTCGTCGATTGCGGCCTTGAGCTCGACCGGTGTCACGACCGGCTGGCCGGAAGAAAAGGCGATCATGAGCGCGGTGTCGCACAGCGTGTTGATGAGGCGCGGCACGCCGCCCGTGTAGCGGTAGATGACGGGCTGTGTGTCCGGAGTGAACAGCTGCCGGCCGTGGGCGCCTGCAACTTCGAGCCGGTGCAGGATATAGGCCTGCGTCTCCTCCGGGGTCAGCGCCGCGAGGTGGAAGCGCAGGCGGATGCGCTGCATGAGCTGCACCAGTTCCGGAGAATCGAGCTTCTCGCTGAGTTCCGGCTGGCCGGCGAGGATGATCCGCAGCACTTTCTCCTTGGTGGTCTCGACGCCGGATAGAAGCCGGATCTCCTCCAGCACGCGGTTGGAGAGGTTCTGCGCCTCATCGACGATCAGCAGGACCTTCCGGCCGGCGGCGTACTGCTCCACCAGGAACTGGTTCAGGGTCGCAATCAGTTCAGCCTTGCGCATCTTGAACGGCGTGAATCCGAACTGGACCAGCACCGCCTGCAGGAACTCGATCGGCGAGACCTGCGTCTGCGCGACCTGCGCGACCACCACGTCCTTCTCGAGCTCGCGCAGGAAGGTCTCGAGCAGCGTGGTCTTGCCCGAGCCGATCTCGCCGGTGATGACCACGAAGCCGTCCGTGAACCAGATCGTCGACTCCATGTACGCCTTGGCGCGCGCATGGTGCTTGGACAGGTACAGGAGCGTCGGGTCCGGGCTCAGCCGGAACGGCAGCTCGGTCAGCTTGAAGTGTTCGAGGTACATGAAGTGTTACAGGCTATCACAGGCGCAAGTGCCGGTTATCGTTGGACAATCAACCGGCGGCGCAGGCGCCGGGCGGCGCGGTCGCGCTGCCCGCGGCTGGCAGCGACCAGCGTCACATGGCCGAGCTTGCGCCCGGGTCGCTCCGCCTTGCCATAGTCGTGCCAGTGCAGGCCGGGCATGGCGAGGAAGTCGCGCGCCCGCGGGCGGGTGCCGATCACGTTCACCATCGCCGCATGGCCGAGCGCGCGCGTATCGCCGAGCGGCAGGCCGGCGACCGCGCGCACGTGGTTTTCGAACTGGCTGGTCACGGCGCCCTCGATGGTCCAGTGACCGGAGTTGTGCACGCGCGGCGCCATCTCGTTCGCGACCAGGCGGCCGTGCGCGACGAAAAACTCGACGCACAGCACGCCGACGTAGCCGAGCACATGCATCAGCCGCCGGTGGTTGCGCTCCGCCAGGCGCTGCAGCCGGACATCGGAATAGGGGGCCCGCGTCACCGCGAGGATCCCCGCGACGTGCTCGTTCTCGGCGAGCGGATAGTGGCGGACGGCCCCGTGGCGGTCGCGCACGCCGATCAGCGAAACCTCGCGCGCAAAATCCACGAAGCGTTCGTAGACCAGCGGCTGCCCGGCGAGTTGCTGGTAGGCGGCCGCGGCGTCCCGCACGCGGCGGATGCGCACCTGGCCCTTGCCGTCGTAGCCGAGCCGGCGCGTCTTCAGGATGCCGGGCATGCCGAGCGAGCCGATGGCGCGCGCGAGGCCGGCCGCCGAGTCCACGGCGGCGAACGGCGCGACGGGGATGCCGAGCCGCCGGAACAACCGCTTTTCCGCAACGCGGTCCTGCGCGACCTCGAGGGCGCGCGGCGGCGGCCAGACCGGCCGGATGGCCGCGATCGCGCGTGCCGAGGCGACCGGCACGTTCTCCCAGTCGAAGGTGAGCACGTCGACGGCACGCGCGAAGCGCGCCAGCTTCCTGCGGTCGTCGAAGGCGCCGGTGAAGATCTCGGCGACCGCCGCGCCGGGCACGCCCGCATGCGTGTCGTACATCGCGAACTCGATCCCGAGCGGAATCCCGGACAGTGCCATCATCCGGCCGAGCTGGCCGGCGCCGACGATGCCGATGCGCATGGAGGCCTCAGCCGGCGGCGGGATCGGGCCTCGCGAGGACCTCGGCGGTCTGGCGCTCGCGAAAGGCCGCGAGCGCGTCGCGCAGCGGCGGGTGCTTGCCGGCGAGGATCGCGGTCGCGAGCAGCGCGGCGTTGCGGGCGCCCGGCTCGCCGATCGCGACGGTCGCGACCGGCACGCCCGCCGGCATCTGCGCGATCGAGAGCAGCGAGTCGAGGCCGTTCATCGCCTTCGACTGGATCGGCACGCCGATGACGGGCAGCAGCGTCTTCGACGCCGCCATGCCCGGCAGGTGCGCCGCGCCGCCGGCGCCGGCGATGATGACCTCGAGGCCGCGCGCCACGGCATTGCAGGCGTACTCGAACAGCAGGTCCGGCGTGCGATGCGCGGAAATGACGCGGCTCTCGAACGGCACCGAGAGCGCCGCGAGCATGTCGGCCGCGTGCCGCATCGTCTCCCAGTCGGAAGATGAACCCATGATGATGCCGACCAGCGGTTTCATCGCGGAAGTCTAGCACGCGGGCGCGCGGGCCCGATCGTAACCCGCTGAGTACCAAGAGATTCTTGAAACCTGGAGCCCGAAAGAAACAACCCCTGCGCCGACAGGGAGTGGTCCGGCGCAGGGGGGATGCCCGAAGATCAGGGGATGCTTGATACGCTGGGCAACGCGGTCAGACTAGCGTGCCCGGCGGCGGCCACAACCCGGGCACTGTCTCTGCCAGGCGACAGCGTCCTACAGGAACAGGAACCAGCGATGCAGCGATTCCACTTTGCGGCAATCTGCCGGCGCGCCGCGGCGCTCTGCGCACTCGTGGCGGCCGGTCTTTTGTCCCTGGCGGCGGGTTTCGCCCACGCCGAGGATGCCGCCCTCGCCGAAGCGCGCGCGATCCTCGCGCGCCACCCGCTGATCGACGGGCACAACGACCTGCCGAACGTGATCCGCGAGCGCGGCGTGCCGCCGCGCGACGTCGCGGCCTTCGATCTGCGCAAGCACGCCATTGGCGACACCGACATTGCGCGCCTGCGCGCGGGCGGCGTGGGCGGGCAATTCTGGTCGGTGTACATCCCGAGCACGGCGGCCGTCGGCGCACGCGGCTTCGCGCGCGCCCAGCTCGAGCAGATCGACATCGCGCTGCGCATGATCGAACGCTACCCGGAGGCGTTCGCGCTGGCGCTCACGGCCGACGACCTGGAGCGCGCGACGGCCGCGGGGCGAATCGCATCGCTGCTCGGCATCGAGGGCGGGCATGCCATCGAGAACTCGCTCGGCGCATTGCGCGCCTATTACCGGTTGGGCGTCCGCTACATGACGCTGACGCATTTCGACGGCAACGACTGGGCCGACTCGGCGACCGCCGCCGCGCGGCACGGCGGCCTCTCGAAATTCGGCATCGAGGTCGTGCGCGAGATGAACCGGCTCGGGATGCTGGTGGATCTCTCGCACGTGTCCGAGGACACCATGAACGACGTCCTTGACGTCGCTGAAGCGCCGGTGATCTTCTCGCATTCGAATGCGCGCGCGCTATCGCCGACGCCGCGCAACGTGCCGGACGCCGTGCTGAGGCGCCTGCCGCAGAACGGCGGCGTCGTGATGCTCAGCTTCATCTCGCTGTTCGCCGTGCAGGGCGATGAGCACGCGCGCTGGCAGGCGGCGTTCGAGCAGGCGACCGGAGTGAAGCTTGGCGACGCGGAGTACGACGCGGCCTACGCGAAGTACACGGTCGCCCACCCGGAGCCGCGCGCGACGCTTGCCGACGTTGCGGACCACGTCGAGTACCTGCGCGACGTCGCCGGTATCGACCACGTCGGCATCGGCGCCGACTTCTTCGGCGAACCCGACTGGATGGCGGCGGGGCTCGAGGACGTCGCTGCCTATCCGGCGCTGTTCGCAGAGCTCCTGCGCCGCGGCTGGTCCGAGGGGGACCTTGCCAGGCTCGCGCGGGGCAACGTCCTCAGGGTCCTGCGCCAGGCGGAGCAGGCGGCGGCGGGGCGGCAGCGCGAGCGGCCGCCGTCCCACGCGACGATCGAGCAGCTGGACGGCGGCAAGGCGCTGCCGGACAAGTACTGAGCTCAGCCGCCGGCGTCGAACGCCGCCTGCACGCAGCGAAACAGGCGCCGGCCGGCGCCCGACGCCCTGCCGCCACGCTGCTCGGCGCGCGCGGCGGCGACGAGGCGCGCCAGTTCGTCGCGGTCCACGGAACATCCTGCCAGGAATTCCGTCAGCTCCGCCTCGCCGCCCGCGACGAGCCGGTCCCGCCAGCGCTCCGCGCGCCGGAAGCGGGCGGCTTCGAGGCGCGCCGAGTCCTCATCGGCGTCGAGGGCTGCTTCGATCGGTTCGAGGTCCAGGCCGCGCATCAGCTTGGCGACGAATTGCCGCTGGCGGACCAGGGCGCCGCCCCCCGGGATCCGGCGGGCAAGGGCGGTCGCATCGGTCAATTTGTCCGGCAGGCCGAGGCGATCGACCAGCTCAGGCGGCGCGGCGATCAGCCGGTCGGCCAGCGCCTGCACGGCCTGGGCCTGGCGCTTGAGCTCGGTCTTGGTGGGCGGCGCGATGCCGCCGGGCAGCTCGCGGCGGCGCATGCGTCGATGCTAGCCGTTACAATCCAGCGAATCCATGACTCCGGCCGCCCAACACGACCAGAAGGCACTCGAGCAGGTCGTGGAGCGCGCGCTTGCGCTCGCGCGCGGCGGCGGCGCGACGGCCGCGGAAGCCGCGGTCGGCGTTTCGACCGGCCTCTCCGTCACGGTGCGGCTCGGCGAAGTGGAGACCCTCGAATACCAGCGCGACCGCAGCCTGGGCGTCACGGTCTACGCAGGACATCGCAAGGGCTCCGCGAGCACCGCCAACCTGACTCCGGCGGCGATCGAGGAGACGGTGCGCAAGGCGCTCTCGATCGCGAGCTTCACGGCCGACGACCAGTACGCGGGGCTCCCCGAGGCAGAGCTGATGGCGGACCGCCTGCCCGACCTCGATCTGAGCCATCCCTGGGAGCTGGAGGCACCGCAGGCCGTCGAACTTGCGCGGCGCTGCGAAGCTGCCGGCCTTGCGCACGATGCGCGTATCAGGAACTCCGAGGGCGCGTCGGTCGCGACACACCGCAAGCTCCGCGTCTTCGGCAACAGCCACGGCTTCGTCGGCGGCTATCCGTCCACCTCGCACAGTGTGAGCTGCGTCGTGGTCGGCCAGGACCAGGGCGACATGCAGCGCGATTACTGGTACACCGCCGCGCGCGACTGGCGCGCGCTCGAGGACGTCGAGTTGGTCGGCCGCAAGGCGGCCGAGAAGGCCGTGGGCAGGCTCGGCGCCGGCAAGCTGTCCACCCGCAAGGCGCCGGTGCTGTTCGCCCCGGAGCTCGCGCGCGGCCTGATCGGGAACTTCACCGGTGCGATCGGCGGCGGCGCTCAGTACCGGCGCAGCAGCTTCCTGCTCGACGCAAGTGGCCAGCAGGTATTTCCCGAGGCGATTTCGCTGATCGAGCGGCCGCACCTGCGCGGCGCACTCGGCTCGGCGCCGTTCGACGGCGAAGGCGTCGCGACCCGCGATCGCGAGCTCGTGATCGACGGCGTGCTGGACGGCTACCTGCTCGACTCCTACTCGGCGCGCAAGCTCGGGCTCGTCACGACCGGCAACGCAGGCGGCGTGCACAACCTCGTGGTGCAGGGCCACATGCTCGATCCGAAGACGCTGCTCAGGAAGCTCGGCACGGGCCTGTTCGTGACCGAGATGATGGGGCACGGCGTCAACCCGGTGACCGGCGATTATTCGCGTGGTGCGGCGGGCTTCTGGGTCGAGGGCGGCGAACTGGCGCGGCCGGTGCACGAGATCACGGTCGCGGGCAACCTGCGCCAGATGTACCTCGGCATCATCGCGCTCGGCGACGACGTGGACACGCGGGGCGCGATCCATTGCGGCTCGCTGCTCATCGACGAGATGACGATCGCGGGGGACTGAGCGCGGTTCATCGCGGCGCGCACTTCGCCGGCGGGACTCCCCTCGTTCGCTCGGAAGAACGGACACTCGCTCACTCGGGGGTCCCGCAACGGCTCGTGCGCGCGCGATGCGCCGCGGCACGTCACGCGCGCGAGCAGTGCGACGTGTACTAGGGCGATGCGGGTTGCGAGGCCAGCTCGCGCAGCGTCATGCCGGCGATCCGCTCGCGCATGCCGGCTTCGACGGAGTTCGTGACTTCATCCGCGACCGGCTCGGTGCGTGCGCGCCACAGCAGCCAGCTCTCGTACTGCCGCTCGTCGCGCACCGCGTGCAGGATGTCGGTCAGCGCGATGCCCTCCAGGTCACGGGCGGGGACCAGCTCCTCGTCCTCGGTCAGCGTGAGCAGCCCCGCGCGCTCGAGCGAGCCGATCACCGTCGCGAGCGCGCTGCCCGGGATCTCCAGGTCCTCGGCGAGGTCGCGCTGCCGCCAGGGCGGGTCGCCGGCAATGAACTTGCGCGCGATCAGCAGCATGACCGTGAAGGCGAGCCGCTCGCGCAGCGCGCTGGTGAGCCGCACCTGCCCCTGGCCGACCCGCAGGTAGCGAGGGTTCTGCACGTAGAAGGAGAGCTGCGCCCCGATCAGCAGGATCAGCCAGCTGAAATAGATCCAGATGAGCGCGGCCAGGAAGATCGCGAACCCCGCGTAGATCGCGACCATCTGCGTCGAGGCGGAGACCACCTTGGCGAACAGGGCGCCGCCCGCGGCCCACAGCAGGCCCGCGGCGATGCCGCCGATCAGCGCGGCGCGGAACCGGACGCGAGTGTTCGGCACGAAGGCATACAGGAAAGTGAACACGACGGTCACGAACAGGTACGGCCCGAGCAGGCCGAGCGTGCGCGTGATCGTGCCGAACGGCTCGTGGGAGGCCAGCCAGGCCATCGAGCGGTGATCCGCGATCGCCCCGAACATGCCGATCACCACGACCAGGAAGATCGGCCCGATCACCATCAGGCTCAGGTACTCGCTGACACGGCGCATGATCGAACGCGGGCGCTCGACGTGCCAGGCGAAATTGAAGGCCTCCTCCAGCTTCTGGATCGTGGACATCACCGTGTAGAGCAGGAACGCGAGACCGACCGAGCCGAGCACGTCGCCGCGCACGTTGTCCACGAAGTGCATGAACTGCTCGGTCAGTTCGAAGGCGCGCTCGCCGATCGGCTTCAGGAATTCGTAGATCAGCGGCTCGAGGTCGCGGTGCACGTCGAGGCCCTTCAGCACCGCGAAGGCGAATGCGGCGAGCGGCACCAGCGAGAGCAGCGTCGTATAGACGAGGCTCATGGCGCGCAGGTTGAGCTCGCCGGTCAGCAGGTCGCGCACCAGCGCGAACGGGTAGCGCAGCAGGTCGAGCAGCCAGTTCGCCGGCTTGACGGGCAGGTCGTGGCGGTCGAACAGCAGCCGCTCGGCGCGCTCCCGCAGCCTGGCGAACGGGGTCATCGCGCGAGCGTGGCACAAGGCCGACGGGCAATGAAGGGGACGCGCCCCTTCACTGCCGTCCCCTTCCATTTGCGGTGAGCCGCCGTTCCGCCTCGCGGTAGCGTTGCGCCGTGCCGGCAATCACCTCGGCGGGCAGATGCGGCCCGGGCGGGCGCTTGTCCCAGTCGAGCGTCTCCAGGTAGTCGCGGACGTACTGCTTGTCGAAGGACGGCGGGCTCGTGCCCTCCCGGTAACCATCGGCCGGCCAGAAGCGCGACGAGTCCGGCGTCAGCGCCTCGTCCATGAGGATCACCTCGCCGCGCGGATCGAGCCCGAACTCGAACTTGGTGTCGGCAATCAGGATCCCGCGGCCGCGCGCGTACTCCGCGGCGAAATCGTAGATCGCAAGCGAGAGGTCGCGCACGCGCGCGGCGACGGTGGCGCCGATCGCGTCCGCGATTGCCGCGAAGGAAACATTCTCGTCGTGCTGCCCGGCCGCCGCCTTGGTCGCCGGCGTGAACAGCGGCGCCGGCAGCCTGGCGGCCTGCCGCAGCCCGGCGGGGAGGGCGATGCCGCAGACCTTGCCGCTCATCTGGTAGTCCTTCCAACCCGAGCCGATCAGGTAGCCGCGCACTACGGCCTCGACCGGCAGGGGCCGGAGCCGCTGCACGACCACGGAGCGCTCCTCGAGCGGCGCGCGCTCGGCGGCGTCCGGCAGCCAGCGAGCCAGCGGCTCGCCGGTCAGGTGATTCGCGACGATGTGCCTTGTCTTCGCAAACCAGAAGTTCGAGATCGCCGTGAGCACGCGGCCCTTGCCCGGAATCGGGTCCGGCAGCACGACATCGAAGGCGGACAGGCGGTCGCTCGCGACGATCAGCATCCGGTCGTCGCCGATCGCGTAGTTGTCGCGCACCTTGCCGCGGTGCAGGAGCGGCAGCGAGCGGACCCGGGATTCGAACAGCGCTTCGGAATTCATGCGGGCGCCCTTGCTAACATGGCGCGCTTCGGGCGGTCAAGGACAGGACGATCCGGCGCATGAACTGGACCGGCAAGATCATCGGCGCGGTGCTCGGCTACCTCCTCACGCGCCGGCCGACGGGCATCCTGATCGGCCTGATCCTGGGGCACCTGTGGGACCAGTACGCGGCGCGCGGCGGCGCGGCGCGCGTCGAGGCAACCGCCGTCCGCGCCGCCTTCTTCCGCGCGACGTTCTCGGTCATGGGCCACGTCGCGAAGTCCGACGGCCGCGTCTCCGAGCAGGACATCGCCGCCGCGCGGCGCATCTTCGGCCAGTTCAACCTCGGCGAGGCCGACACCCGCGCGGCGATCGAGCTGTACACGCAGGGCAAGCAGCCGGACTTCAACGCCGAGGGCGTGCTCGGCGAGCTCGCCGCCGCCTGCCGCGGGCGCCCCGAGGTGCTGCGCATGTTCCTCGAGATCCAGATGCGCGCGGCGTTGATGGCGGACGGGCTGCAGGGTGCCTCGCGCGAGACGCTGGCGCGCATCGCGTCGGCACTCGGCGTCGGCGCGCTGGAGTTCGCCCACCTCGAGGCCTTCCTGCGCTTCCAGGCGCAGGTCGGCGGGTACGGTGGCGCAAGCGCGGGCGGGCCGCGCGCGGCGCCCGGGGGCTGCGGTTCGCTGGACGAGGCCTACGAGGTGCTCGGCGTGCGTCCGCAGGCGACCGACGCCGAAGTGAAGCGCGCCTATCGCAAGCTCATGAGCGAGAACCACCCGGACAAGCTGGTCGCACGCGGCCTGCCGGAATCAATGCTCGAAGTCGCGAAGCAGAAGACACAGGCCATCCAGGCGGCCTGGGAGCGCGTCCGCGAGGCGCGCGGCATGCGCTAGAGTAGCGCCCGGAGGAGTTCCATGCCGTCAGCCGTCATCGCGCCGTCGATCCTGTCCGCGGATTTCGCGCGCCTCGGCGCCGAGTGCGAGGCCGTGCTCGCGGCCGGTGCCGACTGGATCCACTTCGACGTGATGGACAACCACTACGTCCCGAACCTCACGATCGGGCCGCTGGTCTGCAAGGCGCTGCGCAAGCACGGCATCACGGCGCCGATCGACGTGCACCTGATGGTCGAGCCCGTGGACCGGCTGGTGCCGGATTTCGCGGAGGCGGGGGCGACCTGGATCAGCTTCCACCCCGAGGCGAGCCGCCACGTGGACCGCACCATCCAGCTGATCCGCGACTCCGGCTGCCGGCCCGGCATCGTGCTGAACCCGGCAACGCCGCTCGCCTGGCTCGACCACACGCTCGGGTCCATCGACCTGGTGCTGCTCATGTCGGTCAACCCCGGCTTCGCGGGGCAGCAGTTCATCGAGCCGGTACTCGAAAAGCTCGCCGGGGCGCGGCGACTCATCGCCGCGAGCGGACGCGAGGTACGCCTCGAGATCGACGGCGGGGTCAAGCTCGACAACATCGCGAAGATCGCGCGGGCTGGCGCCGACACGTTCGTGGCCGGCAGCGCGATCTTCGGGACGAAGGACTACGCGGCGACCATCCGCGCCATGCGCGCGGCGATGGCCTGATTACTTCGCCGCGGCGGCGGCGGTCTTCGTCGCTTCGGGCAACGCGCGGGCCTTGACCTTCGGCCGCGCGCCGTCAGCAGGCCCTGCTCCTCGAGCACCTTCAGCACGCGGCCGGCCATCTCGCGCGAGCAGCCGACCAGGCGCGAGAGCTCCTGGCGGCTGACCTTGATCTGCATGCCCTGGGGATGCGTCATCGCATCCGGCTCGCCGCACAGGTCCATGATCGCGTGCGCGATGCGGCCGGTGACGTCCACGAAGGCGAGGTCGCCGAGCTTGCGGTTGGTGCGATCGAGGCGCGTCGCGAGCTGGGTCGCGAGCTCGAACACGAGACCCGGACTCTCCGAGGCCACCTGGCGGAAGCGCGGATAGGTCATCTCGGCGAGCTCGCACTGCGTGCGCGTGCGCACTCAGGCGCTGCGCTGCTGGCTGTCCGAGAACAGGCCCATCTCGCCGAAGAACTGCCCCTTGTTCAGGTAGGCGAGGACCATCTCGTTGCCGTCCTCGTCCTCGATCATCCCTTCCGCCGAGCCGCGGATGATGTAGTAAAGAACGTCCGGCAGGTCGCCGGCGTGGATCAGCGCCGTCTTGGACGGCACGGTGCGCACGCGGCAATAGCTCAGGAATCGGTTGATGGCCGGAATGTCGGTCAGCTGCTTGACGGCTTCTTCCATGGAGAACCCCTGCTAACCGCCCGTCGTTGTATTACAGCCAAGCGCGCATCGCAAGACATAATGGGACATCGGTCAGATCCAGTACGCGGTGCCGGTCATGATACCTGCGGTCAGGCGCATGAGTTTCGGCACTGGTTCCGGCAGCGGCTCGGCGCCGGCTGCAACGGCCGCGCGTCCGTGGCCCACCTCGTCGGCCTGCATCTGCTGAACGATCGCGCGGCTGCGCGAGTCGTCCGCGGGCAGGCGCTCGAGGTGATCCGCCAGGTGCCCTTCGACCTGCCGCTCCGTTTCCGCCATGAATCCGAGACTCACGCGGTCGCCGGCGAGGCCGGCCAGCGCGCCGATCGCGACCGATCCCGCGTACCACAGCGGATCCAGCAGGCTGGGCCGCGATCCGAGCTCATCCAGTCGTTCCCGGCACCAGGCGAGATGGTCGCCTTCCTCGGCGGCGGCCTGGCGCAGGGCCGCGCGCGTATCCACCGCGCGGGCCGCCAGCGCCTGCCCGTGATAGAGCCCCTGGGCCGCGATTTCCCCGGCATGGTTCACCCGCATGAGGCCGGCGACATGGCGGCGCAGTCCCGGATCGGCCGGCGTGACGGTCGGATTCCCCGGAGTCGGTCGGCTGCCGGGGGAGCGCCCGAAGCTGGCGCGCAGGCCCGCGTCCGCGAGTTCCAGCAGCCGGTCGAGGGGGGAGAGCACGCGCGGGTCCATGCAACGCATATTGTATAGCGAGCCCCTTCCAGCTTCCCTTGTCGCGACAAGGACTTGCGAGCGGCGCGCGGCGGCTTTGCAAGCCCCGGCCATCTGTGTAAACTTGCCGGCCTTTCTCGAACCCGACCCTTTCCAGGGGCCCAAGATGAAGACGGCTTTCGCGAAGCCAGAGCGCGTGCGACGCGACTGGTACCTGGTGGATGCGTCCGGCAAGACGCTGGGGCGCCTCGCGACCCAGATTGCCATGCGGCTGCGCGGCAAGCACAAGCCGGAGTTCACCCCGCACGTCGACTGCGGCGATCACATCATCGTGATCAACGCCGAGAGGGTCGCGGTCACCGGCAACAAGACCCGCGACAAGCTCTACCGGCAGCACACCGGCTACCTGGGCAACCTGAAGACGGTGGCGCTCGGCAAGCTGCTCGCGGAACACCCGGAGCGCGCGATCGAATACGCGGTGAAAGGCATGCTGCCGAAGACGATCCTCGGCCGCCAGATGTTCAGGAAGCTGCACGTGTTCGCCGGCGGCGCCCACCCGCACGCGGCGCAGCAGCCCAAGCAGCTCGAGATCTGAGGACCCGACATGGCAACGAGCGCAAGCATCGCGACCGGACGACGCAAGTCTTCCTCGGCCCGCGTCGTCCTGAAGCCCGGCAAGGGCACGATTACGGTCAATGGCCGGCCACTCGACGAATTCTTCGGACGCAAGACGGGCGTCATGATCGTCCGGCAGCCGCTCGAGCTGGTGCAGATGTCGGACCGCCTCGACATCAGCGTGCGGGTCGAGGGCGGCGGTATCACCGGCCAGGCCGGCGCCATCCGCCACGGGATCACGCGCGCGCTGATCGACTACGATTCGGAGCTGCGCAAGCCGCTGCGTGCCGCCGGCTTCGTGACGCGCGATGCGCGCGAAGTCGAGCGCAAGAAAGTCGGCCGGCGCAAGGCGCGCCGCGGGACGCAGTTCAGCAAGCGCTGAGTTGGATTCCCGCTACCGGCGCCGCCCAGCGGACAACCGATTTGGGGGATCGTCTAGCGGTAGGACTACGGACTCTGACTCCGTCAACCTAGGTTCGAATCCTAGTCCCCCAGCCAGTCAGACGAGAGAGCCGGCCCGGTGCCGGCTCACTTGTTTTCAGCGCGTGAGTTTCCGGACCCCGCCGTCGCCCGCGACCAGCAGCACGTCCGCTCCGCGCCGGGCGAAGAGGCCGACTTCGACCACGCCGACCAGCAGGCCGATCTTCTCCTCGAGCGCGACGGGGTCGGTGATCTTCAGATTGTGCACGTCCAGGATCTCGTTGCCGTTGTCGGTCCGGAATCCCTGGCGCAGCACCGGCTGGCCACCCATGCCGGCGAGCTTGCGGGCCACCAGCGACCGGGCCATCGGGATGACCTCGACGGGCAGCGGGAAGCGCCCCAGCACGTCGACCAGCTTGGTGTCGTCCACGATGCAGACGAAGCGCCGGCTTGCCGCTGCCACGATCTTCTCGCGGGTCAGCGCGCCGCCGCCACCCTTGATCAGGGCGAGGTGCCGCGTCGCCTCGTCGGCGCCGTCGACGTAGAGCGCGAGGTCCCCGGTGTCGTTGAGGGACTTCACCTCGATGCCTGACTCGGCCAGCAGGCGGGTGCTCGCCTCGGACGAGGACACGGCGCCCGCGATGCGGTGACGCCGGTCCTTGAGCGCGGCGATGAAATGATTGACCGTCGAGCCGGTCCCGACGCCGACCGTCATCCCGTCCTCGACGTAGTCGAGCGCTGCGCGGGCTGCGGCCTTCTTCTTCGCGTCGGCGTCCATGTGCGGGCTCCGGAAAAGACTGTGCCCGCTTGCGCGGGCACAGTCTTGTCTCTTCCTGAAGCGGCGGTTGGTGATCTCGCGATCAGCCAACCACCGATTCATCAGGCAAAAGGCTTACTTCTTCTTGGAAGCCTTCTTCTTTGCCTTCTTCTTCGCAGCCATGTTGGATCTCCATGTCGGGGTTAATCCGAGGTCGAGTATATACACGCTTGACGGGAATGCAAGCAAGGCGTATGCGCCGCGAACGCGTCGGCGACGCGCGTGATCGTCACTTCTCATCCGGTTCGCGCGCGAGACGGTGGATGAATCGCCACTCCTCGGCGCTCACCGGCATCACCGACAGGCGATTGCCACGGCGCAGCACGACGAGGTTGCGCAGCGCGCTGCCAGCGTGCTCGCGCAGCGCCTCGAGCGTGACCGGACGCGCGAATTTCTTCAGCAGGCGCACCTCAACCTGGTACCAGCGCGGGTTCGCGGGATCGCTGCCGGCATCGTAGTACCTGCTCCTGCGGTCGAACTGCGCGGGATCGGGATGACCGGCGCGCACGATTTCCATCGTCCCGTAAATGCCGGGCACTGCGCAGCTCGAGTGGTGGAAAAAGGCGCGGTCCCCGGCGGCAAAATCGTCGCGCAGCATGTTGCGCGCCTGGTAGTTGCGCACGCCGTCCCAGCCTGAGCGACGGCCCGGCGCCCTGGCGAGGTGGTCGATGCCGAATGCCTCGGGTTCCGACTTCATCAGCCAGTACCTCATGCGCCGGCGATCCTCCTGTAGACAGCGCGCTCGGTCACGATGCCGTCCAGCCGCACGTCGTGCGCCGCTTCGGCGAGGCGGGCGACTTTCTGCACTTCGAAAGCGATCCCGACCAGACGGGGCCGGTGCCAGGCGCGGCGATGGCGCAGGAAATCGAAGTGCCGGTCGTAGAATCCGGCGCCCATGCCGAGCCGATGCCCGCGCGGGTCGAAACCGACCAGCGGCACCAGCACGAGGTCGAGCCAGCGGGGGTCGATCCGGTCGCGACCGGCGTCATCCGCGGAGGCGACGAAGCGCATGCGGCGGTTGCGCAGGCTGGTGACCACGGGATAGTAGATCCGGCAGCCCATGCGGGCCGCGCGGCGCAATACGATCGCGGGGTCGATCTCGCCATCGAACGGGTGAAATGCCGAGATGCGCGTGCCGGGCTTCGGCCACCCGAGCCGCGCGAGCGCGCGGTCGATCGCGGCCGCGGCGGCGGGGCGCTCGGCCGCAGGTACGGCGCGGCGCGCGGCCCGCAGCCGGCGTCGCAGCGCGTGCCGCCCGTCAGCCATGGGCGAAGGGGAGAGGCGCCACCCGCCTGTGCCGTCTTGGGCCGCTGCTCTCGACACGGAGCAACAGGTGGAGCAAGCCGCGGCATTTAAGGCTTTCCGCTACGAGGCGGACTTGCACAATGCTGCCGCTGAGCCGGGCTCCTGGGTGTTTCACATTAGGGTCGAGAGGTACCCAGGCCCGCATCGAACACCGCAGGTGGCGCCAAACTTTCGGCGCCCGCGCCGCGCGCGAGCGCCCTGCAATCAGTTGCCGAGCGAATGGCTGCGCGTCAGCACGCCCTCGACGCGCTCGCGCATGGCCTTGAGCCGCGCTGCCAGGTCGGTCTCGGTCACCTCGTCCTGGCCGCGCGCCTGCAGCAGCTCGTTGACGATGTTCAGGGCGGCCATGACGGCGATGCGGTCGAGGCCGATCACCTTGCCGCTATCACGGATCTCCCGCATCTTGCGGTTGAGGTACTCCGCGGAATCGAGCAGCGCCGGCCGCTCTTCTGCGGGGCAGGTGACGTGGTATTCCTTCTCCAGGATCTTCACGCTGACCTGGCTCGGCTCGCTCATGCCCCGCCCTCCATCGCCTTCAGCCGGCCTATCATGGCCTCGACGCGCGCGCGCACCCGCTCGTTCTTCTGCGTCAGGGTCGCCCGCTCCGCGGACAGGGTGTCCTGTCGCTGGCGCAGCGCCCGGTTCTCTTCCTTCAGCTGGGCAACGACGCCGACCAGTTCGTCGAGGCGCTTTTCGAGCCGCTTGAACTCGCGTTCGAGGCCCGGTTTGCTGGATTCGTCCATGAGATCGCTATGCTGCCACGACGCGGCGATTGCTGCTACCGTTCGCGTCGTGAACCACGAGGAATTGCAGGCCGCCCTGGCACGTGCGGACCTGAGCGCGGACGCGTCCGAGGCCCATGGCCGCCTGTGCGGGGCGCTGTGCACGCGCGCGAGCTACGGCGCCCGGGAGTGGCTCGGCGAGCTCGCGGCCGACCAGGGAGTCGCCGTGTCGCAACCGGATCCGGCGCTGCTGCGGCTGCCCCGGCAGGTGCTCGAGGCGCTGCATTCGTCCGACCTCGAGTTCGAGCCCCTGCTGCCGGCCGACGATGCCCCGCTCGCCGAGCGGGTTGCGGCGCTCGCCGCCTGGTGCGACGGCTACCTGTACGGCGCCGCGGCCGGCGCTCCGAAACCGGAGCTGCTCCGGGACGGCGACGTCGGCGAGTACCTGCGCGATCTCGCGGATATCGCGCGCGCGGAACTCGAGCCGGGTCGCGACGCCGACGCCGGCGAGGGCGACTATTTCGAGCTGGTCGAGTTTGTGCGCGCAGGCGCGCAGCTTGCCTTCGACGAGCTGGCGGAGGCGAGGTCTCATGCGGCGTGACGAGTTCGCGAGGCGGCGCCGGCTGCTGATGCGCCACATGGGCAAGGACGCGATCGCGATCCTGCCCGCGGCGCCGGTGCGCCTGCGCAACAACGACGTCGAGTACCACTACCGCCCGGACAGCGACTTCTACTACCTGACGGCCTTCCACGAGCCCGAGGCGGTCACCGTCCTGATTCCCGGCCGGCCCCAGGGCGAATTCCTGCTGTTCGTGCGCGACCGTGATCCCGCGCGCGAGATCTGGGACGGCGCGCGCGCGGGCCCGAACGGCGCGGTGCGCCGTTTCGGAGCCGACGACGCCTTTCCGGTCGGCGACATCGACGAGATCCTGCCGGGCCTGCTCGAGCGGCGCTCGCGCGTCTTCTACACCATGGGCGCGCATCCCGAGTTCGACAAGCGTGTGATCGGCTGGGTCAACCAGCTGCGCTCGCAGGACCGGCACGGCCTGCGCACGCCGCACGAGTTCGTGGCGCTCGACCACCCGCTGCACGAGATGCGCCTGTCCAAGAGCCGCGCCGAGCTCGTGTCGATGCGCCGTTCCGCGGCCATTGCCTGCGCGGCGCACCGGCGGGCGCTGCGCGCCGCGGCGCCCGGCGCGATGGAATACCAGGTGATGGCCGAGATCCTGCACGAGTTCCATCGCCGCCGCGCGGACATCTCGTATCACCCGATCGTCGGCAGCGGGCCCAACTCCTGCGTGCTGCATTACCGCGAGAACAGCCGGCAGATGCAGGACGGCGAGTTGCTGCTGATCGACGCCGGCTGCGAGTACGACTACTACGCCTCGGACGTCACGCGCACTCTGCCGGTCGGCGGGCGCTACAGCCGGCGGCAGCGGGCCGTCTACGAAGTCGTGCTGGAGGCGCAGCGGGCGGCGATCGCGAAGGTGCGCGCGGGCGCGCACTGGAACGAGCCGCACGAGGCGGCCGTGCAGGCGATCACCCGCGGGCTGGTGCGGATCGGCCTGTTGCGGGGCCGTGTGCCGACGCTTGTCAGGCAAGGCGCCTACCGCCGGTTCTTCATGCACCGCGTGGGCCACTGGATCGGCATGGACGTGCACGACGTCGGCGAGTACAAGGTCGGCGACCAGTGGCGCCTGCTGGAGCCCGGCATGGTCACGACGATCGAGCCCGGGATCTACATCCCGCACGGCAGCAAGGACGCGCGCCGCGAGTGGTGGGGCATCGGCGTGCGGATCGAGGACGACGTGCTCGTCACCGGCGGCAAGCCCGAAGTCCTGACCGCCGCGATGCCGAGCGACCCGGACGAGATCGAGCGGCTGATGGCAGCCGCGTGAGCGCCAGTCCGAAGCGCTATGACGTCGCCATTGCCGGGGGCGGCATGGTCGGGCTGTCGCTGGCCGCCGCCCTTGCCGAGCTGCCGCTCGAGGTGGTCGTGATCGAACCGGTTGCGCCGGACGCCGACGAGCAGCCGAGCTTCGATGCGCGCACCACCGCCTTGTCGAGCGGCAGCCGCCGCGTGCTCGAGGGGATCGGCGCCTGGCCCGCGCTCGCCGGCCGGACCACGCCGATCCGGCGCATCCACGTCTCCGAGCGCGGCCGCTTCGGCACGACCATCCTCGACGCCGGGGAGCAGGGACTCGCCGCGCTCGGCTACACGATCGAGAATCGCCTGCTCGGCCGGGCGCTGCGCGAGCGGGTCGGCAAATTCGCCCGCGTGCGCCTGATGCCGGCGCGCGTCGCCGCACTCGAGACCGGCGCGGACGCGGTGCGGGTGGCGACGGACACGGGCGGGACGGTCGAGGCCCGGCTGGCGGTCGCCGCCGATGGCGCGCAGTCGGCCGCGCGCGGCGCGCTCGGCATCGGTGCGAGCATCGCCGACTACGGCCAGCAGGCCGTCATCGCGCACGTGGATACGACGCGCTTCCACGGCTACACGGCCTACGAGCGTTTCACCGCCGCCGGGCCGATCGCGGTCCTGCCGATCGCCGAGGGCCGCTCGGCGGTCGTCTGGACGCTCGCGAGCGAGGAGGCGCGGCGCGTGCTCGCGCTCGACGACGCCGCGTTCCTCGCGGGGCTGCAGCAGGCCTTCGGGCTGCGGCTCGGCCGCTTTACGCGCGTCGGGCGCCGCCAGGCCTATCCGCTCGCGCTGACCACCGCGGATCGAATCGTGGCGCCGCGCGCCGCGATCCTCGGCAACGCGGCCCAGTCGCTGCATCCCGTGGCGGGGCAGGGTTTCAATCTCGCGCTGCGGGACGTCGCGATGCTTGCGGAGTTGCTGGCCGAGGGCGGCGACCCGGGCGCGCCGGAGCTGCTGGCGCGCTACGAGGATTCGCGCGCGCCGGACCGCGAGGCGGTCGTGCGCTTCACGGATTCGCTGGTCCGCGGCTTCGGCCTGCCGCTCGGCCCGCTCGCCCGCGTGCGCGGCCAGGGACTCCTGTTGTTCGACCTGCTGCGCCCGGTCAAGCGCGAGTTCGCGCGTCGAACCATGGGACTCGCGGGGCAGCAGCCGCGGCTGGTGCGCGGCGTCCCGCTCCCGGGCGGGCGCGCGTGAAGCGCGACTTCGACGTGGTCGTGGTCGGCGGCGCGATGGCCGGCGCCGGGACGGCCGCGCTGCTCGCCGCGACGCCGGCGACGCAGGGTCTCAGGATCGCGCTGGTCGAGCCGCGGCCCGCGACGCCGCCTGCCGCCGATGCACCGCTAGACCTGCGCGTCTCCGCGCTGTCGCGCGCCTCGCAGCAGCTGCTCGAGCGTACCGGCGCCTGGACCGCGGTCGCCGCGCGCGCGGCGCCGTACCAGCGCATGGAGGTCTGGGAGGAGCGGCAGGACCCGGCCGGGCCGGACGCGCTGGTATTCGACGCCGCGGAACTCGGCGAGCCGGACCTCGGCCACATCGGCGAGAACCTGACGATCCAGGCGGCACTCACCGAGCGCGCCGAGGCGCTGGGCGTCGTGCTGCTGCGCGCCGATCTGGCGACGCTGGAGGCGACGCGCGACGCGGTGCGGCTCGGACTCGGCGACGGCCGCGAGTTCCGCGCCGGCCTCGTGGTCGGCGCGGACGGCGCCGAGTCCGCCGTGCGCCGGCAGGCGGGCATCGACACGCGCGGCCGGGACTACGGGCAGCGCGCGCTCGTCGCGCACCTCGCTTCGGAGCGGCCACACGGGGACACCGCCCGCCAGCGTTTCCTAGACACCGGGCCGCTCGCGCTGCTGCCGCTCGCGGACGGTCGTTGCTCGCTTGTCTGGTCGACGCTCCCTGAACTGGCGCAGGAATTGACGCAATGTCCGGAGGACGAGTTCTCCGTCAGGGTGACGGCCGCTTCGGGCGGCGTGCTGGGGCGGCTCGTGCCGACCACGGCGCGCGCGTCGTTTCCGCTGCGCCTGATGCACGCACGCCGCTATGCCGCCGAGCGCGTCGCGCTCGTGGGCGACGCCGCGCACACCGTGCACCCGCTCGCGGGCCAGGGCATCAACCTCGCTCTCCTCGACGCGGCCGCGCTCGTCGACGTGCTCGGGGAGGCGCTGGCCGCGGGCGACGACCCGGGCGAGCTTGCGGTGCTGCGCCGCTACGAGCGCTGGCGCAAGGCCGAGGCGCTGCCGGCGATCGCGCTGCTGGACGGCATCCAGCGGCTCTATCTCGGCGGCAACCCGCTGCAGTCCCGCCTGCGCCGGGGGGCGCTCGGTCTTGCGCAGTCCTCGGGGACGTTCAAGCGCGCGCTGATGCGGCGTGCGCTCGGCGTCGCAGGCGAGGTGCCTGCGTCGGTCCGGCGCGCGCCGTCATGAGCGCAGGTCCGTGTCCTTCGTTTCCCGCAGGCCGATGAGGCCGACCAGGCCGCTCATCGCGGCGACGACAATCGGGTACCACAACCCGTAATAGATGTTTCCGGTCAGCACGACGAGTGCAGCGGCGAGGAACGGCAGGAAGCCGCCGAACCAGCCGTTGCCGATGTGGTACGGCAGGCTCATCGAGGAATAGCGGATCCGCGTCGGGAACAATTCGACCAGGTACGCGGCGATCGGCCCGTAGACCATCGTCACGTACAGCATCAGGATCACGAGCAGTAGCAGCGTGACCGGCAGGTTCATGCGTGCCGGGTCGGGCGCGCCCGGGTGGCCCGCGGCGTCGAGCGCCGCGCGGTAAGCCGCCTCGTCGAAGCCTGCGAGTTGCTGGCCGGCGATGGTCGTGACCAGTGTTTCGCCCGGCTCGGGCGCGATCCGATCGTAGTTCACGCCGGCCTTGGTCAGGAAGTCGCGCGCCTGGTCGCAGGGCGTCGCCGGCTTGGCGAAAATCCGGAAGCGGCAGTCGGCGCCCGCGACCGTCACGGCCGCGCGCGCCTGGAACTCCGCGAGCGCCGGGTTCACCGACTGCGTCAGACCCTTGAAGATCGGGATGAATGTGAGTGCCGCGAGCAGGCAGCCCGCGACCATGATGCGCTTGCGGCCGATGCGGTCGCTGAGCCGGCCGAAGTACACGAAGAACGGCGTGCCGATCACGAGCGCCGCGGCGATCAGCAGGTAAGCGGTCTGGAAGTCGAGCTTCAGCGTGTTCTGCAGGAAGAAGAGGGCGTAGAACTGCCCCGTGTACCAGACGACGCCCTGGCCGGCGGTCGCGCCGAGCAACGCGAGCAGCACGATGCGGACATTCCGCCACTGGCCAAAGCTCTCGCGCAGCGGCGCTTTCGACAGCCCGCCCTCGGCCTTGATTTCCGCGAACACCGGCGATTCCTGGAGCCGCAGGCGGATGTAGACCGAGACCGCGAGCAGCGCGACCGAGATCAGGAATGGCACGCGCCAGCCCCAGGCCTTGAATGCGTCCTCGCCGAAGCCAAGACGGCACGCAAGAATGACCGCGAGCGACAGGAAGAAGCCGAGCGTCGCCGTGGTCTGGATCCAGCTCGTGTAGTAGCCGCGCTTGCCGGGTGGCGCATGCTCGGCGACGTAGGTCGCGGCCCCGCCGTACTCGCCGCCGAGTGCGAGGCCCTGCGCGAGACGCAGGCTGACGAGCAGGATCGGCGCCCAGATGCCGATCTGCGCGTAGGTCGGCAGCACGCCGACCAGCGCGGTCGCGAGGCCCATGACGACGATCGTGACCAGGAAGGTGTACTTGCGCCCGACCCGGTCGCCGATGCGCCCGAACAGCAGCGCGCCGAGTGGGCGCACCGCGAAACCGGCGCCGAAGGTCGCGAGGCTCGCGAGAAAGGCGGCGGTCTCATTGCCCGGCGGAAAGAACAGCGCCGAGAAGAACACGGCGAGCGTGCCGTACAGGTAGAAGTCGTACCACTCGAAGACCGTGCCGAGCGAGGAAGCGAAGATGACGCGGCGATGCGCCGCGTCGATGCCTGTGGCGCGGGCCGGCGCCTTAGCCAAGCAGCGCGTCCGCCTTCGCCGCGCAGATGAAGTCGTTGTCGGACAGCCCGCCGATGGCGTGGGTCGAGTAACGGATGCGGCAGTAGTTGTAGCCGATCTCGAGGTCAGGGTGATGGTCCTCGGCGTTGGCGACGTGGGCGAGCGCGTTGACGAAGCTCATGGTGCGCCAGAAGTCCGGGAACTTCAGCGCGCGGCGGATCGCCTTGCCGTCCTCGACCAGCTGCCAATCCGCATGCAGCAGCTTCATCATGGCGCCCGCCTGCGCGGCGTCGAGCGGCCGCACGCCGCCCTCGCAGGGCACGCACTTCCTTTCCTTCAGCGCTTCCATCAGGCCTCCCGGCGCGCAAACCGGCGCGCGACGTAGCGTTCGACCAGTTCCTGGAACTCCTCGGCGATGCGCTCGCCCTTGAGCGTCACCGTCTTCTCGCCGTCCTCGTAGACCGGGGCCACCGGCCGCTCGCCGGTGCCCGGCAGGCTGATGCCGATGTTCGCATGCTTGCTCTCGCCGGGCCCGTTCACGACGCAGCCCATGACCGCGACCGTCATCGTCTCGGCGCCCACGTAGTCGCGCCGCCAGACCGGCATGCGCGCGCGCACGTGCTCCTGGATGCGCTGCGCGAGTTCCTGGAAAAAGCTGCTGGTGGTGCGACCGCAGCCCGGACAGGCGACGACCCGCGGCAGGAAGGCGCGCAGGCCCAGGCTCTGCAGGATCTCCTGCGCGACGCGCACCTCCTGGCGCCGGTCGCCGCCTGGCTCGGGCGTCAACGAGACGCGGATCGTGTCGCCGATACCCTCCTGCAGCAGGATCGCGAGCGCCGCGGTCGAGGAGACGATGCCCTTGGCGCCCATGCCGGCCTCGGTCAGGCCGAGGTGCAGCGGGTAATCGCAGCGCGCCGCGAGCGCGCGGTAGATCGCGACTAGGTCCTGCACGCCGCTGACCTTGGCGCTGACCACGATCGCGTCATGGGGCAGCCCCAGCTCCTCCGCGCGCGCGGCGGAGGCGAGCGCCGAGACGACCGTCGCTTCGCGCAAGACCTCGAGCGCGTCGAGCGGCGCGGCAAGGCGCGAGTTCTCGTCCATCATCCGGGTCAGCAGGTCCTGGTCGAGGCTGCCCCAGTTGACGCCGATGCGCACCGGCTTGCGGTGCCGGCAGGCCGTCTCGATCATCGCCGCGAACTGCGGATCGCGCTTGCTGCCGCGGCCGACGTTGCCGGGGTTGATGCGGTACTTGGCGAGGGCGTCCGCGCAGGCCGGGTGCGCCGCGAGCAGCTTGTGGCCGTTGAAGTGGAAGTCGCCGACGATCGGCACGTCGCAGCCGGACGCGGACAGGCGGTCGCGGATGTGCGGCACCGCCGCTGCCGCTTCATCGGTGTTCACGGTCACGCGCACCAGTTCCGAGCCCGCCTCGGCGAGTTCGCGCACCTGGTGGGCGGTGGCCGCGACATCCGCAGTGTCGGTATTGGTCATCGATTGCACGACGACCGGGGCGCCGCCGCCGACCGTGACGGCGCCGATGCGGATTGCGACCGAGGCCCTCCTGAACATGCGCGCGACTATACCCTGTGCCTGCCCACGCTTTCCGCTAGAATCCCCGGGCCGCGACATGGGACGACGCACACCACTCCACGACCTGCACCTCGCCGCCGGCGCACGGATGGTCGATTTCGGCGGCTGGGACATGCCGGTCGCCTACGGATCCCAGATCGAGGAGCACCACGCCGTGCGGCGCGACGCCGGGATGTTCGACGTTTCGCACATGTGCACGCTCGACCTGCGCGGTGCGGGTGTGCGCCCGCTGCTCCTGCGCCTGCTCGCGAACGACGTGGGCCGGCTTACCGCGCCCGGCAAGGCGCTCTATACCTGCATGCTGCGCCCGGAAGGCGGCGTGATCGACGACCTGATCGCCTGCTTCCTCGACGAGAAGTGGTTCCGGCTGGTCGTCAATGCGGGCACCGCCGACAAGGACATCGCCTGGGTCAAGGAGCACGCGAGGCAGCTCGGCGTCGCGGTCGTCCCGCGCCGCGACCTCGCCATGGTCGCGGTGCAGGGGCCGTTTGCGCGCGCCAAGGCGATTCCGCTGCTGCCGGAGTCCGCCCGGGCGGCGGCCGGCCGGCTCGGCGTCTTTTTCGGCGCCGCCTTCGACGACTGGTTCGTCTCGCGCACCGGGTATACCGGCGAGGACGGCTTCGAGGTCGCACTGCCCACCGAGTCCGCGGGCGAATTCTGGAATGCTCTCGCGGCCGCCGGCGTCGCGCGTTGCGGTCTCGGCGCGCGCGACACGCTCCGGCTCGAGGCGGGCATGAACCTGTACGGCAGCGACATGGACGAGACCGTGACGCCGCTCGAGTCGGGCCTCGCGTGGACCGTGTCGTTCGCGGGCAATCGCGACTTCATCGGCCGGCAGGCCCTCGAGCGCCAGCGCGCCGGCGGGCCGGCGCGCAAGCTCACCGGTCTCGTGCTCGCGGACCGCGGCGTGCTGCGCTCGCACCAGAAGGTGTTCACCGCGGCGGGCGAGGGCGAAGTCACGAGCGGCAGCTTCTCGCCGACGCTCGAGCGCTCGATCGGCTTCGCGCGCGTGCCGGCCGCGGCCGAGGGCGCAGTCGAGGTCGACATCCGCGGCAAGCGCAGCCCGGCGCGTCTCGTCAGGTCGCTCTTCGTGCGCCGCGGCAAGCCCGTGATCGAATCCTGAGTCCCCGGAGGCCTGCATGAGCGAGATTCCCGCCGACCTGCGCTACACGAAGAGCCACGAATGGATGCGCACGCTGCCGGACGGCACGATCGAGATCGGCATCACCGACCATGCGCAGCAGTCGCTCGGCGATCTGGTGTTCGTGGAAGTGCCCGAGTCCGGTCGCAAGCTCGCCGCCGGCGATACCTGCGCCGTCGTCGAGTCGGTGAAGGCGGCATCCGACGTGTACAGCCCGCTCGCCGGCGAAGTGGCGGCCGGAAACCCGGCGCTCGCGACCCAGCCGGAGCTGATCAACAAGGACCCCTACGGCTCGGGCTGGATCCTGCGCCTGAAACCCTTGGCCGGGGCCTCGGCAGGGGGCCTCGATGCGGCCGCCTATGCGGCCGTCGCGGCGTCGGGGGGCTGAGTGCCCTACATCCCGCATACCCCGGACGACGTGCGCGCGATGCTCGAGCGCATCGGGGCGCGCTCGCTCGACGACCTGTTCGACGAGATCCCGCCGGCGCTTCTCGTGCCGTCGCTGCCAGGCGTGCCGGACGCGCTGTCGGAGATGGATGTCTCCCGCCTCGCGGCGGAGCGGGCCGCCGCCGATGGCCGGCCGCTCAATTTCATCGGCGCCGGCGCCTACGAGCACCACATCCCGGCGCCGGTCTGGGCGCTCGTGACCCGCGGCGAGATCTACAGCGCCTACACGCCGTACCAGGCCGAGGCGAGCCAGGGCACGCTGCAGATCATGTACGAGTACCAGTCCATGATCGCAGGGCTGACCGCACTCGACGTGTCGAATGCCTCGCTCTACGACGGCGCCTCGGCGCTCGCGGAAGCCTGCCTGATGGCGGTGCGCGCGCACCGGCGCTCGAAGAGTGCGCGTATCCTGCTGCCCGAGACGGTCAATCCCGCCTGGCGGCGCGTGGTGCGCGCGATCACGGGGGGCCAGGGCCTCCAGCTCGACACGCTCGCCTGTGACCCGGCCAGCGGCCGCATCGACCCGGCGTCGCTCGCGGCCCATGCGGGCGAGGACGTCACGGCGCTGGTCGTCCCGCAGCCGAACTACTTCGGCCAGCTCGAGGACGCCGACGCGCTGACGCGCTGGGCGCGGGCGAACGGCGCGCTGGTGATCGCCGCCGTCAACCCGACGTCGCTCGCGGTGCTGAAGCCGCCCGGTGAGTGGGGCGACGGCGGCGCGGACATCGCCTGCGGCGATGCGCAGCCGTTCGGCGTGCCGCTCTCCTCGGGCGGCCCGTATGTCGGCTTCATGGCCTGCCGCATGGAGCACGTCCGCCAGTTGCCCGGCCGCATCGCCGGGCGCACGGTGGATCTCGACGGCCGGCCCGGATACACCCTCACCCTGCAGGCGCGCGAGCAGCACATCCGCCGCGCGAAAGCGACCTCGAACATCTGCACCAACCAGGGCCTGCTGATGAGCGCGGCCACGATCTACCTCGCGCTGGTCGGCCCGGCCGGCCTCGAGCGCGTCGCGCGGGCCTGTATCGCGCGCACGTCCGAGCTCGTGGCAGCTCTGACCCGGCTGCCCGGGGTGCGTGCCGCGTTCGCCGGGCCGCGTTTCCACGAGGCGGTCTTGAAACTCGACCGGCCGGTGGCGCCGGTGCTCGCCGCCCTTGCCGGCGAAGGCATCATCGGCGGCCACGACCTCGCGCGCGATTACCCGCAGCTCGGCGACGCGCTGCTCGTCTGCGCGACGGAGATGCGCACGCGCGCGGACGTGGAAACCTACGCGAAGGCGCTCGGCCGGCTGCTCGGCCGCGCGGCGGCCGCATGAGCGGTTCCCTGCGCAAGCCTGAACCGCTCATATTCGAGCTCTCGCGCCCGGGCCGCGGCGCGACGGCACAGCATCCGGCGGCGGAGCCGGGCGGCGAGGTTCCCGCGGGATACCGGCGCCGCGGCTTGCCGCCGCTGCCCGAGGTCTCTGAGCTGCAGGCCGTGCGCCACTACACGCGGCTCTCGCAGCTCAACTTCGGCATCGACACGCACTTCTACCCGCTCGGCTCCTGCACGATGAAGTACAACCCGCGGGCCTGCAACGCGCTCGCGATGCTGCCGGGCTTCCTCGGCCGCCACCCGCTCGCGGACGCGGCGACCGGCCAGGGCGTGCTCGGCTGCCTGTTTGAGCTCCAGGAGATGCTGAAAGACGTCACGGGCATGGCCGGTGTCTCGCTCACGCCGATGGCCGGCGCCCAGGGCGAGTTCGCAGGCGTTGCGATGATCCGCGCCTATCACCGCGCGCGCGGCGACCTCACGCGCACCGAGATCATCGTCCCGGACGCCGCGCACGGGACCAATCCGGCGACGGCGACGATGTGCGGCATGAAGGTGCGCGAGATTCCGACGCGGCCGGACGGCGACGTGGACCTCGCCGCGCTCGATGCGGCTCTGTCGCCGGCCACCGCCGGCATCATGCTGACCAACCCGAGCACGCTCGGCGTGTTCGAGCGGCGGATCGTCGAGATCGCGCGCAAGGTGCACGACGCGGGCGGCCTGCTGTACTACGACGGCGCGAACCTGAACGCGATCCTCGGCAAGGCGCGCCCCGGCGACATGGGCTTCGACGTCATCCACATGAACCTGCACAAGACGTTCTCGACGCCGCACGGTGGCGGCGGGCCGGGCTCGGGCGCGGTCGGCGTCGGCCAGTGGCTGCTGCCGCACCTGCCCGTGCCGGTCGTGGGGCGCGAGGGCGAGCGCTACCGCTGGCTCGACGAGCGCGACCTGCCGGACACGATCGGGCGCCTGTCGGGCTTCATGGGCAACACCGGCGTGCTGCTGCGCGCCTGGGTCTACATGCGGATCCTGGGCGCGGCCGGCATGCGCCGCGTCGCCGAGTACTCCACGCTCAATGCCAACTACCTGCTCGCGCGGCTGGTCGAGGCGGGCTTCGAGGCGGCCTGCCCGGGCCGGCGCGCCAGCCACGAGTTCATCGTGACGCTGAGGCGCGAGGCGAGGCAGCTCGGCGTGACCGCGATGGATTTCGCCAAGCGGCTGCTCGATCACGGATACCATGCGCCGACGACCTACTTCCCGTTGCTGGTACCGGAGTGCCTGCTGATCGAGCCGACGGAAACCGAGACGCGCGAGGAGCTCGACGGATTCGTCGAGGCGCTGATCGCCATTCGCCGCGAGGCCGCGACCGACGCGGCCGCCGTCAAGGCGGCGCCGCACACGATGCCGGTGCGCAGGCTCGACGACGTGCGCGCGGCGCGCCAGCTCGACGTCGCCTGGAAGCCGGAAGTCGCGTGAAGGCGCGCGCGTTGATGCTGCTGTTCGTCAACTGGATCCTGGTGCTCGCATGGCGGCATTGATCTGCGGTTCGCTGGCCTACGACACGGTGATGGTCTATCCGGGCCTGTTCCGGGACCATATCCTGCCGGACAAGATCCACCTGCTGAACCTGTCATTCGTGGTGCCGACGCTGCGGCGCAATTTCGGAGGCTGCGCGGGCAACATCGCCTACAACCTGCGCCTGCTGGATTGTCCGGGGCACGCGATGGGCACGGTGGGACATGACTTCGGGCCGTACCGCGAGTGGATGCTGCAGAACGGCATGTCGCTGCGCCACGTGCGCGAGCTCCCGGAGGAGTACACCGCCCAGGCCTACATCACGACCGATCTCGACGCCAACCAGCTGACGGCGTTCCACCCTGGCGCGATGACGCACTCGGGCCGGCTGCGGGTGCCAGCAGACGGCGGTATCACGCTCGGTGTCTGCGCGCCGGACGGGCGCGACGGCATGATCGCGCACGCCGCACAGTTCGCGGCGGCGCGGATCCCCTTCATCTTCGACCCGGGCCAGGCGATGACGCTGTTCGGCGGCGACGAGCTCAACACGTTCATCGAGCAGGCGGACTGGGTCACCGTCAACGATTACGAGGCGACGCTGCTCGAGGAACGCACGGGCCTCGTCACCGGGGAACTTGCGGCGCGGGTCGCGGCCTATGTGGTGACGCGCGGCGCGGAAGGATCGACGGTGCACGCCGGCGACCGCCGCATCGACATACCTGCGGTGCGCGCCGCCGCGGTGGTCGATCCGACCGGCTGCGGCGACGCGTACCGCGCCGGGCTGGTCTACGGCCTCATGCGCGGCATCGACTGGGAGACAACGGGACGGATCGCTTCGCTGATGGGCGCGCTCAAGATCGCGACGGTCGGCACGCAGAATCACCGCTTCACGATGAACGAGTTCGGGGACCGCTTTCATGAGACATTCGGCTACCGGCTGGACTGAGGACTTCATCAGGCGGCCCGCATTCGCAATCGTCCTGGTCATGCTTGCCGCGGGGCCCGCGCGGGCCGAGGACGCGCCGCAGGCCCAGCCACAGCCGCCGCCCGTACCCGAGATCGACCAGACACCCCTGCAGCCGCGACTGCCGGTGCCGCCGGTTCCGCAGCCAATCGAATTCGAGGAGTCGACGCGCTGGAGCAAGACGCTGGAGCGGATCTCGACCGGTGTGGTCGCCATCCAGATCGACGCCGCCCGCGCCTTCGACACGGAGTGGAACACTTCCTCGCAGGCCACCGGCTTCATCGTGGATGCCGAGCGCGGACTGATCCTGACCAATCGTCACGTCGTGACGCCGGGCCCGGTGCGGGCGTCCGCGACCTTCCTGAACCGCGAGGAAGTCGCGCTCGAGCCGGTGTTCCGCGACCCGGTGCACGACTTCGGGTTCTACCGTTACGACCCGTCGAAGCTGCGCTTCATCCAGCCGGCCAGGATGCCGCTCTACCCGCAGGGCGCACAGGTCGGCGTGGAGATCCGTGTGGTCGGCAATGACGCCGGCGAACAGCTCTCGATCCTCGCCGGCACGCTCGCGCGCCTGGACCGCCAGGCGCCCGAGTACGGCATCGGACGCTACAACGACTTCAATACTTTCTACCTCCAGGCCGCATCCGGAACCTCCGGCGGTTCCTCGGGCTCGCCGGTGATCGACATCCAGGGCCGCGTGCTGGCGCTGAACGCCGGCGGCTCGACCGGCGCGCAATCGAGCTTTTACCTGCCGCTCACGCGGGTCGTCCGCGCGCTGAAACTGGTCCAGGAGGGCAAGCCGGTGCCGCGCGGCACGCTGCAGACCGTGTTCCGCTACACGCCCTATGACGAGTTGCGCCGCCTCGGCCTGCCGCCCGCGGTCGAGCAGGAGGCGCGCAAGGCGGCGCCCGGCCGCACCGGCATGCTGGTCGTCACCGAGGTCCAGCCCGGAGCGTCCGCCGAGCGGCAGCTCGAGGTCGGCGACGTGCTGGTCGCGGTCGACGGACGGACGATGGCCGACTTCGACACACTCGACGCACTGCTCGACGAAAGCGTCGGGCGCCAGATCGAGCTGACCGTGGTGCGCGGCGGCGGCACGCGCCGGGTCATGCTACCGGTGCAGGACCTGCACGCGATCACGCCCGCGGACTACCTCGAGATCGGCGACGGCGTGCTGCACACGCTCTCCTGGCAGATGGCGCGGCACATGAACGTGCCGATCTCGGGCGTGCACGTCGCCAATCCCGGCTACATGCTCGGTGTCGCCGGCATCCCGCGCGGCGCAGTGCTGACCGAGCTTGACGGCAAGCCGTTGCGTAACCTCGCAGACGCGCTCGCCATCTTCTCGGCGATAGGCCAAGGCCAGCGCGCGATGGTGCGTTACTTCACGATGAATGACACGCGCACGCTGCAGCTGACCTCGATCCGCGTGGACCGGGCCTGGTTTCCCGCGCGTCACTGCGTGCGCGACGACGCGATCGGCCTCTGGCCCTGCACGCCGATCGCGGCCGGCCCGGATGCGCCGCCGCAGCAGGCCGGCACGACGCGCTTCGACCGCACGGGCGACAAGCTGGTGGATGCGCTTGCGCCGTCCCTGGTGCTGGTCGAATTCAACATGCCGTACTCGATCTCCGGCGTGACCGAACGGAACTACCACGGTACGGGGGCCGTGCTGGACGCGGCGCACGGGCTCGTGGCGGTGGACCGCAACACGGTCCCGGTCGCGCTCGGCGACGTGCGGCTGACCTTCGCGGGTACGCTCCAGGTGGATGCGGCCGTGGAGTACGTGCACCCGCTGCACAATCTCGCGGTGCTGCGCTACGACCCGCGCCAGATCGGCGATACGCCCGTGGCGGCGGTGCGCTTCGCCGAGCGCGTACCGGCGACCGGTGAGACGGTGTATGTCGTCGGCATCCAGCCCGACAACCGCGTCGCGTCCCAGCAGGCGACGCTGTCCTCGATCGGGCCGGTGGGGTTCCCGCCGTCGCGCACGCTGCAATTCCGCGACGCCAACCTCGAAGTCCTGCGCCTGGTCAACGGCCCGTCGGAGTTCGACGGCGTGGTCACCGACAAGCGCGGCGACGTGCTGGCGCTCTGGTCGAGCTTCGCCTACGAAGAGGACCGCGAGCTGGTGCAGCAGAACCTGGGCGTGCCGGCCTCCATGGTCCGGGACATGCTGGAGTACGCTCGCGGCGAACGCACGCTGTACTCAGCGGAGGCCGAATTCGGTCTGCTGTCGCTGGCCGAGGCGCGCCAGCTCGGACTCGACGAGGCCTGGATCGAGCGCATCACCGCGCACAGCTCGCGCCGCCGCCACGTGTTGACGATCGACCGCCTGGTCGCAGGCTCGCCCGCCGAGCGGCTGCTGGAGACGGGTGACCTCCTGCTCGCCATCGACGGCAAGGTGGTCAACAGCTTTGCCGATGTGAGCGCCGTGGTGCGCGCGCCCGAGGTTGCGTTCACGATCTGGCGCGACGGCGCGGAGCGCACGGTCGCGCTGCCGACGGTTGCGCTGGATGGCCGCGACGTGGACCGCGTGCTGGTGTGGGCCGGCGCGACGCTGCAGTCGCCGCATCGCGCGATGGCCGTGCAGCGCAACATCGAGCCGACCGGCGTGTTCGTCGCTTTCTTCATGTACGGCTCGCCGGCCGCGCGCTACAAGCTGTGGGCCGGTCGGCGCATCACCGAAGTGGACGGGATCCCGGTCGCAGACCTCGACGCCTTCATCCGCGCGGTTTCCGGACGGCCCGACAGCACCTCGGTCCGGCTCAAGACCGTGACCTGGAACGGCTCGGTGGGCATCATGACGCTGCGCCTCGACCAGCATTACTGGCCCGCCTACGAGTTGCGGCGCACCGGGACCGGCTGGAAGCGAATCCCCATCGACTGAAATGCTGCCCGACGCCCGCCGGATCGAGGAGGCCGTCGCCCTGCTGAATGCGGGCGAGCTGGTCGCCTTCCCGACCGAAACCGTCTACGGTCTCGGCGCCGACGCCGAGAACGCGTTTGCGGTCGCGCGCATCTTCGCGGCCAAGGGCCGCCCGGCCAGCCACCCGCTGATCGTGCACTTCAGCAACTTCGCGGCCGCGCGCGCCTGGGCCGCCAGGGTGCCGCCGGCCGCCGAGCGCCTGGCCGAGGCATTCTGGCCGGGACCGCTGACGCTCGTGCTGCCGAAGGCCGCGGCCGTGCCGGCCGCGGTGACGGGCGGACAGGACAGCGTGGCGCTGCGCGCGCCGGCGCACCCGGTCGCGCGTGCCTTGCTCGCGGCCTTCGGTCGCGGCATTGCGGCGCCCTCGGCGAACCGCTATGGCCGCATCAGCCCGACGTGCGCGGCCGACGTGCGCGAGGAGCTCGGCGACCGCGTCGCGCTGGTGCTCGACGGCGGTGACTGTGAAGTCGGGCTCGAGTCCACGATCGTCGCCTGCCTCGGCGGGCGCGTCACGCTGCTGCGGCCCGGCGCGATTTCGCGCTCGCAGCTCGAAGACGTCGTCGGCCAGGTCGACGACCCGGATACGGGCGCACCGCGCGCGCCGGGGCGGGCCCGCTCGCATTACGCGCCCGGCACGCCGCTCGCGCTGGTGGACGCGAATGGACTCGCACGCGCGGTCGATGCGGCGCTGGCGCGCGGCGAGCGCGTGGCCGTGCTGGCGCGCGCCGCCGGTTTCGTCGAGTCGGATCGCGTGACCTGGCGACGGATGCCCGAGGCGCCCGCGGCCTACGCGCGCGCACTGTACGCGGCGCTGCGCGCGCTCGATGCGGCCGGGGCGGACCGCATCCTGGCCGAGACCGTGCCGCCGGGCGAGGCCTGGGCGGCGATCGCGGACCGGCTCGCGCGCGCCTCGGCGCCGGGCGCGGCGGAGGACGGCCTCAGCGGACCGTGACGTTCTCCGACAGTAGTGCGTTGATGTCCTCGAGCCCCTTGCGGTCCAGGGTCCCGGCCGCCTGCTGCAGGCGCAGCACATTGAGCAGATAGTCGTAGCGGCTGCGCGCGAAATCCGTCTGCGACTGGAACAGGCGCTGGCGGGCCTGCAGCACGTCGACTGAGGTGCGCGTGCCGACCTCGTAGCCGGCTTCCGTTGCCTCGAGCGCCGTCTTCGCCGACTCCACGGCCTGCTGCAACGACTTCACGCGCGCGACCTCGGAGTTCACGCCGAGGTAGGCGTCGCGCGTCGAGCGCTCGGTTTCGCGCGCCGTGCGCTCGAGCCGCTCGCGGGCCGCGATGTTGCGGTACTCCGCCTGGCGCACGCGCGAGGAAGTCTGGCCGCCGGAGAAAATCGGGACCGTGACTTGGAGGCCGTAAACCGTGTCGTATCCGCGGTCGGACGTCTCGCCCGCGGTCGTGCCCTTGAGCGTGCCGGTGGTTTCGTTGAAGCCGCGGTTCACGACGAAGTCCACCGACGGGACATGCCCGCCGCGTTCCACGTTGACATTGGCCCGCGTGATGTCCGCGGCGAGCTGGCTGGAGATGAGCCGCGCATTCTGGTCCATCGCGAGCTTGACCCAGTCGTCCGGGCTCTCCGGATCCGGGCTCTTGAGCGGCATGTCATCGCCCGGCCGCTCTAGCACATCCCAGGTATCGCCGGTCAGCTCGCGCAGGATCTCGCCGGACGTCGCCAGGTTGCGCTTGGCCTGAATCAGCGCGGCGGTGGCGGAGTCGAAGGCGGCCTTCGCATCTTGCACGTCGGTGACAGCGATGAGGCCGACCTCGAAGCGCTTCTCGGACTGTTCGAGCTGCCGGCCAATGGCGTCGTACGCCGCCTGCCCGGCCTCGAGCGTGTCGCGCGCCGCGAGCACGTTGAAATAGGCCGCTGCGGTGCGCACCACGAGGTCCTGCTGCGCGACCAGGTAATCGGCTTCGGCCTGGGCGCGCTCGGAGTCCGCGCGCCTGAGCGCCGCCCAGCTTTCCCAGCTGAAGACGCTCTGGCGCAGCGAGAGATTCCAGGCCTCGCGGTCGCCGTCGAAGTTGCGCACGTCGGGCGTCAGCGGCACGCCCGGCGCCACGAACGTGCCGGTGCTGTTCGAGTCGATCGTGTCGTACCAGGTGCCGTCGGCCCTGACCTGCGGGAGCAGGGCGGCGATCGCCTGCGGCCGCGACTCGCGGGTCGCGAGGCGGTTGGCGTCGGCCTCGCGGATCAAGGGATCGTTCGTGAGCGCGCGCTCATAGACGTCCTTGAGATCGGCGGCCGAGACGGCGCCGCTCGCGAGGCTCGCGACGGCGAGGATGGTTTGGACCATGCATCGGGTGTTCATGCGCAGGCATTCCTTCGCTAAGATCGGAGGGGAGAGAGTTACTGTACTACTAGTGTATATCACCAGCTAACCTATGCTCAAGTGGACTCGATACTGCCACCGGGGCGGCCAATTCCGGGACCCATTTGAGCCGGAACGGCCGAAAAAGGGGTCGAATGACCCCTCGGCGTGACCCGATCAGAAGCTGAATCGGGAAGGCGCCTTCTTGAGAATGAGCGGCTCGATGCAGGTCTCGAACAGGGCTTCGGTCAGCCACGAGTCTTCGCCCGTCCGGGTCACGCGGCAGGCCTCCATGACGGGTCCGCTGCCGATCGCGACGAACATGCGCCCGCCGATCACGAGCGCCCGCTCGAGCTCGCGGCTTGCGGCGGGCAGCGAGCCCGTGACGGCGACGATCTCGTAGGCAGCGTCGTACTCGCGCGCCAGGGCGTCGCCGGTTTCGACCGACACGCGTGCGCTGCCGAGGTCGACGAGCGCGCGTGCAGCGCCGGCGGCGAGATCGGCGTGGATCTCGATGCTGTCCACCGATCCGGTCAGGTGCGCGAGGCAGGCGGCGAAATAGCCGCTGCCCGTGCCGATCTCGAGCACCCGCTCGCCGCGAACCGGCGCGAGTGCCTGCAGGGTCCGTCCCTCGAGCGCCGGCGGCAGCATCCACTGCCCGTGGCCGATCGGAATCGGCGCGTCGGCGAATGCGACCGCGCGGTAGGCTTCGGGCACGAAGCGTTCGCGCGGCACGGCCGCCAGCGTCGCCAGCACGCGCGGATCCAGCACCGCCGAGGCGCGCAGCTGCTGGTCGATCATCTGCCGCCGGGCGGCTTCCGTTCGGGCGTCCATCGCCATTATGGTGAATCGCTGCGGGTCATGGTTCAAGCGTGGGATATGCTGCCCAAGGCCGCGCAATGTAAACGAAATTGGCGGTCCCGCGGGCCGCGGATGCGAGGGGGATGACAGGCCAGATGACGGTCCCGACGATCGCCGCCATTGCGCTGGCGGTGCTGGCTGCAGTGCTCGCGTGGGTCGCCTGGCGGCAGCACCGGGCACTGGCGCGCCTGCCGGACGGGCTGCCGCAGCCGCCGGCCGGCCCGGCCGAAAGCGATGCCATGCAGGCGATGCTGGCGGCGCTGCGCGAGCCGGCGCTGCTGCACGGCGAGCACATCGAGGCCGTCAATTCCGCCTTTGCAACCCTCACCGGCATCCCGGCCGACCGGTTGGCGGGGCGCACGCTCGCGGAGGTCGTGTCGGCGGAGTACGCGGAGCTCGCGGCCGGCGCCCTCGCGCGCGCGCGCGGGCGAACCCGGCCCGGTACTCGCCGAAATCGAGGTTGCCGACCCGCACGGCCAGGTCTCGCGGCTCGAGATCAGCGGCTCCGCGATCGACGCCGCTGGCCGGCGCCTGGTGCTGGTCACCGCCGCAGAGATGCTGCCGCGCCGGGAGGGCGAGGGCACGTCGGCGCCGCCGGCGCGCGCGCAGTTCGCGCTCGATTCGTTCGGCGAGGGAATCGTCACCACCGATGCGCACGGGGTCATCGACTACCTCAACGCCTCCGCGGAGGCGATCACGGGCATGCGGCGCGAGGACGCGGTCGGCCAGGGCTTCGGCGCGATGCTCGGCTTCGTCGACGAGCACGACCGGCGCGCGCTCGCGGATCCGGTGCAGCAGTGCCTCGTGACCGGCAACCGCGTGAACCTCGGCCGGCGGTCGCTGCTGATCTCGCGCGCGACGGGCGTCGAGCTCGGCGTCGAGGCGACCGCCTCGCCGATCCGCGGGCCGGACGGCGACCTCGCCGGCGTCGCGGTGATGCTGCACGATATGAGCGAGTTGCGCGGCCTCACGCAGCAAATGTCCTACCAGGCGAGCCACGACGCGCTCACCGGCCTGGTCAACCGGCGCGAATTCGAGCGCCGGCTCGGCGAGGCGCTCGAGGTCGCGCGCTCGGGCCGGCAGGCTCACGTGATGTGCTACCTCGATCTCGACCGGTTCAAGGCCGTCAACGACACGAGCGGCCATCTCGCGGGCGACAACATGCTGCGCGAGGTCGCGGCGCTGGTGCGCGAGGGCGTGCGCGACTCGGATACCGTAGCGCGGCTCGGCGGCGACGAGTTCGGCGTGCTGCTGGTCGGCTGCCCGCTCGACAAGGCGCGCCAGATCGCCGACGACATCGCGCGCGCGATCGCCGAGTACCGCTTCGTCTGGAAAGACCGCATCTTCAGCGTCGGCGTCAGCATCGGCATCGTCGAGCTGACCGCCGAGAGCAATTCGCTGGAGGAAGTCTTGAGCGCCGCGGACTCCGCCTGCTACGTCGCCAAGAAGCAGCCTGACAACCGCGTTTACGTCTACTCCTCGCACGACGAGGCCGTGGCCCGCAGCCGCGGCGAGATCCACTGGCTGCAGCGGCTGCAGTCGGCGCTGCGCGACGGCTTCTTCGAGCTGTACGTGCAGCCGATCGAGCCCGCGCGCCCGGGCGCGCCGAGCGGCCCCGCGCTCGAGGTGTTCGTGCGCCTGCATGACGAGGGCCAGCCGGTCGCGCTGGCGGAATTCTTCCCCGCGGCGGAACGCTATCGCCTGATGTCCATGATCGATCGCTGGGTCCTGGGCTCGGCGCTCGCCGCGCTCTCGGCCGGCGCGATCCGGCTGCCGCCGGGGCGGAGCCTGTCCATCAACATCTCGGGCCAGACGCTCGCCGACCCTTCGTTTCTCGAGTTCGTGGTGGACGAGCTCGACCGCACCGGCGTTCAGCCCGCGCAGATCTGCTTCGAGGTCGCCGAGACCGCGGTGATCGGCAACATGGACCATGCGCGGCGCTTCGTGGACGTGCTGCACGGCATGGGCTGCCGCTTCGCGCTCGACGACTTCGGCACCGATCTCGGCGGGTTCGCTAACCTCAAGACGCTGCCGATGGACTACCTCAAGATCGACGGCTCGTTCATGCGCGACCTCGGGCGCGACACGGTGAGCCAGGCGATGGTGAGCGCGGTGGTCGGCATGGCGCGCACGCTGAATTTCCGGCTGGTTGCCGAGCAGGTCGAGGACGTGGCCGCGCTCGAGGCCGCGCGCGCGATGGCCATCGACTTCGTCCAGGGCCACGCGATCGGCCGCCCGAAGCCGCTCGCGCCGGCTGCCTGACGCAGGCCGTGCTCAGCGGCTGATCGCGGGCGGGTCGACGAAGCGGCGGATCCCGAACGCCTCGTAGAGTTCCGCCGGCGCGTAGCCGCCGCCGTCCTTCAGGACGTAGCTCACGTTGCGGATGTCGGAGATGTTCCGGGTCGGGTCGCCGTCCACCAGGATCAGGTCGGCGCGCTTGCCGCGCTCGATCGTGCCTCGGTCGGCGAGCACGCCGGCGTAGCGCGCGCCGTTCTCGGTGGCGATGCGCACCGCCTCGCCGGGCGGCACGCCGGCCGCCACGTAGAGCTCGAGCTCGCGATGCAGCATGAAGCCCGCGATGTGATCGGTGCCTGCCACCAGCGGCACGCCCGCCGCGTACAGGCGCCCGAAGAGCTGCATCATGCGCTGCCAGGAGGCGCGGTAGGTCTCGAGCTTGCCGCCGCTCACGTCGGTCGAGTTGCCGCGCAGGCTGCGCTGGGTCGCGAATGGCAGGTGATCAACGACCATGGCCAGTGACGGATTCATGTCGCCGGGCTTCTGCGTATAGGAAGCCTCGAAGGTCGCCATGGTCGCGTCGATCACCGTCTGGCGCTCGGCCAGCAGCTGGATGAAATCCTTCACCTGCGGCGAGTCGAGGTCGAGGTCCTTGGCCCTGTCGCCGACCAGGTTGAAGCGCAGGATCGTGCGCGAGTCCGTGTCCTGGTCGGAGACGAAGTTGAGCACCATCTGGTTGATGTGCTGCAGCTCGTCGTAGCCCTCGCGCACCACGCGCTCGGAGCGCGAGAACGCGGGGACGTGGCCGCTGACGCGCAGGCCGCGCGCGTGGGCGTAGGCGGCGATCGGCCCGGCCCATTCGGGCTTGATCGAGTTGTACAGCTTCACCTGCCGGTAGCCGCGCTCTGCGTACCAGTCGACCGCCTGCTCCGCCTCGGCGACGCTTGCGACCACGAACCCGCCGCGGGAAGCGAACGGACTCTCGCCTTCGATGTAGCCCGCCGGCTCGATGTGCGGGCCCACGGCGCGTCCCGCGGCGATATCGGCCCGGAGGCGCGCGAGGTCGTCGTTGTAGTTGCCCAGGTCGCGCGAGGTCGTGACGCCGCCCGCGATCTGCAGGGCCGCATTCCAGGCGTCCTCGTGCGAATGCATATCGAACAGGCCCGGCAGCAGCGCGCGGCCCGCGCCGTCGATCACGGTCGCGGGGTCCCTGGCCGGCGAGCTGGCCGGATAGATCGCCGCGATGCGCCCCTCGTTGACGTAGACGTCGGCGGGCTCGCCAAGGCTCCTGGCCCGAGTGTCGAATATGCGCACGTTGCGGATCAGGATCGGCTGCGGGAGCGCCTGGGTCGCCGACTTCGCAATGCCGGCCAGCCAGCCGGATTCGGCGTCCCGCTGCAGGCGTTCCAGCTCATCGCCCGCGTCGGCAAAGCCCGCGCGCATCACGCGGCTGCCGCCGATGTTGATGCTGGCGAAAAGCGGCATGTCGCCCGCGGTCTCTAGCCACACGTAATCCGGCTGCAGACCGGTGCCGAAAATCGCGTACAGCGCGACCTCGCGTTCGCTGCCCGCAGGACCGACCCGCGCGCTCGCCAGGCGTTCGCTGCGCAGCTCGCTGCCCGGCAGGGCCGCGAGCCTGCCGCCCGCCTTCTGCGTGGCGCGCACGATTACGGCATTGGTCTCCGGGCTGCCCTGGGAGGGGAGGTAGATCGCGGGGCCGGTGAGCGCCTGCTGCCCGCGCTCCGAGGGTGACTGCCAGCTCGCGCGCCGGCCCGAGATCGTGAAGCGCTCGTCGAGGACCGCACCGAAGGTCGTCCGGCCGGTCTGCCGGTAGCGCCCGAAGGTCCCGTCCTGCAGCAGCGTGAAGTCTTCCTCGATATCCGGCCCGCGGCCGTTGTCGCGGTAGGAGAAGCTGACGCGCACACGGCCGCCGTCTCCGAGCACGACCGTCTGCGCGCCGGACTTCTTGCCGACGTACAGGACGTCGTAGTCGAGCGTCGTGTCCCCCTGCGCGGCAGACACGGTTAGCGCGGCGGTGCAGGCGAGGGCGGCGGCGGCGAGTCGCTTCATTGCAGGGTCTCCTGCCCGGTGAGCTGCCAGTGGATCATGGACATCGGGATCATACCGGCTCCGTTCACCTCGTCGAAGAACCGGTACAGCGAGAAATCCGGCCCGAGCTGGTGGGCGCGGATGCGGATCAGCTCGTCGAGCAGGTGCTTGCCGGTCACGTAGCTGGTGCCGTAGCCGGGCTGGCGCAGGTAGAGTTGCTGCTCAAAGCCGAGCAGGTCAAGGTGCGGGCTCATCCAGCCGCGCGGCGTCCACTCGACTTGGAAGGCCTTGGCTTTCGCGATGTCGAACTGGTTGTCATGCGCGAGCAGCGACGCTAGGCCACGGGCGGCGCGCTGTGCGAGCATGATCCAGACCACCTCGCGTGCACGCGGCTGGTCGTCGAACAGCCCGGCGTTCAGCATCAGCTCCTCCATCGCGGTCGCCATGCCCTCGGCACGGCTGTCCCAGATGTTGTAGAGCAGCGCTTCGCGCCGGATCGGACTCGGGTGCAGCTCGTCGCGCATGCGCGCGAGGTCCCACCAGTGGTAGAAGTGGGTGTACAGCACGAGCGGCTCGTAGTGCGTCGCGATCGCGAAGAAATTGCGCGTCTCGATCGGCACGTAGCTGCCGAGCTGCGCCCGCAGCGCCGGGTCCATGCTGTCGCGCATCGGGTAGAGCTTGCGTTCGCGCAGGAAGTCGAGGAAGCGCGTCACCGCCTCGTTGGCGCGGCGGTCGTACTCCTCGGGCGTCTGGATGACCGGCATCTCCGACAGGCCGCGGTTGCGCTCCTCTTCCGCCTTCAAGGAGGCGTGGGTTCTCGCGAGCTCGCGGCGCAGCAGTTCGACTTCCTGCTCCCAGGTCATCGGCACGAGGTGGACGTTCTGCAGCGCCCAGCTGTAGTTCTCGCGGCTGATGCCGGACGGGCCGTTCTTCCTCGGCGCTTCGGCGTCCAGCCATTCGACGAACTGCACGGTCGATTCGCGGGCCGCGGCGATTGCCCGCTTGAGCGCCCGGCCGCTGCCCTCGATGCGTTTCGCGAGCCCGTCCAGCGAATCGATCTGCTTCCTGATCGTGCCCGCGCCGGTGACCCAGAGGTCGCGCGCGTTGCCGGTCAGGTTCAGGCGCGCCTGCGCGTTGAGCGGCGGGATGATGGCGAGCGCGGCGGCGAGCTTCGCCTCGTCCGCCCGCGAGAGCGGGAACGAATACATCCAGACGTCGATGATCGCGTGGTGCTCGGGGCCCTCGTGCGCCGGTGTGTCGCTCTGCTCGTCCCAGATCGTCTGGTAGAAGGCCGGGTCGCGCTCCCAGGGCTTCAATACGCGCACGTAGAAGTCGAAACCGTTCATCTCGGCCGCGACCAGTCGGTGGTCCACGCGTGCCGCGACCGGCCACCCTGTCGTGTCGATGGCGGCGAGTCGCGCCTGCCAGGCGGGAAGTTCCGCGTGCCGGCGCGCGAAGGTCGCAGCCGTGTAATCCGGCGCGCCGTCGCGCAGCGGCGGCCGCTCGAAGGCGCGCCATTCGGCGAACAGATTCACGAGGGTGTCGTAACCGGAGGGTGCGGGCGCCTCGGCGGCCTCCGCGGGCCCCGCGAGCACGAGTGCCACCAGCGCCGGCGCCAACCGGCCCAGAGCGTGGAGAATTGTCATGCGGACTCCTTCTGCGGCGATTCTAGGGCCCGGTTGAATTTTCCGGCAAATGGGAGTATCCCGAAGCCCTTCGTAAATCCGGGGGGAGGCAGCATGAATCGCAACCTGTGGGTGGCGGTGGTCGCCATCGTCGTCGTGGCCGCCGGTCTCTATCTCTACAGGCGCACCGCGGAGCCGCCCCTGCCCGAGCTCGCGCCCGTCGGCACCAACCTGATCGAGGGCCTCGGCGACTACAGCATGCCCGTGACGGCGAAGAACGCCGACGTGCAGCGCTGGTTCGACTAGGGGCTCGCGATGACCTACGGCTTCAATCACGACGCAGCGGAGCGCTCCTACCTCAAGGCCGCGGAGCTCGACCCGGACTGCGCGATGTGCTGGTGGGGCGCCGCGCTCGTGCTCGGCCCGCACGTGAACGCCGGCATGGAACCGGCGAATAACCCGAAAGCCTGGGACCGGCTGCAGCGGGCCCAGCGCGCGGCCTCCGACGCGACGGACAAGGAAAAGGCCTTCATCCAGGCGCTGGCGGCCCGCTACGCCGAGAACCCGCCGGAGAACCGGCGACCGCTCGACGAGGCCTACGTCGCGGCCATGCGCGAGCTCGTCGCCCAATACCCGGAAGACCTCGACGCACAGTCGCTGTTCGCCGAGTCCATGATGAACCTGCAGCCCTGGGACTACTGGGACGCGTCCGGGCAGCCGAACGGTCACACGGCCGAGGTCGTCTCCACGCTCGAGTCCGTGATCGCACGCGACCCCGAGCATGCCGGGGCGCTGCACCTCTACGTGCACGCGGTCGAGGCCTCGCCGGATCCTTCCAAGGGCGTCGCGGCGGCGGACACGTTGCGCGAGCTGCTGCCCGGTTCCGGCCACCTGGTGCACATGCCGGCGCACATCTACGCGCGCGTCGGCCGCTGGCACGACGCCGTCGTGGCGAACCAGAAGGCGATCGTCGCCGACGACAGCTATCTCGCCATCTGCAAGCCGGGCCCGGGGGTCTACCCGCTCGGCTACGTGCCGCACAACCACCATTTCCTCTGGTTCGCGGCGACGATGGAGGGCGCGGGAGAAATCGCGCGCGCCGCCGCGGCGCATACCGGCGAGCGGACCAGCGACCCGCAGCTCATGCGCACGCCGGGTTTCGAGGCGATGCAGAACTTCTCGCTGACGCTGCTGTTCGCCGCGGTCCGCTTCGGCCGCTGGGACAACGTCGTGGCGATGCCGAAGCCGGCCGACGACCTGCCGTACATGCAGGCGATGTGGAACTACGGCCAGGCGATAGCGGCCGTGGGCCAGGGGCGTCTCGACGACGCGAAGCAGTTCCACGCCGCACTCGAGCCGGCGGCCAAGGACCCGGTGATCGAGAAGATGCTGGCTTGGGACCGCTACTCGCTGATCGGCGGCGTGCAGGTCGCGGAGCGCTTCGTCGCCGCGGAGATCGCGCGCGCGGAAAAGCGCTACGACGACGCGATCGCGGCCCTGAACACCGCGATGACCGTCGAGGACACGCTGCCCTACGACGAGCCGCCCGGCTGGAACTGGCCGGCGCGCCAGGCCCTCGGCAACGTGCTGCTCGACGCGGGCAAGGCCGCTGACGCCGAGCAGGTATTTCGCGACGAGCTGAAGCGCAATCCCGAGAACGGGTGGTCACTGCACGGTCTCGCCCGCGCCTTGAAGAAGCAGGGAAAGACGCAGGAATCGAAGGAAGTCGCCGAGCGCTTTGCGAAGGCCTGGGCGAACGCCGACGTGGATCTCGGGAAGATCTAGCGGCGCGGAAGTCCCGCCAGATCGGCGGCGAGCGCTTCGGGCTGATGCGGCGCCTGGAAGTAGCCGGCGAGCCGCGCCTCGGGATCGATCAGCACGAGCGCCGTCGAGTGGTCCACGGTGTACTCGCCGCCGGCGTCCGGGTTCACGACCTGGGCGAGGCCGAGCCCGCTCGTGAATGCCTCCAGCGCCGGGCGCGGGCCGGTCGCCCCGACGAGCGCGGGGTCGAAATGCGCGAGGTAGCGCCGGACCACCTCGGGCGTGTCGCGCTCCGGGTCCACGCTGACGAACAGGAAGCGCAGGTCGTCGCGGGCGAGGCGGCGGCGCAGCTCCGCCATCATGGCGACCGTGAGCGGGCAGATGTCTGGGCAGTTCGTGAACCCGGTGAACAGCAGCGTCCACTCGCCGCGGAGGTCCTCGCGCGTGAACGGCTGCCCGTTCCCGTCGACCAGCGCGAAATCCGCGATCGCGCGCGGCTCCGGCAGCGCGGTTCCGGACTGCAGCGCGGGCGGCACGGGGCCGCGCTCGCGCAGCGCAATGCCGACGCCGACCGCCACCGCTGCCAGGACCGCGACCGCGACCGGCGCGTGACGCATACGGCTGCCCCGGCTCAGGCCCGCGAGCCGCCGTTCCAGGCGAGCAGGTTCAGGAACTCGCGCCGCGTCTTCGGTCCGCGCGTGCGGAAGTGCGGCTCGGGCCGCTCGCGGTAGGCGAAGCGCTCGCCGGCGACCGCGTCGTGTCGCGCGCGCAGCTTCATCTCCTCCGCGGAGATTCCGTAGGGGCGCATCGCGTTCAGCCCGAATATCTTCGCGCGCAAGGCCGGCGTGATCTCCGGGTAGCCGTGTTTCTCGCGGAGTTCCGGCGCGATCTGGAAGGCGCGAAACGCCTGGATCTGGTCCTGCGGCGAGCCGTACCAGATCGAGTCCGTGCCCCAGAGCACGTTGTCCGGGCCGCAGTGCTTCAGGAGCTTGCCGAGCGCGTGCGCAGCCTGCGTGGGATCGCGCATCAGGAAGCGCCAGGTGCTGCCGAGCTCGGCGTAGACGTTCGAGCCTCGCCCGACGCCGCTCTCCTCGAGCGAGCGGATCAGCGTGTCGATCCCGTCGCCGCCGGCATTCAGCCCGTAGGCCTTCTCCTCGACCTCGGTCACGAAGCCCGAGTGGTAGACGAGGAAGCTGACGTCCGGGAAGCGCTTCGCGATCGGGCCGATGTCGCGGCACTGGCTGTGCTGGTACGACTCGGCTCCGAACGGCAGTCCCTTGTGCACGCAGATGACCTTCACGCCAAGCCGGCGCGCCTCCTCGACGAAACGGATGCCGACGTCGTCGTCAAGGAAGAAACCCTGGCCGTCCGGACCCCACTGCGTATAGGTTTTCCAGGCGCAGACGCCGAACTGTTCCTTGAGGCGCGGCATGTCCTCGACGTCGCCCGGCTGGTTGGGATTGACGCGGCCGTGGATCATCAGCCGGTGATTGCCCTCGAGCCGATCGACGATGCGCCGCACGGCGTCCGCCGACTCGATCTCGAGCGGCGAGGCCTCGCGGCGCGACGGCACGAACGACAGCACCATCATGTCGGTGTCGCTGTCGAGGAACACGTCCTTCACGAACTCCTCGGACGACAGGCAGGCGAGATGGCCACGCGGCGTCTTGCCGTCGGCGAGCGCGCAGCCGGCCTTGGGCGCCCACGAGAATGCGGACTCCGGCGCGACCTTCAGCCAGGCCTCGGTCGGGTCGACGTAGTGGCCCTGCACGTCGAAGATGAATTCGCCGGTCTCGAGCGTCGCCGCAGCCGCGGCCGGCTCGGTCGCGGCGACGGCCGGCAGGTCGAAGAACCCACCGGTCCGGCCCGCGGCCGCGTTCGCCGCATTGAAGGCGAGCAGGGTGCTTGCCGCGCCGCAGCTGCCGAGCAGGAAGTCGCGCCGGCCCATCGCGAGCCGCCGCGCATGGAATCCCGCCGCCTCCTGCGCCAGCGCGTTCGCGTGGCGATTCGCGCGCGACAGCGGCACCGGCAGGAACTCGCCATTGCTGGTCGAGTCGAGCTTGATGGGGAGCCGCTGGTCCTCGGAGTCGATGCGATGGCGCGGCATTCGCGTCAGAGCCCGGCCGGGTCGCCGTGCACCGGTTTGCCCTCGAACAGCGTCAGCAGCACCTTCGTATCCGAGATCTGCGTGGCCGGGATCTCGAACAGGTTGCGGTCGAGCACCGCGAGGTTCGCCAGCTTGCCCACCTCGAGCGAACCGGTGTTCTTCTCGTCGTGATTCGTGTAGGCCGCGTTGATGGTGAAGGCCGCGAGCGACTCGTGCAGGCCGATGCGCTCCTCAGGCATCCACGGCTTCGTGGCGTCGTTGAGCGCGTCCATGCGCGTGATCGCGGTCTCCATCTCCTCGAACGGGTTGGCGGTCGAGACCGACCAGTCGCTGCCGAAGGCGACCACCGCGCCGCTCCGCTGCATGCTGCCGATCGGGTACATGTAGGCGGCGGTTTCCTTGCTGATGAAGGGCAGCGTCAGGTCGTTGATGTATTCGTCCGCGTAGGCCCACAGCGGCTGGAAGTTGGCGACCACGCCGAGCTGGCGGAAGCGCGGCTGGTCGGCCGGGTGGATCAGCTGGATGTGGGAGATGTGGTGGCGATGGTCGAGATCGCCGTTCGCGCCGCGCGCCGCGGCGACCGCGTCCAGCGCCTGGCGCACCGCGCCGTCGCCGATCGCGTGGAAGTGCACCTGGAAGCCGTCCGCGTCGAGCTGCGTGACAACCTGCTTGAGCAGCTCTGGCTCGACCATCGGGATGCCGCGCACGTCCTTCTTGCCCTTCAGCTTGTACGGTTCGAGCACGACGGCGGTGTAATTCTCCATCACGCCGTCCTGCATGATCTTGACGGTGCCCGCATCCACGCGGCCTTTCGTGTAGCCGCTGCGCAGCCGCTTGATGTCCTCGACCTGCTCCAGTCCCTCGTCGCGATCCCACCAGATCGAGGCGACGACATGCAGCGAGAGCTCGCCGGCGTCGTCGAGGCGCCGGTAGGTCTTGAGGTCCGCCTCGTCGGCCGAGGCGACCTGGATGCCGGTGATGCCGTAGCCGTTCAGCATCTTGACCGCATACCGCAGGCCGTCATCGCGCACCTGGTCTGTGTCGGACGGCGCCTTGCTGGAGACGAGGCTGCTCGCGCCCTCTTGCAGGCTGCCCGACGGCTCGCCGGTCTTCGGGTCGCGGTCGATGCGGCCGTCCTCCGGGTCCGGCGTTTCCTTGATGATGCCGGCGACTTCGAGCGCCTTGCTGTTGACCCAGGTCGTGTGCCCGTCGCGGCTCCAGAGGATGACCGGGCGATCGGGCACGATCGCGTCGATCAACTCCTTGCGCGCCAGCGCGCCGGGGCCGAAGGACGCCATCGACCAGCCGCCGCCCTTGATCCAGGGCTCGTTCGGGTTTTCTTCGGCGTATTTCTTGATGATGGCGAGGTATTCATCGACCGTGTTCGCCGCGTTCAGGTCGCAGCCGTTCGCCTCGATTCCGCCCGAGATCGGGTGGATATGCACGTCCTGCATGCCGGGCAGGACCATGCGGCCCTTGAGGTCGATGACCTGGGTCTGCGGACCGATGTAATCTTTCGCGCCGGCGTCATTGCCGACGTAGACGATGCGGCCGTCGTCGATCGCGACCGTCTCCGCCCAGCTCCGGGCGCCGTCCACCGTGTAGATCGCGCCGTTCCTGAGCGCGAGGTCGGCCACCGCGGATTTCTTGTCGTCCCCCGCGTCCTTGCCTTCGCGCGCGCAGCCGGCGAGCGCCGTAGCGGCCAGGACAATTGCGATCGTGTGCTTGGTCATTGGTGATCCCTAGGTATGGTTTCTTTCCAGGTCTTTTCGCGCACCGGCCTGCCATTCTCGGTCAGCCGCCGGTAGTAACTGTAGTAGAAATTCTCGCGGTCGCTGCGGAAATCGAGCTCGGCCTCCCAGAGCAGCTTGCGGCCCGGGAGGTCCACCTCCATGCGGTGCGTGCCGTTCATGCGCGCCTCGGCCGGGTTGTCGTCGTCCACCTCGTAGCGGATGGTCTCGAGGCTGCGCTCCTCGCCCCAGGGGTAGCGCGTGCCGGAGCCATTGGTCAGCTTTGCGACCACCGTTCCGGTCTGCGGATTGCGGTCCACCGAGGAAACCTCGCCATAGCCCGACACCGTGCCGCTCTCGATCGACTCGACGCCCGCGAATTCCGGGTCGTCGTTCGCGGGCGGCAGGAAATCCGGTACCGGCCGCTGTTCGAACGGCACCACGGGAATCGTCAGTCGGGAGGGGCTGAGCCTGAGCTCCGTCATCATCGCCTCGGGCGTCGGCCAGAGCATGGGCCACTGCGCATTGTTGACCGCGAGCCGGATGCGGTGGCCCTTGGGGAAGACCCAGGAGGTGAAGTGCATCTCGATGTCGAGCTCGAAGGGCTTGCCGGGCTCGAGGTCTTTCGGCGCGCGCGCCGACTCGCGGTGCGTGCCGTTCATCGCCGCGCCCGCGACCTGCGTGACCGTGCCGTCGGGCGCGACATCCGAGAGCCGCGCGATCCAGTTCGCGCGCTTTGCGTCGGTAGACACCGTCAGGAGCGCGTGCGGGAAGCCGAGGATCTCGAGGTCCTGCTCGAGCGGCCCGCTGTCGTAGACCAGGCTGAAGGCGTCCGTGCCGCGCTGGTCGTGCGCGACGTCGCCCCACCACATGACCGGCCCGCCGGCCTCGAAGCCGATCGACGGCAGGTAGCGCAGGCGATGTGTGGTCGCGGCAGGTTGAGCGTCTGCGAGCGTGTGGTTGTCCTGCGGGTACAGCACCTGGTCGCGGATGCGCGCGACCGGCCAGCCGTCCTCGTACCGCCAGCGGCCCGGCGCGTCGTCGAGCCTCGGGCCTGGCGGGTGCCAGTCGCGCACGAACACCGCGAAGCGCGGCTCGTCCATGATTCCGGTGTCCTCGCCTTTCAGCCAGTGGTCGAACCAGCGCACGGCCTCGTGCCGCCACTCCATGCCGGGGCCGGGGTAGGGCTGGTGCGGCCAGGTGTGGTGCCAGGCGCCGATCATCGCCTTCACGGGCGCGCCCTTCACGTGCTCGAGCATGCGCGCGACGCTGTCGCGGTAGCCGTCGTACCAGCCGCCGATGTGAAAGGTCGGGATGCGGATGGTGTCGTACCGGTCGCGCAGCGACGCGCGGTCCCAGTACGGGCCGTCGCGCTGCTGGCGCTTGTGCGAGAGCGTCCACGGCTCCGTGTCGAAACGGTTCCTGAAGTTGTCGTCGTTGACGACGTAGTCCGGCGCGCCGGGCCGCGCGTTGTCGAGGTCCTGGCTCATCTCCCAGGAATCGAGGTGCATGATCCCGTCCATGTAATGGACATCGTCCTGGTAGAGGTCCTCGGTGGCGTCGACGGCGATGATCGCCTTGAGCGCGGGCACGTCGCGCGCCGCCATCTGGATGGAATTGAAGCCGCCCCAGGAGATGCCGAACATGCCGACGTTGCCGTTCGACCAGTCCTGCTTCGCCAGCCAGCCGATGACGACGTCGCCGTCCGCATGTTCGACGTCGGAGTACTCGTAGGGAATCAGCAGGCCCTCGCTGTTGCCGGTGCCGCGGATGTCGACTGCGGCAACCACGTAACCACGTTGCACGAAATAGGAATAGAGCGGCCAGTTGCGGCTGCGCGCCTCGTGCTTGCGGTAGGGCAGGTACTCGAGCAGGACCGGGAAGCGTTCGCCTGCTTTCCCGCCGGTCGGCCGGTAGACATCGGCCGAGAGGCGCACGCCGTCCGGCATCGGGATCCAGGCGGTCTGGATTTCCATGCCATATGTGGCCGGCTTTTCCACGGCCGCGCCGGCGTCAACGGCCGGTAATAGCGATAAAATCATTAAAAACAGAGTCTTATATGACATTGAATAGCCATTCACTAAACTAAACAGCCGTTGAGTGCGTGGGGCCAAGCGGGATAGAATGTACGGCATTCCGCACCGGAGTTTCCATGGCCGCAAATCTCAAGCCTGGCAGCGTTGTCCGTCCCACCGGTTCGAAGCTCGAGTTGATCCAGGCGACGGTCGCCGCCATATCGCAGCACGGTCTCGCGGCGCTGACCTCCGCGAAGATCGCCGGCGCAGCGGGACATACGGCGGCTTCGATCAATTTCCATTTCGGCAGCAAGGAGGCGCTGCTGCTCGCGACGCTGCGCGAGGTTTCGGAGGAATTCTCGGACGCGATGGCGCGGGTGATGGAGGAGGCGGGCGGGGATGAGCTGCGCGCGCTCCTCGGCATCGTCGATGCGAGCCTGGGCCGGGGGTTGTCCGGTTCGGACAAGATCGCCGTCTGGTATTCGTTCCTCGCCGAGAGCAAGGCGCGAGGCGACTATCAGCGCATCTGCGGAGAGCGCGACACGGCGTGGAACCGGATGGTGATAGGCCTCTGCAGGCAGCTCATCGCCGCGCGCGGCAAGGACTCCCCCTGGCCGGACGCCGAGGCCGTCGCCCAGGGCCTGATGGGCCTGATCGACCAGCAGTGGCAGGGGATTCTTTTCGAAGGCGACGCATTCGATCGTGAAGCCGCGCGCCGCCAGTGCCGGGCCTACCTGTGCAGCGTTTTTCCGTGGTTTGCCCCGCGGATCGAGGCGACCGCAGCCGTGCGGCCGCGGCTTGCGGAACCCGCGGCCCTGGCCGACCCGGCAATCAAGCTGACATTGCCCGGCTGGATCTATCACAACGAGGAATTCCACGATCTTGAGAAGGAGCGGATCTTTCTGTCGTCCTGGCAGATCGTCGGCCACCAGAGCGAAGTGCCGGAGACCGGCGACTACCTGACATTCGAGTTCTTCGGCCGCCGCGGCTTCATCGTGCGCGACAGGGACGGCGCGATCCGCGCTTTCCACAATGTCTGCGCACATCGCGCGCACGCCGTCGTCTCGGGCGAGCGGGGCCGCTGCGCGAAACACCTGACCTGCATGTACCACGGCTGGACCTATCACCTCGACGGCCGCAACCGCAGCGTCAGCGCTTCCGAGACCTTCCCGAAGTTCGACCGGGCTCAGTACGGACTGAAGCCGATCGAGCTCGAGAACTTCATGGGTTTCCTGTTCGTGCGCTTCCGCGGCGGCGAGCCCTCGGTCGCCGAGCGCATGGCGCCGCACGTTGATGAGCTTTCGCATTACCGGCTCGACCGGATGGTGCCGCTCGGCAAGACCTGGACCCAAGAGCTGCCGATCGACTGGAAGAACGTGATCGAGAACTACGTCGAGGACTACCACTTCCCGATGGGCCACCCCGGGCTCTCGGCGCTGACGGAGGCGGAGTACGACCGCGAGAGTTTCCCGGGCGGGACAATGCGGCTCTCGCACCGCCTGCGGGAGCAGCCGCTGAAGAGCTGGAGCGCGGAGCGCTACGCGAAGTTCCTGCCGGTCGTGGAGCACCTGCCGGCGGAGCTGCGCCGGCGCTGGAGCTACTTCGGCCTGTACCCGAATGTCTTCTTCGACATCTACCCGGAGTGGATGGACTTCTTCCACGTGCTGCCGCTCGGCGCGGGCCGGACGCTCCTGCGCGGGCGCTCGTTCGGATTCCCGGACGAGCGCCGCGAGATGAAGGCCGCGCGCTACCTCTGCACCCGCCTCAACCGTCGCGTGCAGGCGGAGGACGAGCAGCTGACCGAGTCTGTGCAGCGCGGCCTCGCCTCGGGCGGTTACACGCAGGGCATCCTGTCGTCGAAGGAAATCGTGCTCGCCGGATTCCAGGACTGGGTCCGCGAGCGGTTGCCGGTGGCGGGGCAGGTCGAGGCGCCCGAGAAGGGGATGGTGGCGGAGCGAAATGCGGCGCTGGTGGCTGAAATCGGCCGCTAGTCCTGCGCACGGCGCGCGTACGAGCGGACCTCGCCCAAGTCGAACTCGAACCGGTCGCGCGCACCGTTGTACTGACCCACCGGTTTCTGCACAGGTCAGGCCGCTAAAGCATACGCCATAGCGGGGGTTTTCATGCCGAGGGCCTGGTGGGGCCGACGGTGGTTGTAGAAGCGGATCCACTCTCCAATGACACG
>Ga0194110_10000080_pt1 | contig 110601 bp, 96 predicted proteins | sample TA2Kig1200mmetaG_FD_146192 | JGI IMG/M metagenome (GOLD analysis project Ga0194110, IMG submission 146192) | Freshwater microbial communities from Lake Tanganyika, Tanzania - TA2015032 Kigoma Deep Cast 1200m | ecosystem: Environmental > Aquatic > Freshwater > Lake | place: Tanzania: Lake...
AGGAGGCGAAGGCCAGGGTAGATGGAGGAGGAACAGTCCAGGGGTACAGGAAACAGGGGCATGGCTTGAGACTCTTTGGCACCAGCAGACGAAAGGGCTGGAAACGGAAAGTTCTTAGCCTAAACCTGCTGTGCCTGTGCTTGCTCCATCTGGTCTGTCGGGGTACGGACGGCGGCACGGTGAGAGAGACATGTGGAGTAAATTGGGGAACCTCTCGGTATCCGTTACTATCAGACCGTAGGACAAAGACCCGCCTGGACGAAACAGATAAGCCAGGGGGAGATACCGAGAAGGGCTCATGAGGCCGTAGTAAGCGAAGACCCGGTGGGACAACATAACCCTCTGGTGAGCCAAGGGCCTCTGGACGGGAGGGTTCATGGCTAACAACTCCGCTAACAGCTTTGCTGTATTGTCTTGGGGAGTCCAAGACTATAGGAGGTGAGGCCTGGACTTTAGCCGCGTATAAGTCTGCTGTGCCTGATGGGATGCGGGTCTTGCGCTTAAGCTCAGGGGGAGCGGACGAAGGTCTCGGTTGAATTCTCGTTTGAAGCCGTACTGGGGAAAACCCACCGTACGGAATTTTAGAGGGGGAGCAGGAATCGTAAGGGATGATCTGATGGCCATTTGCCACGATATCGGAAACGATGGATACATTGGAAGTCATTGATCTGTACCTTTGCGCGCCTGCTCTCTACTCGAAGCGCTCTGTGGCGATTAATTATTCAAAATAGCGCATGCTCGATTTTTTGTGCTCCCGCCTGGAAGAAAGGAGTTGATAATCCGTAAGCCCGGTTTCCCGGGAAATTTTCTTGGCCACCCGGCGGCAATCCTTCTGCTTCTGCCCGTGAACCATGGTGTAAAAATTAAAGGGCCACTTAGGCTGGGAAGGACGGAGGTAGCAATGACTGACTGCCGGAAAGGCGGCCATGGCCTGGCTAACCCTTAGAATCCGGTCTTCCGGCACTTTCCAGACCACCATGGCGTTCCCCCGGTAACCGGCCTTTTGATGGCGCAAAATGGCCCCCAAACGACGTATCAGTCCCCGCTTTATGAAAGAGCGAACCCGTTTCAGGAGGTCTTGCTCTTCCCACCCCAACTGTTGAGCCAGGGGCGCATAAGGGGTGCGGCAGAGGGGAAGGTCTCCTTGAATCTGGCGGATTAATTTTTTCTCTTCCACTGTAAGTTTATTTTTGTTCATGGATAGATTTTTTATTACTTATAACACAGGTTCAAGAATAGCGTCAATGTTAACTAAAATCATCCTGCGCATTTTTATTCGAAATAAAATTAAAAAAAAACTTGACAAGGTTTCTTATTTTTGTTAATCCGATATACTGAATGATGATTCATTCGGTATATTTACAGTTGCCTTTTTTGCGTAAGCTTTAATTCTAAATCCCATGAGGCTCTTGCAAAAGTCATCAAAACCGTCATTCCCGCCCCCGCTTTCGCGAGGGTAAACTTCAGCGGGAATCCAGGGCAGCCTGAAAAACCTAAGTCCGGGTCGCGCTCGCCCTGTACACCAGGGCGGCGCAGGACTTCGCTTGCCCGGCATGACAATTGAGCGACAGATTTTGAGCCTTGCAAGAACCTCCCATTAAATAAATTGGTTGGACAATGGGAACCTGGATTTTTCCTGATGTCTAGGTACCTTTTTTTATGTGCCTCCCAACCTGAACTTTTTAGGGGGATAATGAATAATGATTACTGATTACCTGCCCATTTTAATTTTTTTAGTGGTGGCCGTGGGATTTGCCCTGGTCGTCATATTCCTTTCAGCGATTATCGGCAAACGCAAAATAACTCCCCAGAAAATGATTCCTTATGAGTGCGGAATGGATCCCATTGGCCAAGCCCGCAAGCCCTTTTCCGTAAAGTTTTACATCATCGCCATGCTCTTCATCATCTTCGACATTGAAGCTGTTTTTCTCTACCCCTGGGCCGTGATTTTCAAGGAGCTGAAAATCTTCGGTCTGGTGGAGATGGCCGTCTTTATCGCCATCCTCCTCGTGGGCTTCATCTACGTCTGGAAAAAAGGAGCCTTGGAATGGGAATAGAAACTCATCTGGGAAATAACGTCGCCACCGCTTCTCTGGAAAAGTTAGTCAACTGGGCCAGGAAATCCTCTCTCTGGCCGGCGGGATTCGGGCTGGCCTGCTGCGCCCTGGAGATGATTAATGTTGCCGCCGCCCGGTATGACCTGGCCCGCTTCGGCATGGAAGTTTTCCGTCCCTCTCCCCGGCAGGCCGACCTGTTGATCATCTCCGGAACGGTGACCAAAAAGATGCTGCCGGCAGTGGTGAGAATATACGAGCAGATGCCCGAGCCCAAATGGGTGATCGCTATGGGGGCCTGCGCTTCCAGCGGCGGGATCTTCGACACATACGCCACGGTCCAGGGGATCGACCAGTATCTGCCGGTGGATGTCTATATCCCCGGATGCCCTCCCCGTCCCGAGGCCCTGCTCTATGGAATTATAAAACTTCACGAGAAGATCAGCCAAGAAAAGCTGACGGAAAGGTAATCGACCATGGATCTGGAAGTCCTAACCAGCAAAGTGCAAAAAAAATTCCTGGAATCCGTTCTTGGCGCTTCATCTTTTAGGGGAGAAAACACCTTAATCCTTCGGGTGGAGGATATTCTCCCCATCTGTCGTTTTTTGCACGATGACCCCGAGCTTTCCTATGATTATCTGACCGACCTGTGCGGCGTGGATTTTTATCCCAGCGAGCCCCGTTTCGAGGTCATCTATCATCTATGCGCGATGAAAACCAGAAGCCGGCTGCGCCTGAAAACTTCCCTGCCCGGAACGGCCCCGCATTTAACTTCCGTTGTATCTGTCTGGAAGGGAGCTGATTGGATGGAGCGCGAAGTTTTTGACATGTTCGGCATCAAGTTCGATGGACACCCTGACCTGAGGCGGATCCTGCTTACCCCGGATTGGGAAGGGTACCCTTTACGTAAAGACTATCCGCTCAGAGGGTAAAACCCCTGGCGACGGAGAAAAGTGGAAATGGCTAAAACGGACACGATGATCATTAACATGGGGCCCCAGCACCCCAGCACTCACGGCGTTTTGCGGGTCATCCTGGAGCTCGACGGCGAAGTAGTGGTCAAGGCCACCCCGGACATCGGCTTTCTCCACCGGGGGCTGGAAAAGCTGGCTGAGAGCAAGACCTACCACCAGTGCATTACCTTAACCGACCGCCTGGATTACGTGGCCGGCATGACCAACAACCTGGCCTACGTTCTGGCGGTGGAAAAACTTATCGGGACCGAAGCTCCGCCGCGGGCCCAGGCTATCCGGGTTTTACTATCTGAATTACAGCGGATTGCCAGCCACCTTTTCTTCTTGGGGACGCATGCCCATGACATTGGAGCCATGACCCCGCTCTTTTACGCGCTTAGGGAACGGGACGAAATTATGTTCATGTTCGAAATGGTTTGCGGCTCGCGTCTGACGCCCTCTTACTTTCGGGTTGGGGGTCTTGTTCAGGACTTGCCGGAAGAATTTGAAGCCAAGTGCCGGGAGTTCATCCGGACCTTTCCTTCCCACGTGGATGAATACGAAACCCTCCTGACCAGGAATAAAATATGGATGCGGCGCACCCAGGGGGTCGGAGCCATCTCCGGGGAGGAAGCCATTAATTATGGGTTGAGCGGCCCGATTCTTCGAGCTTCGAACGTGAACTGGGATTTGCGTAAGGCCATGCCTTACTGTGGATACGAATCCTATGATTTCATCGTTCCCACGGGTAAAAATGGCGATGTGTACGACCGGTACCTGGTAAGACTCATGGAAATGCGGCAGTCCAACGAAATCATCCGCCAGGTTTTAGACAGAATGCCCGGCGGGAAAGTGCTGGTGGACGACCCCAGAGTGGTTTACCCTCCCAGGGCAAAAGTCCAGGAAAGTATTGAGGCCATGATTCATCACTTCCACATCGCCAGCGAGGGGTTTCCGGTTCCCCGGGGGGAAGTTTACGCCAGCATCGAATCCCCCAAGGGGGAATTGGGATTTTATCTGTTAAGCGATGGCAGCAACAAGCCCTTCCGCTTCCGGGTGCGGCCGCCATCTTTTATCAACTTGAGCGCTCTCCCTACAATGGTTGAAGGGCGGTTGATAGCCGATGTAGTAGCTGTCATCGGGTCCATTGATATTGTCCTGGCTGAAGTAGACCGTTGATCTCCGAGGCTCTGCCATGATGCTTAAGCAAATCGTGGATAAATTAGGGCTTAAACCCCTTTCCGCTCTGTCCAGGCTCTCGGCAGAAATTACGGGCGGTTATGTCAGCGACCTTTTAAGCGACGTGATGGCCAATGCCAAAGCCGGCGACCTGTGGGTCACCCTGCAAACGCACCAGAACATAGTGGCTGTAGCCAGCCTGAAAGAGATTGCCGGCATCATTCTCATCGGCGGGAGGGAGCCGGAAAAGCAAACCCTAACCAAGGCGGACGCGGAAAATATTCCCCTTCTTCTCACCGACCTTCCGGCCTTTGAAGTGGTCGGGAAACTTTACCAGATGGGGATTTCAGGGCGGAGATGAGCGGGTTAGCTCTGTGCAGGATCTTTCGCTACACATTCTGGACATAGTGGAAAATTCCTTGGCAGCAGGAGCGAAACTGGTGGAAATCCGCCTGGAAGAGGATTTGCGGGAAGACCGGATGACCATAGAAATCGTGGATAACGGTTGCGGGATGGATGAAGAAATGATCCAGCGCGCCCTTGATCCTTTTTTCACCACCAAAACTGTCCGGCGCGTGGGGCTGGGGCTGCCCTTGCTTAGCGAAGCTTGCCGGATCAGCAATGGCCAGCTTTGCCTGCAATCCTCCCCTGGACAGGGCACCAAAGTGCGGGCTACGTTTCAACATAGCCACATCGACCGCCAGCCCCTAGGCAATATGGGCGATACTTTAATCACGTTGATCGTGGGGCACCCCGAAGTGGATCTCTTCTATGGGCATCGTAAGGACGGAGCTTCTTTTTCCCTGGACACCAGGGAGATCAAGGGCGCCCTGGGCGATGTGCCCTTGAATGAACCCCGGGTGGTTTCGGCTTTACGCAGACACATCCTGGCTGGTCTGGAAGAGTTGGCCGCTTGAGGAAAGAAGGATCATGATCAAGGAGAGGCATAGACTATGAACGAGGAAAAAAGCCGGGCAGAAACTTCCTCCGGCAAGATCCCCCCGGAGCAGTGGAAGAAGATCGACGCGATCATCGAGAGGTATAAGCATAAACAGGGAACCCTGATCCCTGTTCTCAAGGAGACTCAGGAGATAACCGGGTTTCTGCCGCTGGAGGTCCAGCACTACATTGCCGAGGGCATGAAGCTGCACCCCAGCCAGATTTACGGGGTGGTCACCTTTTATTCTCTCTTCACCATGACCCCCCGGGGAAAACACACCATCCGCGTCTGCCTGGGCACAGCCTGTTATGTGCGCGGCGGGCAAGCGATTCTGGATCTGTTACGCAAAGAATTTAACGTGGATGTGAACCAGACCACTCCGGATCTTCGCTACACTCTGGAAGTGATCAACTGCCCGGGAACATGTGGCCTGGCGCCGGTGCTGTGCGTTAACGATGACGTCCATGGCGTTCCGGAACCAGCCAGGGCCCTGGAAATTATCAAGGATTACACATAAACCCTCTGCTCCTCAGGGAGGAATTAACCAATGGCTAAGTTATCCATCGAAGATCTGAAAAAAATCAAAGAATCCGTTCAGGCAGGGGTCACTCTGCGCGAGGGGGGGTACCGGGCCAAGGTCAACATCCACATGGGCACCTGCGGCATCGCTTCCGGGGCCCGGGCAGTCATGACCACGATCATGGATGAGATCGAAAAACGGGACCTCAAGGATGTCATCCTGACAACCTCCGGATGCGCAGGGCTATGCAGCCGGGAACCTATGATTACAGTAGAACTCCTTGGGGCTGCACCCGTGAAATATGTCGATCTGACCCCCGAAAAAATGCGGGAGATCTTCTCCGAGCACGTCCTCGGCGGGAAGATAGTGGAAAAATACGCCCTGGCCGTGGGTAGCGAAACGACGTTTTAAGAGTGCGGGAGGTAATCAATGGCCATGAAAGTTTTTCGGTCCCACCTGCTCATCTGCGCAGGGACAGCCTGCGTTTCCTGTGGGGCCTTCAAAGTTCGGGAGCGTCTGGAGAAAGAGCTTAAGGACCGGGGACTCGCCGAAGAAGTGAAAGTCGTGATCACGGGCTGCAACGGCTTTTGCGCCGAAGGCCCGATCATCGTGGTTTACCCTGAAGGGATATTCTACGGAAAGCTGAAACCGGAAGACATGCCCCTGCTCGTGGAAGAGCATATCCTCAAAGGCCGCCCGGTTCCCAAGCTTTTTTATAAAGAACCCATCAAAAAAGAAATCGTTCCCCTTCTGAAAGATATTCCGTTCTTCGGCCTGCAAGTTCTGCGTGTACTGCGCAACCGCGGATTGATCGACCCCGAGAATATCGACGAGTACATCGCCAAGGATGGATACGCGGCCCTGCACAAGGCCATAACCCAGATGACCCCGGAGCAGATTATCGCCGAGATGAAAGAATCGGGCCTGCGCGGCCGGGGGGGGGCGGGTTTCCCCACAGGAGACAAATGGGAGGAAGCCAGAAGATTCAAGCGCTTGCCCAAGTATGTAATCTGTAACGGCGACGAAGGCGACCCCGGAGCCTTCATGGACCGCTCCATACTGGAAGCCGATCCCCATGCGGTCCTCGAGGGCATGGCCATCTGCGCCAAAGCCATTGATTCCAACGAAGGTTATCTTTACGTCCGCGCCGAGTATCCTCTGGCCATCAAACGTTTGAACCAGGCCATTGAGCAGGCCAGAAGCTATGGCCTGCTGGGAAAGGATATCTTCGGAACGGGGTTTGATTTTGATGCTTTTGTCTATCCCGGAGCAGGAGCCTTTGTTTGCGGCGAATCAACGGCCCTGATGTTTTCCCTGGAAGGGAAGAGGGGAATGCCCAGGGCCAAACCTCCCCGCTCGGCCGAAGCCGGCCTCTGGGGCCAGCCCACGGTTTTAAACAACGTGGAAACTTTTGCCAACGTCCCCCAGATCCTCCTGAAAGGGGCCACGTGGTTCAACAGCCTGGGCACGGAGAAGAGCAAGGGAACCAAGGTTTTTTCCCTGGCCGGGTCTATAAATAATATCGGCCTGGTGGAGGTCCCCATGGGCATTACTCTCCGTTCGATAGTTTATGACATCGGGGAAGGGATCAAAGACAAGAAAAAGTTCAAGGCTGCCCAACTGGGAGGGCCGTCCGGCGGGTTTGTCCCCGAAAACCTTCTGGATACGCCGGTAGATTACGAATCTCTTGAGGCTACAGGAGCGATCATGGGCTCCGGCGGGATAGTCATCTGCGACGAATCCACCTGCATGGTGGACTCGGCCCGATTCTTCACCAACTTCTGCGTGGAGGAATCCTGCGGGAAATGCGTGCCCTGCCGGATCGGGTTGATGGTCATGCTCCGCAAACTGGAAGATATCGGCGAGGGAAAAGGCCAGGAAGGAGACGTGGAGTTCATGGAAGACCTGGGCCAGCATATAGTGAGAATGTCCCATTGCGGGCTCGGGCAATCGGCTCCCAATCCCATCCTCTCCACGATCCGCCATTTCCGTGATGAATATGACGAACACATCCGGGAAAAACGGTGTAGATCCCTGGTCTGCACACACTTGATCCGTTTCCAGGTGAACGAGGAGAAGTGCAAGATGTGCGGGCTTTGTTTGAAGGCCTGCCCGGTTAGCGCAATTACCTGGGAAAAAAAGCAGCCGGCCAAAATAATCAAAGATCTTTGCACCAAGTGCAAGTCCTGTATCCGGGTTTGCAAGTTCTGGGCGATTGAGTAAATATATTTCACCGCAGAGCACGCGGAGTGCGCAGAGAAATTAAAAAAATAAAAAGAAGCTTAAAGATCCCGGGAACAATTATTTTTTGGGTTTTAAATTTAATTCTTTCTCCGCGATCTCTGCGCTCTCTACGGTGAAATTTTTTGATTAAAACGAGGAAACGATGGTAACGCTTACAATCGATGGCATTCAAGTAACGGTTCCACCCGGCACGATGATTCTGGAGGCGGCCGCCAAAGCCGGGATTAAAATCCCCACTCTGTGCAACAGCAAGCGCCTTATACCTTTCGGGGCCTGCCGCGTTTGCGTCGTTCAACAGAAAGGCCGCAGAGGATTGATGCCAGCCTGCTTCAACCCTGTCCGCAATGGGATGGAGATCCTGACCAATACCCCCGATGTCATCAAAGCCCGCAAAATCCAGCTGCAATTGATCCTCATCTCCCATCCGCTCGATTGCCCGGTGTGTGATGCCGGGGGGCAGTGCGAGCTGCAGAATCTGGTCTACGAATACGGCGTATCCGAGAATTCTTTCAAGGGAGAAAAGGCCAACTTGGCCACGGATCATGTCTCCCCGTTTATCGAACGGAACCTGAACCGCTGCATCCTTTGCGGCATGTGCGTCAGGATTTGCGACGAGGTGGTGGGGGCCAACGAGATTTCCTTTCTTAACCGGGGTTTTAAGATGAAGATCGGCACGGATTTCGACCGGCCGATGAATTGTGAATTCTGCGGCCAATGTGTGTCCGTATGCCCGGTGGGAGCATTGAACGACCGGATGTTCCTGCACAAAGCCCGACCCTGGGACATAAAAGAAACTCAAACCATCTGCGGCTACTGCGGGGTAGGCTGTACCCTGACGGTAGGGACGAAAAACGGCCGGATTCTGCGCATGCGCGGAGATGAAAGCCGAGGAGTCAACCAGGGCACTCTCTGCGTGAAGGGGCGCTTTGGCTGGGAGTATGTCCACAGCCCGGAACGGCTGACTTCTCCCCTGATCAAGAAAAACGGTTCTTTTGTCAAGGCTACCTGGGAAGAAGCGATCGGTCTGGTGGTTAAGCGCTTAAAAGAAATCAAATCGGAAAAGGGCGGGTCTGCCATAGCCGGCCTGTGCTCTCCCCGCCTTACCAACGAAGAGCTTTATTCCTATCAGAAACTCATGCGCGGCGTTCTGGGAACGAACCACATAGACCACGCCGGCGGGTACAGTTATGCGGCCCCTCTGGCCCTGAAGGAATCACTGGGGTATGCCGCCTCGACCAGCTCCATCAACGAGATCCGCAAGGCCGACGTCATCATTGCCCTGCGCTCCGACTTATCCGAAACTCATCCGGTGATTAAATCCGAGGTGGTCCTTGCTGTGAAGCGCAGGAAGGCCAAACTGATCGTGGTGAACAGCCGAAATATCTATTTAAACAAATTCTCGGCCTTTAACCTGCTGGTCAAACCCGGAAGTGAAGTTGCCTTGCTGAACGGCATGATGCAGGCCATCCTTAAGGAAGGCCTGGCCAAAGAAGAATTCATCAGTTCCCGGACTGAAGGGATTGAAGCCTTGAAACAGTCCCTCAAAGATTATTCGCCGGAAAAGGTCGAAGCCCTGACGGGTGTTTCCCGGGCCTCCTTTGTTGAAGCAGCTCGTTTGTTTGCCAAGGCCGCGGCAGGAGTGATCCTGATCTCCACCGGCCAAGCCTCGGAGAAGAAGGACAGAGCCCTGGCCCTGGCGGCCTCGAACCTAACTTTCCTCACCGGGCAGATCGGGAAAGAAAATTCCGGGATCTTTATTCTGGGAGAAAAAAATAATTCCCAGGGAGCGCTGGATATGGGCGTAACACCCGGCTGGCTGCCCGGATACGCAAATTTGGGGAGCCCCTCCGAACGGGAGCGGTTCGAGAAGTCGTGGAAACTGTCCATACCGGAACAAGAGGGCATGGGGGCGCTTTCTATCCTCCAGGCGGCGGAAGAGGGTAAAATTGCCGGATTGTACATTGCCGGGGAAAATCCCCTGGTGGCTTACCCTGATTCATCCCGGACGAAGAAAGCCCTGGCCGCGGTGGACTTCCTCGTCGTTCAGGATTGTTTTCTTTCGGAGACCGCCTCTTTGGCCCAGGTGGTCCTGCCGGCCGCCTCTTTTGTAGAGAAGGAAGGGACATTTACCAATGCCGACCGGAGGGTTCAGCAGGTCCGTCCTGTTCTCTCTCCTCCCGGCCAGGCTCGCCCGGACCTGTGGATATTCCAGCAGCTTTCCAAATCGCTGGGATATAAAGTTAACGACCCATCCGCCAAGGCTGTAATGGATGAAATCAAAAATCTCGTGCCCCTTTACGGGGGAATGGATTATGCGCGACTGGATAACCCCCTGGGGCTGCAGTGGCCATGCTCATCGGCAGACCATCCGGGAACGCCTTTCCTTTACGAAAAAGACTTTCCCGCCGGGAAAGGGAAATTCATCCCGGTTGAATTTGAAGAGGGACCTGTTGAAACAGAATCTCCCTGGTTTTTAATTACGGGCCCGACCATGGTGCATTCCGGGTCTTTGTCCCTGATGAGCCCTGGATTGACCCGGTTGCAGGGTGAAAGCTACGTACAGGTGCACCCTGAGGACGCCCGCAAGCTTGGCCTGGAAGACAGCCAGAAGGTCATCCTCAGATCTAAACAGGGCCAGGTAACTGTCAAGACCTTGATTTCCTGGGGCGCTGCTCCGGGTGTTCTATTCGTCCCCGGCCATTTCGGCCAGGGGGGCGGGAATTATCTGACGGGGCGCGATTTAACTATCACCAAAGTGCAGTTAAAAAAGGTTTAGCCTCAAACCTCAGCGGAAAGAGGGAAGAATATGCTGGCTTTCGTACTCATCGCCATCGTAAAAGTGCTTGTGGTTTTTACGGCCGTGCTTCTCATCGTGGCTTACATGACCTTGATGGAAAGAAAAGTTCTCGGTCGTATGCAGGTTCGTTTCGGGCCGAACCGCACCGGGCCCTTCGGATTATTACAGCCTATAGCTGACGGGATTAAACTTTTTTTCAAGGAAGACATCATCGTCCCTCATGCCAACCGCCTCATCTATATCCTGGCCCCCTCCATCATGGTCACTACGGCTTTGGTGAGTTTCGCGGTCATTCCTTTCGGGGACAGTATTACCATTCTGGGGCATAAGGTGGATATGGTGGTGGCCGATGTGAACGTGGGTTTGCTTTACCTCTTGGCCATCTCCTCCCTGGGGGTTTATGGATTGGTCATGGGCGGGTGGGCTTCCAACAATAAATATTCCCTGTTGGGGTCCATTCGCTCATCGGCGCAGATGATTAGCTATGAACTCTCCCTGGGACTTTCCATCATCGGGGTGTTGATGATCACGGGATCTTTATCTACGGTGAAGATCGTGGGAGCCCAGTCCCAGGTATGGTTTATCGTTTACCAGCCTCTCGGGTTCCTTATTTTCCTGATCTCCGCTGTGGCCGAATGTTCCCGCACTCCCTTCGACCTAACGGAGTGTGAAAATGAGCTGGTGGCCGGATACCAGACCGAATACAGCTCGATGAAATTCGCTCTTTACTACCTGGCTGAATATGCCCATATTTTGGTGGTCAGTTCTCTGGCCGTTACCCTTTTCTTCGGCGGCTGGCAGGGCCCCTTTTTGCCGCCGCTGGTCTGGTTCCTGATTAAGGTCTTTTTTTTCATTTTCTTCTTTATCTGGATCCGGGCGACCTTCCCCCGCTTCCGTTACGACCAGCTTATGAAATTCGGCTGGAAGGTTCTCTTTCCTTTGTCTTTATTGAATATCATGATCACGGGGATAGTAATGTCAGTGATAGGCTGAGAGGAGTTGAAACGAAGGTAGGGTTTTGAATAAATAAATTCGAGGCACCATCCCGCCAATGCGGGATGAAACAATTTCAAATGACCAAAGTTCAAAAGAGGGAACTTAAGAATGTTTCAGAAATTTTGAATCTTGAATTTGTTTAATCCCCTGCAGCGGATCGATATTTGGATTTCGGATTTGAGTTTTGCTGTAAGATCGAGGAGAACGATGATTATACCGTTACTCAAAGGATTAGGATTAACCTTGCGCACCTTCTTCACCCGGCCGGTGACCATCCAGTATCCGGAAGAGAAGATGGTCATGTACCCCCGTTTCCGCGGCCTGCATGAGCTGACCCGGGATAAAGAAGGCAAAATCATCTGCGTAGCCTGCGAGCTTTGCGCGGCAGTCTGCCCGGCGAATTGCATCCGCGTGGAACCGGCTGAAGGACCGACTCACCAGCGCTTTCCCAAGGTCTATGAGATTGACCTCCTGCGCTGTATCTTCTGCGGATTTTGCCAGGAAGCCTGCCCTTACGAGGCGATTATTCTGCGGGAGAATTACGAAACCGCCAATTACACCCGGAAGGACCTGCTCTACGACCGGGACAAGCTTTTCCACGCTTACCAAAAATAGGGAGGCCCGTGCCCATGTTTGAAACTTTTTTATTTGTTCTGCTGGCTGTGGTGACCACCATTGCGGCCATCCTGGTCATTGTCCAGCGGAACCCCGTGGCCAGCGTTATCTACCTGATCATCACCCTGTTCTGCCTGGCCGGTATCTACCTCCTGCTGAGCGCCCCATTTATCGCCGTTATCCAGGTTTTGGTCTATGCCGGGGCCATTATGGTCCTCTTCCTTTTTGTGATCATGCTCCTCAACCTGGAAAAAGAAAAGAAGCTCATTTACCGGAACAGGCTGCAAAAGGTCCTGGGGGTTTTTCTGGGGGTCGTGCTCCTGGCCCAGATCGGCATGATTTTCAGCTCCGTCCTTCTGGAAGGAAGCAAAGGAAAATTTCCAGCGGAGAAGGTTGCGGCCCTGGGCAACACCGAAGTGATAGCCCGGCTGCTCTTCACCGATTTTCTATTGCCCTTTGAAATTATTTCGGTCCTTCTGCTGGTGGCCATTGTTGGAGCCATCGTTCTGGCCAAGAAACAGATTTGATAAATACAGAGGTCAGAGGTCAGAGGTCAGAGGTCAGAAGAAAAACAATTAATTGCATTTATTCTGGATTCTTTTTTAGAGGAGTTAAACATGGTTTCTTTATCCAGTTATTTGATTTTGAGCGCCATTCTCTTCAGTGTGGGGGTGGTGGGATTTTTGCTCCGGCGAAACACTATCGTTATTTTCATGTCCATCGAACTTATGCTCAATGCAGCCAACCTGGCTTTCGTGGCCTTCGCCCGTTTTCTGGATTCCATGGACGGCCAGGTCTTTGTCTTTTTTGTCATGGCCGTGGCTGCGGCCGAGGCCGTGGTCGGTCTGGCCATCATCATGGCCATGTACCGCGCCAAAGAGAACGTCAATGCCGATGAAATGAATTTGATGAAATGGTAAGAATGATCATCTCGTAAAAAGTCAAAATTGGGATGGCAAAGTAAAAAGCTCCATATGCAAGGCGCGCAAATACTGAGGAGTGAGGCGTACTTAGAGGTACGCCGCAACGACCAAGGATGCAGCGCAACGCCGCAGATGGACTTTTTACGAAGCCATCAAGAATAGAATACAGAATACAGGAGTCAGAAGTCAGGAGAAAGAATTCGAGGAAAATACCGGATTTTTTTATGCTGAATTATAAGTTCTGAATTCTGGATTCTGTTTCCACAAGGAGATTTTATAATGCTGGACTATGTGGGGTTGATTCCGTTATTCCCGGCAATTGGGTTTGCCATTAACCTTTTCTTCGGAAGGCGGATGCCCAAAGGAGCGGTGGGTTTTATCGCCTGCGCGGCCATCGGCCTTTCTTTCCTGGTTTCCCTCCTGGTCTTTGGCGACCTGCTAAAATTGGCGCCAGCCAATCGTTCCGTGGAAAAAATCCTTTACACCTGGATCCATTCAGGCGAATTTCAGGCCAACATCGGATTCCTGGTCGATCCTCTCTCCATCGTCATGATGCTGGTGGTCTCCGGCGTCTCCTTCATCATTCACGTTTACTCCCACGGCTACATGCATGATGACCGGGACTTCCCCCGTTATTTCGCCTATTTGAACCTCTTCGTCTTTTTCATGCTCATCCTGGTCTCCGCCAACAATTTTCTCCTGATGTTCGTAGGCTGGGAAGGGGTGGGCCTCTGTTCCTACTTCCTGATCGGATTCTGGTACGAAAAAAAATCAGCCTCGGACGCCGGCAACAAGGCTTTCATCGTCAACCGCATCGGCGATTACGGATTCCTTCTGGCCATCTTCCTTATTTTCGTGACCTTCGGGACCATTGATTTCAAGGCAGTTTTTGCCGCGGCGCCGGAAAAATTGGCCATCGGCAGCGGGATTATCACTCTGATCACTCTCCTCCTCTTTATGGGGGCCACCGGCAAATCGGCCCAGATTCCTCTCTACACCTGGCTGCCCGACGCCATGGAGGGCCCGACGCCGGTCAGCGCCCTGATCCACGCCGCCACCATGGTTACTGCCGGGGTTTACATGGTGGCCCGCTGCAACCTGCTCTTCCTCATGGCCCCGACTTCTATTTTGGTGGTAGCCGTAATCGGCGCGGCCACGGCCATCTTTGCCGCTTCCATCGGCCTGGCCCAGAATGACATCAAGAGGGTCCTGGCTTATTCCACCATCAGTCAGTTAGGGTACATGTTCCTGGCCTGCGGCGTAGGGGCCTTTACTGCCGGCATCTTCCACCTGATGACCCATGCATTCTTCAAAGCCCTGCTCTTTTTAGGGGCGGGCAGCGTGATGCATGCCCTGGCCGGGGAGCTGGACATGCGCAAAATGGGAGCGCTGAAACCCCACATGCCCCGCACCTACTGGACTTTTTTGATCGCCACCCTGGCCATCTCGGGGATTTTCCCTTTTGCCGGGTTTTTCTCCAAAGATGAAATCTTGTGGAAGGCCCTGACCGAAGGCGGCCTGGGCTTCTGGCTGATAGGCGCTATCGCCGCCTTCATGACCGCCACTTACATGTTCCGGGCCGTGTTTATGACCTTCCATGGCCAGTCCCGGGTTAATCATCATGTGGCCCATCATCTCCATGAATCTCCAGGAATGATGACCGTACCCCTGATTATCCTGGCCGTCCTCTCCGTTATCGGCGGGTTCATCGGCATCCCCATCATCGAGGGCTGGAATAAATTCAACGAATTTCTCTCCCCGGTCTTCAGCCTGCCGGCTGCCCTCGCGGCCGCCAAAGCATCGGAGGCCGGCCATCATGCCGTAAGTTTCGAAGTAGCCATGATGCTTATTTCCATGGTTATTGCCGGCCTGGGCATCCTCCTGGCCTACCGGTTGTACATTAAAAACCCGCGTCTGCCGGACCGCCTGGCCGAGAGATACAAAGCCCCTTATGAATTGATTGCTAATAAATACTGGGTGGACGAAATCTACAATTTCTTTTTTGTCGGCCCCCTTATCCGTTTCTCCGTCTTCCTCTGGAGGATTTTTGACGACATTCTGGTGGACGGCACGGTGAACGGCGTGGCCGCGATTGTTCGCGGCGGAAGCGAGATCTTTAAACGTTTGCAGACCGGTTACGTGCAAAATTATGCCCTTTCCATCCTGGTGGGTGTTGTTTTCATAATCGGGTATTTTGTTTTTGGTAAATAAGCAAACAGCGATCAGCTTTCAGCAAAAACAAAAAACGAAAGAGGTCATCATTTATTGCTGATTGCCGAACGCTGATCGCTGACAGCTTTTTACGGAAGGAGCTTGGTTGATGAGCCAGATGGATTTTCCCTTACTCACCTGGGTCACTTTCTTTCCCCTCCTCGGAGCGGCGATCCTGCTTTTCTTGAATAAAGAGAAGAAGGAAACCATCCGCTTAGTCACGCTCATCGTGACTCTCCTGGAATTCGCCTTCTCCTTACCCCTGTTCTTCCAGTTCCGGCTGGATACGCCGGCCATGCAGTTTGTGGAGAAGGTCCCCTGGATCCCGGAGTATGGGATAAGTTATTTCCTGGGGATTGACGGAATTAGTTTATTCCTGGTTTTGCTGACCACCTTTTTTACTCTGATCTCGGTCATCTATTGCTGGAACGACATCCAGGACAAGGTGAAAGAGTTTATGATCTGTCTCCTCTTCCTGGAAACGGGCATGATCGGGGTCTTTGTGGCCCTGGATATTTTCCTGTTTTACGTCTTCTGGGAAGTGATGCTCATCCCCATGTATTTGCTGATCGGCGTCTGGGGAAACCCCAAGCGCCGCATCTACGCCGCAGTAAAGTTCTTCATCTACACCATGGTCGGAAGCGTGCTGATGCTCGTGGCCATTTTGGTTCTCTATTTCCAGAACGGGGCGGCCACCGGGATTTACACCTTCGACCTGCTGGAGCTTTACAAGCTACAGGTCCCCCTAAGCGTGCAGTTCTGGTTGTTCCTGGCTTTCGGCCTGGCTTTTGCCATCAAAGTTCCCATGTTTCCCTTTCATACCTGGTTACCCGATGCTCATACCGAAGCTCCCACGGTAGGATCAGTTCTCCTGGCCGCGGTTTTATTGAAGATGGGCACCTACGGCTTCCTCAGGTTCAGCATCCCCCTCTTCCCTCATGCCTCCTACCAGTTAGGGCCCCTGGTCTCCATCCTGGCCATCATCGGTATTATTTACGGAGCCCTGGTCTGCTTAGTGCAGAAGGATCTGAAAAGACTGATCGCCTTCTCTTCGGTTTCCCACTTGGGATTCGTCATGCTCGGTATCTTCGCCCTGAACCAGCAGGGAATTGAGGGTGGAATTCTGCAGATGCTCAACCACGGATTTTCTACGGGCGCTCTCTTCCTGATCGTAGGGATGATTTACGAACGCCGGCATACCCGTATGATCGAGGACTTCGGCGGTCTCTGGAAACAGATGCCAGTTTTTGCGGCCTTCTTTATGGTGGTCACCCTTTCTTCCATCGGGCTTCCCGGACTGAACGGGTTCGTTGGCGAATTTTTGATCCTGGTCGGAACCTTCAAAGCCAACAGGGTATTCGCCGTGGTGGCAGCCACCGGAATCATCCTGGCGGCGGCCTACATGCTCTGGATGTACCAGCGGGTGATGTTTGGAGAGCTGACCAAAGCGGAGAACAAAGTCCTCAAGGATCTTTCGGCGCGGGAAGTGCTGGTCCTTAGCTTCATAACGTTATTTATCTTCTGGATCGGCGTCTACCCCCAGACCTTCCTCAGCCGCATGGAGCCTACAGTAAAAGGTTATTTAACCCAGGTCAATGCTAAATACCAGGCCGGCCTGAAGCTTCCGGAAGGAGAAAAGGTCCGCGTCGTACAGGTGGAGGCCAAAAAATAAGCCAAGACAAGATTTGAAAAACAGAAATCAGAATTTAGGAGATAGAAGGAGCTAAAATTCTCTCATCTCTTCTGAACGCTGACTTCTGGATTCTGACCCCTTTATTTTGATTTTCCGGAGGAATATTCATGAATCTGGTAATTCCCGAAATAAATTGGAGCGCCATCGGGCCCGAGTTAACCTTAAGCATAACAGCTATGGTGCTTTTGCTCTTAAGCGTTGTGGCCAGCCCCACTGCCCGAAGAGCGATCCCCTACCTCAGCCTTCTGGGAATCGCTTTCGCTCTGCTCCTCTGCGTTAGCCTCTGGGGCAAGTCCGCCTATGCCTTCAATCGCATGGTGGTATTGGACAATTACGCCCTCTTCTTCAAAATCATTTTCCTGATCACCACCGCCCTAACCGTGTTGATGTCCATCCGTTACCTGAAGGAGCAGGGGTACGAGCACGGCGAATACTATGTCCTCATTTTGTTTGCGGCCGTGGGCATGATGTTCATGGCTTCCGCCGCCGACCTGATCATCGTCTTCCTGGGCCTGGAGACTTTTTCCCTGGCAATATACGTACTGGCCGGTTTCTTCCGCGCCCAGCCCAAATCCATCGAATCCTCCCTTAAATACTTCCTCCTGGGCGCTTTTTCAACGGGATTTTTGCTTTACGGCATCGCTTTGATCTACGGGGCTACGGGAACCACGAACCTGAAAGGCATCTATGAATTTGTCAGCAAGGCCCCGTCTCTAACCGACCCTCTGTTGCTCATCGGTATGGGGCTGCTGATTGTCGGATTTGGTTTTAAAGTGGCCTCGGTTCCTTTCCACATGTGGACCCCCGATGTGTACGAAGGGGCGCCAACTTCGATTACGGCTTTCATGTCCGTCGGGCCAAAAGCCGCGGGTTTCGCCGCTTTTCTGCGGGTATTCCTTTATGCCTTGTCCCCTCTGCAAACGGATTGGATATGGATCCTCTGGGTTTTGGCCGTGCTGACCATGACCCTGGGCAATGTCGTGGCCATTGCCCAGAAAAACATTAAACGCATGTTGGCTTATTCAAGCATTGCCCATGCCGGGTACATTCTGGTGGCCATGGTGGCAGCTGACGAACTGGGCACGGCGAGCGTCCTTTATTACATGCTGGCCTATGCTTTCATGAATCTGGGGGCTTTCGGGGTTATCATCCTCTTTGGAAGAAAAGGTGAAGAAAACGTTAACATCAGCGATTATAGTGGCATGGCTGCAAAATACCCGCTGCTGGCGGCGGTTATGGCTATTTTTATGTTCTCCCTGGCAGGAATTCCTCCGACGGCCGGCTTTGTTGGTAAATTTTACATCTTCAGCGCGGCGGTCAAGGCGGGCTATATTGGTCTGGCCATCATCGGCGTCCTGAACAGCGCCCTGTCGGTATATTTTTACCTGCGCATAACCGTGATGATGTACATGCGCAGCCCGGAGAAGGAATTTGCCAAGCTTAAACCATCTCCAGCCATGGTCATCGCCCTTATCATCGCTGTGTTCGGCACCCTGCAGATTGGGATTACCCCCTCCCATTACCTGAATCTGGCCAAGCAATCCATCCTGGCCCTGATGTGATTCATTAGCAGACCCCTGCCGTTATGACAAAATATCTCTTAGGGTTGGGTCCGCTGCTCGGTTTGACAGGAGAGGGGATCTGTGCTAATGTTCTACAAATTCATAGACTTTTGCGCGCCCTGAGGCTTTGAGTTGAACGAGGGACAGGTCAGAATAGGAGTGATAGGGATGACCCTGGAAGAAGTCAAAGAAATCCTTAACGCCCAGGTAATCTTCGCTCCCCAGGACCTTAAGATGGAAGTAAAGATGGCCTGCGGATGCGACCTGATGAGCGATGTCCTGGCCTTCACCAAAGAAGATTCTCTGCTCCTGACCGGCCTGACTAACCTGCAGGTGGTGCGGACGGCGGAGATGGCCAACATCAAAGCTTTGGTCTTTGTGCGGGGGAAGGAGCCGGACCGGGAAACCATTGCTTTAGCCATGGAAAAAAAGTTTCCCGTGATGCTTACCGACCTGCCCATGTATGAAGCCTGCGGCCGCCTTTACCAGCACGGGCTTCCGGGATGCTCGGAAGCCGAAGAAGGGAGCTCTTTGGCTGATGGGCGCTGAGCCCTGCTTTCAAGAAGCTTTCTCCATCAGCGGGGGCGATTTTACCAATGCCGGAGAAGTGTCCAGCAGAGTAAAAAAAATTTTGCAGGAATTGGGCGTTGACAATAAGATTATCCGCCGGGTAACTATTGCCACCTATGAAGCGGAGATGAACGTAGTGTGGTATGCCCGGAAGGGAACTTTGACCCTTTCCGTAACTCCCGACCTGCTGCGCATCAGCGTGCAGGACGAAGGGGAAGGAATTGCCGATATTGAATTAGCCATGAGAGAAGGATACTCCACGGCTTCTCCGGAAATCCGGGAGATGGGCTTTGGGGCTGGGATGGGGCTACCCAACATCAAGAAGAACTCTGACGAATTTCATGTCTCTTCGGTGGTCGGCCAGGGCACAAACCTTGATATTGTCATCCGCCGGCAATAGGTAAAGCCTTCCTAAGTAAAGCGCTGGCCGTTTGCCTTGAAAATTCCGCAAGGGGGCTGCTAACCGAGTTCCAGCAGAAATGTTGAAAGAATACTTCGCGGACCTGCACATCCATACCTGCCTCTCCCCTTGTGCTGACCTGGACCTCTCACCCCGGGAGATCGTCGAACGAGCCAAGAAAGAGCGTCTTACAATCATTGCCATCACCGACCACAACACGGCACAGAACGTAAGGGTGGTGATGGCCCTGGGAGAACAGCGGGGCCTAAAGGTTATTCCGGGGATGGAGGTGCAGACCAGGGAAGAAATTCATCTCCTCACCCTCTTTCCGGATTGGCCACCGACCGCAGCCTGGGAAGAGGAAATTTACCGACGCCTGCCGGATATGCGCAATGATCCCGGGATTTTCGGGGATCAACCCGTGGTGGACGAGGAAGGAAACATCCTCAAATTTGAAGAACGGATGCTCCTTACCTCCATAGACCTTTCCCTGGAGGAAGTCAAACAGCGAGTAGAGCAACACGGAGGTTTGATAATTCCTTCGCATTTCGATAAGGGCTCATTCAGTCTGATCAGTCAATTAGGGTTGATCCCGCAAGATCTGGAATTGGAGGCCCTGGAAATGAGCCGGAAGAGCCCTTTGCGGAAGCCGGCAGGTATGGCCGAGGCGTCTTCCTCTCTTCCCCGAATTATTTCATCCGATGCCCATCGCCTGGAGGATATCGGCAGCGCCTACACCGTCTTTCTTTTAGGCGAGCCCAGCCTGGAAGAATTGCGTATGGCTTTCCGCGGCCAGGCCGGGCGGCGAATCGTCAAAAGGGTGGATGGGGGGGTAATTTATCTTTGAGGTTTATAGGAGAAAGCCCGGCCTGTATTAAGCGCTAAAAAATGATGGAGTCCTAAAAAGTCTGAAAAGACGTTTTTCTGTCATTCCGGCCCCGATTTTCATCGGGATAAACTCCAGCCGGAATCCAGTTATTTTAAGGAGTTATCAGATCTCTGGACTCCGGTTTTCACCCCCGGATTACGACCTTCCGGGGCAGGCTTAGTGACGACTTTTTAGGAGATCATCAAAAATAAATATGTGCGCAAAAAAATGATCATGAAAGCTAACTGTCAAAGGAGGAAAAGATGACCTTGCGAACCATCGAAAAGAAAAACTTCCCGCCTTTCATGGCCAACCTGATGAAGGCTATGGAGGTGGTGGGGGTTCAGGAGAAAGTAGAGGGAAAGTACGAATTTGCCCCCCTGGAATCACCGGCCCAGCTCTGCCTGGACTATGATGTTACCCTCCTTTCCCCTAAGAAGTATATTCTTCCCCCCCGGGAAACCTTGTTGAAGTTCACGACCGGCCAGACGGTAAGCTGTGAGCCGGTTATGGAAAGCAAACCCCTGGCGCTCATCGGCGTCCATCCTTATGACGTTAAAGCCATTTCCCAGCTCGACCGGATCTTCGCCGATGCCAACCAGGATGAGCACTACCAGAAGAAACGGCAGAACACCGTAATCATCGGCACGGACATCAAGAGGGCTTCCCCCTATGCCTTCTGCAAATCCATGAACTCGGCCACGGTGCAGGAAGGCTTTGACCTCTTGCTCACCGACATCGGCGAGAGTTACACTGTGGCCATAGGTTCGCCGAAAGGCCAGGACCTTCTGGAAAAGTACGCCGCCTCCAGAGCGGCAACCAAAGAGGAAGCCGCCAAACGGTCCGAGGTCCAGGAAAAAATCCCTTACATGTTTTCCCTGAACAGCGTGACCACCCCCTACGACCAATTGCCCAGGCTCCTTACAGATCATGCCGAAGATAAGCTCTTTAACGAATTAGCCGAGAAATGCTTTAGTTGCGGCTCTTGCAATTTGGTCTGCCCTACCTGTTACTGTTTCGACGTGCAGGATGATATGGCTCTGAACCTTACCGCCGGGGAACGTTTCCGCCTGTGGGACGGGTGCCTGCTGGAGGGTTTTGCGGAGGTGGCTGGAGGAGAGAATTTCCGGGAGGACCGCTCGGAGCGCGTCCGGCACCGGATCTTTCGCAAAGGAAAATATATTTATGAGAAATACGGGGAACACGGCTGCGTCGGTTGTGGAAGATGCGCTTCCGCTTGTCTTCCGGACATCGCCAACCCCGTGGAGATTTTTAACCGGTTAAAGGAGGGCAAGTGATGATGACCGCTGCACAGGTTCAGCCAACATCGATTTACCTGCCCAGCCTGGCAGAGATAGTCAGGGTGGAGCAGTTGACCAAGATGGAGAAGCTCTTTGAGATCAAATTCAAAGACGGCCAGGAATTAGGGCATCAGCCCGGGCAGTTCGTCGAAGTTTCCTTATTTGGCATCGGGGAAGCCCCGATTTCCGTCTCCTCTTCACCCACCAGGAAGGGTTCTTTTGAGCTGGCGGTCAGGGCCGTGGGCAATGTCACCAAGGCTATGCATGCCCTGGATCGGGGGGCCACTCTGGGAATCCGGGGGCCCTTCGGCAAAGGATTTCCCATAGAAGAGCTGAAGGGAAAAGACATCCTTTTCGTAGCCGGGGGCATCGGTCTCGTCCCCCTGCGTTCATTGATCAATTATGTCCTGGATAAGCGCCAGGACTTCGGCCGGGTTCTGGTGTTGTTCGGCGCCAAAACTCCCGCCGAACAGCTCTTCCTGGATGAACTCTCCAGGTGGCGCCAAAGCAAGAACATGGAATACTTAGAAACCGTTGATCGGTCCGACGGCCAGTGGAAAGGGAATGTAGGGGTCATTACCACGCTCTTCCCCAAAATCACCATCGATCCCAAGAAGACCGTCGCCGTGATCGTGGGCCCGCCGGTTATGTACCGCTTCGCCATCCTGGAGGCCCAGGTCAAGGGCATACCCGACGACCAGATCATCGTCTCCCTGGAGCGGCGGATGAAGTGCGGCGTGGGCAAGTGCGGCCACTGCCAGATCAACCACTTGTACGTCTGCCAGGAAGGGCCGGTTTTCAGTTACGCCAAGATCAAGGACTTAAAGGAGGCCATTTGATGAAACCCAAAATCGCTTTTTTTGATTTTGCCAGCTGCGAAGGCTGCCAGCTCCAGGTGGTTAACCTGGAGGCAGAGATGCTCGACGTCGTGGGCGCGGTGGACATCGTCCAGTTCCGTGAAGCCATGACCGAGAAGAGCGACGATTACGCCATCGCCTTTGTGGAAGGAAGCATCACCCGGGAGAAGGATATCCCCCGTTTAAAGAAGATCCGCGAGCAGGCCGCCATCCTTGTGGCTCTGGGGGCTTGCGCCACTATCGGCGGGGTGAATTGCCTGAAAAACTTCCAGCCCCTCGAGGAAGTGAGGAAATACGTTTACGGGGACAAGGCCGATTGGTATGAAACCTTTCCGACCCGGCCTATCGATGCCGTGGTTCCGGTTGATTATTACATCCACGGGTGTCCCATTCACAAAGATGAATTATTAAAAGTGGTCAAATCCCTGCTCCTGGGAAAGAAGCCGGAGATCCCCACTTATCCCATCTGCGTGGAATGCAAGCGGGCCGGCAATGTCTGCGTTTTCGAGCTGGGTTCGACCTGCCTGGGACCGGTAACCCGGGCCGGTTGCGGCGCCTGGTGCCCGACCCACCGGGATAACTGCGCTGGATGCCGCGGCCTGGTTCCGGATCCGAACACCAACGCCGAGAAGGAAGTTCTCAAGAAGTACGGCCTCACTGTGGACCAGGCCGTAGGTCAATTTCGTATTTTCCTGGGATATGCGGAGGTAGCCAAATGAAAAATATCAATATCAACGTTGACCATGTAACCCGCGTCGAAGGGCATGGCAATATCGTCGTCAATGTAAAAGAAGGAAAGATTGAGGAATGCAAGTGGGAAGTTGTGGAAGCGCCGCGATTCTTTGAGGCCTTTGTGCGGGGCCGGAGTTACCTGGAACTGGCCCATATCACCTCCCGGATTTGCGGCATCTGCTCCATCGGGCACACCCTTTGCTCCCTGCAGGCCACGGAAGCAGCTTTGGGAGTGAAGATTTCCGAGCAGACCAGGCTATTGCGCCGCATCCTCATCCAGGGAGAAAACCTGCAGAGCCACGTGCTGCACGCTTACTTTTTGGCCGCCCCTGATTTCGTGGGCGCCCCCAGTGTCTTCCCCCTGGTCAAAACCCACCCTGAAGTGGTTGTCCGGGCCCTGCGCATGAAAAAGCTGGCCAACGACCTTTGCGATGTTTTTGGGGGGCGGACGGTTCATCCCATTACGCCCACGGTAAACGGATTCACCAAGCTGCCCGGAATCAAAGAGGTCAGGGAAATTCGCCAAAGATTGGCCGAGGCTGTCCCGGACCTGGAAGCCACCCTGGATCTCTTTAAAACCCTGAAGATCCCCGACTTCAAACGGGAGACCGAATACATTTCTCTGAAATCCAAGGAAGAGTACGCCCTGTATGATGGGATGATCGCTTCCACGGACGCGGGAACTACGCCAGTGGAAAACTACCGCAACTGGACCAATGAATATCTCGTTCCCCATTCAACGGCCAAATACACCAAGCACGTCCGGGATACCTACATGGTGGGGGCGTTGGCCCGGTTCAACAACAACCATGACCAGCTTTCCCCTCAGGCCAAGAAAGCCGCTGAAGAATTAGGTTTGCAAGCCCCCTGTTATAACCCCTTCATGATCACCGTAGCCCAGGTGGTGGAGGCAGTTCATGCTGTTTTCGAGATCATCCGCCTGATCGATGAAGTCCTGGATAAGGGGTTGAAGGAAGAAGACCGGCGGATTTTGCTTAAAGCCGGAAAGGGCGTGGGAGCGGTGGACGTGCCCCGGGGCATCCTTTTCCACGATTACACTTACGACAAGAACGGAATTTGTATGGAGGCGAACTGCATAATTCCCACAAACCAAAATCATGCCAATATCCAGAAAGACATGGAAGCTTTGCTTCCCCAGATTCTGGATCGGCCTCAGGAGGAGATTCGCCTGTCCCTGGAAATGCTGGTCAGAGCTTATGACCCGTGCATTTCATGTTCCACCCACTTATTAAAAGTGGAGTTTGTAACTTAGGATTTTTAAGTGACTGAGAAAGTTCTAGTCATAGGAGTGGGTAACCTCTTACTTAAAGATGAAGGGGTGGGAGTCCACGTAATTAAGGAACTGCAAAAGAGAGAACTTCCTCCAGGGGTAGAAGTTTTAGACGGCGGAGTTGCCGGTTGGGGACTTCTCGATCTCTTTTCTAAAGCCAGCAAGGTTTTGGTGATTGACGCCGCCGATATGGAATTGCCTCCGGGATCGATGGCGCGATTTACGCCGGCAGAGGTTGAGCTGCCCTCAGGAGAGTTGAAGCTTTCGGCCCACGGGGTGGGTCTTCCAGAAGTTCTGGAATTGGCCAGGGCGTTAGGCCATAATCCTCCCCAAGTAATTATTTTTGGTATTCAGCCCAAAGAAATTTCCTGGGGAATGGATCTAACCCCGGAAGTTGCGGCCACCGTTCCCAAGGTGATAGCTGCCGTGCTTAAAGAACTTATTTCTTTTGCAGAGAAGAGAGATATCGAAGATTTTGGGTCTCCAATCCGCCGCCGCTTCTCTTTGAAGGGGGTGGTCCAAGGAGTGGGATTCCGTCCCTTTGTATATGGACTGGCTTTAAAGTATGGTTTGAAAGGATGGGTAAACAATTCTTCGTCGGGTGTGTCCATTGAAGTAGAAGGAAAATTGGAAGCAATTGCGAATTTAATGGCGGATTTAAAGCAAAAAGCTCCTCCCCGGGCGAAGGTGGAATCTTTGGAATTTGAAGACTTTTCTCCATGTGGTTATGATTTTTTTGAAATTCGCGAAAGTTTAGAAGAGGATGGCCAGTACCAGCTAATCTCTCCGGACATCGCCACCTGCGCGGCTTGCCGTAAGGAGATTTTTGACCCGCAAGACCGCAGGCGCCGCTATCCTTTTACCAACTGCACCAATTGCGGGCCCCGGTTTACCATCATTCAGGACATTCCCTACGATCGGCCTAAAACCACCATGGCCGGGTTCCGCATGTGCCCGCTTTGTCAGGTTGAATACGAAAACCCGGCCAACCGCCGGTTCCACGCTCAACCGAACGCCTGCCCGCTCTGCGGGCCAAAGATAGCGCTTTGCGGGAAGCAGGGAGAAACCCTGGAGGCAAATGACCCCATCTCTTCCGCTATTGTTATGCTGCGAGAGGGAAAAATTCTCGCCATTAAAGGATTGGGCGGATTCCTCCTGGCCTGTAATGCTTTGGACTCTTCGGTTGTTGAAAGACTTCGCCAGCGGAAACGGAGGCCGGATAAACCATTTGCCGTCATGCTGGCAGATTTGCCGGCGGTGAAAGAGCACTGCTTACTCGAAAGGGAAGAGGAAAAACTGCTGCTGGCTCCAGAGAGTCCCATTGTTCTTTTGCGATGGAAAGAGGATTCTTCCATCGAAAAAGGGGTAGCCCCGCAGCAGAAATACTTAGGGGTCATGCTTCCCTACACTCCGCTTCATCACCTTTTGTTTGAGGAATCCCGGATGGCTTTAATCATGACCAGCGGAAACCTGAGCGAGGAGCCCATTGCCAGAGACAATGAGGAAGCCTTTTCCCGGCTCTGCGGCATTGCCGATGCCTTGCTCATCCATGACCGGGATATCTACGTTCAGTATGACGACAGCGTTGCTGCGGTCGTCTCCGGAAAACCGGTCATTCTCCGCCGGGCCCGGGGATACGCCCCCTTTCCCATCCGCCTCCCTTTTTCCTTAAAGTCGATCCTGGCCTGCGGGGCAGAATTGAAAAATACGTTTTGCCTGACCAGGGACCACTATGCCTTCCTCAGCCAGCATATAGGCGACATGGAGAACCTGGAAACCCTGAACCATTTCCAGCGGACCGTGGAGATTTACCAAAAAATGTTCCGCATCCAGCCGGAGATGATCGCCTATGACCTCCATCCAGAGTATCTTCCCACGAAATATGCCTTTAAGCTACCCGGTAAAAAAGTCGGGGTGCAACACCATTTTGCCCATCTGGCCAGTTGCCTGGCGGAAAACGGGGCCGAGGGGCCGGTGATCGGGGTGACTTTCGACGGGTTAGGATATGGCTCGGACGGGAACCTCTGGGGCGGCGAAATTCTGGTAGGAGATTACCGCTTCTTCGAAAGAAAGGCTCAGTTTGAATATATACCCATGCCGGGGGGAACGGCGGCCATCCAGCATCCCTGGAGGATGGCTTTGAGCTATGTTTATTCACTTTTGGGCAAAGAAGAACTGATGAAGCATCAACCCTTCTTTGCCCTCCACAAGGGCGAGAAGGTCCGGATCATTCTGCAGCAGATTGATAAAAAGATTCATTCTCCCCTGACGTCTTCCTGCGGCCGCCTCTTTGACGGCGTATCGGCTCTTCTGGGGCTTTGCCCTTCTGTCTCTTATGAAGGGCAGGCGGCTATGGCGCTGGAAATGATAGCCGACCCGGAAGAAGGAGGAGCCTACGATTTTTTTACGGAGGAAGAAGGAGGGAAAGAGGTCATCCGCCTTAGGCCAATCATCGCCGGCATTTTGCAGGATATGGAAAAGGGAATCGAACACTCGGCGATTTCGGGCAAATTTCATAACACCCTGGTAAACGTCGGCGTATCCACCTGCCGGAAGATCGGCGAGCGCGGAGGGCTAAGTAAAGTTGCCTTGAGCGGAGGGGTCTTCCAGAATCGTCTTCTTTTGGAGCGGATGAAGGCGGCCCTGGAGAAGGCGGGATTCGAGGTTCTAATCCATCGCCTGGTGCCGTGCAATGACGGCGGCCTTTCCTTAGGCCAGGCGGTCATCGCCAATTTCGTTTCTTTCTAATTCTTGGATGCACCGCAGAGAGCGCTGAGAACGCAGAGATATAAAGAAAGATTTTAAAAAATAAAATTTAGAAAACAGATAACCACTGATAAGCACAAATAATATTAAAATATGCTTAATAAAATTTTCAGAAATTGAACGTTAGTAGTACAGAGTACACAGAGAAAGACTTAAAATAATATAGGCAGTTTAAGAGTGATGAACTCGTAAAAAGTCGGAAAATGCCCTTTTCCGTCATTCCGGCCCCGATTTTCATCGGGATAAACTCCAGCCGGAATCCAGTCCCGCTCAGAGCGGGATTCAAATGCTTATAAATACCCTGGACTCCGGTTTTCACCCCCGGATTAAGACATGCCGGGGCAGGCTTAGTGGACACTTTTTACGAGATCATCAAGAGTAAATTAAAAACAAGGGTTTTAGGAACGGAAGAGAAACTTTTAATTGAAGTCTAACGTGAATAAGCATTTAGGGGAGCCTCTTGCAAAAGTATTTTTTTGTGGTTCGACAAGCTCACCACGAACGGAAAAACTAAATAATTTCAACCTAAGCCCGTTCACCCTGAGCCTGTCGAAGGGTAAATTACGGACTTTTGCAAGAAGCTCACGTGAATAAGCATTTAGGGTTGTGGATTATTTTTCGTTTTCGGCGATCTCTGCGGTAAAAGGGAATTTTATGTGCTTGGCTATCCCGGCAAGGGTCAAATCGATTGAAGGAATCATGGCCGAGGTTGAAGTGGGCGGGGTCTTCCGAAAAGTGAGCCTGCAATTAACCCCCGAAGTCAAAAAAGACGATTATGTCCTGGTGCATGCCGGCTTCGCCATCCATGTCATCGACGAGCAAGAGGCAAAGGAGACTCTGAAACTTTTCCAGGAGCTGGACGGCTTGGAACCTAAGTAAAATAGGGTTCAAGGGGTCCAGTGAACAATAAAAAATCATTGCAAAATGTTCAATTAGCAATAAACAATTCCCATAACAAAGACATTTTTCATTGATCATTGATGGTTTCGTAAAAAGTCAGCAGAAGAGTCATTGCGAGCGAAAGCGAAGCAATCTCGTTTTTATAAGTCCTTGAAAATACGGGATTGCTTCGTCGTCCCGCATTGGCGGAACTCCTCGCAATGACGAAAACGGGACTTTTTACGATATCATCATCATTGACCATTGGTAATTTGGCAATGAACCCTGAATTTTGGAGCACGATTGAAGTTTATCGATGAATACCGGGATGGAGAAAAGGCCCGGCAAGTGATCGAAGAGATCCATCGTCAGGCTGTCGCACCCATGAGGTTAATGGAGGTCTGTGGAACCCACACTGTCTCCATCGCCCGCTGCGGCCTGCGCAAAGTTCTCCCGGAAACCGTCGAGCTCATCTCCGGCCCCGGCTGTCCCGTATGCGTAACCGGGAACAGGGACCTGGACAGGGCCATTGCCCTAACTGGTATCCCGGATGCGCTCGTGGCCACTTTTGGGGATATGATGCGCGTCCCCGGCTCCGCTTCCACCCTGGCCATGGAAAAAGCCTCCGGGCGGGATGTACGGGTGGTCTATTCTCCGCTGGATGGCCTGAAGATGGCCGAAGAAAAACCGAAGCGGAAAATTATTTTTCTGGGCGTAGGGTTTGAAACCACGGCGCCAACTGTGGCGGCAACAGTCCTGGAAGCCAGGAAAGGCGGGGTGAAGAATTTTTGGGTCTTTTCCATGCATAAAACCGTGCCGCTCGCTTTAAAAACCTTGCTTGACCTGGGGGAAATAAAACTGGATGGGTTCTTGCTGCCTGGGCATGTAAGCGCCATCATCGGCAGCCATCCTTACGAATTTCTGGCCAAAGAATACGGCCTGGCCTGCGTGATTTCCGGGTTTGAGCCCCTGGATATTCTTCAGTCTATCCTGATGCTGGTCCGGCAGGGAAGGAGCCGGAGCCCGCGCGTGGAAATTCAGTACAGGCGGGGAGTAAACCCGGAGGGAAACCTAAGGGCCCTTCAGGTCATGCGCCAGGTTTTTGAGCCAAGCGACGCGGAATGGCGCGGGTTGGGAATTATTCCCGGAACCGGCCTTACTTTTCGCCGGGATCTGGCAGAGTTTGATGCCTGCGGAAACTTCGAGCTTACTGTTCCCCCGGCCCAGGAAAACCGGGCATGTCGTTGCGGCGATGTCCTTCGCGGCCTGATCCGTCCGCAGGAATGCCCTCTCTATGCCGGGGCTTGTGCGCCTAAGAATCCGGTGGGTCCATGCATGGTATCTTCCGAAGGTTCCTGCGCAGCAGCTTACAAATATGATTCATGAAGCCGGATCGACAGTTTATTCCGAGAAGGACAAAATCCTACTGGCTCACGGCAGCGGCGGTGAGCTCAGCCATGAGCTGGTCGCCTCGCTCTTTGTAAAAGCATTTGCCAACCCCATCCTCGACCCCTTAAACGACATGGCCGTCCTTAGGGTTGGAGAAAACAGATTGGCCTTTACCACGGACTGCTACGTAGTAACCCCAGTTTTTTTCCCGGGCGGTGATATAGGCAAACTGGCGGTTTGCGGAACGGTGAATGACCTGGCTATGGGCGGGGCCACGCCGCTTTTCCTTAGCGCGGGGTTCATCATCGAGGAAGGCTTTCCCCTGTCATCCCTGGAGAAGATCGTATTCGCCATGCAAAAGACCGCTGCCGAAGCCGGCGTAAAAATCGTTACCGGAGACACGAAGGTGGTCAACCGCGGCGCAGCCGATCAGATATTCATCAATACTGCCGGGATTGGCATCATCCCTCCGGGCGTGGAAATCTTGGGCAGGAATGCTAAGGCAGGGGACCTGGTTCTTTTAAGCGGCAGCATCGGAGACCACGGCGTGGCCATTCTTAGTTCGCGAGAAGGCCTGGAATTTTCCACTACGCTTATGAGCGATTGCGCCCCCTTAAACGAGCTGGTGGCCGTTATGCTAAGAGCATCGCCCAGGATTCATTGCCTAAGGGACCCGACCCGGGGTGGACTTTCCAGCGCGCTTAATGAACTGGCCCGGCAGTCGGGGGTGGGCGTCTGGGTGGAAGAAGACCGGATTCCCATCAAGGAAGAAGTGCGCGGAGCATGTGAACTCCTGGGCATCGACCCTTTGATCCTGGCCAACGAAGGCAAGCTCGTAGCCATTGCCGCCGAGGATGCCGCAGAAAAAATTCTAAAGAGAATGCAAGCCCACCCTCTGGGAAAAGATGCGGCCATTATCGGGGAGGTGCGCGAGGAACCGAAGGCCAAAGTTGTCCTGCGCACGCAGATTGGATCCACCCGCATTATGGACATGATGGTCGGGGAACAACTCCCCCGAATATGTTAATCTGCTTTTTCATCTGACTCATGTTGTTGTTAAACACAGCTTATATCGTGGCTCGGGGGCCAGGGGGCTGAGTCCGCCTTAGGCGGAGCAGCATCGGTTGGGAGAAAACCTTGAAGGAAGGGATTGGCTAAGTTTCCGCAAATTGAGGCGGGGGTTCTTTCCCGCCTGATCCATGGAAAGCCGAGCGCCTCATGATGCCAAGCGAAGCGCCCTGGCCCCCGAGCCTGAGAAAGCCACCGGTAACGGTAACTTTCAAACAAACTGATTCCTAAAATACAGGTTAACGTGAGTCAAATGATGGTCTCGTAAAAAGTCGTAATTTGTGCTCTTTCGTCATTCCGGCGAAAGCCGGAATCCAGTCTTTTCAATATGTTCCGACATCTCTGGACACCGGTTTTCACCGGTGTGACGACTTTTTACGAAACCATCAAAGGGAAAAGCCCATATGTTAATTTACCCCATTTGATTTATTTTTTTGAGTATGCTATCAAAAAGCAATTCTCCGAGGAGGAAAATCTATGGAAGAAGTCAAGATCTTGATCGTTGACGATGATCCGGACATCGTAGAAGCCCTGAAGATGACCCTGGAGGCCAACCATTATAAAGTGCACACGGCGGCCAATGGCACAGAGGGACTGAAACAGGTGAAAGCGGTAAACCCGGACCTGATCATTCTGGACGTGATGATGGACACCATCACCGAAGGATTCCAGGTGTCCTACCAGCTCCGCAACCCGGACCCCAATTCCGAGTATGCCAAATATTCCAAGATTCCCATCCTGATGCTCACGGCCATCGTGGAAAAGAAGCGGATGAAGTTTTCCACTAAGGCCGATGGCGACTTTTTGCCGGTGGATGACTTCGTGGAAAAGCCCATTCGTCCCCAGGTGCTTCTGGAAAAAGTGAAGAAGTTGCTGAACAAATGACGGCTTTTCACCGCAGAGAAATTGAAGAACCGCTTAGCGCTATGCGCATAGCGTTTTCTTTTTTAGCTCTGCGGTGAAGGGCCCCTTTTTAAAAGGAGGGAAAAATGGACTCCAATTTGCGAAGTAAAGGTTTGAGCCCAGATGTGCCTCAGTATTATATTCGCAGGGCCCTGTTCAAATCCATGGGCTACACGGACCGGGATCTGGAAAAACCGCTGGTGGCCATTGCCAACACCTGGAACGAAATCCTTCCCGGGTCTTATCATCTGGATCGGATTGCCCAGGCAGTCAAACGCGGGATCCAGGAAGCAGGCGGCCTGGCCACGATTTTCAACGTCATGGCTCCCTGCGATGGACAGGGGGCCGGGAACGTGGGATTTAAGTATCTCCTGCCCAGCCGGGAGCTGGTAGCCTCTTCTGTGGAAATGATGATCGAACACGCCAGTTACGACGCAGCGGTGATGATTGGAACCTGTGACAAGATCATTCCTGGCCTGATCATTGCCGCTGCCCGCTGTAACCTCCCCACTGTGCTGGTCACCGGCGGGTGGATGCCGGTGGGCCATTATAAGGGAGACCGCCTGGACATCTCCTCGATGGGTAAATATTTTGTCATGCACAAACAGGGGAAGATTACCAGGGAAGAATTAAACGTGGTGGAAAGCTTAGCCTGTCCTGGCCCAGGAGCCTGCTGCGTCATGGGAACGGCCAATAGTATGGGCATCGCCGCCGAGGCCTTCGGGCTGTCTCTGCCCGGAAACTCCGGGCTCTGTGCTACGGATGCAGCCCTGGAGAGACTGGCTGAAGAGGCCGGGCGAAAGGTCCTGGAGCACTTGCAGAACAACCTCCGCGTCAGAGACATAATGAACCAGGCGGCTTTCCATAATGGAGTCAAAGTCGCCTGCGCCACCAGCGGCTCCACCAACCTGGCCATCCACTTCCCGGCCATCGCTCACGAGCTGGGGTATCCTTTTACCCTGGACGACTTCGAACGCATCAGCCGCCAGACCCCCTCGATCATGGAGATCAAACCTTCGGATCCAGCTTACCTGATGGATGACTTCGGGCGGGCCGGAGGACTCCAGGCGGTCATGAAATCGATGGAAAGCCTTCTGGATACCAGCGTCATGACCGCCAGCGGCCAAACCCTAAGGGAAAATCTAAAGCAAGCGGAAATCAGGGACACGCAAGTCATCCGTCCGCTTCACAATCCCCGGAACAAGGAAGGGGGTTTTGCCATATTGAAGGGTAACCTGGGCATTTCCGTGGTCAAACAGACTGCGGTCCGGCCGGAGATGCACAACCACCGCGGGCCGGCCCGTGTTTTTGAGCAGGAAGAAGATTGTATTGAGGCCTTGTTAACAGGCAAGGTGAAACCAGGGGAGATATTAGTCATTCGCTATGAAGGCCCCAGAGGGGGACCGGGGATGCGGGAGATGGTTATGGCCACCTACCTCATCGTCGAGATGGAATTGGACCGATCCGTGGCTCTGGTAACGGACGGAAGGTTTTCGGGAACATCCGGAGGCCCGTGTATCGGACATCTTGCTCCGGAAGCCATGGTCGGGGGGCCGATCGCCATACTCCGTGACGGGGACGTCATCGACATCGACATCCCGGGCCGCCGCTTAAACGTGGAATTGAGCGCTGAGGAGATCAACCGCAGAACAGCAACCTGGAAGCCTCCCCAGCCCAAAGTTACCCACGGCTGGTTAGCTCATTTCGCCAATCATGCCACCAGTGCGGATAAAGGCGCTTATCTGGAATAAAAGTGCGGGAGAAAATTTCTTGCACCCCTTTTAAGTTCATTGTATAGGAATTTCTTTTTTTTCGTAACAGGTTAGCGATTTTTAAAAATGGTATTAAAGCCTTTGTTGAGGGCCGGGGGTTAGAGCGGAACGCGCCGGAAGCATCGGTTGGGTTTCCGCTTGGCCACGAAGGCAGAAGATCTTTTCCTCCGGAGGAGGCGGGGGTTCTTGCCCGCCCCATATGCGGAGATATAAGCGCCTTATGATTCCAAGCGTTCCGCTCTGGCCCCCGGCCCCTGGAATCCCTTGGCCTTTACAACACACCTTTTTTTAACTTTAGTGTAGTCTGCATCTGGATCACTTTAGACGTTTGACATATTCTTTACTTTTTCTTAATCATGGTTTTAAGGCTCTGTGATCTCTGTGCCCTCTGTGGCTAAATTTAATTTAATCTTACGAAAGGAGATACTGAAATGGCCCTAACCGGTTCACAGACGGAAAAAAATCTGCAAGAGGCCTTTGCCGGGGAGTCTCAGGCCAACCGGAAATATTTGGCCTTCGCCAGGAAAGCGGAACAGGAAGGTTTTAAACAAGCAGCCAAATTGTTCAGGGCTGCCGCCGAGGCGGAAACAGTCCACGCCCATGCCCATTTGCGTGTTCTGGGAGGGATTAAATCCACGAAGGAAAACCTTAAGGAGGCCATTGCCGGCGAAACTCACGAATTTAAGAAGATGTATCCGGAGATGCTGGCCAAAGCTAAAGATGAAGGGCAGAAACAAGCTGAGATCAGCTTTGACTATGCCAACCAGGTGGAAAAAATCCATGCGGCCTTATATGAAAACGCCCTGGCCAACCTGGGAAAGAATAAAGAAACAGACTACTACGTTTGTCCGGTGTGCGGGTTAACAGCAGAAGGGAAAGCCCCGGATACTTGCCCCATTTGCAAGACTCTTGGCTCCAAGTTCATCAAAATATCCTGACGTTTCTTGTTTACCCTTTGCGGAAGACCTTTCCCGGAGAGGGGAAAGGTCTTCCATTTAAGGGGCGTCCCCTTTTCCAATCGTTTTTACCAACATGTTGGTATTAGTTGCGCAGTAAGCGTCTAATTCTCCGCAAAAATCGGATACGTGTTGGCGCCGAAGGGCATGACCGTGATCTTGGGCCGGGCGATACCGCATTTCTGGTAAGCCAGCTTCAGAGCTTCGTCCATGGAAAAAACCGGCTGAACTCTGGCCTGGCGAGCGTAGTCGGCATTTTCCGGCCGGGTCAATAAAAGGACCTGATAATCCCGGCAGTGCTCGGCTTGCCTGAGGGCCACCCAGCCGGGCAGCTCGAAATTCTCCCGCAGGGCCTTCTCATGCTCGAAGGCATTGGGGTATTTAAACCACTCGAAGAATTCCCGCGGCTCAGTTATATCCGGGCATTCGGCAAGGATCACGGCTACACCGCCTGGTTTTATGGCGTAACGGGCGTTATCAAGGGTTTTCTGGGATTGGTAAAGATTGATGTCTTTTGGATAGCCGCCGGCCGAGGCGATGACCATGTCGGCTTTTTCCTGGATCATGACTCCGTAAATTTGATCCACGAGAACTGTGGCCTCCTGCCAGGCCGAGACCCAGTTGCCGGCGAAGACGCCGGTGATTCCACCTTCAAAATTGGGGACAACGTTGACCATGAAGTCCGGCTTAAGGAAGGCGGCGATTTCCATCATGTCCTCGTGCTGGGGGTTGCCTTTGGTAATTTTGTTGGCGCAAAGGGGGCTGGGTCCGGAACCCAGAGTCGGCCCCAGGCCCCACAGATGATTTTGCTGGATTGTTTTTAAGGCCGCCACGCCGGGCAGCACGCTTTTGCGGCCGCCGCCATAACCGACCATGTAATGATAGATCACGCCGCCGGTGAGGATGACCTTGTCCGCCTCCAGCACCAGACGATTTAAGGCCACTTCGGTTCCCCGGCTGGTTTTACCGAGGTAAACCATATTAGCCGTGTCCCGGGCATCGTGATTAACCACCCTGACCCGATGGCAAACTTCCTGGCCGCAGATTTCCGCAAACTCAGCAGCGGTATTCTGGCGATGGGCCCCCACGGCAATGAGCACTGTTATGTTTTGATCCGGGACGCCGGCCCGGTTTAGGTAATCGACTAACAGGCCTAAGGTGTCAGAATTCCTCTGCCAGGCCCGGGTTATATCGCTTACGGTGATGGCCAGCGTGTCCTTGGGTTTTACTATTTCCTGCAAGGGCGGCGCATCGATTGGATGATCGAGGGCGTGGCGGTATGTGCCGGGCAAATCCGAAAGGGCCGGACGGTTGTTACCTACGATTTCGTAAAGGACATCCTCCTCCGGAATCTGAAATTTCACGCTCCCCTTGCCAAACCGCAAAGAAAATTTCTTAAGTCCCATGGGCGCTCCTAGGGCCACGTCATTTAAAGAGGTAACCCTTTTGTGTAGTAAATTAACCCCCTTAACCAATTTTTGGAAAATCCGAAGCTCGAAGCACCAAATCCGAAACAAACACGAATGTTCCAAATCATAAATTCAAAACAACGATTAACTTTAAAACTTTTAAATAGGTATTGGAAATGTTTTGGTCATTTGATATTCGGATTTTGAGAATGTTTCGAATTTCGATATTCTGATTTCGAATTTAAATTACTTGCATATGCCTTTGATTTAGCAAACTATCATCAACTTTGACGGGGACTTATGGGTACTCCTATTTCCCTTCCAGCATTTCTTTAAGTTTCTGGACTTCTGCTTCCGGCATTTTATAACAATGCTCGGGTCCAGGGAAACCCCCTTTATACACATCCTCCTTAAACGCTTCCAAGGCTTTAACTATCTGCTCCCCGATATTCGCATATTTCTTGACGAACTTCGGGGTAAAGGCTTCAAACATCCCCAGCATATCGTGAACAATCAAACATTGACCATCGGTATGGGGACCTGCACCGATTCCGATTATGGGTATCTGCGCCCTCTCGGTGATGATTTTGCCCACCTCAGGAGGAATGCCTTCGAGGAGAATCATGAAAACACCGGCTTCTTCCAGGGCCTTCGCATCCTCAATAATTCGGAGAGCTGTGGCGGCATCGCGGCCCTGGGCTTTAAAGCCCCCGAACATGGCAATGGATTGCGGGGTAAGGCCTAAATGCCCAACGACCGGGATCGTAGCCTTAATCAGGGCCTTTACGGTGTCGAGGATTTCCCTCCCGCCTTCAAGTTTAATGGCGTCACAGCCGCACTCAGCCATGAATCGCCCGGCATTCCGCACAGCCTCCTTATTGCTTATCTGGTAAGTCATGTAAGGCATGTCCCCGATCAGGAAGGTATTAGGGGCCCCTTTGCGCACAGCCTGGGTATGGGGGATGATGAGATCCATGGTTACTGGAAGCGTGGAGTCGAACCCAAAAGTGGTCATGCCGATCGAGTCCCCCACCAGGATAATGTCGATGCCGGCTTTCTCCTCCAGTTGGGCTGTGGGGTAATCATAGGCCGTCAGCCAGGTAATCAGTTGCTTGTTTTTTTTCTTTTCCATTAACGTATGAATGGTTACCTTTTTCATCTATTCTCCTTTCCTTATATTCGTTGCCAGCAGGTTCATGGCAATTTACTTACACAATTTTGCCCACAGCCAAACAAAAAAAGGGGGCACAAAAATAAATTGTAACCCCTCAATTTTGATAATCTCGTAAAAAGTCGGCAGAAGATTCATTGCGAGCGAAAGCGAAGCAATCTCGTTTTTATAAGTCCTTGAAAATACGGGATTGCTTCGCCGTCCCGCATTGGCGGAACTCCTCGCAATGACGAAAACAGGACTTTTTACGAAGCCATCAAATTTAGAACAGTAGGACTCGGTGTTCCATTCCGAGGGTCATTCCCGTACCTTAAGTCTCTACTTCTTCCCCGGTACAATCGCATCCTTAGCTGCTTTGGCAATTCTCATCTTGACTACGGTCTTAGCAGGAATTTTGAGTGGCTCCCCAGTAGCGGGATTGCGACCCATACGAGCTTTCCTCTTCACCAGGACCAGTTTTCCGATTCCAGGAAGGGTAAATGAACCAGCTTTCTTGGTCTCGGAGGTGGCCAGCGCCGCTACCTCGTCAATAATCCCGGAGGCAGTCTTTTTAGTGAGCTCAAATTTACCTGCAAAGTGGGATACGATCTGGGCTTTGGTCATGGGTTTCTTAGCCATTGTTTCCTCCTGTTGGTATGGAATTTAAAGCTGGATAGTGGGAGTATATTAGAAAGGGGATCGGGAAGCAAGTTTAATCCTGCTCGGAAAATTGTAGTAGGGGACGTTGTCTCCTGCGTTGCTTTATAATCCCTGTTTAAATCATCCCTCTTCTTCCGATCTTGCAACCGCCCGTGCGAGGCTGGACGTGGCGACTCCAACGTGACGCGCGATCTCTGCCATAGATAATCCCAATTCATCCAGGCCGCGTTTCGCTATCGTTGCCCGAAGGGTACTTACCTTCCTCCGACAACCGCCCCCTTTGAGCTCCTTCGGGCTTATTCGTCCTTTCTGGCACTCTTCTTCGATAATCTTGGTTATGGTCTTGCCGGTCCGTCGAAGCTTTAACTGACATCTTGTTTTCTCCTCGGCTTCTTGGAGAATGGCGTTGACAAAATCGTCGCTTCCGAGGATGCGTTCGTCTGTTTCTTCTTTTTGGCCGTTTCTCCGGGCTGATAGGACTTGGGACCACCCACCCTTGCTTCTGATCAGCCCCCCTCCGGTGAATTCATCCGGCGAGCGTTAGTCAACTGGTACTCCGAGCACCAGGCATAGTAGACCCATGCGCAGGAATTGTCCGTATTTGATCTGGTCAAAGTACACCGCCCGGGGGTCCTGGTCCACTTCCGGGGAAAGTTCATAGTCGCGGGGGAAAGGGTGCATGATGTAGGTATCCTTCTTTAAAACCTTCAGTATCTCCTGATTGATTCTGAAGATTTCCTTAGACCGGTCATAATCATCGATCTGATTCTTAAAACGATCTTTGGGGATCTGGGTGATGTAGAGAATATCCGCTTTCGAAACTATCTCCTTAAATTCTTCGGCATTGTCCAGGGATTCGCTGTAGGGGATTCTGTTTTCGGCCAGATATTCTTTCATGTCATCCTGAATCTTCAGGACCCGCGGGGAGGCAAAATAGATTTTAATGCCCGAGTATTTCGCCAGGAAATAGGCCAGGGAGCGAATAGTGCGGCTGTTCATCAAATCGCCGATAAAGGCGATGGAGACGCCGTCAATCCCCCCCTTCAGCTTTTCAATACAGTAAAGATCTATTAAGGCCTGGGTTGGATGCTGGGCCGGCCCATCCCCGCCGTTGATGATGGGAACGAGAGAAATTTCGGCAGCCCGTTTGGCTGAACCGCTCCGGTAATGGCGCAGGACAATCACGTCAACGAGGGAGCCCACTACCCGCACTGTATCTTCAAAGTTACCCCCGGCAAGTTCGGAAGAGAAAGTTTCCGGGAAGTCAATATGGGTTACCTCCCCTCCCAGGCGCTTCATGGCGCTGTCAAAGGAAAGATTCGTGCGCATGGATTTTACGTAAAAAAGATTGCCTAAGATTTTCCCCCTCAGAAGGTCCAGAGGCAAATTTCGCTCTGTCCGTTCTTTTATGTGGTCGGCGGCGCCGAGGATCTCTTGCAGGGCTTTTTTGTTAAATTGCTGCGCTTCTATTATATGGCCATGCTTCATGGTTTACTCCCTTCAGGGGACGATATGGGTTCCCTCTTGATTTTGCAATGCCAACCAGGCACGGTCCAGGGAAGTAATAATTGCTTCCTCGCCCCCATATTCGATAAAGCGGATGCAGGCCAAAACCTTGGGAGCCATGGAGCCGGCCAGGAATTGTCCTTCCTGAAGATATTTTTTAGCCTGTCTTATGTCCAGGCGCTCTACCTCTCGCTCTTCCGGGGTGCCGAATCCGAGTTTTACCCTGGGCACATCAGTGAGGATCACGAAGAAGTCCGCAGCCACGGCCTCAGCCAACTTTTCCCCGGCCAAATCCTTGTCGATTACCCCTTCGATCCCTTCAAACTCCCCCCGCTCATTCAGGACTACCGGAACGCCGCCTCCTCCGGCTGCAATGGCGATCATTCCGGCATCGACGACCTTCTTCAAAGCACTCACTTCTAAAATCCGGATCGGGTCAGGCGAAGGGACGACACGGCGGAAAGGCGTTTCCCCGCCGGGCAAGACCTGCTTGATTTTATAGCCCCTTTCAGATTCAAGTTTCTCTTTGGTCCTGCGGTCATAAAAGGGACCCACCGGTTTGCCGGGATGCGCAAAGGCCGGGTCTTTCCGATCTACCAGCACCTGCGTAATCATGGTCACCACGTTAAAATTCAGATTAAGGGATTTGAGTTCATTCATAAGAGCTTGCTGCAACACATATCCTAATTGCCCCTGGGTCATGGCATTGCAGATGTCCATGGGTTGGGGCGGAAGCTGAGAAGCCGCGGCCTCTTGCTGCACCAGAAGGTTTCCTACCTGGGGGCCGTTCCCATGGGTGATAACCACTTCAAATCCCCTTTTGATGAATTCCAAAATGTGCAGGGAGGCGGCCTGAATGCTGGTCCGCTGCTCTTCGTAGGTCCCCTTTTGGCGCGGAAGCTTGATGGCGTTGCCCCCCAAGGCGATCACAATTCTCTTACGATCTCTTTTCATGTTTTCTCTCACCGAGGCCCTCTACCACATCACTGATTGTGTCCCGTATTTTTTGCTGGACACAGGGAAGATAATCACTTATGTCGTGGCCCTCCCGCCTGGGCCTGGGAAGCTTTTAAAATCAAAGACCTATTCCCATCCCCCCCTTGTGTCCAGCAAAAAATGCGGGACACGGCCAGACCCCACCAAGGGAGTTAAATCTATTTTCCATCTTGGGAACCCCGATTTTTCCCCTCCCCCCAGCCCTCTCCAGCCGGGTAGAACAAGTTTTCGGATGGAAACTAACTAAAAAATTTCTGTTGGCGTTGGGGATTACAACAGTTTATCGAGAAGGTCAATCATCTCCAGATCACCGCCTGCTGGGGGGACCCAATTTACCTGAACAACTTCCACTCCTTGAATTTGCAGGCTTTCGGCAAAATCCTGCACTCCGATATTGACGGCCTTCGGGCCGTTTTGCAGGAGCTCATTTAATTTATTGGACATCAGTATCCTCCTTAAGACGGGCTACCATAAGCGCGCAGAATTGAGCCGCTTGGGAACTGCTGAGAAAAACGGCTACCCCTTCGTCCTCGAGGCGGGCGACCTGTTGCCGCAGGCCCTGGGGATCTTCGTCCGTTCCGCATACCGAAGCAACCACGGAGAGATACCCTCCTAGTTTTTTAGCCTCGCGCTTGGCCTCGGCGATTGCCGGAGCAAGTTCGCCCGCGGGGTCGGGGGAAGAATTAAAGCCCAGGATAAAATCTAAGAGGATAGTGGCCACTTGCGGATCCTGCGCCTCAGCGATGAGACGTTCCCGGCGCAGGCGGGAATCCATCATCGGGTGGGGCCGTCCAGCCGTGAATTCATCTGCGCCCATATCCACCAGAGTGTGTTCTTTACTCCTTAGCGGATCAGGCAATTTGGAATTTCCTTCTATGGGGGCATTGGAGTATGCGGCTAACCCTGCTTCCTTAAGGACTTGCTGGGCCTGATAGCAAAAAGTGCCGCCGGCAAAAATTCCGCGGATGTATTGTTGGTCGGGATTCATGCCGGTTCGTTCTTTTAAGATGAGCGCCTGGAACCGGGAGCTGTTGGCGCTGAATGAGGACTTTAGGTTGCCGGTAACGGCTTGAACGGCCAGGGCCGCAGCTTCGTCCAGAGTGCGGGCAATTTGATAGCGGATATTGGCATGGGCAAGTTCTTTTTTCAATCCCAGAAAACAAACGACCACTGGCTTTGGGCATTTAAGGATTCTCGGAACGAGGTTGGCCAGAGCCATCGGGCCCGGCGGTTTGGATATAATGGCGATGGCTTTTGTCGGCAAGTCAGCATCGAGAGCATCGAGGGCTGACAGCATGGAAATGCCCCCCAGGGCATCCGCAAGATCCCGGCTGCCGGTTCCGATAGCATGGGATATGCCTGAACCAGCCCGGTGCACAAGCGTGGTGAATTCCTGGATTCCAGTGCCGGAAGCGCCGATGACCCCGATAGGTCCTCGCCTAACGACATTGGCAAAGCCGACGCCCACCCCGCCGATAATGGCCGTGCCGCAATCGGGCCCCATGACGATGAGGCCGCGCTTACGGGCATATTCTTTGAGGGAGCGTTCGCTCTCTACCGGGACATTGTCGCTGAAGAGGAATACGTTTAAACCGCGTTCCAGAGCTTTCTCCGCTTCGCGGGCCGCATACGCCCCGGGTACGGATATCACCGCCAGATTGGAAAGGGGCTGGCGGGCCAGAGCTTCGTCAAGGTTACGGATGGCTGATGCCGTTCCACCGCCTGCCTCGGCGTGCAGCCACTGGTTAATATTTTCCAGAACGGCGGATAAATTCTGCTGACGGTCTGCCTTAACCGCCAGGATCAGATCGCTGGGCGTGGCCGCTGCAATCTCGGCGCTCGTAAAGCCGACTTCGGCAAGCACCCCCTTGTTTTTCTCCGTGCCCATGAAAAGCACGGCCTGCAGGATGCCCTTTTGCTCCGAGATGCGCTTGGCCACCCGCATCAAAAAAACAGAATCGTGGTATTCGTTTTTACGGAGGACATAACCCGTTATCATCTAATCTCTCGATAAAGGGAGGCCCCTTCGATAAATTTGAAATCCGAATTTCGAATATCGATATTTTTCCCTGCTTCCGGCAGTTAGGACCGTCCCAATCCATATTTTCGCCCAAAAGCGGTCAGGGCCTTTTTAAAGCACTCCATGGGAGCGCGGACGAGTCCGGCGCCGATAATAGAGTAACCAGGATTCCGGTGGGCGATGGCCGTATCGATGATGGGAACGATGCCTGTCTGGACCACTTTGCGGATGTCGATACCTACCGGAGCGCCCTGAAATCCCATTATAGGCATGCGGTAATTCGGACTGGCGGTCACGGTGATCTGCCGCATATCTTTACTGTAGACCATGGCTTCCTCCGGCGTTCCCCCTACCAGGGCGAGGATTCCGGTTGCCCCAGCCAGAACGAACCCGCCCCAGCCGACGGTCTCAGTGATGGCCGAATCTCCTATATCCGCACCTGCGTCCTCCCCGCCATAACCGGGGAAATAAAGCCCATTAACCCTGGGCGCAGGAGCAGTGAACCACTCTTCCCCAAGGCCGCTGACCCTGATGCCAAACTCGGTGCCGTTGCGGGCCATGGCCACGACAACCGTGCTGTACTCGATGCCGGCCGCCGGGTCAGCCGAAGCCTTGCCGGCGGCCATGGCCAGGGCCAGAAAAATCAGTTCATGGTTGGTGATGTATTTAAGCGTGCCTATGAGGTTATCTTTGGCGACGCCGGCCTCAATCATCGGGCAGGCCATGGCATTGGCGAAAAGGCTGGAGGCGGCGACCGGGCGGTTGTGCAGTTCATCGCCCATCTGCAGAGCTTTGGCAATGATGGGCTTCAAGCTGAGGCCTCCCATCTGGAGAAGGCCTTTTCTGAGCGCTGGCGCCCAAACATCCCGCCATTGGCGCAAGCCTTGCAAAGCTCCGTCACTATAGTCGCCAAACTGCTGGCGCCCTTCCACCTGGCGGCAAAAGGCGCGATTGCCAAAGGTTTTGTTCTCCACGACCCAAACCGGCATGGAAGCGGAGATGGTCCCGGCCATGGGACCGACAGCCTGGTGAGGATGATTGGGTTCAAACCGGATCGCTCCGCTCTCTAAAAGCTTACCGGCCTCATCAACACTTCCGGCCCAGCCTTCAAAAATGGCCGCACCCATCATGGCGCCCCGCTGCGCTCCGCACATACGTTGCCAATCAACTGGCGGGCCGGAATGTAAAAGCATTCGGTCTGTAAGGCCCGGGATGACTTGTCCCGCAGGGGCGATGTCAATCAACACGGGATCTGCGGCATTTATGCGCTTTACCGCTTCCGCATTGGCCGCTTCAATCTTCTGTTTGATATCATCCATGGATCATATTCTCCTCTCTACCCCGGCGTAGCTGGATTGTATAGGAATTTGCTTTTTTATCCCCCTCCCCCCATCCCCCTCCCGCCAAGGGAGGGGAGATACTGGGGGATCCAAAATTCCCTCCCCCTGGATGGGGGAGGGTTAGGGTGGGGGTGTTAATAACTTGATTATAAAAGGTGTATTTGAAAAATCCGAAATCCGCATATCTAAATCCTAAACAACTTTTCTTGATGATCTCGTAAAAAGTCGCGAAAGGGTCATTGCGAGTCACGCCATGGGCGTGACGAAGCAATCTCGTTTTTATAAGCGCCCGAAAAGACAAGATTGCTTCGTCGTCCCGCCAATGCGGAACTCCTCGCAATGACAGGAACAGGACTTTTTGCGAATCCATCTTTCTTGACGATCTCGTAAAAAGTCTGAAAATACGTTTTTCTGTCATTCCGGCGAAAGCCGGAATCCAGTAAATTCAGGCAGTTCTGGACTCCTGCTTTCGCAGGAGTGACAGTTTTACGACTTTTTACGGGATCATCTTTCTTGTATTATCTTAAATTTCCTCTGTGGTTAATTTTAATTTAATTTTCCATCAACGGAGAGCATCCCGGTTAGCGCCCCGGCCAGCATATACCAGCCAGTCGTATGCCCAACCCTTAACAAACGATTGATGCCGGCCATAACCTGTCCAGGATCTTCGCCTTTCAATAGCATCATTACCAGGTCATGCAGCGGCTCAGGGCCTTGACCTTTGGCCAGATCGCCGAGGATGGCATGGCTTATGGGATGGGTGCGAGTCCGCGCCCAGTCGATAAGGTCGAAAATGGGCTGCTGCTCCCAACGGAATTCTTCGGGGTATGCTTTGTTAAGCCAGTGAGCAGTAAAGAGCAAACCTCCCAGAAAATCATCCCCGAAAGGGGTCAGGCCCGGGCCCAGTCCAACCAGTTCCCGGCCCCTCGTCCCGACCTGGGCCAGGCCCTCGCTTAGCCAAAGTCTTACTAGGTCAAGAATCGGAGAGAGGATCTGGTTCGACCATGACCCTGGTGGGAAAGGCGCTAAATCCCGGCCGTTTACTATCGAGGAAATCATCGGGATTATTCGGCCAGACCCATCATCGCTGATAGCTGCGGAGATGTCCTCCAGCAACTGCCTGGCCAAATCATGCATCTTGGGGAGCGGCCTTGTCTTTGCCGGTCGGAGTTGGTCCGGCTTCCATTCCGCTGCCTGGCTCAGATCAACGGCAAGGTCTCTCCCAATTCGTAAGGATCTCCCTTCCACGAAAAAATTCTGGCCAAGGCAAAGGGAGCGCGGCAGGAAGGAGATCAGGATGCCGCGCCTATGCAGCGGCGCCCCTTCTCGAACTAACCACAGTATCTCTCCATCTCTTCCGGATAAGTAGGCAACATCGGAGAGAGCTGCCAACACTTGGCCAGAGAACCCTGGCGTAACCAGCAGGCTTTTGGCTTTTGCGCCGACGCATATTGCCTGCCAGGTAAAAAGGTCAGACTTATCCCGCCGGTTGAAGATTTCCTCAGGGCGACCTGTTTTACTTGGGCTGACCAATCACGCCCTCAACCAGCCAATCCATTCTCCCTATGTTTGTAAGCGGCCAGAATTCGCCGGCTTTCACCCGATCAGCGCCTTTATTGTCTTTGATCGGGCCCTGGAAGGTGTTTTTCTTGGCGGCAATAAATTCCTGCTTGGTTTCATTTACTAATTTGATGGCATCCGCCGGGACAGCAGGGCCAAATGGGGCTATCGTCAGATAGTCGCTGGCTAGATTTCCCAAGAGGGCCTCGCTCTTCCAGGTGCCGTCCATGACCTGCCTGGCAAAACGGGTGTAGAGTTCACCCCAGGTAAAGGCGATGCCGCTGACCCAGCCTTTTGGGGCAAATTTCTGCACGCCCAGGTAATGGTAGCCAACAGAGTAAACGCCGCGCTTTTCCGCAGCCTGCACCACTGTAATGGGGGAATCCACGATTACCCCCATGACGTCTACGCCCTGATCCAGGAGGGCATTGGCAGCGGTGGCCTCCTTGGGGGCGTCGAGGAAGGTTCCCATGAAAACCACTCTCGTTTCCATTTGGGGGTTTACAGAACGGGCGCCGAGATGAAAGGCATTAATGTTGGCTAAGAAAAAGCTTATGGGAAGGGCGACCACATAACCGGCCTTGTTTGTTTTTGTCGTTTTACCTGCGGCAATGCCCATCAGATAGAAGGCATCCGGCGTGCTGGCCCAGTAGGTGCCCAGGTTTGGCGCAAGTTTGTATCCGCCGGGATGGACAAATTTGACATCCGGGTATTTTTTGGCCACTCTTAAGGCTGGGTCAAGGTAGCCGAAACTCGCGGGAATGATAAGTTTGGCTCCCTGCCTGATCATGTTCTCCATGACCCTTTCGGCGTCAGCCCCCTCCGGGACATTCTCGACCTGGATCACCTCAATGTTCGGCAGGTTCTTTTTCATGAGGTGCACGCCTTCAGAATGGGCCTGATTATAACCGGCATCGGTGATGGACCCAATATGAATGATGCCCACCTTCAGTTTCATCTGGGCCATAGCTTCCGGTAACCCCAAGGACAGGATCAGAGCGAGGCCGGCCACAACAGAAAGGACCTTAAACATCGCTTTCGAAATTTTCTTATTCATTTCATCTCCTCCTTTGTTCTTGATAAACTCCAAAATCCGCTTATCGAATGCCGAAATCCAAAACAATATCAAAATCCGTAACACTTTAGCCCTTTGAAAAGAGGTGTAGCGTAAGGTCAGAGGATATTCAAGGTCCGGGGGCCTGGGTGGCCCGCTTGGAATCATAAGGCGCTGATTTCTTCGCAGGTGGGGCGGGGAAAACACCCCCCGCCTCCTCCGGCAGAAACGAGCGGGGTTCTTCGTAGCCAAGCGGAAACCCGGCCGATGCTTCCGGCGCGTTCCACCCAGGCCCCCGGACCTCAACAAAGGTGGTAAAACCACTTTTTCAAACCGCTAAATTGATACCAAAATCCAAATACCAAATGTGCAAAACAATGCCTTTCCAGTTTAAAACTTTGGTCATTGGTCCATTTGAATTTTTTTCGAATTTGTTTTTATCTATTCCGTTCCTTGAAAGACCCGCCCTAAACTGCCCGGGGCAGCCTGCCGGCGAGTGCCGCCCCAGATGGCCAGGACTGCCAGGCTCAAAACGTAAGGAAGCATGTCCAGCAAAAAGGACGAGACCGGCACTCCCCGGGCTTGCATCTGTAGCTGCAGGGAAATTGCCCCGCCAAAGAGCAGGGCTCCGGCGATCGCCCGCAGGGGGTGCCATTTGGAAAAGATAACCAGGGCAACCGCTATGAAGCCTCGTCCGGCCGTCATCCATTCCGCCCAGGTCTTGGCCACGGCGAGGGAAAGATGGGCCCCGGCGATACCCCCCAAAATCCCGGCGATGAATAGGGCCTGATATTGCAGCCTGTGGGGATTCTTACCCGCAGCAAAGGCCGCTGTAGGGTTTTCCCCTACGGCCCTCAGGCTTAACCCCCAGCGGGTTCTGAAGAGAAACCACCATACAAGAACCGCAATCGGGATTACCAGGTACACAAGTATATCGTAATTGAAAAAGGCCCGGCCAATGAAGGGAATAGTGGAAAGAAAAGGGATCTGGATCTCGTTGAGTCCCTGAATCCGGCTGCCGATGTAGGAGGCGCCTATGAGAGCGCTGAGGCCCACGCCGCAGAACATTAGCGCCAGTCCGCTGGCCAATTGATTGGCCCGGCGGGTGATCACCAGGAACCCAAATACCATATTGAAGAGACCCCCGGCCAGCGCTCCAGCCAAAATACCCAGGACAGGATTGCCCGTCTGGACCGTCGTCGTAAAACCCACCACCGCCCCCATGAGCATAACACCTTCCAAACCAAGGTTGACGATGCCGACCCGTTCCCCTACAGCCTCAGCAAGGGTAGCATAAAGCAAAGGCGCGCCGGAATGAATCGCTCCGGACAGGATACTTATTAAAAATGATCCGATCATTTTCCCCCCACTTTACCGGCACGCCGGGCAAGCACGACAAATAATACCAGAGCCATAAGGATGTGCACCGCCGCGCCTGGAATCCTGTGGGTCATCTGGAGAATATCCCCGCCGGCCGTAATTACGGAAATCAGGAAGGCCGCAGCCACGATACCCAGCGGGTTGCCCATGGCCATCCAGCTAATCAAGAACCCGGTGTATCCCAGGCCCGGAGAGAGGCTCGGGCGGAGCTGCCCATGAATCGCCGAGACTTCGCCCATACCGGCCAGCCCGGCCATTCCGCCGCCGATAAACATAAGGAGGATGATATAACGGTAGGTGGATATCCCATTGCGGCGCGCCGCTTCCTGATTGATGCCGATAGCGCGCATTTCCAAACCCCAGCGTGTCCGGGACAGAACGAAATGGAACAGGATGAGGCCGACAATTGCCAGGACGGCCCCCAGGTGGACCCGCGACCCGAAAAAAGAAGGCAGGATGGCTGCATCCGGAAAAGGTATGCTTTGCGGATAATTGGCGCTTTCCGGGTCTTTCCAGGGGCCGAAGACGAAGAAGTTTACCAGCAGGATGGCCACATAGTTCATAAGCAGGGTGGAAATTGTTTCACTGGCCCAGCCTTTGGCCCGCAGGAACCCTGAGATTGAGGCCCATAGCCCGCCGCCGAGAAACCCCAGGATGGAAATCCAGGGCAAAAATAGCCATGCGGGCAGGTTGCTGAAATTGATGGCTCCCCAGGTGGCGAATAATGCTCCAATGAAGAGCTGACCTTCCCCGCCCACGTTGATCAGCCAGATTCTGGATGGTATAGCCACGGCCAGAGCGGTTAGGGCGAGCGGAATCATTTTTACCAGCACTTCCGAGAACCCGTAGGAGCTGCCGAGCGTGGCCGAGAAAATATCCACATAAGCCCGGATGGGGTTTTTCCCAAACACCAGCAAAACCACAGCAAAGACTAAAAGGGCTATCCCGAAGAGTCCGCTGAAGCGAATAACGCTGGCCACCCTTTTATTCCGAAAAAGGTCAATTCCGGCAGTGACTTTATCCACTCCGCCCATATTCTCCTTTCGACCCGGTCATCAGGTAGCCCACATCTTTCATGCTGATGTCCTTTGGGGTGCTCGTAGCCACAATCCTCCCGCGGAACATGACTACCAGGCGATCACTTAAAGCAAACAGTTCACCCAGGTCTTCCGAAATCAGGAGGATGCCTGCTCCTGAGTCCCGGGAGGCCACGAGCACCTTCCGTGCGGCAACTGCGCTTTGTACATCGAGGCCTCGGGTAGGGTAAAAAGCAATGATCAATTTGGGGTTGTGAGCCATCTCCCGGGCCAGGATCATTCGCTGGATATTTCCGCCGGAGAGGATTCCCAGAGGAACATAAAACGGTGGAATATTGAACCCCAAACGTTTAAGGGAAGCCTGCAGGTCGGAACGAACGGCTTCCCAGTCCATGGACAAGCCCCTTTGCCGGGAGTACATGTGTGTATTGGCCATGGCCATATTTTCCTGCACGCTCAGCCAGGGGAAAGCGGCCATGCTAAGCGGGTCTTCAGGAATGAAGGCCACTCCTCTGCCGCGGACCCGGGCAACTGACCAGTGGGTTGCATCCTGTCCCCCCAGGTTTTTAGCTCCCCCGGAACATTTCTCGATCCCCAGGACGACATCGCCGAGCTCCTTCTGGCCGTTGCCCGAAACCCCGGCGACCCCGACAATTTCACCAGGCTTAATTGTCAGATTTATATCCTTAAGACCCCAACCAGTTCCTTCAGGCTGGGTACTGACCATTTTCAATTCGAGGAAGGGATTTCGCCCTTCTAACGGCGTTTCGCTCCGCTTTCGGGAAAACTCATCGATCGTTTTGCCGAACATCAGGGAAATAAGCGCGCTTTCCGTCGCTTCGGAGCCTGGGAGGGTGCCGGCGACTTTACCGCGGCGCATTACGGTAATGCGGTCTGCGCAGACCAGGACCTCTTTCAGCTTGTGGGTAATAAAGGCCACGGCGTATCCATCCCGGCGCAGGTTGGTGAACACCTGGAATAATCCTTCCACTTCGTGGGGCGCGAGGCTCCTCGTCGGCTCATCGAGAATCAGAATCTTAGCGTCTGCCAGGAGCAATTTCAGCACCTCCACTTTCTGGCGTTCCCCGACAGAGAGTCGCCAGACCAGGGCCTTAGGATTCACCTGAAGACCGTAGCGCTCTGAAATTTCCTCGATGCGGTTGACTATGGAAGCATTATCCAGGATAAAGGGCAAGTTGGGCAAAAAGAGGGCGATATTCTCGGCCACTGTCAGGGCCGGAATCAGAATGAAGTCCTGAAAAACCATGCCGATACGGTATCCTCGAGCATCGTGGGGCGAGCGAATTTGCACCGGCTTACCGCTCAGCAGAATTTCCCCCGAGTCCGCCCGGTAAAAACCGTACAAAATCTTCATCAGCGTACTTTTCCCGGCTCCGTTCTCCCCCAAAAGGGCATGGACTTCGCCGCTGAAAATATCAAGATCAACGTGATCATTGGCCAAAACGGCCGGGAATGCCTTGGTAATACCACGCAAGGAAAGAAGAGGGGATGAGCTCATCATTTGATCAGTTTTCCATTCGTTGCCAGCAGGTTCATGGCGATTTACTCACACAAATTTGCCTATAACTAAACAAAAAAAGGGGTCACAAAAAAAAATTGTAACCCCTCATTTTTAGGTGGTGCCGAGACCCAGAGTTGAACTGGGGACACGCGGATTTTCAGTCCGCTGCTCTACCGGCTGAGCTATCTCGGCTTTTAAAGATAATCTTTCTCCGATTAAAAAGATATAATTATAATGCCTTCGTCTATGTTGTCAAGTATTTTTTTCTTTAGGTTGAAATTCCGCCATAAGGGCGACAGGAGGGATGAGGGGAGGGGGTTTTAAAAGTTTTGAAAAACAGCGGCGTGCTTCTTATGGAAAAAGGAATACCCGTTCGTTTTTCTCAGGGGATTTGAAGGAGAAGAGGGGGCAAGAGTCGGGTCTCTTGCGAATTGAAGAAAAAGTTATCCCTTTAGCTTTTGGGAGACAAAAGCTGCCTGTTGGTTTATTCGATCTCCCTCCGGAACCGTTTAATCTTAAGCCGATAGAGCTCCTTGGGAGTCATATCCATCAGATAAAACAGTTCTTCTACGTCGACGATCCCATAGATGCCCTCATAGTAAACGATCATTTTATGGATGCTCTGGCCCATCTGCTTTCCTCTTAAGCGGCGAATCCCCAGATGGGCCAAACGCTGGCCTCGCTGGCTCTTATAAGCGTTGACTAAGCTATAAATGATCAGGGTTAGAATCGCATGCGCCCGGACGGCCGAGCCCGTCTTCTGGGGATACTTCAATAAATGATAACCCTGCTTGAGCTCCCGGAAACCCTGATTTTCAATCTCGGAGCGCAAATCGTACTGCTCCAACACCCTCAAGGGCCGAGAGACCGAAAGGCTGGTCAAAAAAATCTTCTCCTCCCCAACCTCATACTCCCTCTCCTTCCAACGTACCACCATGATCCCATTGATCGGATTCGCCCTAAAATCCTTCCGGCCTCTTTTCCTCTTATGCTCCTCCTCTCCAAATTGATCATAAGATAAAAGCCCCCGCACCCCCAAAACCTTGACCTCTTTCGTCTCCTCCCAAAAGACCCTTTCCCCATCGGCCTTCTCCGACCGAAACCCCCGAAGGTCCTGGCTGACATCCATATTGGTCCGGGCCGGGATGACAAAATGGATCTTCATCTTCTTCCATAACCACCAAAGCAAAACCCCATCGATGAACCCCCGATCCACCAATAAAACCCTCACCGCCCCGCCCGTCCGCTCCTGCGCCTCCCGCACCAACCTCTTCGTAAAGCGCTTCTCATGCTCATTAATTTTCACCATCCGCGCCGCCGCCACCAGCTTGTGCCTCGCCTCCTGAGACATTGACGCTCTTTGTCGCACTCATGGAAAAGCGAACCGTTCCTTCTATCTATTCAGCACAATTTCTACAAGAAATGGCTGCGGTATTACTTGGATTTCTGCGCCAAATACCGCCTTCCCGATTCCTCCTCTAAAAGCCTGACACAGTTCCTCACCAAGCTGCGGGAAAAGAAACAGACTGACGAGCAGATCAAGCAAGCGGATCATGCCGTATCAGTTTATCTCGATATGACGCGACCATCCAAAACGGCGCCGGCCTCAGCGCCGGCAATATCGGCCCCATCTGCAGCGGAGCAGGCGCCACCTCGGTCTCGGCCGTTATCGATGGCTTCCGGCATGCCATCTCCGGCTTTGGCCGTCTCCGATCCGTCGTCATCTGACGTGCAGACCGCATGGAAGCAGGCCATCACCGATATGGCAGTGGTTATAAAGACCAGGCATTATTCTCCGTCAGAGGTGACCTTGTTTCTGAGTGAACTTCCGAGTATTTTCCCATTTCCGGCAAATCATCATAAAGGCGGGATAGGGGATGTTCGTGCAGAACATGCTTAGTTCTTTACTTGCTCCCTTAAGCTATTTCCGATTCATTCAATAACTTTTTCCACAAAGGGGCCACGTCTAATGTTTTGGCCCAAAGCTCAAGATAGTTCATGGCTGACTTTCCACGCTGGACTTCATACACTCGAAGGGCGTCGGTAAATGGGGAGAGAGCTTTGAGGAGTATATGCGCTTGGGATTTTTCTTGAGGTTCATGGCGTCGAGCCCCTCCTCATAACAATGTCCGGTCCAGGCTACGGTACTGGATGGCTTCGGAGATGTGCGGGGCAGTGATGTTTTCCACCCCTTCCAGATCCGCAATGGTGCGGGCGATCTTGAGGATGCGCGTGTAGGCGCGGGCGGAAAGACCGAGTTTGTCGATGGCCTGTTCCAGGAGGGCTTTAGAGTCCTCCCCGATCTGACAATATTTTTTCAAGTATCTGGAGGTCATCAGGGCGTTACAATAAATGCGTTTGCCGGCAAAGCGGTCACGCTGGATCTCCCTTGCCCGGTTGACGCGCACTTTGATGGTCTCAGAGTCTTCTCCGGAGGCTTCTCCCGTAAGATCCCGGTAACGCACAGCCGGAACTTCGATGTGGATGTCGATGCGGTCCATCAACGGCCCGGAAATCTTGGAGCGGTAGCGCAGGATCTGCGGCAATGTGCATGTGCATTCCCGGTTGGGGTCGGTATAAAAACCGCAGGGGCACGGATTCATAGCGGCCACGAGCATGAAAGAAGAGGGGAAGGTAAGGGAAGAAAGGGCCCGGGAGATGGTCACCTTACCGTCTTCCAGCGGTTGGCGCAGGACTTCCAGGACATTTTTTTTAAACTCCGGCAGTTCATCCAAAAAGAGAACGCCATTGTGCGAAAGACTCACTTCTCCCGGCTTGGGAATCTGACCCCCACCGATGAGGCCGGCGTCGGAAATCGTATGGTGAGGGGAGCGGAAAGGACGCGTAGCAACCAAGGCGCTGTGGGGTGGAAGCAGGCCCAAGACACTGTAAATTCGGGTTACTTCGATGGCCTCTAAAAATGAAAGGTCGGGTAGAACCGTTGAAATTCGTTTAGCCAGCATGGTTTTGCCCGCCCCGGGCGGGCCGACCATGATGAGGTTATGTCCACCGGCTGCGGCGATCTCCATGGCTCGCTTAACGTGCTCCTGGCCTTTGACTTCGTTGAAGTCTTCGGTGTAATGCTTATCCCGGCTAAAGATTTCCTGGAGGTCCACAAAGGTAGGAAGGATCGCCTTTTGGCCGTTTAAACAATCTACCACCTCGGAAAGGACGTCCACCCCCAAAACTTCTATTCCCTGAACCACAGCCGCTTCCTCAGCGTTTTCTTTGGGAAGAAGAACCCCGCGTTTGCCGTTACTCTTTGCCGCCATGGCCAAAGAGAGGGCGCCCCGGATGGATTTAACCCGCCCGTCAAGAGAAAGTTCTCCGAGAAGGAGATATTCATTAAGAAGCCTGGGAGAGACGATTTCGAGGGCGGTGAGGATGCCCACGGCAATGGGCAGGTCAAAGCCGGCGCCTTCTTTCTTCACATCTGCAGGAGCGAGATTGACGGTGATGCGTTTGGGCGGAAAGTCATAGCCGGAATTCTTGATGGCCGACTTCACCCGTTCCTTCGATTCTTTGACCGCCCCATCCGGAAGCCCAACCGTGGCAAAAACAGGAAGGCCTTGAGCAATATCAACTTCTACTTCCACGATGTAAGCATCAATTCCCAAAATGGCGCCGCTTAGAACTTTGGCCAGCATGGAGAACTCCTCTCCTTGGGCAGAAAGGCGGGTTTAATTTAATTGTATAGGAATTTGCTTTTTTATCCCCCTCCCCCCATCCCCCTCCCGCCAGGGGAGGGGAGATACTGGGGGATCCAAAATTCCCTCCCCCTGGATGGGGGAGGGTTAGGGTGGGGGTGTTAATAACTTGTATTGACGGGGGATAAATTTTTTGTAACACTTTAGCTCTTTGAAAAAAGGTGTATTGTAAGGGCCAAGGGATCCCCGGGGCCGGGGGCCAGAGCGGAACGCTTGGAATCATGAGGCGCTGATTTCTCCGCATATGGGGCGGGCAAGAACCCCCGCCTCCTCCAGAGGAAACGATCTTTTGTCCTCGTGGCCAAGCGGAAACCCAACCGATGCTTCCGGCGCGTTCCGCTCTAACCCCCGGCCCTCAACCAAGGCTTTAATACCATTTTTTCAAATCGCTAAACTGATACAATTTTTTATACTTATAACAAAAGGATTTAAGCAAGGCAAGACATAAATACAGCTTTCAACGGTCAGCTTTCAGCAAAAAAAAGATTGGGTGCTCATTGGGAGGAGATTTTGTTTTAAAGGTTGCTATTATAGAACTGTCTTTGACGGAGGAGGGAAGGGAGTGGCCAGATTAAGTCATTTCGACCAGGAAGGGCGGGCGCGGATGGTGGACGTGAGCGCCAAGAGAGCGACCCATAGAACGGCTGTGGTCACAGGACGGGTTATCATGAAAGCCGAGACCCTGCGGCGAATCATAGATAAAGAAATTGAAAAAGGGGACGTCTTAGGAGTGGCCCGGGTGGCCGGGATCATGGCCGCCAAACGCGCAGGAGAAATCATCCCCATGTGCCATCCCCTGGGCCTCGACAGCGTGGAGATTCATTTCCAGCCGGAGGCTAAGCGTTCCGCAATACACATCCAGAGCAGGGTAAAATCCACAGGGAAGACAGGGGTAGAGATGGAAGCATTGCTGGCAACAGCTACGTCCGCCCTGACGATTTATGACATGTGCAAAGCCGTCGACCGGAGTATGATCATCTCGGACATCAAACTCATGAAAAAGTCAGGCGGGAAGAGCGGGACCTATCTGCGGATAGATGAAGAATAGGAAGATTCGGGAAGCAGGGAAAACTTCTTTACTCTTATTCTAAGATATGGTATATGTTTCTATATTTTATGGACTCTTGGGGGAAAGAGATGAAAAAAGAGAGGCTCGCTTATTTCAAGGAGCTTCTGACAGAACGTTTAGAGGTTCTGCTCAATGAGGCGGAAAAGACTGTCACCGGCATGACCAATGACAAAAATACTTTCCCCGACCCCACTGATCGCGCCAACTTAGAGACCGACCGTAATTTTTTGCTGCGCATCCGCGACCGGGAAAGAAAACTGATTCTGAAGATCAAAGAAGCTTTGGCCAGGATCGAGGACAGGACCTTTGGCATCTGCGAAGACTGCGGAGAGGAGATCTCCGAAGAGAGATTGAAAGCCCGCCCCGTGACCACGCTTTGCATCGAATGCAAGACTAAAGCTGAAGCCGAAGAAAAGAAAAAAATTACCCTCGGCTGAGAAAGGAACCCAGGCAATGAAAGTAAAATGGTATGGCCATGCAGCTTTTTTGCTTACCTCTGACCAAGGGTTCAAGGTCATCACCGACCCCTACGAACCCGGGGGGTTCGGCGGGGCAATCGCCTATGGCCGAATTCCAGATGAGGCCGATGTAGTTCTGGTAAGTCACGATCATGCCGATCATAATTACGCTAAGGGCCTTCCGGGGAAACCGCAAGTTATCCAAGGCTCGGGCACCCACCGGTTCAAAGACTTAGAAGTCCGGGGGATTGCCTCCTATCATGATGAAGGCCAGGGCTCTCAGAGGGGGAAAAATACCATTTTCTGCTTCACTCTCGATGGCCTTCAGGTATGCCACCTGGGCGACCTTGGACACATACCCACAGAACAACAGGTTAAACAAATCGGCCCGGTGGAGCTGCTTCTTATGCCCATCGGTGGCGTTTACACCATAGATTCCTCCCAGGCCGCCTTAACAGCTCAGAAATTGAATCCCCGGGTGATCATCCCCATGCATTTTAAAACTCCCCAATGCGGTTTTCCCCTGGCGAAAGTAGAAGAATTCACCAAAGGGAAGGCATCAGTTAAAGATATTGGGGCCAGTGAATTTAAGATCGAGAAGGAAAATCTTCCCCCAACACCTGAGATTATCGTTTTGCAACCAGCCCTTTAACAGCGGAGGTTTGGTTTGATGAAGCGCAAACACCCCCTAAGGCACACCCTTTTGGGCCTTTTTATCCTTTCCGTCCCTTTGCTTTTTAACCCCTTGAACGCCGATGAAGCGCAGCTCGTCCGGGTGCGCAAAGGGGACACCATCAGCTACCTCTCTTTCAAGATATACGGAATGTACGACATAAGAATGGTCGAACTTCTGCGGCGAGAAAATCCCCAGATTAAAGACATCAATTTAATCTACGCCGGCCAGCAGCTCCGCTTCCCGAAACCCGCGGTCATGAAAAAATGGGTGAGTGAAAAAACCCTGAAGCCCGGAGAGCCAACACCGCTCCCTACTCCCAAGGAAACCCGTCCAGCCAAAGAAGAGCCAACGAAAGAGGAGATCCTGCTCGGGATGAAAGTTCGAGCGAACAAAGGAGTTGTCACTTATCTTGATGGGCAAGCACAGGTGAAAAAAAGCGAGGGGCCCCAGTGGTCTCCAGCTCGCCCCAACTATATTTTATATGAAAAAGACCAGATCAAGGTTCTGGCCAAATCGCGAGCTGAGTTAATTTTAGACAATCAGAGCGTCATGAGGCTTTCGGAAAACACCCTGCTGACCATTCACAAACTCGAGGAAGAACCGGCAACCCTTAAAGAAACAACCGGCATGGGTCTTTCCCTGGGAAAGTTATGGACGCGCACCTCCAAGCTTTTCAATCCCGCCTCCCGGCTCGAGGTAAGAACACCCACGGCCATTGCCGGCGTGCAGGGGACGGTATACCAGGTGAGCGTGGCCAATGACAAATCCACGAGAATCCAAGTCTTTGAAGGGGCGGTGAATGTTTATAACCCCTTTCCGGCATCCAAGCCTTCTCAGCCTGACCGGGCATTGGGCGAGCCCCAGGAAGTAAAGGGTCCTGAAGAAGTTCCAGGACCGACAGCTGTTTCCCGGGAAGAATGGACCCAGATTGTCTTACGCCAGTTCCAGCAGATTACCGTAACCGACCGGGATATTTCCCGGCCCACCTCTTTCGATATCAGTAAAGAGCGGCAAAGCGAGTGGATTCGATGGAACGAAGAAAGAGACTTGGATTTCCAGCCGCCGGAAAGGCCCCGTTGATGGCCGGGGATAAATTCTCATGAGTCCTCCTTTCCGCACTCCAGGGAAGAAAATCAGGTTTTTGGATATTCTTCTGGGATTGGGCCTAACCGTCTTCGTGGCCTTTCTTTTTTTTGTCCCTTTTAATTTTTTCGAAACCGCCCATTGTAAGCTTTATGACCTTAGCTTAAAAATGCGGGGCTCCCTTACTCCTCTCCCAGGGTTGGCCATTGTGGCCATCGATGACGCCTCCCTGGCTAAGGTGGGCAGGTGGCCCTGGCCCCGGGGCAAAATCGCCGATTTGATTGATCGCCTGTCGGAAGCCGGGGCCGAGATAATCGCCGTGGATATTGTCTTCCTTGCGGGGCACGAAGAAAAAGCCGGCGGGAGCGATCAGTTGTTCGGAGAAGCGGCCCGCCGGGCTGGAAATGTCATTTTCCCTTTTTACTTTACCCTGGGAAAATCCAAGGAAGGAGCAACGAAAGCCGATATGGCCTCTCCCATCGCTGCTGCCTCCTTTTTATTATTCGATGACCCCAAGAAATTTATTGACTTTCCCCCTCCGCCAGCCAAAGAGATTTTTGCCCCCCCTCTGGAAATCGCTCAAGGGGCCAGAGCCCTTGGACACATAAATGTCCTTCCAGATAAGGACGGCAAGGCGCGCTGGGATCCATTGATCATTGAGTATGACGGGCATTACTACCCTTCCTTCAGCTTGCAAATCGCGGCCTCGGTCCTGAAGGTGTCAAGAGGGGACATCACTGTTCGCGTAGGCCATTCCATCCGCTTAGGGAAGGAAAAAATTCCCACCAACACCCAGGGGATGATGCTCATTAATTATTATGGAGGCAATCAAACTTTCCCTTACCATTCCGCTGCCGATGTCCTTGCCGGGAAATCCCCTGCTGGCACTTTTAAGGGGAAAATCGTTTTGGTGGGAGTTACTGCTGCCGGGACGTCCGCCGGAGCCCATGACCTTATGGCCACTCCCTTCTCTAACCAGTTTCCCGGCGTAGAAAAGCATGCCCATGAAGTCGCTTCCGTTCTCCAGGGCCGCTTTATTTCCCGTCCAACCTGGGTTTCTTTCGGGGAGTTTGGGCTGATCCTGGGGATCGGGCTTCTGCTCACTTTTTTATTGCCGAAGGTCCGGCCGATTTATCAGCTCGCCGTCAGCCTTATCGTTCTTGGGGCGTTAGGCGGGTTGATGATCGCGGCCATTTTCCAGGGAACGTGGGTCAAAATCTTTTTTCCCGGCCTGCTGGTAATTCTCCAGTATGTCGCAGTTACGGCTCGCCCCGCTCCCCTGGCGCAAAAGGAAACGACTCGCGCAACTGATATAACGGGCATCGTCCAGGGCGAAGGTGAACTGTCTGCGGCGGCCAATGGGACGAGCCGTCCCGAAGTCCCTAGCTTAATGCAAAAAATTGGCAGATATGAAATCCTGGGAGAGCTTGGGCGTGGGGCGATGGGAGTGGTGTATAAAGGAAGGGATCCCATCATTGACCGCTTGGTGGCGATCAAAACCATTCGTTTCGACCGCTTCTATGAAGAACAAGAGATTCAAAACCTGAAGGAACGATTTTTTAAAGAAGCCCAAGCTGCGGGCAAGCTTATCCACCCCAACATCGTCACGATCTTTGACGTGGGCGAAGACAAAGGCTTTTCTTTCATGGCCATGGAATACGTCGAAGGGGAGAGTCTCGCCAAATTTACGGCGCGAGACCGCCTGCTGCCTTCGGGAAAAGTTGTGACGTTAATCATCGAAGCAGCCGAAGCCCTGGATTTTGCCCACCGTCGGGGGATCGTCCATCGCGATGTGAAACCTGCCAATATTATGCTCGCCCCCACAGGGCAAGTAAAGGTAATGGACTTCGGCATTGCCAAACTCCCCACTTCCACGCTCACCCAAACCGGGTCTATTCTGGGCACGCCGGCTTACATGTCGCCGGAACAAATCAATGGCCAGGAGATTGACGGACGATCTGACCTTTTCTCCCTGGGCAGCGTTCTTTATGAACTTCTCACCGGGACAAAGCCCTTTAAAGGGGAGACGCTCTCTGCTTTATCTTATCAAATTACTCAGGGAACTCCCCTGCCGGTTTCGCGGCTGAATCCCGCCATTCCCCCATCTTGCGATGAGGTCCTTCTCCAGGCCCTGGCCAAGGCGCAGCAAGATCGTTTCCAGAGTGGAAAAGATATGGCCGAGGCCTTGAAAAAGATTGTTAAAAAAACAGGAAAAACTTAACGGCGCCCTTATTTACTACCCTATTCCTATTTGACTTTTTAGGCTTAATTCAGTTATATTATTCGTAACAGTTTAGCCGTTTGAAAAGCTGTCAAACTCCCCTTTTCCAAAGGGGGAAAAGGCTGAATATTTTATCAAATTCCATTAAAAAACCTCTCCTCCCTTTGTAAAAGCCTGCCTGCGGTAGGCAGGGGAGGTCGGGAGGGATTTCTGGGAAGGCCTTTTCAAACCGCTAAATTGTTACTATTATATGGAGCCTCTTGCAAAAGTATTTTTTTGTGGTTCGACAAGCTCACCACGAACGGAAAAACTAAATAATTTCAACCTAAGCCCGTTCACCCTGAGCCTGTCGAAGGGTAAATTACGGACTTTTGCAAGAAGCTCATATGGAGTCCAATAAAATGGTTGACATTAGAACCGTAGACAGAAGCCGATTGCCTTAGGCACATGGGGGGTAGTAGCTTGGATCATATGTAAACACATTTACTGGTTTGCATATATTCAAAATTGGGCTATCTCCTTGACTTCCCCACAAAGAGGCTATCTACATGATAATAAAGATTTTTTCTATATTTTGCTGTACATACATAAAAAATATCGAAAATATTATAAAATCCAATATGTTATAGATAATTTGGGGGAGTCAAGGAGATAGCCCCAATTCAAAATTCCAAACCGCCACAGTATCCAGCAGAAACCTTTATGGAGAAATTCCCAATTTAGGGGATGTGAACAGGACGGGGAGGATTTACAGGTGAACAATCATAGCCGTACCCCTTCTTTATGGACTTACCTGAATCCTGACCAGGGTAATTTTAAATTAAAGATTTCCCTTACTACGAAAGACGTCGCAACTGTCGAAAAAACTTCTTTTCCTTTCCTTTTGTTAACCGACTCCGATCCTCTCGCCCACTTACTGGAGGGAAAATTTATAACCGATGCCGGAAGCGAGATCAAGAAAGTATTTCTTTTGCTGCAAAGAGACCAATATTCCCTGACCAGGGATGACTTATGGCCTCTGAACAACAAAGATATTAATTATTCCTGGCAAAAAGCCTTTTCTTTTCACGCCGCCCAAAAGGCAAATGGTTCTTTCATCATTCTTGGCCAAGTTGATCAAAAGGAAGGACTGCAACCCTTCCAATCGTTATTCTTTTGTAAAGTTAGGGAGCTTTATTTCCATCCGCTCTGTCCCCAATGCGGCCTTGAATTACATGAATGCCAGGATGACGCCCTTCTCCTTCGCTCTGGACTCCAGGCCTATTCCGCCTCCTTGAAACGTTATCTTTTTTGCCCTTCCTGTTTTAGCGGGGGAAAAACTGATTTTTATGCCTCGGCTTTGGATAATTTCGACCCGCCCACGCTAAAAGACCGATTCACTTTAATTAAAGAATTTGGGAGGCTGGTGGAAAGGGGAAAACCTGCCAATCTATTTCCTTGCCTGGATTGCGCAAATCACCCGGATTGTTACGGACCAAATTTTTTAGCTCTTTTAAGAATCGTTCCCTTCTCTTTTTACCCCTTTTTCATGTTCATCTTCGAAGCTATGTCCTTAAGCGCCAAAGATTTTTTACCCATCCTCTCCGGCGCCACCTTTGAGGAAATCCAGACTAAGCTTGAAGCCGGGCGGGAATTAGGCAGGGAAAATTGCTTAAGGTCTCTTCAACAAGACTCGCTGACCAGGCCGGTTTACCTTTTCGACCGCACTGAACGGTATTTTCTGGAAGTTTTTTATTTGAAGCTCTCTTTTTTACACGAAGTTTTAAGAAGCCTCTTATCAGAAGGGGGCTTTTATGAAAACCCGCACCTGCGCTTCTCTCTGGAGCGCATCTGGGTAAAACTGGCTGCAGAAGGAAATTTGCTTCCTTCTTTCTGGAATTTTAAAATCCAGCTCATGGATATCCATAGAAACTGTAAGGAGACCCAACCCTTCCCTAAAATACCTCAAGCTGATGGTTTATATTTTCTAGGCCAACTCTGGTTTTACACTCTTTTAGTCAACAAGAAACAAAATATCTCGGAGATTTATCCGGCCCTGGGCAAGGCCATAGATCGGGCTTTTTCCGGGGATTTGGCTTCTTTCGGGGAAGGTTCTCCGGCCTTTTATCCTGAAAATATTTTCTGGAATCCGCAAAGGCAGGCCGTAAGAAAAATTTACCTTCCTCTCTGGGAAAAGGCCCTGGGTTTGGGATGTTCCTTAATAAAATTTAGTCTGAAGCAAGACGGGCAATGGTCGCCAGAAATTTTTTTTCAACAATTAGAAGCCTTACGGGAAGAAGCCAAAGAAAACCTCTTCCGGGAAAGGCCGGGGAAAGAAGAAAAGGAATTTTTGCCGGAAAAGCAGGCCATTCATAAAATTTTAGAAAAGCTTCTTAGAAAATGGCAGATGGAAGTTGAACCAGCCCGGGAAGAATTGATGGAAACGATCATCCTCGGCCCGGAAAAATACAAAAAAGATGCGCCTGCGCCTTCAATCCGGGAATGGCCAATAAAAGAGGAAGCCCCGGAGACAGTGATGATCTCTCCCGGGGGCATTCCCAAAATGGCCCCGGCAGCTCCCTGCCAGGAAAGGAAAGAGCCAGAAGATATTTCCGAGACCGTAATTATTTCCCCTTCCCAGGCCAAAGGCCAAGAGGAGCCTCTTGAAACCATTATCGTCTCTCCCGCCAAAGCCCCTGCGGGAGTTGGCCGGGTTTCAACGGCATTCCCGCCGGAAGACGCAAGCGTCTTAGGCGGAAAAGTTCCTGCCCTGGATGTTGAAAAAGCTGTTTCTTATAAGAAACAAAGCGAAGAACCTAAGGAAGAGGATTTTCTATCCGAGACTGTGATCCTTAGTCCCAAAGAGGTTCGAGAGAAAAAAGAAAAACATGGGAGCAAAAGATAATTCCATGGAGAAATTAGCCGCCGAAATCAGGACGGTTTATGAAGCAGATTCTGAGCAATCGGAAGTTATCATCGAAACCTTCCTGAAAAAGAAATGGAAAGACTACCCTCATCTGGAGCGGTTAAACCTTCTCCAGAAACTTAGCAAGCAATTTGAGGTTTCCGCATCAGGCCATGCCCCGCAAGGGACCGGAGCAGGGGAGACTGCGCGCCTGCTCTCCTTGCTTTTAGGGAAAAGAGTCTCCATGCTCGACCTCTCCTCCGAAGAATTTTTGGAAAAGTTGGCCCGTTCCTTGAATACCGTCTTTGACACCTTAAACCAGATCATTGGCGTGATCCATTCTACCCTTTGGGGCAAGCAGGCCCAGATGGAAACGATCCGCTTGATCCTTGGCTCTAACCTGGAAGGAAAAGGGCAGGCGGACTCTTTGCAAAATTATCTCGATCAGATTAAAGATGCCTTTTTAGTCTCCCACCGGGCTTTTCGTCTTGCCGCCCATACCAAAGTTGGGGAAGTATTGAAAGAAATAGATCCGAAGCGGATTGCCGCCGAGGCCGAGGGGGGGCTGGAGTTTGGCCCCTTGCGCAAGGCCAAGCTTTTCGACATTTATAAAGAAAAATTCCTGAAGTGCAAAAGCTGGCACGAATCAGGCCGTTTTTTGGAGGACCTCTTAAGAGAATTTGAGAAAGATTGTCAAAAATTATATATGGCAGTCCAGAGAGGTGAACATGAAAAAATTTCTTGAAAAGTTTTTTCTTTTGTGCTTTTTATTACTGATTGTTTGCTGCGCTTCCAAACCGGCGATTTTGCCAACGCCGGAATGGCGTTATGAAAAAGACGCCATCAGGCTGCAGATGAAAAGTGATCCCAAGTTAAATCTTTTCGACGGCAGCCCCCACACCCTTCTTGTCTGCGTCTATCAACTGGGGGACCCCAACGCCTTTAATCAGCTGAAGGAAGAAAAAGAAGGGCTGACCAAACTTTTGGAGTGCGGCCGCTTTGACCCGGCAGTGGTCAGTTCAAAGAGATTGGTGGTTCAGCCCGGGCAGGATGCGACTCTGTTATTAGACCGGGCGGAGAACGCCAAATACGTAGGGATTGTCGCCGGCTATTACCTCCTCCAAAAAGATCGGGTAATCCGGCTGCAGCAGATTCCTGTTCTGGAAGAAGTAACCGGCTGGCTTAGTAAAACGAGAACGGTCAAACCGGGAACGCTCAACATGGAGCTTTATCTGGGCCCGCAAGAAATTTTAGGCGTCAAAGGGGAAATAAAGGGAAAATAATGGATATCCAAAGACCTCTGTTTTGGCATCAAGGCCTGTTTTTACAGCCGCAACACTTTCAGTTGCTTGAGTTGTCTTTTCAATCCCTTCTGACCCCTTTTTATGATTTTCTCCAGCCCCATTTTTGGGGGGTGGGGGCGTCGGAAATCCAGAAGGGAGCATTGGCCAACCGCGCCTTCAATCCTCTGCGGGGTGAATTTTTATTCACCGATGGGACTTATGCGGTCTTGCCCGGCAACGCCCTCATTGAAGCCCGCTCTTTTAACGAAGCCTGGGTGGAAGGAGGGAAGCCTTTTACCGTCTATATCGGTCTTAAAAAATTTACGCAAACCGGGGAAAACGTAACGATCCTCCCCAAATTTGAAAATATTGCGGAAGTGCCCACCCGTTTCGTCGCCATTGCTGATCCGGACGAGGTGAAGGACCTGCATGCCGGCGGGCCCGAGGGCCGGGTGAAAAGGCTTTATTACGCCCTCAAAATATTCTGGGAGACCGAATCGGCTCAATTGGGTGATTATGTACTGATTCCCTTCGCTCAACTGGAAAGAGCTGGCGCAGAGATAAGATTAGCCGAGCGTTTCATTCCCCCATCCCTGATGGTTTCGAGCGCGGAGCCTTTGCAGAAGATGATAAAAGAAATCAGGGATCAACTTGCCGGCCGCTGCCACCAGCTGGAAGAATATAAAAGCCAGCGAGGGATTCAGACTGCCGAGTTCGGAACCAGGGACATGGTCTACCTCCTCGCTCTAAGATCCTTAAGCCGCTATGTTCCGCTCCTTTTTCATTTTACCGAGGCCAAGCAGGCGCATCCCTGGTGGGTTTACGGATCTTTACGGCAGGTCATCGGGGAGCTCTCTTCTTTCTCGGAGAGGGTAAACGTATTGGGAGAACTGAAAAGCGGGGGCCGCGTTCTCCCGATTTATGACCACCGCAATTTATGGGAATGTTTCTCAGCGGCTCAAACCCTGCTCTCGCAGTTGTTGGATGAAATTACTGCCGGGCCGGAATATGTCATTCGCCTCATTTATGACGGCACGTACTTCGCAGCCGAATTGAACCCGTCCCTTTTTGAAGGGCGCAAGCGATTCTATTTGGTCCTGAAAACAGAAGAAGACCCCAAAGCATTGCTTAAGTCCCTGACCACAACGGCCAAGTTGAGCTCGAGGGAATCTTTACCCCTCCTGATCGCCCGGGCTCTTCCGGGGATAGGGTTGGAGCATCTGCCGGTTCCGCCCCAAGAATTGCCCCGGAGAGCTTCCTGTATTTATTTTCAGGTGGATCATCATAGCGACCATTGGTCTTCCGTGAAAAAAGGCAATAACATTGCCCTCTATTGGGACCGCGCTCCGGAAGATATGGAAGTGGAGATGATGGTGGTGGGAAGATCTTAACGAGATTACATTGCAAAGTGCCAAATGCAAAATGAAAAATTGAAGAATTAAATTAGCCACAGAGATCACAGAGTTTTTAAAACCATAATTAAGAAAAAGTAAAGGATAAGGGTCAATTAGCAAAAGTGATGATCTCGAAAAAAGTCGTCACTCCGGCCTCCCTGTGCCTGGCAGACAGATGAAAACCGGAGTCCAGAGGTTTGATAACTCCTTTAAATAACTGGATTCCGGCTTTCGCCGGAATGACATAATGAAGGGAATTCTGACTTTTTGGGAGATCATCAATTTTAATTGCCGTGGAGTTTATTATGCATCTCACCGATTGTTTTATGCCGGTTATCGCCTATGTGGTCTACTTCCTGAAAACGGCGGCCGTGAAGCAACCGCCGTATGACCAGGTCAAAGCGGATATTTTTCGTCTGCTGGGGCAGAGCGAGGATTGCCTGAAAAAAGGCCTTTTCTCCCAGGAGGACTATGACGGAGCGCGCTTCGCCATTTGCTCCTGGATTGATGAAGCCATTCTCAACTCCTCCTGGAATCAGAAGCAACAATGGCAGAGAGAACAACTCCAGCGCCTCTATTACCAGACCACCGAGGCCGGAGAGGAGTTCTTCGAGCGCTTAAACGCTCTCGGCCCCCATCAAAGAGATGTCCGGGAAATTTATTATCTTTGCCTGGCTCTCGGTTTTGCGGGACGATTTTGTCAGGCAGGTGACGAGGCTCTTTTAGAACAGCTCAAGACTTCCAATTTAAAGCTCCTGGCGGGAAGTTCGGTGGGAATTCCCTCCCTGGAACGGACAGAACTTTTCCCGGAAGCTTACCCCGCGGAAACAGTCGGGATCAGCCCCCCCAAACAGAGATTCCCTTTTTCCCTTTTAACGGCTGCCACTTTAGTCGCACCCGTAATCCTTTTTGGGGCGCTCTTCATGATTTACCGATTTGTTTTAAAAGGCGTGGGAGAAAATTTTTTATTCAGGGTGCCCTAAATGAAAGACACATTATTAAAATTTATTAAAATTTTCCTCCTTATTGCCGCCGTACTCCTGGCCATCCTGCTCATCTTCGGGGCGGTATATCTCCTTAACTGGCCCTGGTGGGTAGGGATATTCCTCCTCCTTGGCCTGCTTAGCCTGGGGATCGGTTTTCTCTTCCTTAGAAAAATATTGCTGAGGCGCCGGGAGCAGCGCTTTGTCCAGCAGGTCATAGAGCAGGATGAAGCTCACATGAAGAGTTTCGCCGGCAAAGAAAGAGAAGACCTGCAAGAGCTTCAGGTTCGCTGGAAAGAGGCCATCGATACCTTACGCCGTTCCCACCTGAGAAAGTTCGGAAACCCACTCTATGTTCTCCCCTGGTATATGGTGATCGGCGAGAGCGGCTCGGGAAAAACGACGGCCATCAGCAGCGCCCGCCTTTCCTCGCCTTTTGCCGAGTTCACCAGGACTTCGGGCATATCGGGCACAAGAAATTGCGATTGGTGGTTTTTTGAACAGGCCATAATTTTAGATACGGCTGGAAGATACGCCATCCCCATCGACGAAGGCCGGGATAAAGAAGAGTGGCAAAGATTCTTGAACCTGCTGATTAAATATCGGGGGAAAGAACCCTTGAACGGCCTGATTGTCACCCTTGCGGCTGACAAGCTATTGGGGGCCTCTCCCCAGACCCTGGAAGAAGATGGCCGCAATATCCGCCGGCGCATAGAAGAACTGATGCGGGTATTGGGAACCAAAGTTCCCGTGTACATTATGGTAACCAAATGCGACATGGTTCAAGGAATGGCCCAATTTTGCGACCGCCTCCCTGCTAAAAACTTAGACCAGGCCATGGGGGTCATTAAGAAAGATTTAGCGGGGGATGTTACTTCCTTCCTGGATAGGGCCTTGAACACAATCGGTGAACATTTGCGCCACCTTAGAATTCTTCTTTTACATCAAACGCCCTCCAAGACCGTTGATCCTGGTCTTCTCCTTTTCCCTGAAGAATTTGACCAACTGAAGCAAGGTCTTGGAATCTTCATGGACGTTGCCTTTCGGGAAAACCCCTACCAGGAAACCCCGACTTTGCGGGGACTCTTCTTCAGCAGCGGGCGCCAGGAAGGCACCCCCTATTCCCATTTTTTAAAGGAGTTAGGTCTCATCGGGGAAAAAGAGGTATTGCCCGGCACCAACAAAGGGCTCTTTCTTCATGACTTCTTTGCCAGGATTTTGCCCGGGGAGAGGGGACTTCTGGCTCCCACCCAGCGGGCCCTGCAGTGGCAATCTCTTACCAGAAATTTGGGATTGGTTGCCTGGGTTACCCTGGGAATAGCGGTTTGCGGCCTCCTCAGCTTCTCTTTCGTAAAAAACCTTAAAACCTTACGGGAAGTCTCTCAGGAGTTTGCCAAACCCACGGTTTTACAGGGAGAGATTCTGACTGATTTAAACACCATGGAACGCTTTCGCCAGGCCATTCTCCGGGTGGAAGAGGAAAACCGCGGCTGGCTGGTCCCCAGGTTCGGGTTGCATGAGAGCATAAAAGTGGAGGTCGGCCTTAAGGAAAAATATTGCGCCCTGTTTCAGAAAAGCTTTTTGGCCTCCTTTGATAAACAGATGGGGGGAGTGCTGGCCAGGTTGACCGACGCTGTTCCGGATGAAGCTATCGGGCCATATATTGCTCACCTGGTTAGGCGCATCGGTCTCCTGAAAGCCCGTCTGGAAGGCCAGGGACTGGAAACTCTGCAAAAGAAGCCCCAACCTTCTTATGAACCACCCATGGGCGCAGCGGAAAAAGCAACTCCTGCGGAAGTGAAGAAAAAGTTCGGCAATCTCTACCTTTATTACTTAGTCTGGCGTTCCGACACAGCAGAGATCAATAAAGAAATCGCCCTTCTGCAGTCGTGGTGTAAACATCTCCTGGGCTTGAAGGGGGGTCAACTGCGCTGGTTAGTCGTATGGGCCAACGGTCAGGGCCTGGCTCCCGTTACCCTCGGAGATTTTTGGGGAGGAAACCCGACCCCCGGAGAAGCGATTATCTCCCCGGCTTTTACCCGCAAGGGAAAGGAGATGATGGATACCTTCTTAAAGGAAGTGGAATCTGCTCCTCCTGATCCACTTGCCTTAGCCAAACAAAAAGACGAGTTCGAGAAATGGTACCGGAACGCCTGTTTTGAGGCCTGGTATCAGTTTGGCATGCGCTTTCCCAAAGGCCTTGAAAGACTCCGCTCCAAACAGGAATGGCAGCCGATGGCCGTCAAGATGTCCACCGATCAGGCGCCTTACTTTGAATTTTTAAACCGGTTAACCCAGGAGCTGGACCCCTATAGCAAAGGGGAACATATACCTCCCTGGCTTACCCAGGTTTACCAGTTGCAAATGGCCAAAGCGCCCGGAGCTGCCGGAGGACTGCTGGCCAAGGCTGCGGAAGAAGGAAAGAAGCTGATTGCCAAGGGAAAGAAAGGCCTGGTAAAAGAAGGGGTGGAGGCTGTTGATCTTCCCCAAACGGTAAAGGCCTATCAGGAATATCGCGCCGCCCTAACGGCGCTCGCCCCGGCAGCTACATCCAGAACGCAGGCTTTTCAGTTAGCTTCCCAGGTCTTTGGCGAAGATCCGGCCACCAGTAAATCTCCCTTCTTTGCCGCTCAGGCGGCTATAACCAGGTTAAGAGCCGCAATGCCCAGCGGGAAGCCAGCGGAACATATCCTCTGGAAGATGATTGCCGGACCCCTGGAATTTTATGCTTATTATGTGCGGATGGAAGCAGCCTGCCATCTGCAGAATCAATGGGAGCAGGTGGTTCTGAAGGAAACTCAGGAAGCGACCGACCAGCAAGCAACCCAGCTTCTTTTCAGCCAGGAAGGCCCGGTGTGGAAATTCGTTAAGGGCCCGGCGGCTCCTTTCATCGGCTGGAGCGTGCAAAGGGGGCATCATGCCAAAGAGGTTCTGGGGGGAGCGATTCCTCTTGATGCTGGTTTTCTCTCTTTCCTCCGGCTGAGCGCGGCGGGCAAACAAACCGTAAGCAAAACCAGCTATTCCCTATTAATAAAAGCCTTCCCCACCACGGCCAATCCCCAGGCTAAACTGCAACCGCAGAGCACTCGCCTGGACCTTCAATGCGGGGGAAGCGCGCAGAGCCTGGTCAATTTCAATTATCCAGTCAACAAGACCTTCCAATGGTCGCCAGATACCTGCGGGGACGTTTTATTCCAGATCGAAGTAGGCGATGTCATCCTGAAAAAGAAGTATTCAGGCTTTCAGGCCTTCCCTGAGTTTTTGCAGGAATTTAAGGGCGGAATACGCACTTTTTTCGTAGGTGAATTTCCAGCAGAGAAAGCCGCCCTGGAAAGATTGGGAATACAGTTTATCAGGGTAAAATACGAATTTAGCGGAGACCAGCCGGTTATGGGAAAGATAGCCGCTCTGCCCAGGCAGGCACCGAGGAATATTGTTAAGTGTTGGGATCAATAAAGTCCAGCCAACATTGGCAATGGTCTGCTTTTGGCAAACATCCCGGGATAAAAGACTTCTTTAACCTGGGCCACGGCGACCCGCTGACCGCGGGTTTTTCCGATTGGGTGAAAAGCGGCTATCAGCAGGGCGGTGTTAAAAAGAATTCTAACTCATTTTTTTCCTGGCGATTTTGGGCCAGGGGCTTTAAAAAGCAATGCTTGGCTTGCGGCCTGGTGAGGGACAGCAGCGATAGCCTCGGGCGGCCTTACCCGATTTTGATAATGGGAACAGGCCTGCTTAACGGCTGGGAGGAATACTGGGATCTTTTGCCTTATGCCTGCGAAACCACATGGAACCGAATGGAATATATATCCTCGAGAATGTTTAACAACCTGAAACAAATGGAAGAAGAGGTGCAAGGCCTTCAACCCCCTCTGGCCTACTGGGAAGAAGGGGTGGAGAAAAGAAAAGGTTTCAGGAATTGCCGGGAATCTTCGAGTTTTCAGGGATGCTCGCGGGATCTCCTAAATTCTCAAAACCAAGCCTTAAGCCTCTTAAGGGAAAAAGAAATTTTGGTAAGCTTTGATGAGGGGACGTTCCAGGAACAATCCACATGGATAGGCTTCTGGCATTTTCTCTTCAAAGAGCAGGAAGATGCCCTTCCCAATGCCCTTTTCATGGGAGGAACTCTGGAAAAAACTTTTTTAGCTGGTTTCAAGCGGCCTTTAATACCGGCGGACTTTGTGCGGTTGTGGTCGGTTTCCTCCTCCGGAGGGAGCTAAATAATAAAGAGGATTGCTTCTGAAGGATTTTTGATTGTAACAAGAAAACATTTATGATAATTTTACAAAAGTCTTATACCACGCCATGAATGCAAAAGATTTGGTCAGAGCAGGCAGACTCTCAGAGGCGCGCGAGCAGCTTATCCGCGAAGTTAAGTCTTCGCCCGCTGATATGGGAAAGCGGACTCTCCTCTTTCAAGTCCTCTCTTTTTGCGGGGAATGGGACAAAGCTGAACAGCATCTCGATGTGGTTGCCGTCCAGGATTCAAAGAAGGAAATCGGTGCTCAGGTCTACAAAAATCTTCTTCATGCAGAACGGGAGCGACGGGAGGTCTCGAAACTTGATCGTCGTCCATCCTTCTTGCCGGAAACCCCACCCTATGTCGAAAAATATTTCGCAGCCTGGAAGGAGGTGATCGGTAAGAAGATTGAGGGAGCAGAAGAGTTTTTCGGTCAAATAGAGGCCCAACTCCCCGCCCTCTCCGGAACCGTGGACGGAATGAGCTTTAGCGGGTTCAGGGACACGGACGCCTTTCTCTCTCTTTTCCTGGAGGCGATTGTCCACGACCGGTATGTGTGGATACCCTTGAATTCAATCCGGGAGCTTTCTATTTCCCCTCCTCGCACCCTTCTGGACCTCCTCTGGATTCCCGCGCGCATTATGACCTGGGAAGGGCTTAGCTTCGGTGGTTATCTTCCCGTCCTCTATCCGGATTCTTTCCTCCACCAGGATGAACGGGTAAAACTCGGCAGGTTGACGGACTGGATACCTCTGGGGGGACCCTTTTACCGGGGGGTGGGCCAGCATGTCTTTCAAATCGGTGAAGGGGAAAAGTCCATCCTGGAGATCCGTGAAGTGATATTCAAAATCCCGGGGGCAAAGGAAAACCATGAAAAGAGTGATTGATCTCGATGCCCTATTCGCTCCTATTCCAGGGGAAAATCCGGCCGGTGAGGACCTTCGCTACAGCCCTATCTATGATGATCTGAAAGAGGCCAGAAGGGCAGACGATCTGCTGGAGCGCGGAGACTGGCAGCGGGAAATTAAGGCCTCAGACTGGGGCAAGGTCATTTCCATAGCGGTGGAGACGCTTTCGAAAAAATCCAAAGACCTGCAGATCGCCGTGTGGCTTACGGAGGCCCTAATCAAGACGGAGGGTTTCAGCGGGCTGGCCACTGGGCTCAGAATCATGCTCGGGCTCTTGAAAAATTACTGGGAGAATCTCTATCCGCCGATCGAGGAGGGAGATGTGGAGTTCCGGGCCGCCCCTATTCAATTTGTGAACGACAAACTCTGGCCTTCTATTAAGGAGATTTCGCTGACCGACGCCAATGTAGCCCCGGGATATTCCTGGTTAAAATGGCAGGAATCGCGCGAGGTCGGCTCGGAATCCGACACCCTCAGCCGGGCCGGCAGTGTAGATGAGACTAAGAAGAAGAGACGGGATGAATTGATTGCCGAAGGGAAATTGAACGCCGAGGAGTTCGACTCTGCGGTGGCCCGAAGTTCAAAGGCCTATTACCAATCCCTGGTGGAAGACCTGGCCCTATGCGGTGAAACCTTCAAGCAATTGGATCAGTTGGTGGATGATAAATTCGGGTCGCAAGCCCCCCGATTGGCCGATTTTGGGGAGGCCCTGGACGACTGCGCAAAGGTGGTCATGAAGATCTATCGGGAACAGAAAGGGGGGGTTGAAAAGGCCCCGAAACCCGCACCAGAGTTGAAAGTCGGGGCAGAAAAAGCCGTTCCTCAGGAAACCGGGGAGAAGCGGGAAACCGCGGCGATTCCCCACCCGGATAGCCAGTTTTCGGATTCGGATTCTTTCGAAAAGGCGGTGTGGGAAGAGGCCCTCCAGGTCATGAAGACCTCCGGCATGAAGGACGCCCTGGCGAAACTTCTAGGAGCCTCAAACTGTGCGCCGTCGGTGAGAGGCAGAAATCGTTATCGACTCCTCATGGCGAAGCTTTGTCTGGAAGCCGACCGGCCGGACCTGGCCAGGCCCATTGTGGAGGGGTTGAATCGTCTGATCGAGGAACTGCACCTCGAAGGTTGGGAATCCCCCTTGTGGATTGCAGAGGTCCTCGATGCCCTTTATCAATGCCTGAGCAGGGGAGAACCCTCGGATGAGGATATAAATAGGGGGAAGGCGCTTTTACAAAAGCTTTGTACCCTGGATGTGACCAAGGCGATGATTTACAAATCCTAAAGGGGAAGGGTTTGGCAGGGTTAATGAATTTTCCGCAGAAAATTTCCCAAAGAAAGGAGAGAATATGGCCAGAGAGAGCACCCAGCATAAGATCGATAGGGTGAGGGCCCCCAGAGTCCAAATAACCTACGACGTGGAGATCGGTGATTCCATTGAGATGAAAGAGATCCCCTTTGTCGTGGGGGTGGTGGGCGATTTTTCCGGCAAACCGGATGAGCCCCTTCCGCGGCTGAAGGACCGAAAATTTGTCGAAATCGACCGGGACAATTTCGACAAGGTCCTGGAGGGAATGAAGCCGAGAGTGGCCTTCAAGGTGGACAACAAGCTAACCGGAGAAGAAACCAAATTGGGGGTTGACCTGCATTTCAAGTCCCTCGATGATTTCCATCCGGAACAGGTGGCCAGCCAGATTCCCCCCTTGCGCAAACTGGCGGAGGCCAGACGCCGGCTTTCTGACCTCATGGCCAAATTAGAGGGGAATGAGAAGTTGGATGAACTCCTTCAGGACGTCATTGCCAGCACGGATTCCCTGGCAAAACTGGGGGAGGAGGCTGGAGTCAAAAAGGAAGAAGAAAAGAAATAAGGAATAAAGGAGGTCCCACATGGCGGAAAAGGAACAACAGACCCAGGCGCAGCCGTCTCAAGTCGAGGAAGCCAAAGGAGAGAAAGGGTTATTAGACCGGATCATCGATGAAGGCCGGATGGCCCGTGACGAGAGCCAGAAGGGATGGGCAAAGGACGTCATTGGCGAGTTTGTCAAGCAGGTCATGGAAGGGACCATGGTGGTCTCCAAGAACCTGGACCTGATGATCACTTCCCGCATCGGCCAGCTGGACAGGCTGATTTCCGCCCAGCTCAATGAAGTCATGCACCATCCTGATTTCCAAAAGCTCGAGGGCTCCTGGCGAGGGCTGCAATTCTTGGTGAACAAGAGCGAAACCGGGGAGCAATTGAAGATCCGGGTGATGAGTGTTTCCAAGAAGGATCTTCTCAAGGACATGGAAAAGGCATCGGAATTCGACCAGTCCACCCTCTTCAAGAAGATCTATGAAGAGGAGTTCGGCATGTTCGGCGGCGCCTCTTATGGCGCCCTGATTGGGGATTATGAATTTGGTAACAACCCTCAGGATCTGTCCCTTCTCGAAAAGATCTCCCAGGTGGCCTCGGCAGCCCATGCGCCGTTCATCGCCGCTACTGCTCCCTCCATGTTTAACATGGACAGTTTTGCCGACCTGGGGGGTCCTCGGGACATGGCCAAGATCTTTCAGAGCACCGAGTTTGCCAAATGGAAGTCCTTCCGCGACTCGGAGGATTCAAGGTATGTGGGCCTGGTCATGCCCCATATCCTGATGCGGCTTCCTTATGGCCAGGGGAGTGTTCCCGTGGAAGCCTTCAACTATGAGGAGGATGTGGACGGAAAAGACAATAGCAAATACCTCTGGGGCAATGCGGCCTTTGCCCTCGGAGCCCGGCTGACCGATGCCTTTGCGAAATACCACTGGTGTGCGGCCATCCGGGGGGTGGAGGGAGGCGGCCTGGTGCAAGGTCTGCCGGTCCACACCTTCCGGACCGATGAGGGGGATATCGCCCTCAAGTGCCCCACAGAAATCGCCATCACCGACCGGCGGGAGAAAGAACTCGCCGATCTCGGCTTTGTTCCGCTGGTCCATTGCAAGGGAACCGATTATGCCGCTTTTTTCAGCACCCAGACGGCGAATAAGCCCAAGGCGTACGACACGCCTGCGGCCACGGCCAATGCCAGATTGTCTTCGCAACTCCAGTACATCCTCGCGGTCTCGAGGTTTGCCCATTACCTGAAGTCCATGATGAGAGACAAGATTGGCAGCTTCATGACCCGCAAGAATGCCGAAGATTTTCTGAACCGGTGGATTACCAACTATGTCCTTTTGGATGACGACGCCGGACAGGACGCTAAAGCCAGCCATCCCTTGCGGGAAGCAAGGGTGGATGTGAGTGAAATCCCGGGTAAGGCGGGGGCTTACCGGGCGGTAGCATTTCTGAAGCCCCATTACCAGCTCGACGAACTGACCGTTTCGTTGAGGCTGGTTGCAGACCTGCCGCCGGCAGCCAAGAAGTAAAGGCCTTTGAGGCCTTGATGAAGGTTGGATGTTTTCGTCAGGATGAATGAGAACCAGCAAAACCTTCAGGCATCCATCCTGGACAGGCTCATTGACCTCGAACCAGGGGTTTCCCGTGAGCCTGTCCAGTACCGCCTTCTCACGATCGGACGAGCAAAGGCCTCGGTCGTTAGGGACCTCGAGAACCTGCTCAACACCAAGCGGAGTGTATTGGCCCCGCCAGCCGCGTTTCGAGAAGTGAACAATTCGCTTTTCGTCTATGGCCTGCCGGACTTTACCTCCCAAAATCCGAGAAGCCCAATGGTGCGGCAGCAACTGCGCCAGCAGATGGAGAGGATCATTTCCCGGTTCGAACCCCGGTTAAGAAATGTGAAGGTAAATGTGGAAATGTCGGCTCAGACCGAGCGGAATCTCCGGTTCAAAATCAGCGCCCTTTTAGTGGTAGACCCGCTCACCGAACCGGTAACATTTGACACCTATTTCGATGTGAGCCGGGGCGAGTATTTCATCTCCCAATGAAACCTTAATGGATGAAAAGTTTCTAAATTATTATGAGCGGGAGCTTACCTTTATCCGGGAGATGGGGGTAGAATTTGCCAGGAAGTATCCCAAGATCGCCGGTCGATTGCTGCTGGAGCCGGATAAATGCGAAGACCCCCATACCGAGCGGTTGATCGAGGCTTTTGCCTTTCTCTGTGGACGGATCCACCAAAAGATCGATGATGATTTTCCGGAAATAACTGAATCCATGCTGCAGATCCTCTACCCTCATTACATTAACCCCATCCCTTCCATGTCGGTGGTGAAATTCGAACCGGCCAAGAAGACCATCCCTCCGGCCGGATACCGGATAGAGAAGGGTACCGCCCTCTACTCCAAACCCGTCGCCGGCAGCCCTTGCCAGTTTAAGACCTGCTACCCGGTGACCCTCTGGCCAGTTGAAGTGACCTCAGCCAGGCTTCGGGACCCGAAAAAGTCGGTGAAGAATGCCCAACAGGTCATCGAGATCCAGCTGAAGGCTTACAACAACCTGACCTTCTCTCAGCTTCTCTGGGAGGGTCTTCGCTTTTTCCTGAACGGGCCGGGCCAGCATATCTTTCATCTCTATGAGCTTTTGTTCAACCATGTATGTCAGGTGGAATGTGAGTCCATCGGCAAGAAGGGGAAGATCGAAGGGATATCCTTGACCCCGGAGGACCTAAGGCCGGTGGGATTCGATGCCGCCGAAAGGATGATTCCCTATCCCCCCCGGTCCTTTCCTGGTTACCTGCTCCTTTTTGAATACTTCTGTTTCCCCGAGAAATTTCTCTTCGTCGATCTCCAGGGTCTGGATCAGATGAGACAGCGAGACTTTGGCGATACCCTTGAACTCCGCATATACCTCGACCGAGTAGCCAAATCGGACCTCCTGATAAATGAAGAGACTTTCTGTCTCAACGCCACCCCGGTCGTTAATCTTTTCAGCCGGATTGCTGAGCCGATTCGGGAGGAGCAGCAGAAGACGGAATACCGGGTGATTCCAGATATTCGGAGGCTTGAAGCAACCGAGGTCTTCAGCGTCGACCGGGTCTTTACTTCCTCACCTACGTCTCCCGGGAAGGAAGCCGAATTTAAACCTTTTTATTCCCTGAACCACTATCTCGATGAAGGGGATGGCGGTCGGGGCATACCTTTCTGGCATATCCAGCGGCGTCCCTCAGGCCTAAAGGGAGATGAAGGGATCGAGGTCTTCCTCTCTTTTACCGACTGGAGTTTTAAGCCCGCTGACCCGGGGGTGGAGACGATAACCGTCCATACCACCTGCACGAACCGGGATCTGCCCGGCCGTCTCCCTTTTGGCGATCCCGCCGGTGACTTTGATATAGAAAAAGCGGCTCCGGTGGCCCGCATAAACTGCCTCATAAAACCCACGCCTACCCGGCGGCCCTCTCTGGGCGGGGCACTCCAATGGCGCCTCATCTCTCATCTTTCTTTAAACTATATGTCCCTCGTTCAGGGAGGGGAAGAGGCCCTGAAGGAAATTCTCAAACTTTACGATTTTGATAATTCCCCTGTGACCCGGCAGCAGATCAGCGGCATCGTCTCCGTGAATTCCCGGTACATCACCAGAAGAGTCGGCCAGGCCATTTGCCGCGGGGTGGAAGTGACCCTCGAGTTGGATGAAGACAAATATGTGGGAACGGGCCTCTATCTATTTGCCTCTGTGTTGGATGGATTTTTTGGCCAGTATGTTTCGGTCAACTCCTTTTCCCAGTTGATCGCCAAGACCCTGCAGAAGAAAGAGGCGCTAAAAAAGTGGACGCCGAGAAACGGGAACCGGATCCTTCTCTAAAAGACCGCCTTTTTAAGGAATTTTACCGTTTTTCCTTTTTCAAGGCCGTCCATCTACTGGAGTTGCTTTTTCCCGAAAAGAAGCAATTGGGCCGGACCCTCACGCCGGGGGAAGAAGCGGTTCGATTTTCGGTAAAACCCGGTTTCTCGTTCCCTCCCAGCGATATTTCGAACCTGAAACAGGAGGATGAGAAAAGGCCGGTGAATATGGAAGTTGCCTTCATGGGACTGATCGGTCCATCCGGTGTCCTCCCCTACTGGTATAATGAACTGGCCGCGGAGCGGATTCGCCAGAAAGATTTTGCCTTCACCGCCTTCTTGGATATCTTCCATCACCGTTTGATCTCCCTGTTTTACCTGGCCCGGAAAAAATACCGATTCCCTGAAAATTATCGGGTAGGAGCCAAGGATAGGCTTTCCAATCATCTGTTAAGTCTTATCGGTTTAGGAACGCCGGGGCTCGCCGGAAAAATCGGATTGCCCCAGGAGTCCCTTATATATAACAGTGGGCTTTTGTCGAGGCTGGTCCCGTCTGCCGCGGCCATTGAAGGGACCGTGGAGTATTTCTCCGGTACGAGGGCGGAGGTGGAGCAGTTCATCGACCGGACCCTTTCCATCAGTCCGGAGGATCAAACCCAACTTGGCGTCGCCAACGGGCAATTGGGTGTCGATGCCATTTGCGGAAGCTCGGCCTGGGAAAACCAGACCAAATTCCGCATCCATCTCGGGCCCATGGGCTATGGGTATTTTCTCCGTCTTCTGCCCACCGGCGACCTGCTCCGCCAGATTTTCTCCCTGGTCAGGTACATGGTAGGGCTGGAGTATGAATTCGAGATTCGTCTCGTTCTTACCCGTGAGGAAGTTCCCCTATGCGTATTAGGTATGAAACCCCCGGCTTCTCCGCGGCTGGGCTGGTCAACCTGGCTTAAGACTCCTGGGGTCCATCACCGGGAGGACCCTTACGTCACATTTGAGGACCCAGAATCTCCTTTGTAGTGGTCATGATTGGGCGGGGAAATTTGAATAAGACTTGAGCTTCTTGCAAAAGTCCGTAATTTACCCTTCGACAGGCTCAGGGTGAACGGGCTTAGGTTGAAATTTTATAGTTTTTCCGTTCGTGTTGAGCTTGTCGAACCACAAAAAAATACTTTTGCAAGAGCCTCACTTGAATACGGGACTTAAGACTCAAATCTGGAACAAGGAGGCACCTTCATGCCAAGATCCAACCTCAAATCCTTGATCGGAAAATTGAACCAAACCTGCCGAAGCACCCTGGAATCGGCCGCCGGTCTTTGCCTGTCTCAGACCCATTACGAGGTGGACCTGGAACACTTCCTTCTCAAACTCCTTGAAATTTCCAATACCGATTTTCAGAAGATCCTGAGGCACTTTGAGATAAACGAATCCCGTTTGGCCTCCGATCTCACCCGGGCCATGGAAGGCTTCAAAACCGGCAACGCCAGAACGCCGGCTCTGTCACCCCGGATCCCCCGCATGATTCAAGATGCCTGGCTGGTCGCCTCCGTTGATTTCCAGACCCAAAGCATCCGCTCCGGCCACATCCTTCTCGCCCTGATGAGCAATGAGGAGATAGCCCGGATGTTGACAGCAAGCTCCGACGTATTCAAAAAGATTTCTGTGGAAACCTTAAGCCAGCGGCTTCGCGATTTGACCTCAGGATCAAGAGAAGACATTGAGGCTCCAAGCATGGGAAGACCCGAAGAGGCCCGAGCCCCGGGAGCCCCAGCCGCCGGAACGCGGGCCCTGGACCTCTATACCATCAATCTTACCGAAAAAGCCCGAAAGGGAGAGGTAGATCCTGTCCTCGGCCGCGACTTCGAGATCCGGCAGATGGTGGATATCCTCATTCGGCGAAGGCAGAATAACCCTATCCTGACAGGAGAAGCGGGTGTTGGGAAGACTGCTGTGGTGGAAGGGTTTGCTTTGAGGATCGTCCAGGGAGACGTCCCTCCCCCGCTTCGAAACGTGGCTGTTCATACCCTCGACCTGGGACTCCTCCAGGCCGGAGCGGGTATAAAGGGCGAATTCGAAAATCGTCTGAAATCCGTGATCAACGAAGTAAAGGCATCTCCCACCCCTATTATTCTTTTCATCGATGAGGCACACACCCTCATTGGCGCAGGGGGGTCCGCGGGTTCAGGCGATGCGGCCAATCTCCTCAAACCCGCCTTAGCCCGGGGGGAACTTCGCACCATCGCAGCCACCACGTGGTCCGAATACAAGAAATACTTCGAGAAGGACGCTGCCCTGGCCCGGCGGTTCCAGGTGGTCAAAATAGAGGAACCGGAGGAGCAGAAGGCTCTGGTGATGATGCGGGCGGTCGCTCCTTTTCTGGAGAAACACCACAAAGTGATGATTACCGATGGTGCTTTACTCGACTCGGTCCGCCTGTCCCGTCGCTATCTCACGGGAAGACAGCTTCCTGACAAATCGGTGAGCGTCCTGGACACAGCCTGTGCCAGGGTGGCCATTGGCCTTACCACACATCCCCCTGCTATTGAGGAGACCCAACGCCGCATTACCCATATTGATAACGAGATTAAAATCCTCCAGAGGGAAGCGCTGATGGGCCATGACCATGCCGAGCGTATCCAACACCTTCAAGCGGGAAAGGAATCAGCCAAGACCCGCCTGGATGATCTGAACAAGAATTGGCAGAAGGAGATAGAGATCGCAACTCGAATAAAGGATTTGAGGCAGGAGATAGAGGAAATTCACGGAAAAGATCCCACAGAAGTGGGCGTTTTATCCCAAAAGCAGGAATTGCTGAAAGGGTTGGAGAAGGAACTCGCCGCAGTGCAAGGAGATACACCCTTGGTTCAGGTTGCCGTAGATTCGCAAATCATATCCGAGGTGATTTCCGGGTGGACTGGTATTCCGACAGGCCGCATGCTGACTGACGAAATTGATACCGTCCTCAACATGGAAAAACTGTTGGGCGAAAGGATCATCGGGCAAGACCATGCCCTGAATGCCATCGCCCAGATGATCCAGACCGCCCATGCGGGAATCGAAGACCCATCCAAACCGACGGCGGTCTTCCTCTTCGTCGGTCCAAGCGGAGTAGGCAAGACGGAAACAGCGCTGGCTCTCTCCGAATTGCTTTACGGCGGCGAAGAGAATGTGATCACGATCAACATGTCAGAGTATCAGGAGGCCCATACGGTTTCCGGACTTAAAGGTTCTCCTCCCGGCTACGTGGGATATGGGGAGGGGGGCGTGCTGACTGAGGCGGTCCGCAAGAGGCCGTACAGTGTGGTCCTCCTCGATGAGGTGGAAAAGGCCCACCCGGATGTAACGGAACTCTTTTACCAGGTCTTTGACAAGGGTACCCTTGAAGATGGGGAAGGCCGACGGATCGATTTCAAGAACACTCTCATCATCCTGACGTCCAACCTGGGCACGGACACGATCATGAAGGTCTGTGCCGATGAGGAGACTATGCCGGACTGGCCGCGCCTTACGGAGATGCTCCGGCCGGAGCTCCTGAAACGCTTCAAGCCTGCCTTCCTGGGCCGCCTGAAGGTCGTACCGTATTATCCGATCACCGACAAGACCATGCGCCTTATCGTGAAGCTTAAACTGAACCGGATCGCCAAGCGCATGCGGGAAAACAGGAATGTTTCCTTTGGGTATGATGAAGGATTGATCGAGTCCATCGCCAGCCGATGTAAAGAAGTGGAAAGCGGAGCAAGGAACGTGGACCATATCTTAACCAATACGTTGCTGCCCGAAATGTCGAAAGAATTACTTTCGAGGATGGTGACGGGTGAACAAATCAAGGAGGTCAAGGTTTCTTTGATTGGGGAAGGATTTGGGTTTGAGGTGCGATGATGAACATTAACGTGGAAGCTTTTAATGTGGATACCAGTGATAATCCTATCCCGGTGGTAACGAAAGCCTTGAATGCTGAAGTACCACAGGGGGCGATCCGAACCTGCTGTAAGGGGTTAAAGATTGAAGCGCGGGTGAAAACCGCGGATGATAATGCCCCGAATTGGTATGTTGGATTCGTGCAAGTGTTGAAACAGGCACGTATGGGAGCCCTTTACGAAAACCGGCGTTCCATTTTTTGGAATCAGATCACTCTTCCGTGTTATGATTCCTCATCCCGCATAATCATCCCATGGTTCAACGAGCAATCACGCAAGCCTTTGGCGAAGAATCTACCGGTTTCCGTTTCCCTGAGGGATTTTCCGACCGCCCTGATCTATACCAAGTTTCAAGATGATCCGGGCGTGCCGGTTAAAGCTGGCAATGACTCTCTCACCAAATGCGAAAAGTTTTTGGATTTTGATGTCTTTCTTTATGCCCGGCACAAAATTAAACAAGATGATTGCCAAGTGCTCAAATACCTGAGCTGGACAACCGAAATCGTGGTGGAACGATCACCGGCCCAAGCAGGCGTATATACCGCGACCAGGCACGTTCGCAACGTAACCCCTGCCCGGGACGGTCGAGAAGCCGACAAGATTTTGTTGCCGAAAAATTTCGCCGCCGCCAACAACACAATCCTTAAGAAAGTGGTTTAAGGAGTCGGCCCGAGAGACCCTTTTTTAGGGCAGGGGTCAGCAAAAAAACTATTAAAACCCAAATATTCCAGCTTATTCATAAGGAATAAGGGCTATGCGAAAATCCGGCTCAATTGAAAGGGTCCATTTCCGGATCGTCGATTCCATGGAGGAGACTTCCGGAAGGCCCGCCCCGGAGACGCCGTTTCGTATCCTCATCATGGGGGATTTCAGCGGCCGGGCAAACCGGGGTTTGGCTTCGGGGGCAGCCCGCGTTCGAAATCCCGTACTGGTGGACCGGGACAATTTCGATGAGGTGCTGGCGAAGCTGGGCGTCGAGATCCACCTGCCCATGGGAAAAAAGGCGCCGCCTCTGAAGCTCTGCTTCCGGGAGCTGGAGGATTTCCACCCCGACCAACTCTTCGAACGGGTGCAACCGCTGGAAGCGCTGCGGGATGCCCGGCGGAAGCTGGCCGATCCCCGGACTTTTGCGGCCGCCGCAGAGGAATTTGGGGGTCGGACAGGGACGAAGCTCCCTCCGGAAAGGAAAGAGCCCCCTTCCGGAGAACCTGTTTCGGGTCCACGACCTTCAGCGCCGGAAATGGCCGGGCTGACCTCGGGCAGCCTGTTGGACCAGATCCTGGAAGAGAAAGAAGGAAAGCCAGACAAAGGGCCAGCCAGGGACACGTCGGAATGGGGCGCATTCCTTCGGGAAATCGTCCGTCCTTACGTGATTCCCCGCGACGACCCCCGGCAAGCGGAAATGATATGTTCCCTCGATGCTGCTGCTGCCGGGCTGATGCGCGCGATCCTGCATCACCCCGATTTCCAGGCCCTGGAAGCCGCCTGGCGAGCGGTCCGTTTCCTCGTATCGAGGGTGGAGACTGACGCCCAACTACGGCTATACTTTATGGACATCTCCAAGGCCGAGCTATCTGCTGACCTGGCAGCGGCAAAAGACCTGCGATCAACCGGGATGTACCGGTTGCTGGTTGAAGAAACGGTCGAGACTCCCGGCGGCGAGCCGTGGGCGGTCCTGGGGGGCAACTATACTTTTGGCCCGAGCCGCGAAGATGCGGAACTACTCGGCCGTATTGCGAAAATAGCCAGAGCCGCCGGCGCCCCATTTATCGCCCAGGCGAGCGACAGATTCCTGGGGTGTGAGTCGCTGGCCAAAACGCCCGATCCGAGAGAATGGAAGGGAATGACCGATACCGAAGGAAGCCAGGCATGGGAGGCGCTGAGAAAACACCCCGAGGCTTCCTACCTTGGCCTCGCTCTGCCACGATTTTTGCTCCGTCTTCCTTACGGCGCGGAAACAGACCCCACCGAACGATTTGCCTTCGAAGAAATGGCCGCCAGCCCGGAACATAATCATTACTTATGGGGAAATCCCGCCTTTGCCTGTGTTTATTTAATAGCCCGGGCCTTCAGCCAGAACGGTTGGGACCTTCGTCCTGGAGTCATCCAGGAGATCGAAAACCTTCCTCTGCATGTTTACAAGGAAGGGGGGGAGTCCCGGATCACCCCTTGTGCCGAGGTTTTGCTCACGGAACGAGCCGCTGAAATCATCCTGGATAAGGGCTTCATGCCTCTCTTGTCTTTAAAAAATCGAGATATAATTCGACAGGCCCGCTTCCAGTCTCTGACAGATCCTCCATCTCCTCTGGCGGGGCGATGGATGGAGTGATAGGATTACCCCATGGCCCGCTACCAAGTTCCCGTATACTCGCAGAAGACCCTGGCTCTTTGCTGGGAAGCCTGTGGTAAGATGATGTGGCACTGGCGGCATAAGAACTTGAATGATTACGGCAAAAAGGCGGGCGATTATTTGAAGCTCAACAAAGGCCTGACTGAGGAGGAGATGGATTCATTTTATAAGCAGTTGGGCCTTCGGTCTTTGGCCCGTCCAAAGGGCGCCAATTTGCGGCATGCCCTGAAATGGAGCCCGGTAATCTTTACCGAGATAGGTAAAGGACCGGGCCACGCGCTGGTGGCCGGCGGCTACGACGACAAGACCCGCAAATATACGGTCATCAATCCCTGTTTGGTCCAGGTTGTGGACTTCGGGGGCGGAGCCGACACTTGTGCGCAGGGTACGGTCCCGCGGGAAATTAGGAAGGTCGATAGACAATTGGGTAAGTACATCTGGTACTGGTAGGAAGGATTGCTCGAGTGACAGGACCCCAGTCTATAAAGCTTTGGTTGGATGCGGACTCAACGCGAAAGACAGTCCTAATAGCATACTCAAAGCCTAACCAAGGAGGACCCCGTGGCTTATACACAGGATAACAGTCTTATTGCCGTTAATACTCCGCTGGGTAAGGATGTCCTGTTACTTACGGGATTTAATGGGACCGAAGGCCTTTCTCGACTTTTTAGTTTTGAACTGGACATGCTCTCCGAGAATCCCGACATCCCCTTTGCGGATATTATCGGGAAGAACGTTACGGTTTCCATCCTGTTAGCCGATGGGGAGAAACGGTTTTTTAACGGGCTAATTTCCCACTTTTCCCAGGGGAGGGGCGAAGCCGAAGGAGGAGGAGACATTCGATTGTCCCATTACCGGGCCGAGATGGTTCCGTGGCTCTGGCTGCTCACCCAGACTGCAGATTCCAGGATATTCCAGAAGCTTTCGGCGCCCGAGATCGTGGAGAAGATCTTCCAGGAGAAAGGTTTCTCGGACTTCCGGCTGCTCCTCAACGGCAGCTACCCGAAGAGGGACTACTGCGTTCAGTACCGGGAGACGGATTTTAACTTTGTTTCCCGTCTATTGGAAGAAGAGGGGATTTATTATTTTTTCATCCACGAAGAAAAAATGCATACCCTGGTTCTGGCCGACGCCCCGGAAAAGCATAAACCATGCCCCAAGCAGGAATCAGCGCAATATCAGACAACCTCAAGCGGATGGCTGGAAGAGGATGTAATTACCAGCCTGGAAAAGGTGCAGGAAATAAGGCCGGGGAAATATACCCTGAATGACTTTAACTTTGAGGCCCCCAGCACCAGTTTGAAGGTGGATGTTCCCAGTAAAATCAAATTGGGTCCCGGCGAGCGTGAGGTCTATGACTATCCGGGGCTTTACGCCAAGAAGCAGGAGGGAAATCAGTTCGTCAATGTACGCATGGAGGAGGAAGAGGCAAGAATTACAACGGTCATCGGTTCCGGTGTCTGCAGAGCCTTTACCAGCGGATACCGGTTTAAGCTTCTGGGCTCCTACCGCCAAGATATGGATGGAAAGGAATTTATTTTGACCTCCCTCAGCCATGGGGTAACCCAGTTGGGGTACACAACTAAGTCTTCGGCGGACATGAAGGGGTTCGCTTACGCGAATAATTTTACCTGTATTCCTTTTGACGTTCCCTACCGGCCGCCGCGGGATAGTGTCAAGCCGGTGGTGCGGGGGACGCAGACGGCCATCGTGGTGGGACCGGGTGGGGAGGAGATTTATACGGACAAATATGGCCGGGTGAAGGTGCAGTTTCACTGGGACCGGGAGGGGAAGAGGAATGAGAACAGTTCCTGCTGGGTTCGGGTAGCCCAGCTCTGGGCGGGACCGGGATGGGGGGCGATGTATATCCCGCGGATCGGGCAGGAGGTGGTAGTCGATTTTCTGGAAGGCGATCCGGACCGGCCCATTATTATTGGGACGGTATACCATGGATCGAATATGCCGCCCTATCCGCTGCCCGACGACAAGACCAAAAGCGCCATCAAATCAGACTCCTCTCTTGGGGGGGGCGGCTTTAATGAAATTCGCTTCGAAGACAAGAAGGGGCAGGAACAGGTCTTCATCCATGCGGAGAAGAACCAGGACATCCGGGTCAAAAATAATTTGCGGGAATGGATCGGGAACGAAACCCATCTGATTGTGAAAAAAGACCAGTTGGAAATGGCGGAGGGGGACAAACATCAGACGGTCAAAGGGGACCACAATCAGAAGGTTGACGGCACCGTCTCCCTCATGGTGGCAACGAACCAGCAAGAAAAGGTAGGAAATAGCTATGCGCTGGAGGCAGGCATGGAGATCCACCTCAAAGGCGGGATGAACGTGGTCATTGAATCTGGTACCACCCTCACGCTGAAAGTGGGCGGCAATTTCGTCAACATCAATCCCGGCGGGGTTTTCATTAAAGGCTCGATGGTGATGATCAACAGCGGCGGGGCTGCGGGTTCTGGAGCGGGCTCCTCACCGGCTGCCCCGAAGGAGCCACAAGAGGCAGATACGGCGAAACCGGGAAAGAAACCCCAATTGAGTCCCGCAGCGGGAGCTCCTTCCCCTCAGGCTCAAACCCTTAAGAGTGCGGCCAAATCGGGAACCCCGTTCTGCGAAACCTGACCACACTAAGCAGCTAGGGCCCGTGAGGCCCTAAAGAGAAGAAGGATAACCTATGCTGTCTCCGGATCAGACCCAGAAGGTCATCAGCTATTTGTTTCGATCTGTGGAGGGGCAAGCTCCACGGGAAACCTATGTGATATTAGACGCGGCAAGGGACGATGGGATCTTTCCAAAGCTTGCCAACTTCGATACAGAAGACCTCTGCCTCTACCGTGGAGGTAAAGCCATCGAATTGGCCAACGTTGCGCCTTACCTGATAGATCTCAAGAGAGAGGATGCCTTTACCCAGTGGGTTCTCATGAATGGATGGGGAAAGAGCTGGGGAATCTTTTTCCAGTCCTCAGTCTCTTTTAAAGAACTCCACCGACATTTTCGGAAGTTCCTTATGGTATACGATGAAAAAGGAAAGCCGCTTTATTTTCGTTACTATGATCCAAGGGTTTTACGGGTATATCTGCCTACGTGCAATGAATCCGAACTCCAAATCCTATTCGGTCCTGTTGAGCGCTATTATGTTGAAGGGAAAGCAGAAAATCAGTTGATTGAATTTGGCTGTACAGAGAAGTTTCAACTTTTTCAGAATGTAATCCAATGGTAACCGCAAGACTGTTCTCTTGTGGAACTGCGATGGGGAAATACCGATCATGTTGATCATTCGAAGAGAGCAATGGGATGTTTTAAGCCGGTACATGGTTCATCAGTTCGAAGATGATGTGGTGAAACATCTTCAGAGAAAATTTCCGCAAAAGACGGAAGGGATGCCGGACGGTGAGCTTCGTTTGTTGATTCAGGCCGGTACTGAAAATGCGCAAAGGTACGGGATCACCATCGAAGCGGATGTTGTCCGTTACCTTGAATGTATGATGACCTACGGGGTTGAATTTGATACTGACCCGTCGGCATCTTGGGCAGGAGAGATCCTGAATGATCCAGAACTTCTCGGGAGGGAAAAGACCAAGCTTCTCATTCAACACCTCGAAAAGGATTCCGAGGGGAAGACATGACGATTACAACCGAAGGCTGCGGTTCTTCGACGAGAAGAGTGGGGGAGACTTCGGAACCATGCGGGGAGCCCCAACTGATCAACGCGCGGTGGCGGGAGGAGACGGTTAAATGTGGGGATGAGGCGGGAATGCTTGCGGAGACGGTCAATATTCCCGCAGGCACGGATGCCACCTTTACCCTCAAACGCACATCCGATAACGGGACGATAACCTCCGAGACCAGCAACACCCAGCCTTCGTCCGTGACGGGGACCTGGATAAGCCAGAAACCCTCAGACACCTGGAACGGGGCGGAAGTGAAATTCACGGCGGCCGCGGCCGGGCTGCGGGCGGATTCGCGGGACGCCCAGCTATCCTTCCATCGATATGCCAATATCGCTCAGGCCACGATCAGCGGGCGCATGGCCAGCACCAACCGCGAGGGGAAAAATTTTGGGTGGGATAAAAAAGTCCATATCGAATTTACCGACCGGCAGATGGTCTTGACCGTAAAAGTTCATTTTCTGAACCGGACCCAGCCCAGGCCGGAGCGGGGGAAGAAGGAGGAACCGGCGGATTACCGCACCCGCTGCGAGGCCGTTCCCATCGGGGGGCCGGTGCCGGAGGACGTCAAGCAGAACATCAAGAATACCATCGAAGGGGTCTACCGGGAGCAGCTGCACCTCCACCGGCATGATTGCCGGAGGGGAAACGCCTGCAACTGCAATCTCCGCTATCAATGCTGCAAGTTCAAGGTGGAAGTTCGCGCCGAATTTGTAGAAACCTCTGGGGACATGATCCACGAGGTCAATCTGTGGCCGGGAAGCGCCCGCGCCAACTCCAATCATTGGCACCGGATCGAATCCCGCCCGGGGAAAACCTGGGCCCATGAGCTGGGACATCTCATGGGCTTTTATGATGAATACCCGGAAGGGGCCACCGGAAGTCCTCCCTGGCAGCCCGATGTAGAGGACAGCCTCATGGGAAGCGGCACCGACGTATATGATTATCATCTCGAGGAATTTCGGAGCTGGTTTTGCACCCAAAGCAGCGAACAGTTTGATCTGAAAAGGAACGCATGAAGAAAGTTTCGATTCCCATCCTACTGGTATCGCTGATCCTGATGTATGGAGGATATTGTATGCCACAGGAACCTTTTCTCATTACCGCTTCTTTCCCGCTGGACGAAGGAGGTTTAGGGTACATTCTCAGAATCGATCAACTGGGAAATTCTGAGCTGAAGATGGAGACGAATGTGGAAAAACCCGAAGTTAACGCCATCGGCGTATATCAAATCTCCATCGGCCAGGAGAGGGCACAGGAACTGCGAAAAAATCTAAATCTACTCAGCAAGCGGCCATTCCCGAAATCTCCCGAGGGCCCCCCCGGCACACCGATGGTCCGGGTGGCGTTGGAAGAGGGCGGCAAGACTGAACAGCGCTTCGTGGACCCGAGCACGTCGACACCGGCCATGTGCCAGGTAGCAGACCAGATCAAGAAAGTGGGAGAGGATGCTCTTAAGAACCCGGTTCAGGTAATCAGGATGTCCGCCAGTCTGGACCAGGCCGAGATCGGCCGTTCGGCGAAGTTGAAAGTTGTCATCCGATTAACAGCGGACGGCGCGATGGAGAGTACCGTGAACGATCCGCTGCAGACTCAGTCAAAGACGAGGGGCTTCACGGTCTGGGGCGTACGTTCTGACCTGCCGGTCACCGAATTATGGCCTCAGCACTCCATTCATCAGAAATTGACGACTGAATATCTGACCAAAGCGGATGTCCCCAAGGACCCCATGGAACCCGGATGTCTTACGCTCAAGCCTTCCCAAAAGGCTGAATATCAGTTTGAGGTCCCTATTTCCTGGGAACCCGGTGCCTATGCCGTCCGATTGATTTTTGAAACCAGCAGGATGGGAGGCAAGGCACTTCGTGGAAATATCCTCTCGATGCCGGTTCAATTGAAAGTAAAATAAAGACTGGCCGAAAATGGGTGCGCCCTCGGAGCCTTTAAAGTTCACACCCCCGAATCTTACAATCAACGGAGAAGATTTATGCCTTTTCAGGTATGCATGGGAACGACGTTGCAGTGCAGTTTTGGTATGGCGCCCAGCTCGCTGGTCGTTCTTCCTAAGAACAAGGTCTTAACCCAGACGCCGGATGCCAATATCATGGATAACATACCCATGGTAAACATCATGCCCTTCGGAATGTGCACCTCCATCGCGAATCCTGCGGTTGCGGCAGCAACAGCAGCGGCCTTAGGCGTTTTAACGCCGATGCCCTGTGTTCCTGTAATCCCGGCTCCCTGGGTCCCTGGGTCTCCGACCGTCCTTATCGGAAAGATGCCCGCTCTCAATAATACTTCTAAATTGATGTGCACCTGGGCCGGAGTGATTAGTATTACCAATCCAGGAGAAACGACGGTTCAGATACCGTAGACGGCCCATGCTTTGGGGCAAAGGAGGAACGAGGATCTGTGAGGAAATGTCAATAATCAAGTCTGACCCCGAGACCCCGAGAGGTCGATAGAGGGAGCACGATGCTGAAGATCCGTGATAAACAAATGAAGGCCTTCAGCGAATACATGCGGCGGCAATTCGAGGATCGTATGGCCACTCACCTTCGCCGGACATTCCCGCAGGCCACATCCGGCATGACTGACGCGGCCCTCTTGTCCCTGATCCGCGAGGGGATCGAGAGGGCGGATACTTACGGCATTAAGCGCACAACGGATGTCCAAACGTTCCTCGAGTTCGTGGCTTGCTATGGCCTCAACTTCGACTCCGACCCGTCCACTGCTTGGGCCGGCAGGGTACTGCGCGACAGGACCCGAAATCCCTCAGAGAAGATGTATCTCTTGCACCAGCTTCGCCGCGAACGTGGAGGAGGGGAATGAGCGATGGCCCTGGACAGGGGTGCGGTGCGGATGTGGGCTCTGCTGTTGAGCCTTGCCCGCCGCCAATTCCGGATCTTACCATGCATGTTGATGCTGACCGCGACGGTACGGTAGATGATGATATCTCCGGATTGGACCAATGGAATTGGGGGGAAAACCAGAAAGGGGCTGTCATTCTGGTCAACAACGACGACGACGGCGGCAACCGGCGTCTTGACAACTCGAACGGGGTCGTTGACGGCAGCGATGACGAATCTGATCTGGCTCCGCTGGTGCTTAAGCGGAATCCACCCGGTCTTTCCTTTCCCCCGGGATATACGGCGCGGTTGAGCGTTTCCGACAGGCAGAAAATCCGCATTTTTAAGAAGGGGAGTTGGACGGAGTTTATCGGTCCCGGCACCCCACAGGGACGAAACACCATTACCGACCTCGGCCCGCAGCGCATCGAATTCGGCATGGAAGCGCTGCAATATCCTGGACAGTCACCGGATCGCAACTTCGATGGATTGGTAACACTTACGCTTGAGGTGTTGGAGCCGGGTGGCGGAATTCGGAGCAGCCATCAGGCGCAGGTGCGCGTCGCGCCGTGGCTGATGCCCAATCATCTCAATCAGACAGTAGAGGTGTACGTCGTTGAGACTCGAGACAATAGCAGCGTCCGCACCGAGTTGACGAACGCGCTTGATGGCGCGGATGCCCCGACCTTAAAGGTCCTGTCTCGCAATCCACACGGTGAGGACCGTTGGATACAGGACGCTATGGAGATAGGCTTTTCCAGCCTGCCGAACTCCCTTGGTTCCGAGGATTGGCACCTCCCTGTCGTGATGCCGGCCGCCAGAAAACGGGAAGGGCAACTCCATGCTTATCCGAAACGCAACCTCTTAGGTGCGGGCTATGGCTATACCGAGGCAAAACCCCCCACGCCCAGCGCTGACTCGCTCGACTCATTTGGCAACCTGGAATGTTCGCCGCCGGTCACGGCTAATAGCCGGGAGTTCAAGTTTGGCCGCATTTTGTACGGTCACGACGGTTCCAGACCCATGATGTGGGCGGTCCGGCGTTTCCTCCAGATGCAGAAGGTTCAAGAGCCGGTTCCGATTGACACAAGCTGGTTGGCTGTCGGGCATGTGGATGAGATCTTTTCGCCTTGTCCGTGGGCAGGCCACACCAAAAAATTCAAAATGCTCATCGGCAGCCCGGCGAAAGCTATCAGCATCCTTCAAACGCTCCGCGACGACTTAGGCCAGGGCAGTGCTCCCCTTTTTCTGAACATCAATCCAAGACTCGGCTACCGCCTTAGAACCGTAGATGCAATCCTTAACGATGATGCCTTTGTCCGCATGAACCGAAGGGTTCAGGAGAAGATAGATAGCGTCAAAAACATATTGGGGACGAATCTCGGCTTAGTTGACGAGGATTTCGTCCCGTTACCGGTACTCTTTTCCTGGTATGTATACGAGGAAGAGTACTGTGACGGCACGACGACCCTGGTTTTTCAGCCGGACGGAAGCATGGTACCTGCCTGCAGCGGTACTTGGCGCACGAGATGGCGCCTCATTCCGCGATGGCATGTTGCTTACACCGGGAATGTCATTAATATGTTGGTGGTCACGAAGGGAGATGGGAAAGCTAAACTCGTTATTCCCAAGCCATTCGGACCAGTGGTAAACGGGATGTGCCAGTTCGAGAGAGAGGTTCAGTCGCAACTGACTGGCTCCGGCAACGATATCACCTTCATCGATTGTTTTCTCACCTACCATCATATGGATGGAGAGATTCATTGCGGCACAAACAGCAAACGTAAACCCCCCATCGATCGGTGGTGGTGGCAGCAACTGGTGACCTCATGATTTCGACGGGAATTCGCAAACTGGGCGCAATCGTAATTGCAGGCATGTTGGCTATTCTGGTTGGACTGTCTGGATCGTTTGTTGAAGCGCAAATGCCCCCTGTAGAGCACAGGCCGCAGGAGACGAAGAGTCGCGGAATGGAGGGAAAATCTATGCAATATTGGTACGAATTCGAGCTGCTCAAATATATCACCGGCCGGCCATATGCTATGGAGCGGAATCGTCTGCTGCAGCCGCCCATCGGCCTCGAAAACCGCCTGATTCCATATGCGGCTGATCAGGACTGGCAAACGAAGATTACTGCGCATATTTTGCTCGGCTACCTTCGCCACCAGAGTGCCATCGCTACCGTTTTAAGAAATCTCAACGAGGAGAAAGTGGGCAGGGCGCAAGCGTCGGCGGCCGGAATGAGCCCGGTCTATGAGAAATATCGAGCATTGGCGAAAGACCTCGGCCCGGCTGTTCTCCCCTTCGCATGGGAGATGCTGCTCAAATTCGACGGCGAGGCCGAAGACTGGAAGCTCATTGCAATGACTCATATTATCGGCGCGGTGCCACACCCGCTGTCTGCCGAAGCACTCATCAGGTTTATTGAGAGCACACGGAAGAAAGGTCCCCGCTCCGCTGCGGTAGCCACTCTCATCCGCATAGCCGATACCGGCGTGATTGCCCGCGTGACTAGGGCCCGCGCCCACCATGAAGCCGTGGCGGATGTGCTAAGGGAGATGGGCGAGGAAGTGGAAGCGCAAAAATCAGGACGAAAATCCGGTTCTGAAAAGGGAAGATGAGGGCAAGAGTGTAATTCAAACTTGCTTATGGACATGGCAGCCTCCTCCGCAAGGAGTACGACTTCCCCGGTTATAAGAGTTCCCCTCCAACTGGACACTTTGTGCCTGATCCCGGACGAAAACCGCTTCTTTCATGAAAAAAGGGGACGTTGGTTCAAATGCAAATTATTATTGACAATGGGCTTGGTGAGGTATAGATTGAGGTCATGCCGAGACAGCCGTGGTTGGATGCTCCCGGGACCTTGCATCACGTGATAGGGCGGGGGATTGAAGGAAGTAAGGTCTTCCGGAACCGAGGGGATCGGGAAGATTTCTTAGATCGTTTAGCTAAGCTTTCCGAGGCTAAGGCCTTCAGCGTTTATGCTTGGGCCTTGATGGGTAGCCATTTTCATCTTTTGGTGAGGAGCGGAAACCAATCCCTCTCGGAGAGCTTGCGGAGGCTTCTGACCGGGTATGTGGTGAATTTCAACCGCCGGCACAAGCGTTCTGGCCATCTCTTTCAGAACCGGTATAAGTCGATTCTCTGCGAGGAAGATCCGTATCTTTTGGAGTTGAGCCGGTATATTCATTTGAACCCGTTGAGGGCGCGGATGGTAAAGAATTTGGAAAGGTTGAAAGTTTATCCTTGGACTGGCCATTCGGCCATTGCGGGAAAGCAAAAGCGGGACTGGCCGCCGCTTACGTCAGGGCCGCCCATATCTACCGGAATCGGCTGGCAGCGCGAAAGGGTGCGACAATCGACGTGCTTTCAACCGTCTCTGATGTCTCCTACGAGGTCCTCGGTCTCCTGGGAGGAGGTTTCTTCGGCATCCTTTTCGCGTATCTGGCCAACACCGAATACCACAAGGCAGGCGGGTTTTCAGGCAACACGCTGCTGATGGCCGGCTTGGGGGTGATCGGCTTGGACGCTTTCGGTGTCTCGCTCGTCAAATTCTTGCGCTACCAGCGCGCAAACAAGACCATCAGCCAGGTCGGGGGACGTTGAAGAAGATTTGATTGCCATGCTTCCCCACTGGGGTCATTCCAGATTCCAGATCTTCTGCGGTCAGAGTATACTTCCCCAGGATGAGACCGCCATAAAAACCCTGGCCCGGTACATCCTCCGGACTTCCTCCCCGGAACGGAGGAGCAACTCGCCGAATTTTCAAAGGTTGTTTACCGGGCGAAAGACGCAAGCGGGAAGAAGGTCTTTGACGCCCCCGTATCAGGTACGGGGCAGGGTCTGGAATGGCTGGCCGCCATGAGTGTTAAAGGTGGTTTAGCTTAGAGTAGAGAACTGACGAATGGGCAAAAGCTTTAGATCCAGCTCCCCCCCTCCTGTTCGAAACCCGTCTGATGAAGATGCGAAGATGGGCAGGATGGAGCTGCCTCTCAGCGGGGCTGCACCATCGAGATCATGTCGTCCTGGCCCCGGGTTAAGGCCTTTCCCAAAAAAACCTTCTCTTCAGCAGTAATGGTCTCAGGGGCGAAATACTCCACCGCGCGCAGAAGACGTGTCCGAATGAAGCGGTTTGTGGCGTCGTCCACGCCGCCGGCAGCCTCGACACTCTGCACCTCGCGCCGAAGGGCGCCCACTACCGAACCGGCATCCTCGGCCCCCTTCTCCGCTTTCCGCAGCAGCCAGTAGGCGGACCACCGATAAAGATGCTCGGGAAAAGCCATGTCCAATCCACAGTAGATGCGCACCACCCGGGTGAATCTCGCTTCCTCACCAAGCCCTTCGACCTCCCTGCGAACCTCAATGGCTTTCTCCGCACGGACCAAGTCGTTGTCCATGAAGCGATGAAGCCTTTGGGCTTCGATGTACGCCCGGTCCGATTCGTGCTGCCTCGCGTCCAGCTCAGTCCGCCTCTCCCCGCAAATGCTCCGTAAACTCCCTGTGGAGGCGCGGGGACCCAGCGCGACGACGCAACGGAGCAGGAGCTCCAGATTGGCCGATGCATCCCTTCGCGTGATCAAACGCGTCTCGTAGTAATCCTGGGCGCGTTGCCGGTCGCCTTCGTCCCCCGCATAGGCCATCATCATGACAATCGCTGCCGCCCGGCTGAGGTCGGGCTGGTGCAGCTTACCATCCCCGAGAAATGCGGCGAAATAGGGCAACATTTCCCTCAGGCCGTAATAGGCCACGAGTTCGAATCCCCTCCATACGGTCTCGACGGATGCGCCGACGTCGACCTTCTCGCGCAGAATCCTGTCCAGCAGTTCGCGGCGCACCCGCTTGGGAATAATCGGAGGGGTGTGTTCGTCGGCGCGAAGGTATTCCTCCACCCACGGCTGCGCCAGATTGTCCGGAACAGAATACGCCAGGTCTGCCATTTATCCTCCGTGCTGGCCGCTATCAGCCGTTCCCGCTCGCCGCGCGCTACCAACCTTCCAGCACCGGCGCTCCCGATGTCCGCAGGCGGCTGACCTGGTCCAGGGGGGATGCGGCCCCCATGCCGTCAAAGGCCACGTTCGTGTTATAGATACGCTTGGATTCGGCAACGCCGTTGTTGCCCGACGTGCCGGACCGCATCATCTGGTGGTTCTCGCCGGCGTGAAAAACGTCCATGACGACGTGTCCGCATTCGTGCGGGAACGTGAAGGGGTTGTTATCCGTCCCGTCCATGGTGTCCCCGGCCGTGTAGGTGGACCGCAGCAGCGGGAGTTCGGGCTGTTCGGCCGCAGGTCTGAACGCGTTGGGAAGGACAGCCCGCCCCCGGATATAGTGGGCCGGATCATTGTCGTACCGGACCGTGTCCACCACAAAACACTCCAGGCGATCGTCGGCGCCGCGATAGTTGCGTACGAGTGCCCGCTGCTCCGCGGTACCGATATTGTGGGTTGCAAATCCCCCGGCGGCATCGTTGCTGGAGACGAGAAAGTCCGTAGCGGTCACCCGGGCGATGTACAACGTCTGCCCGTTGTCCTGGCTTGACTCGTCCTCCAAGGTCACCCGCGAGCCGTCCGCCCGGGTCACCAGAAAGTCCGCCGATCCCTGAGCATCCCCCGGCCGCGGCGCATTCTGGAACGCCCGACCGGTCAGCCCGGCGGTCTGGACTCGCTGAGCGAGAGCCTCGGCAGTCTGAAGGGGCGATTCGCCGGAGGGGGGATGGTAGACTACCGCCACCCGTCCGTTATGGGCGGGGATGACGATCTGATCCCCCGGATGGATCAAATTCGGGTTGGGGCGGAGGAGCCGGAAATCCGCGTTATCCGCGTAAGAATAGATCGTGTTCCAGTTTGGCACCTCATGACGTTGGGCAATGCGGTTTAAGCTGTCCCCCCTTACCACAGTATACGTAATCTTCTCGACGTCCCGGATGAAGAAGCGCATCCAGTTGTCGGCATTGCCCGCAGCATTGGCGCCCGCATTATTCGAAACCACCAGGAGGTTACGGGGCGGGTCCACCTCATCGACCGCCGCCATCAGCTTCGGCGAGACACACGCCTGGGCGTAGCACCGGCGGAACCACTTGCGCAGCCGGGTGGTGGCATCAGCCGGCGTCACCGGGCCCGAACCCGCGACACCCGGGTTCTGTCGAACGACGTGGATCACCAGCCTCAGCCGTCTCTGGTCGGATTCCTGGCCCACCGCGGCCTCGCGGGTGAGGGTTACGCCGTTTGAGGCGGGGTAGGTGACGCGGAGGGTCTGATCCAGGATTTCGACGTCAGGAGCGGTGGAATCCCAGTCCGCGAGCAGGCATTGGTCCGGCTTCTCGTTCTGATCTTCCGTGTCCGTGACCAGGCGCAGATACCGCGAACGGTACTTGTTTTCGGTCCCGCCGGTTGAACCGCTGACGCGGCGACACTCCACCTGGAGGCGCCGGGGAGGATTAAAGGGTTCGAGTTCGCCGGCGGCGTTAGGCTTGAGTACTTCCAGGGTCACTTCAGCGGCGGCAATGGTGCCCCCGCCCTTGTCGGTGTCATCGATCTCAATCTTGAAGTGGTCCGGGTCGGCCGTGCCGTCGGCATTGGGGCCGAACCCGTTGGGAAGATTGTCGGACGTAAGGCGGTTGCTGATGTTCACAAAATCGAGCGTCGCGTCGTTTCCGGTGTCCGCGTCACCGTCGTCGGAGATGAACCGGATCGTGGCGTGGGCGCACGTTGCCTCGGTCTCGCTGCAGGATCGATTTGGTCTGTTTCGCGCGGCATCAACGGCCCCAGAGCTGTTGCACATAGGATCGCCTTCCCCTATCGGCCGGTATAGTGACCCCTGCTACGGCGGCCCACACCCGTGTTGCGCTGGCGGCGCCCTCAATCTGAAGAGCGCCCGACGCTTTTCAGCCATCGTCCCAGGTAGGCATGACTTGCATCAAAAAGACGATCAATCTTCTCCTGCTCCCCTTCCGGGGCAGCATCCGTTAGAATCTCGGCGGCCCATGGCACCAGGGGGTCGCGGTCGAACGGAGAACCCATCAGGAACATCAACACGATATAAATCACCTGGCCCCGTCTCCCGCTGATCCCGTGCGCGGCAGCGTCCTGAATTCCCCGCTCGATGAGGAGGCGAACCATCTGTTCACCCAGGGCCTCCCGTTTCTTGGCGAACACTCCGCCAAGCCGATCGCTCATGCCCTGTGCGAAATCACCCGGCGGAAGTTCAGACATGATCTTGGGGTAGTTCTTCTCCAGGTTGAGGAAGACGCGGTACAGGGTGCGGTCTTCACGGCCGGCGACGGTCCTCAGGAATGCCAGCGCTTTGTCTGCGGTCCGCTCGGCGCGCGAGTACGGGTCGGGGTCGGCGGGATCCGTCAGGATCTCCCAGGCCCATGGGTACATGACGTCCTCATCGAACCGGCTCCCCAGCATGAACATGGTTGTGAGGTACAGACAGACATTTCGATCGGTGACAAAACCGTAGGCTGCAGCGCGTTTCCTGCCGAACCGAATGACTGCCCGAATCACCGGCTCCCCCGCAACGCGAACGTGGTTAGGGAAGAACTTTTCGACATGAGCGAGCATGTCGTCTTCGTACGCCTCGACGGCAGCTTCAGCGAGGATATCGATCTGCTCTTTGCGGACCCTCAACATGGAAACCCGCTCACCTGACGCTTCATATTAGGCGATCTCTCCATCCTTCTCCAGCACATCTCAGACCGGGGCGCATCGAAATCGGTCGATTTGAAACAGATGAAAACAGACCTCTGGATGAGAGAAATATACGAAAACGAGGGTTCTGTGTCAAGATAAAAAACCGCCCTCTCGCAACCCCTCCGTGACGGAGACACCATTGATCCACGGGGGCCGTGGGAAAGAGGGGGAGACTGTCGGACTGGGGTCAGACTTGCTTAGTCCGCTCGCCCGATTGCAGACGCGGCAAGGGGATATGGTTACGACTCTTTGCCATACCAGTGTAGAAATCAGCGGCGCCCTGGAGAAAAGGCTTTTGCAGTTGCTGGACGGCACTCGCGACCGTTCCATGATTCTGCAGGCTCTGGAGGAGGCGATTCTGTCGGGCGCAGCAACCCTGCGGCAAAATGGCGAGCCGGTACACGATGCCGCTAAGGTGCGCCCGTTGCTGGCTGCAGAACTGGAAAACCAATTAAACCGCCTCGCGAAACTCGGTTTGCTGCTGGCCGGAGACAACGGCGAAGCAGAGAATCTGCGCCAGACTTGAATCTCGCTTTCAGGAGAACGGGTGAATATGGCCTACCCATGACACGAAAATGGAGACTCGAATCTGAGGGAGCCTATCAGCGTCCAATCACCCGCGGGATCCAACGGCAACGGGAATCCCAAAGAATAAGACGACTGCCGCCGGGCTAATCGGTTACCAAGTTCTTGGGATGGGTCTTATGAGCGTCACCGAATACGTAAGCGGGAAAGATTTGAGACCGACATTGAAAGGGACAGGACCTGGCAAGCAATGAGAGGGAATTCACTGATCGAGCCTGCCCCCCCCCTAATATTTTTCAAGTAAACTCGCGGCAAGGTGACCTTCGGCCACCTTGCACGCTCGCCTTCTCGGGCGGGGCCTTAAACCCCGCCCGATACCAAAGGGATGCTGCGCACCTTTGGAAACCCAGCCATTGGTTCCCCGCCCACAGGGCGGGGTTTATAAAATTTAATCAACCTTAGCGGAGATAGAGTCCTTCGGGGAAAGAAGTCGCCAGAATAAAACGGCAGGCGGCGCAAGGAGGTCCCGGCCGCCTTCCGGGGTAAAGGACCACGCTGTTCAGGCTTTCTCCCCTTCCTCGACTTTCCAGCTCATCTCCACGTTGCCTTTTTTGTTCCCCTTGGCGTCGTATTCCACGTAGGTCTGCTTCACTTCCCCGAAGTTCAGCGATAAAGACTCCGTCGGCACCGCGTCGCCTGCGCCGGCAGCGGAGACGTTGTGCGAACTGACCATCACGTTCCTCAGTTCATACTTCAGGAAGACCGCCCGGTTTCCTTCGCCATAGGTGGTGGTATCATGGATTTCCACCTTGGGGAAAATCTTCCCTATGCATACACTTTCCGCGAGCTTCGGGCCGGATTTGTCATATTGCTTAGTGACCACCACGTCCTCCACGGTGACCACACCCCGGCGACGGGTTGCGCCCGTTGTTCCAGCCCCGGCTTTGTGCAGGCCCCAGCTGAAGGACAGCAGGTCGCTCCAGCCCTTGTGGGCCTTGTCGTTGGATTCACCGTCGACTCCGTCAAACTTAATGAATAGTGCCATGTTTTGCCTCCTTTCAAGCAATGAGTAGGGTGTTTGAAGTTCCGAGTCATTTCTCGCATGTTTAACCGGTGATCATTGCCCCCTGCAGGTGATAATAGGATAAAACATCCGCCGAAGGTGATTCAATAAGCAGTTCACCCCCAACCGCTGGCGAAGCATTTCATACTGGCAGGCCACCATGACGCGCTTTGGAATATAATGAAAAAAATGTTAGAATAGAAACTTCCATAAATATACAAAAAACGGAATCCTATGTCAAGCGAAAACCCACCACAGAAATTAACCGGTCACCGGGCACTGGCCGTTGGGCCGGATACTCAAAACTTCGGTGTAGAATTGCTCAAGGGATCGGGCCAACGCCGCGGTGTCGCAAGCCGAGCTGGCTTGCAGGTAGAGTCGCATGTGCCGGCGAAGGTCGGCCAGCTGCTGCGGCGTGTCCGGACTCCGGGCCAGACGTATCGCTAGATCGACCATCCCTTGAACATCTTCGGCCACAAATTCGTCAAGATGGGTCCTGCGCAGCAGACTCTGGCTCGTTCTGGAAGCCCAGCGGTCGCCGTCAAAGGTCAGCACCGGCACCCCCTGCCAAATCGCCTCCTTGGTCGTCGTACCCCCATTATAAGGGAACGCGTCCAGCGCCACATCGATCCGGTTGTAGTATTTCAGAAAAGTGACGTGATCGGCAGGCCCACATAACGTGATGCTATCCGATTCCACGCCGCGATGAGTGAACTGATCAGCCACGTACCGGCGATTATGGATGGATCTTAAGGCAGTGTTTGCCAACCAGAGGCGGGTGCCCTCGGCCCGTTTCAAAATATTTGCCCAGGCATCCAGCACAGGCGGGGTGATCTTGTACTGAGAGACCAGGCTGCCGAAGGTCAGATAGGCATTTCCCAGGCATGGCGGTGGGACGACGGGGGGCACCGGGTAATCTACCTGAAACGTCAGGTAGCTTGCCGGCAAGCGGAATACCTTTTCTGTGAAGAACGGCTCTTCCCCGGGTCTGATTACTTCGTCGTCCCCGATAATGTAATCGAATCCCGGTAGGCCGGAGGTCGCATACATATTGAACCAGGCGACGGTTACGGGGGCTGGACGGCGGAGGAACAGGGCGAGCCGTTCCGGAAAGCTGTAGGCATTTAAAATGAATCCCTTGACTTCCCGGCAAATCCGGCATCGGTCGGACGCTGATTTGGATCGTCGGCGGCCTGGCCTCGTTTATACATGGAATACCTGCCTACGTTATCGTCCGACTCGACCTGTCGGACCTTTCTCGAGTCGCTGTCTGCCGCGCTGAAGCTTATTGGGGCAGGACGCAACTATCCAAACTCGCTGCATGGGCCGTCCTTGCCATCTCCGGCATTCATTTTCGACCCATCCCCTCGCGAGGAAAACCACCAAGGGTTGACGATCACACCTCGGCCTTGGGAGGATCGACTGCCAACAGCACGCCGCGTTCGATCAGAGAGCGAACTGCTGGAAGGACAACGGATACGGTTCGGTCCCAGTCCACGCCCAGGTAATCAGCCATTTCGGCCAGCAACTGACGCAATGTTTGGTTGCCATTGCAACCGGCAAGCAATCGAGTGACATTCCTGTGGATGTTAAGCGGATACTGCAAACCACCTGTTTTCTTGACCCGAATATTACACACGTCGAGACCGCCGGGCGTCATAGTATATTCCTGCTCAATACGGATTTCCGGCGCAAGTCTCAGCCGGGAATTAAACAAGCGTTCGACGTGGTTCGCGGTGAATAAATCGCGACACTCGAAGAACCTTACCAACTCGTCGCCACAGGGGCCAACAATCCGGCACGGTGGATCGTCAATCTGGGTCCAGGTCGGGCCCCCGGGGGAGCGCCGCAAGGTGATCAGCAAGTAGCTGACCGCCTCGATCCGTTCGCGCTCGAAGTAGTCCATCCAGTTCTCGTAGAGTTGCGACACCAGAGCGGCTTCTTTCGATTCCGTGCTGAGAATCCAGGTCAAGGCATAGTCCGACACATCATCCGTCCGATCGACGAGGGCCAGCACATCGCAGCCAAGACCCTCAAACCATTCCTCCAGATCCGACTTCCAGGAGCGGCCCACCTGTTGCGCAATGTTCGCGGTGAACTGATAGAACCCCCCAATCTCCAAGTAATCTACGGCGGAGCGGACGAGGCGACGGCAGAAGACATCCCCCCGCTCCCCGCTATCGCGAAACAAGTACCGCTGCGTGGGGCTGATGACGAAGGGCGGGTTACAAAGCACTAGCTGGAATCGCTGCTTAGCTACCGGTTCGAACAGGTCCCCGACCCGGCAAAGGACGTTCCCAATCTGATTCAGTCGGGCGTTGAACCTGGTGAAGACGATGGCTCGTTCATTCTTGTCCGTCGCCACAACAGTTCCAGCATACGGCGCCGCCAACAAAGCCAACGTGCCAGAACCAGTCCCCAAATCCAGCACGCGCTCGCATGGCCGGCGAATCATCGCCCTGGCCAGTTCTAACGTCAGAACCCCAGGCGGCACTACGAAATCCGGTGGTGGGGCGGTCGACCGCCTCCAGGGCAGATCGACTGCCAGCGTCAGGCCGTTCACCGGCCAGATTTGCACTCGCGGCGCTACTTGGTCTTCGCTGCCGGGCGGACAGAGGAGTTCCCCCTCGACCCAGGATTCCAACGGCACGGGCGCCAGCGCAGATCGAGCCGCCTCGACCGGTACCGGCAGGCCCAAGAAGTACAGGCGAATCAACGTATTGAGTCGCGAAGATTCGCGTGTCCTCCGTAAAACGTGGGGTACGTCGCTGGTCGCCATCCTCAGGATTTCTTCCCGCCCTATGGCCCTGCTGATGGCCATTTCCGTGTAATCCGCAGTCTGAAAAACTTCGAGTGCCCGAACATAGTCATAATCATCGCGAAAGCCTAGCATTTCTTGCTCCTAATCAGCGCCCTTTCCGGGTTAGGTTGCTGGCCCGGGGATTTCCTTACCGACTAAACGGCTCAGCAGCTCATGCACCAGCTCAGTCCCCAGGCGTAGAAGCAACTTGTCCGGGTGAGCACTTGCCCACGCTAGGGCTAATATTAAGGTTACCCACCGCCCAGGACTTTGCTCTGGGTTAAAGCACCTTACGGCCCTTGATACCTCCGCGGGTATTTTCAAACACTTCACCGCATCCGGCGAAGGCTTGGCGCAGTTCTCAGCCGGTGAAACGACAAGATACTCCCGGCACGGAATGGGCCGGTCGTTGTAGATGGAGCATGACTCTTCTTCAAGGAACGGACACGCTATCCCTTGAATGAAATAATCCAGAGCAAAAAGAGTGCGCTCTTCAGGTTTCAGCCGCTCCGGCACAAGCAGCTTCTCCAGCAAACCTGATTTCGGCAAACGCAGCCGTTCCGTGCCAAACCGCGCTCGGATCTCTGACCTTCTTGGTTCAGGCATATCGTTGACTAATTCGCGGAGCTGATGCGCCTCCACAACCTCATGCCCCCGCCTGCCCGATCGCATTTCATCCAGAGTAACTCCATAAAAATTACAAACCTTGACCGCCAACATAACATGATGCAATACTCCGGGGGAAGCTAACCTGGCTAACCTTGGCATGCTTACTCCTTAACCTATTCCGCTCACCTTGTAAAGCAATTTCTGCATGAACGTCCCCCAATCAGCTCATTCAGCCGTTTCCCTTCTATCTCTCCAAGTTGGAATTATTTACGGAAATCAATCATTGATAGGTCTCGCAAAATAGTGTAAATTTTAAATGACGATCAGCAGTGATTGTCTGAAATAGTGTCGCGTCTTACAGGTTCCTTCTATAATTCACAACTTATCACCGGGCCTAAGCAGAGAACCGCTGCGCGGGCCAAAATGAGGCGCTGATTTCCCCTTGGCTGGAGCGGGGTGATAACTTCCATGAATTGATAAGTAACATCCACTGATTACCCCCCCGCTGGATTCCTGCAGGAAATAAAGGAATGAATGAGTTTCAGATCAAAGACCTATTTCCAAGATGATTTTTTTTCAGGGAAAAAAGGAATATGGGAGGAGGCCTAATTCACAAAAATGGGAGGATAACATGGAGACAGAGCACCTTGAAAAACGGTTTGGAATTTTGGCTGTGGAAAAGGGATTTATCACGGCAGATCAGGTCATTGAAGCATTGAAGGTTCAGGTGACGGAGGATATAGAAAAGGGGAAACACAGACATATCGGCCGAATCCTATTAGAACAGGGGCTGATTACCCTCTCCCAGATTGATGATTTGTTAGGCTCCTTAGGGGAAAATCTACCTTTATTTAAAGAACATTGAAAAGGGCATCCAATGAAAATCCCGTTTCTTCTAAAAAAACTCGATTCAACAATAACTTCAAATGATAACCTTAAAAATTATACTCAATTTCAACTCTTCATCACCGAATTTTATCAGGTTTTACTTTTGCTTAAAGGTAGGTGAAAACAACAGCCGGTGAGATCAAGATGAACAATTACCATGTGGCAAATACCCCCGGGGACCTCCCACCCTTCACTGAAGGAGTACGGCAAAGGTAAAATTATCATTGACATCGATGGCATGATAATTATAATGTTTACCTTGACACTTTAGCCTTTTGAAAAGTTGTCAAATCCCCCTTCATCCCCCTTTTCCAAAGGGGGAAAAAGTGGAATCTTTTATCGAAGGCATTGAGAAAAGTTCTCCTCTCTTTGGAAAAGGGAGGCGGGGAGGGATTTCCGGGAATGCCTTTTCAAAATGCTAAATTGATACTGTTTAACTGATTGTTTTCTAATCCAAAGACGGGGTAACCCGATGTCGGACTTTCAGCCCATACGCTTTGGAAAGTACCTCTTGATGGAGAAGCTTGCCGCTGGAGGTATGGCTCAATTGTACCGGGCTAAGATTATCGGTGATCAAGGCTTTGAAAAGTTCATTGCCATCAAGCAGATCCTCTCCCACCTGGCTGAAGAGAAAGAGTTTCTCAGCTCCTTTATCGACGAGGCCAAACTTGCCGCTTTACTCCACCACCAGAATATCGTCCAGATTTATGACTTCGGGAGTGCGGAAGGCGCCTATTTTATTACCATGGAATACTTATACGGCAAGGATCTGCGGGTCATCACCCAAAAGTCCAAGGAAAAAGGGCTGCCGCTAAGTTTGGAAAAATGTCTCTTTATTATTTCCCGCATTTGTGCCGGCCTCGATTATGCCCACAACCTGAAAGATTTTCAGGGAAAAACTCTGAACATCATCCACAGGGATATTAGCCCGCAAAATATCATCCTCACCTATGAGGGTGATGTAAAAATCGTCGATTTCGGCATCGCCAAGGCCCGCAGCCGGAGCACCGTCACTCAGGTCGGCATGATCAAAGGAAAAGTAGCCTACATGTCGCCGGAACAGGCCGCGGGCAAAGCCATTGATGCCCGTGCGGATATTTTCCCTACGGGGATCCTCCTTTATGAAATGCTCAGCGGCAAGCGGATGTTTACGGGAGACACTTTGCAGATCCTGGCCAAGGTAAGCCGGGCGGAATTTGATCCCCCTGAGACAGCCATCAGCAATTTATCCCCCAAGCTTTATAAAATCCTCCACCGGGCTCTGGCCAAAGAACCCGAGCAGCGTTACCAGTCATGCGGTGAGATGCTGGCGGACTTAGAGGAGTGCATGTTCGAGCTTTCCCTGCGGCCGACCGCTCGCGGGCTCGCCCAGTACATGAAAGATCTCTTTAAGGAAGAGATCATTGCTGAAGAACAGGTTATGCTCAGGGCAGCCGGGACCGGCATGGCGGCGGAAATAAAGTCTCCCGTTGCCAGGGATGAGCAGCCGGCGGAGAAAAGGTTGGTTGAGAAAAAACCGGTTGAAAAAAAGGCGGAAATCCCGACCGTTGACGCTGAAGAACAGCCCCAGAAAATAACGAAAAAGCGTGGAGTCTTGTATGCGGCGGTCGCAGTCGCATTCGTCGCCGTTATCGGTGTGGGAATAGCTTTTTGGCCCAAAACAACGCCTGTTAAGCCGCCCCTTAAGGATTTGGAGGCCGTATCTGCTAAACCTTCTGCGGCCAAGCCGCCTGAGGAAGCTGCCCCGGCCCCCGGTAAAGTGCTTCCACCCGATTCCCCTAAAACTAAAGCCAGGGTTTCCGACTCTAAGGCGAGAGCGAAAGCCTTACAAAATGAAGCTTCAGAGCTTTTGGGAACGCAGCCTGAGAAAGCCAAGAATTTGCTGATCGAGTCCATAAAATTGGATCCGGCCAACATACAAGGACATTTTCAACTGGGTTTGGCCTACATGAAACTGGGGGATTATCCCAGGGCGATTGAGACCTATAACAAGGTCGGCGAGCTGGATCCGCAATTCCCGGATACTTTCTTTAATCTTGGATATATTTATGCCAAGAACAAGGATTACCCCAAGGCCGAGGAAATGTACGCCCGGGTAGTGAAATTGGCTCCTCCGTATCTGGATGAAGCCCTTTTTAATCTCGGGATGGTTCAAGATAAGCAAGGTAAAAGGGAGCAGTGCATAAAGAATCTTGGACAGGCTCTTAAGGTTAATCCCAATAACGATTTGGCGAAGAAATTCCTTGCCAAGTTGAAAGGCAAATCATGAACGTACGATTGCAGCAAAGCTTCCGATCGAAAATTCAAGGGTGGATCGTCGGGCTGGCCGTGGTAATGATTTGCATCGGATGCGCAGCCCCAACCCCAAAGCCCGAAACGCCTGTGCCTGCTCCCGGGCCCGCACTCTCTGCGCCCGCGCCCGCACCTTCGCCCGCGCCCGCACCTTCGCCCGCGCCCGCAATTCCGTCGCCTGCTGCCATCCCCCAGCCAAAACCAGCAGTGCCTGCGCCCAAACCCCCGGCTGAGACAGCCCCTACGGAAAAAATTAATTATTATGTTCACACCGTAAAATGGAGCGGGGAGACGGTATCGATCATCGCCGGCTGGTATACCGGGGATATTGAAAACTGGAAGGCCTTGGCTCAGGCTAACCCAAATATTGATCCCGCCCGTATTTTTGTGGGCAATAAAATCCTCATACCGGAAGATTTGTTGAAAACCCATGAACCCATGCCCAAAGAGTTTGTGGATGGTTTTTATCCCAAAGCTAAATCCAAGACGCCGCCTCCCAAGCCCGGACCTTCTCCTCAAAAGGAGGAAGAGCCTGACCTTTTTGGCCCCAGACAAATTCCCAAACGATAACCATTTAAAAATAAAGTTATTCAGGAAAACAAATAGGGCAATTTTTTTCCAGCCGAAATGAGCGCGATCAAGCAATTTTCAGACAAACCTATTTCCGCGCCACAAAGAGGAAAACGATCCTCTTCGCGCAGGTCACGTTTTCTGGAAATTTCTGCTGTTACCATCTTACTGACTCTTCTCACGGTAATGGTTTTTAGTTTTTTTATTATTAAATGGAATCGGGAAACTCTTTATCAGGAAAGAGCCAAAAAGGGAAAAATCGTCCTGAGTCATTTTGTTAATAACGCCATCCTTCCCCTCCTGGGAGACGATACGTTACTCCTGAATATGCTTGTCAAAGGAACCAAATCAATGGATGGGTTTGAATATGCCCTGATTGTGGACAGCAAGAATATCGTAAAAGCGCATACCGACCCGACAAAGATCGGTACCGCCTTCAATGAACCGGGGAATAGCCAAGAACTCGCCCAGAATACAAATATTAGACAGGTAAAGTATACCCTTCCCAGCGGCACCTCTGTTTTGAACTTTTCCAGGCCGGTAACCTACATGGATAAAATCGTAGGAACCGTGCATTTAGGGTTGTCCTTGGATTTTATCAATGCCATGATTAAAAAAGAGAATCTTTCCTTAGTACGGAAGATCATCCCTTGGGGCCTGTTCGCGCTGGTGATGGCGATTGGGGCCGCCTTTTTGCTCAACAAGAGGCTTACCCGATCATTAGACCGTTCGCTTTGGGCAGAGGCGGACACGGGCCAAGGGCAATCCTTCCAGAGAGGATCATTCCCAGGAAAAACCTCTGACAGTTTTATCAATACTGCAAACATGGAAGGGCCTCCCGGGGTTGCTCGAAACCACGTAACCGTCCTCTTTGCCGGGGTCAAAGGATTTAAAGCGTATGGCAACACCAAGGGAGTAGAAGAGGTCTTGAACGACCTGAATGAATATTTTAACCTGGCCACCAACTGCATAATGGAGCATGGCGGCTATATCGACAAATTTCTGGGAGACGCAGTGGTGGGTGTTTTTGGCAGCTCCCCCCTGCAAACCGACCATATCGAAAAGGCGGTCCGGTCGGCGATTGCCATGGTCAAAGTTTTGCAAAAGGCCAGTGAAAACGGAAACCAGCTCCTTGGCCAGGTTGGAATTGGAGTCAGCTCAGGGGTGGTACTCTCCGGCCATATCGACACCCCAGACCTGAAAGAATATACTTCTATTGGAGAGAGCTTTAAAGAAGCCTATTTACTGAATGTGATGGCCGGTCCGGGAGAGATTATCCTCAGCAAGGAAGTTTATCAAACCGTTAAAGGGTTTGTTGCCGCCGAGCCTCTCCCTCCTCGAGAAATCATGCAAAGGACAGGTCCATGGGAAAATTTTCGCCTGCGCCAAACCCGATAAGAAAAGGCTTATGATTGGGAACCGGAGGCTCCGGCCTATTGGACTTTCACTTCCATTTCTCTGGCTGATCCTACCGCTGCTTCTCCTGGGGGGCTGTGCCGGGGCTCCCGTCCGGCCTCAACCCCCGCTTCCTCCTCCAGTGCAACTTCCACTCCCCTCTCCCCCCCAAGTACAAATTCCCCCTCCCCCCCAGACCTATGCCAAATTATTTCCTGAATTTGTGGCTGTTATTGCTCAACCAGGAGATACTTTTTCTTCTCTGGCTGGGAAATATTTAAATGAGCCGTCCCTGGATTGGCTCATATCTGAGTTCAACGATAGCGAATCACTCAGTCCCGGCCAGGAATTGATTATCCCCCTTAAGCTTCCCGAGAAAGGCGGTTTAACCTTTCAAGGTTACCAAATGATCCCGGTGCTCACTTACCATAAATTCTCCAAGAACAAGTCGGACAACATGACCGTCACCGAAAAGGCCTTTGAGGAGCAGATGCGATTTCTGAAGCAACAGGGGTACCGGGTCATTTCCATGAATGAGTTCTTTAATTTTTTGGAATTGAAATCCCCGATTCCCAAAAAATCAGTGGTGATTACGATTGATGACGGCTGGCGCTCCACTTATGAGATCGCTTTCCCCATATTGAAAAAATACGGCTACCCAGCCACTTTATTTGTGTATACTGATCTAATTTCTCCCAACGACGAAACCTTAGGCTGGGATCTTATTAGGAAGATGGCTCAAGGTGGAATAGATGTGCAGGGCCACACAAAAACCCATCGCAAACTGGAGAGGAGCGGGCAAGAATCCCTCAGAGAATTTTTTGAGGCAGTAAAAAGGGAATTAACTGAATCGGCCAAGATTATTAAGAGGCACCTGAATAAAGATGTGCAATATTTAGCCTACCCTTACGGGGACACGAATACTCTGGTCATCGCTCTTCTTATGAGGCTTGGGTACCGAGGGGCCTTCACCGTGGAAAGGGGCAGCAATCCCTTTTTTACTCATCCCCATCGCCTTAAACGCTCCATGATTTACGGGCACTTTGATTTGCAAGATTTTGAGAAAAATTTGACCTATTTTAGCGACGAGGCTCTTCGTTAAATGATAACGCTCTTCCCTTCGTCCTTTTTAAAGATCGTTTACACCCTATTACTATGGGTGTTCTTTCTCGGCTGTGCTACTGTACCTCCTGTACGCAAAGAACCGATAAAGGAAGAAATTCCTCTTGAAACAAGGCCTGTTCCCAAAGAGCCACTCAGAGAAGTAGATCTCTTTGCGGCCTTTCCGGGAAAATATCGGACAAAAGCAATTGATTTTGAACAAAGAGGAGAACTGCGCAAAGCTCTTTTCGCCTGGCAGGTTGTCCGTAGCTTCCAACCGGATGACCTGGAATCTGCAGAAAGGAAAAAGACCCTGGCGGCGAGAATCCAAAGCGAATCCGATAGGCATTTCCAGGCAGGATTGCAATACTTGCGGAAGAACTTGCCTCAAGCGGCCCGCAAGGAGTTCCTAATGGCCCTTACTTACGACCCCGACCATGAACAATCCTTAGATTATCTAAAACATAAATTAAACGAAACAGATTTCATACGATATGAAACCAAAGAAGATGACACGGTAAAAAAAATTGCCCAAAAAATATATAACGATCCTAATAAAGATTATCTGGTGGCCTATTTAAACGATCTCAACATTGGCGCCAAATTAAAATCGGGCCTGACCTTAAAACTTCCCCTCATAGAATCGGTTGCCGCAGCCAAACCAGTTGATTCGGAAGAGATGTTGAGCAAGGCCTGGGCCTTGTTCAAAGCCCAGAAGTACGATCAGGCAGTGAACTACGCGGAAAAAATTCTGGAATACGCTTCCGCAAACAGTGAGGCGAAAGATCTGAAAAACGCCTCCTATTACCAGTTAGGAACCAGACTCCTCCAGAAAAAAGAGTACAGGGAGTCTTTAAGAATGTTCAAGAAGGTAGATATATCTTACAAGAACGTTAGAGAAATAGTTGCTAACCTGGAAAACCGCTTACAGGATCAAAAAGCCCAGGCTGAGAACCATTACCAAAAGGGGGTCAGGCATTTTCTCGCCGAAGAGCTGAACCTGGCCATTAAAGAATGGGAAATAACGCTTAAACTGGATCCACAGCATCTCAAAGCGAAAAAAGATATCGAGCAAGCCAATCGCTTGAAAGAAAAGCTAAGAAAAATCCATTGAAAATTGTTAAATTCTCTGTGGCCTCTGCGGTTACATTATGTTTATAACATTTATGAAGAAAGGAAGAAACTATGAAAACCGTATGGATGACCTCGCTGGTTTCTTCTGAAGATCAGGTTAAGAAAGTATTTTCTCAATTGAAAACCTATGGGCTGGAGGTCAAAGGACATTTTTGGGAGGATAGTCTGGAGAAAATGGCCTGGATGAACGTCAGGGAAGAATTGCTCAAACCGGATGTTGCCCTTTGGCTTATTTTGGCCTCCAAGGAAAATCTGCTCAACCCTTCCATCCGATATGGGCTGGCCCTCCTGACCATCACTCTCCAGGCTAAAAAAGGGCTTTCCTTTCCCCTGGTCATCCTTACCCTGGGAGACCCTATATCTTCGGCCACCCTCCCTACTCCTCTGAAAGGCGCTGATCTTCTATCTCTAACCGATCCGGTCATGGTGGCCAAGCTTGTATCCCGGGTCCATGCCCCCCTTAAGCCAGTTGTTTCCGAATACCGTCTGGATATCTACGGAACGCCTCAGATCGGGCAATGGTTTGAAATTGGCCCGGGAAATGTGACTTGGCCCGGAGCGATGTTCGGAGTCACCGGCGCTGAAATTTCTTTCCACGCCGTGGGCCAGAAAGGAAGCCTTCCCGCCCAGTCGGTCCTGAATTTTCCGTTAAAGGGATTGAAGTTGACTCTAAGGGAGAAAGAACACACGGCCTGGGCAGTTCAAAATCAACTCGACCCAGAGAGTTCTTATTTTGTTAAAGTAACAGGATTTCCTGAATCTATTCTCTTTGGGTCTTATGCCCGTGAATATGCCGGTGAAGTCTATGTGGTGGAACTTAAATGATTGACAGCTTTTTGCGACTGTTATAAAGAAAAGGCGAATTTAGGTCATAAATTGGCCACAGAGGGCACAGCGCGGCATAGCCGCAACCAAAAGAAATCACCCCCTCCCAACCCTCCCCCTGGATGGGCATAAGCGCTAACTTAACGAAGGCATGGGAGAGGATGGTTTTCCATTGATTCTGTTTGCAACAATCGTTTACGTGGGGATTCCCTTAGCTTCATCGAGATTTGATACCAGTTTCGAAGGCATGA